>Ga0180432_10000047_pt1 | contig 171144 bp, 117 predicted proteins | sample SS_ome_10_FD_132414 | JGI IMG/M metagenome (GOLD analysis project Ga0180432, IMG submission 132414) | Hypersaline lake sediment archaeal communities from the Salton Sea, California, USA - SS_1_MS_2 metaG | ecosystem: Environmental > Aquatic > Non-marine Saline and Alkaline > Hypersaline >... | reverse complement strand
GGTATTCGGCAGCTGCGCCGCCACCGCATAGGCACGGTCCGCCGCCTGTTGGGCCTCCAACACGACGTTCTGAGCATACCGCTTGATGCCCCTCGTGTGCCGCCGGACGATGTTGGCGTTGTGACGGGCCACCATCACCTGGGCACGTGTCTTCTCGTCACCCGTCACTTGTTTAAGCAGATCGCGAAGGAGCTTGTCCGCCTTGGTATGCTGGTCGTTTCGCGTGTAGAGTCGCGCAGCATCCCACGCCAGCGTCAGGTTCTTCGGCTCCGCCTTCAATGCATCCTCAACGCGCGCGTTGGCCTTGGCCCTGTCCCCCACGCGCTCGTACAACAGCGCCAGGCGCATCAGGTTGTAGATGTCCTTGGGATCCTTCTTGCGAGTCTCCTCCCGGCGCTTGATGGCACTGCGGGGGTCTGCCTGCTCACGCTCGTTCTCCACTTGGAGCCGAAGCCATGGATCGCGCGGCAACCCCTCGACATCCTTGCTCGCCAGCCGGATGGCCTCTTTCAGATGCCCCTCCACGTCGGCGACGTTCCCATGCGTCTTGCCCAGCTTGGCCAGCGCCCGGCGGGCGCTGCCGTTCGTGGGATCCAGCTCCACCGCCATCATGTAGGCATCGCGCGCCCCGTCCGGGTTGCCCAGACCCTCCTCTGCCTCACCGAACCAGCAATGGGCCTGGGACGACTTGTTGTAGATGGCGATCCCCTCCCGGAGGTGCTTGGCCGCTTCGGTAAACAGGTCCTTGGCCTTCTTGCGGTGTTCCTGCGATTTGGCCAAGTCCTTCGCCGCGAGCGTAGCGGCCTCTTGCCTCTCGAGCATGCCCTTGAACAGGGCGATCCGGCCTTGGACGAACCGGCCCTCGACCCCGTCAAAGTTGAGTTTGGCGGCCTCCGCCCAACAACGTTCGGCCCGGTCCCAATCCTTCTGCTGCAGGGCGATCCCGAGTTCGGCCTCCAGCAACGACCGCGACTCCGGCTTGATCTTCCTGGACGCCTCCAGGTGCGGCAGTGCCTCCTTGATCTCGCCCCGGCGCATATAGTACTGGTACAACGACACCTCGCGCGCGAACTCGTCGTCCGTCTCTTTGATCAACTCCAACAGACGCTCATCGCGCTGCTCGTCGGTCAGCTTCTCATTCAGCTGCAGGGACAGCCGCTTGAATACCAGATCGTCCGGCTTCTTCGCCAAGGCCGCCGCCAGCAGCTTCTTGGCGTCGTCCCGCTTGTCGACCGACACCAGGAACCCGACGGCCCGCGTCAGGAGGCGCTTGTTGGCTGGGTCTTCCTTGAGAAGGGCCTTGTAGATCTCCGCCGCCTTGTCGTTCTTCTTCTCGAGCTGGTAGACGAAGGCCTCTCGCAGCTTCGCCGCCTGCGTGTCACCGCCGAGCTTGTCCTGGATCTTCCTGACCTCCTCGGGCTTGCCCAGCATCGCGTACCCGCGCATCGCCAGCTTCCGGGCCTCGCGGATAAACTGATGGTCGTCGCCCAGCTCCTTGCCCGCCGCCAGCACCCGCTTGATGTCGTCGATGGCCTCGCTCGCCTTGTTCATTGTCAGATACGCTTCCGCACGCATCAGCCGAGCACTGAAGTCGGCGTGTCGGCGTTCGAGAATCGTGTCGAGCAGCTTGACCGCTTCGCCGGGCGCCTTGAGGCGCTGCAGATACAGCTGGGCCAGCCGCAGGAGGACTTGGGCCTTGTAGCGCCCGCTGTTTCCTCCCCAGGCCAGGCGATTGTTGGCGGCTTCATACGCGTGCTGGGCCTCTCGGTACCGGCCCCGCGCCTCGCAGAGCTGTCCCTCGACCAGACGGATCCTCGGACCCGTCGCCCCCTTCTCGGCAACTGCCCGGTCGTAGTACTCGCCCGCCTTCTCGACGTGCGCCTCACGCTTCTCCGGCTCGGTGCCCGCCTGGATCAAGGCGATCTCGCACGCCATGCAGAGCATCTGGAAACGCTTCCGCTTGTTCAGATTCCCCTTGTAGCCGACCAGATCCACGTCCTGCGACAGACTCGCCTCCAGAACCTTCAGCGCCTCCTCGTGCTTCTGCTCGGCTCGGTAGCACGTGGCCAACTGGAGGCAGGCGTCCAAGTGCCCCGGCACGGTCGCAATGACCCCCTTGTACGCCTCGATGACCTTCTCCGGCTTGTCGGCCATCCGCCAATACCGTGCCCGGTGCATGCGCAGCTCGGGGGACTTGGGATCCAGCTTCTCGGCCTGCCGGAGGTTCTCGTCGATGTGCTTCAGCTCGGCGGACTCCTTGGCCGGGTCGGACTTCCTTCTTGCCAATCGCGCCAGGCTCTTCTCGGTGTGGAGGCGGCTCATCAAGAAGCCAGCGAACGTCAGATAGGCCTCAGCCGACTCCGGATCCGCCTTGATCATCCGGCGGAAGACGTCTTCGGCCCGCTTGCGAAACTCGGCGGCCTCTTGGGGCTTCTTCTCCCTCAGGCGGTTCTGGGACGTGATCTCATAAGCCCTGGCAATGCTCGTGGCAATCTCGCGATCCGCGGGCGCCAACTCGTGGGCCTCCTCCATCTCGGCGAGGCCCTCGGCCATGTTCTCCGGTTGCTCACGAGCCAAGCCCGTCAGGGCGATGCCTCGCGCAAAGTGTCCCAACGGGTGATCGGGATTCTGCTTCAGCAACGCGTCGGCCACCCCGCGCAACGCCGCGTTCTGCTGCGCCGTTCCATACATCGCGACGAATTCCAGACGAAGCCGGATCCGCGCCTCGTGCGCGGCGATCAGCGAGGGATCCTCCGACACCGCCCGGTCCCAGATCCGCATCGCGCCCCGCGCATCGCCGGAGTCCTTCGCCACTTCGCCCTGAGCCACCAACAGATTCGGGTCTTCAGTCAGCGCGAACGCCTCGCCGAACGCCTTGATGGCAGCCTCATATCTGCCGGCACGATGCGCCTCCGTGGCCTTCTGGACATACGCTGCTGCTTCCCGTCGGCGCACCGCAGCCGGTTTGTCAACAGAGGGGCTCTGCCTGGGATGAGTGCCTGGCCTGGTACGGGGTTCGGTTGGCTCCTGATCTCGGTCGGCACGCTGGGCTTGGCTCGTGCCCCCGGAACCTTCGGCATCGCTGAGGATGGACTTGATCTGATCACGGTGATAGGACCGAGTGACGAGGACGCCGTAGTACTTCACCTCCACCTTGATGGACTTCTCGGTCCGAGCAACGATTCTGCCGCGCACCTCCCGCCCGTTCTTTAGGATGATCACATCGCCCCAAGCAACCGAAGCAAGGCTCAACACCCCTGCAGCCAACCACATACTCCCGCGATTTCTGCCGCAGAACATGATCACCTCCCGCAGAATGGAGCGATTGGGTGGGCGTCCGCGCGACCAACGGCGCAGGATGGATGGGGGACGCAACGGACGCATGGGACCTCCGTGTCCCTTCTTCGCGCTCCACGTTGCCTTGAATGTGACCAGAGAAATGTCCCCGGGCGACCCGGGAAACACGACGGCACACTGCCCCTGCCGTGAGCTCCGACGATGCTTAACATCTATACCTGCAAATGAACGGATTGTCAAGGAATTCGAGAAGGCGGGCGGATCTGAGAACGCCTGCTTCGGGGAAGACACGAGAGGTACGCGGGCTGATCCACGGCAACCTTGGGCAGCCTGTCTGTGCGCCTGGTGGTGTCCGTGAGCTAAGGCGTTTACGGGGCGTGGATACGACACAATGCGACGGGAGAGGGGGCGAACCAGCCGGGCCGATGCGCAATACCCCTTGATGGATGCGGAAAAGGGAAACGCCCCGCAAGACGATGCGAGGCGTCGCACGATCGCGCCCGGGAGGACTCGAACCTCCAACCCTCAGATTCGAAGTCTGCTACTCTATCCAATTGAGCTACGGGCGCAGCGGTCAATCGGCCGTCAGGCGGTACACGAGGAACCTGATCGGGCCAACTAGCAATGTACATGAGGCGTACAGAACGGTCAACTTACTCGAACCGCGCCAAGACGGGCAGGTGGTCGCTCAGGGCGAACGAGCTGCGGTCGTCGGGATTGGTCCTGAAGGCACCCTCGAACAGCGCGCGGGCGTCCTTGACCCGTTCGGCGATGGGGCCGGCGGCCAGGACGTAGTCGATGCGGAGGCGGGGCCTACGGGCATTGATGGTGAGCTGATCGGCATGGCCGGCGGCGGCCTGCGTGTCGGTCAGCCCCGTCTTCATCCACAGCTTATAGCTGGGCATCCTCGGCGAGTGGTTCAGATCGCCCTGCAGGATCACCGACCGGCCGGCCTCCACGTCGGGCGTCAGGGCCTTAATGACCTCGAGGACCTCCATCTTGCGGACCACGGGGTTGGCCGGATGCAGGTGAGCGCTGTGGACGACGACGTCGCCGAACGGACGCCCCGTCTTGATCGTCGCTCGGCCCCAGTGGCGGGTGAACAGGGGTTTCGGGCGACGGCCCTTGATGAGCGGGCAGTTGCGGTGGTCTGCGATGTCGAATCGGGTCAGGATGGCGCCGGGCCAGGCCTCGCCGCTCCGGAAGAACACGTGGTTCATGCCCAATCGCTCGGCGATGCGACGGACGACCGGCTCGGTGGGGGCCTCGGCGAAGTTGACGATGTCGGGCTTGTAGGCGGCCAGCTCGAGCGCGAGGCGTTCGGGGACGTGCTGCTTGACGTTGCCGAGTCGCTTGGCGGCCAGCGCCGGCGGCCAACCCGTACACTTGTAGATGTTGTAGGCGATCGTGGTCAGACCGCCCTTCGACCGCGCCTTCCGTCCAGCGGGCCTCGACGCCGGTGCGGCGGCAACCGACGGCACGAATCTGCACACCAAGCCCGAACCGAACAACCCCAAGATCTGACGGCGTGACATCATGTCGATCCCTCTCCAGCCATCTGTTGCATCTGGCTCCTTTGCACGTCAACCAGCTCCCGAGCGGCCTCGACGAGGCGCTCGCCCGCACCGGGCGCGAACCGTGCGGGATAGCCGTAATAGCGAAACGCCGTGTCTACCTCGTAACCGCCGTCTTCGTGCGATCGCCGGTCCGCCACGTAGCCCATCAGTCCGTTGGTGTAGCCCAACACCATGGTCGGATCGGGCAGCGCGTCCCGCAGCGCCATGCCCACCGTCGACAAGGGTTCGCCCGGCAGTCCGACGATCCGCAGGCACGGGGCCCGCCCGATCGCGAGGGACTGAACCGGCACGTCGACACCGGCCGGCATGGCCCCGGCATCGATGGTCGCCATCGTCTCCCGCGCGAAGACGCCCATCGCCAGATCGCCCGCGTCGGCGTCAGGTTGGCAGGATCGCTCGTCGAGGCCGATCAACTCGTCGCGCGGCGGCGGATCGTCGAGCGGGAGCGTGACGGTGTCGGTCGCCGCATGGATCGGCCCTGCGACCGGGGTAGGGGCAGCGTCGCGGAGTGTCGCCTCGACCCCCCGGGCCAGCGCAACGCCCGTCTGTTCGGCAGCGTCGAAATCGCGGACACCCGCGGCCGGATTGATGTCGCCGCAGCACCCTTGAGCGAACGCGATCACCTGGCCGGGCCGATCCGCAGCCAACGTCTGGACCATGACCCCGCAAAAATCCGCCGAAATGGACAGCGTCGTCCCGGCCGAGACGGCGTGACAAGGCAGCGAGACGACCATCCCAATCGGCGGCCCCGACGGTCGCTCGACCGTCAACACGTCCAGCGTCGCATCCAGAGGATAGGGGGCATCTCCCTGCCCGGGCCAACGACGGATCGTTCCGACGTCGGGCGCCCGCCCTCGCCGGTGAACGAGCGTCGCAGGCTCGAGCCCCGCCATCGCCCGGCGGGCCAGATCGCACACGACCGTCTCGAGGCGCTCGAGGAACTCCGCATTGAGTGGAGCAATGCCGATCAAGTCGATCGTCGAAGGGCCGGCGTGTGTGTGCGTGGCGTTGAGCATCACGCCATCGGGTGTGGTCTGCAGGATGGCGGCCACCTTGCCCCGAAGGTCCGCAGCCCATGCGATGTCCGTCCCCAGCATATCCGCCGTGATCAGTGCCGCACGGCGGCCTGCGTGCTCGATCAGCAGCAACCGGGCGTACAGGTCGTCGTGGACGTCCTGGCTCGGCTCGGTCCGTGCGATGAAGCCCGTCAGCCAGCAACCGGGTTCGGGCGTGATCGTTTCTTCGACGAAGGCGGCGTGGAGCTGGGCTGATCTGGCCATACAGTCAACTCGTCATATCGATCAGGGACACCCGCGAAGCTCGATTCGATGGCTCGCCGGCGCCCTCGATGAACGCGTCGTGTCCCGACCGGGGCGGGCCGCTACCTGATCAGTTCCCCCGCCGCGTTGTAGAGATCTCTCCTGCTGCGGCTCAGGTAGGTATAGCCCGCCAGCCCCTGTTCGTAGCGACGGAGAAAATGGGCTGATTCCTCCAGACTGATCCGGCCCGCCCGCACGGCCGACTCAACACCCCGTCGGAGTCGGGTGATCAGGTCTTGCCCCTCGAACTGCACGTAGCCCAATACCTCTCGAACCGTGTCACCCTTGATTACATGGTCGACCCGATAGTCACCCCCCTCGTCGATGCTGACGTGGACGGCGTTGGTGTCGCCGAACAGGTTGTGCATGTCGCCGAGGATCTCCTGATAGGCCCCGGTCAGGAAGATACCGATGAAGTAGTCCTCGCCGTCGGGCCGATGCAGCTCGAGGACGGTCTTGACGTCACGCAGATCGATGAACTTGTCGATCTTGCCGTCCGAGTCACAGGTGATGTCGGCGAGGGTGGCGCGACGTTTGGGCTCCTCGTTGAGCCGCTGGATCGGCAAGACCGGAAACAGCTGTCCGACGGCCCAAAAGTCGGGCAGCGATTGGAACGTCGAGAAGTTGCAGAAGTAGGTGTCGCTCAGGGCCCGCTCCAGCGGCTGGAGCTCCTCGGGTATGTACTCCAGATCGCGGACGATCCGCAGGATCCGCCGGCAGCATCCCCAAAATAGCGCCTCGACCTGACTGCGACCCGTCAGCGACAGGTAGCCGAGCTTGAAGAGCGTCATGGCCTCCTCGCGGCAATGCATGGCGTCGTGAAAGGCCTCTTGGGCGTTCTTGCGCGTGATGCTCTGATAGCATTCGTGCAGCTCGCACAAGACGTCGGGCGCATCGTCGGGCAGTGACTCCGGGACGTCGGCCTCCACAAGCTCGCTCGTGCCGAGGACGTTCACCACTAAGACCGAATGGTGCGCCGCGATCGCCCGACCGGACTCGGTCACGATCGTCGGATGCGGCACGCCCGACGCATCGCAGGCGCCCATGACGTGCGACACGACATCGTTGGCGTACTCCTGGATGGTGTAGTTGGTGCTGCTGTGGAAGTTGGTCTGAGACCCGTCGTAGTCCACCGCCAATCCGCCGCCCACGTCGATGTACCGCAAGGCCGCACCCGACTTGGCCATCTCGACGAAGATTCGGCAGCCCTCTTCCAGCCCTTCCCGGATAGCCCGGATGTTCGTGATCTGGCTGCCGAGGTGAAAGTGCACCAGCTGCAGCCACTCCAGCGCGTCGCTCGCCTTCAGATAGGACAGCGCCTTGACCAGCTCGGTCACCGTCAGGCCGAACTTGCTCCGGTCCCCGCCGGAGCCCTCCCACCGCCCCGCGCCTCGGCTGGACAGCTTGATCCTCAGCCCAATCATCGGCTTGACGTCGAGACGTTGGGCCGCCGCCAAGATCAGCTCCAGTTCGCTGAACTTCTCCACAACCGGGATGATCCGCCGGCCGAGCTTGCTGGCCAGGAGCACCATCTCGATGAACTCGGCGTCCTTGTAGCCATTGCAGATGACCAGCGCGTCCGGGTTGTCCTGCAGGGCGAGCACGGCCAACAGCTCGGGTTTGCTGCCGACCTCCAGCCCGAAGTGGTAGGTCTGGCCGTGGCGAACCACCTCTTCGATCACGTGCCGCTGCTGATTCACCTTGACCGGATAGGCACCCATGTAGTGGCCCGCGTAACCGTACTCCTCGATGGCCTTCTGGAACGCGCCGTGCAACTCTGCGATGCGGTTCCGCAGGATGTCCCCAAACCGCAGCAGAATCGGCAGCTCGATGCCACGCCGGACCAGGGCGTCCACCAGTTCCCTTAGGTCCGCACGCGGCCCGTCCTTGCCGCTGGGACAGACCTCGACATGGCCCTTCTCGTTGACGCCGAAGTAGCCCTTCCCCCAGTTGTCGATCCCGTAGAGCTCGACGGCGTCCTGGATCCGCCAGCCGCGGATGCTGTCTTGGGCGGCTTTCGTGGTTGCCTTGGCCTTGCTCATGGCGTCACCCCCGTCACGCGGTTCATGGACGCTCTACTGTACCAACGCGGGCCGGACCTGTCATCGGCAAATGACCGGCAACCGGCCGATGCGCTGCACCGCCTAGCGCAGTCCAAGTCGGCCCGTTGAAGCCGAACGGATCTCGGTACATGATATGAGGCCTGCGGCGCCGGACCTGGGCCGGTTCGGGCATCGGCCAGGCGCCCGCACGAGGAGGAGCGTACCCCATGAAAACGACCTCTTGCATCTTGATCGCAACGGCCGTGGCCATCGGTTTGGGACTGGGTGGGTGGAGCGTCGATGACGCATGCCAGGCCGCACAGAAAAACCGCGCGCCGCACGACGTCGCCTGGTTTCTGCGTCGGATGGTCGACATCGAGTGGCTGGCCCACCACAAGCCCGGTGTCCGATGCAAGCAGTTCAGCAGCTACGACCGTCGCAGCCGCATCGACGAGAACGGCAACAAGGTCAACTGGGAGGCCAACGGCGACGCCGGCAACTACCTCCGCACCACGCGCGAAGAGGGCAACGTCATGGCCGAGATGGAGGGGCCCGGCTGCATCACCCAGTTCTGGTCGGCCAACCCCGGCGGGACGATCCGGATCTGGCTCGACGGCGAGAAGACCCCCTCCGTCGTCATCCCCATGGCCGAACTGCTCAGCGACAAGGGCGGCGCGCCGTTCAAGGCCCCCTTCTCGTATCAGGTCCGCGAGCACCCCACGCACACGGCCAGCAACTGCTACTTCCCCATCCCCTACGCCAAGCACTGCAAGATCGCCGTCGTCGGCGCGCGGATGTACTACAACATCGACTACATCACCTACCCCAAGGGCACGCCGATCGTGACGTTCAAGCTGCCGCTGACGGCCGAGCAACAGAAGGTCGCCCAGGAGGTGGCCGCTCAGATCCAAAAACGCCTGCCGATCCTGCCGACGGGGCTCCAGCAGGTGACCGGACAGGCCAGCGCGCACGAGGGTCAGGAGTGTGACCTCGTCAAGGTGGCCCGGGACGACGGCGGCATCGTCCGGCAGCTCACCATCAAGGCCGACTCGCCCGACAAATACCGCCACCGCAAGGCCATCCTCCGCATCTACTGGGACGGCTCGTCGCAGCCGGGCGTGGTCGCGCCGCTGGGCGAGTTCTTCGGCACGGGTTGGTTCGCCACGCCGTTTGCGTCACTGACCTGCCGGATCGACAAGGCCGGCACGATGACGTCCTACTGGCCCATGCCGTTCACAAAGTCGTGCCGCGTGACGCTGACCAACCTGAGCATGGCCCCGATCGCGGCCAGCGCCTCGCTCAAGACCAGTGGGCCGCGGAAGGGCTGCCGCTGCAAGCCGATGTACTTCCACGCCATGTACCGACGCGAGAACCCCAGCAAGGTGTTCGACTACCCCTTTCTTCAGGACGTCGTGGGGCCCGGACGGGGCGTGGGCAACCTGCTCAACATCGACAACTCCAGGCAGGGCTGGTGGGGCGAGGGCGACGAGAAAGTCTGGGTCGACGACGATAAGTTCCCGAGCTGGTACGGCACGGGCAGCGAGGACTACTTCAACGACGCCTGGGGCATGCACCTCCACGACGGACCTTGGGAGGGCTGCCCGTTGCTGCAGGGCCCCGGCCACGCCAACAAGACCAGCATGTACCGTTGGCACATCCTGGACAGCATCCCGTTCGAGAAGCAGTTCACGATGACGATCGAGAACTACTACAAGCGCGGCCTGAGCGACTACTCGTCGGTCGCCTATTACTACAACATGAATCCCGCTGGCGCGGCGTTCTTCAAGCCGCTGACGCTGGCCGACCTGTTGCCGTGCAACTTCCGCCCCGCCGGGACGATCGAGGCCGAGACGCTCGCGCTTCCCGCGGCGCAGAAGCGGACGATGGAACAGCTCGCCGAAATCGGCCTCGCGGACGACGCGAGTGGCACGGGTGCCGTCGAACTGGGCGTCACGCACATGATGAGCAGCATCAAGCACCCCTCATCCATACCGATGGGAGAGGTCAAACCAGGCGTGTATCGCATTCACCTGCACCTGCTGGCCAAGACCCAGCTCCCGGGACTGAGTCTGGTCCCGCTTACCCAGCCGAACGTCACCCTCAAGCCCGCCAAGCCTCCGGCAACGACCCCGCCTGGCAGTTCGGTGCAGACGGCGGGCATGCTGTTTGTTATGGGCGACAAACCTGTCGCGGTGTCGCCCTGTCTGACAACGCTGGCCAGAGACGTGAGCGGCGCGAAGGTGCTCACCGTCTATCTCGATGCCATCCGGCTGGAAACGGCCCCGCGTCGCGGGATGGAGGCAGAGACGCTCAAATGGTCCAGCCCCGACCACCTCGTGACGTTCAAGCCCGACATGGGCAACACGGCGCTGAGCGGCTGGGGTCAGATGAAGATGGAGACGCTCAGCGTGGGCGGCCTGGCGGCAATTCCGGTCAAGCTCGAGCCGGGCTTCTACGAAGTCAGCGGCCAGTTGGCCTGCGGGCCCGACGTCGGGAAGCTCCGCATCCGGATGGACCTGGCCAACACCTTGGTAAGAACGTACGACGGCTACGCGCCCAACCCCGGCCTGCGGGTGCACGGATTCGGCCGGTTCGAGGTGGCCAAGGGCAAGACGCTCGAGCAGCTCGAGTTCATGATCTGCGGCAGGAACCCCAAGGCCACCGACGAGAAGATGGCCGTCGACTACCTCGAGATCCACCCGTGTCGGGGCCTGACCGGCTACGAAGGCGAGGACATGCGGCTGCTCAAGATCGAGCACGGCGCCCTCGGCCCGCAGCGCCTGGGGCGGGCCTTCTCGCGCGAGACGCAGAACTTCATCCGCTTCAACAGCGTCAAGGGTCGCATCCAGCTCGGCTTTGACCTGCCCAAGGCCGGCAAGTACGAAGTGGAGATGGCCTTCTGCAAGAGCCACGACTACGCGACGATCGAGGCCCACCTCGACGGCGAACGCATCGGTCCGCGGATGGACAACTACAGCCCCACCATCGTGCACAGCGGCCCGATCAAGTTCGGCGTGGTCGATCTGAAGGCCGGCACGCACGTCCTGGAGTTCCGCGTCGTCGGTAAGAACGACAAGTCGACGGGCTACTACATGGGATTCGATTACCTGGAGCTTCTTCCGGCCCAGTAGAGCGGACGCCGAGATCGACCGGCGGTCGCTCCCGTGACCGCTCCCTGACGGTTGCGGCTCTGATGGCGCTGTCGCGCTGTGGGGCGTTGCGCGACCGTCTCGAACGAATCAGGACGGCTGGTCGGCCGTCCATTCGGTGTGGAACGGCCCCTCGCCCGGCTTGTCCACGCGCAGGTAGGTGTGGGCACCGAAGTAGTCCCGTTGCGCCTGCAGCAGGTTCGCCGGCAACCGGGCTTGGCGGTAGCCGTCGAAGTAGCTGATCGCACTGCTGAAGGCCGGCACGGGAATGCCGGCGTTGACGGCCGTGCCTACCACCTTCCGCCAATGGGGCTGCGCCTCGCGAACCGCCTCGTTGAAGTATGGGTCGAGCAGTAAGTTCGTCAGCTGCGGATCACGCTGGTAGGCCTCGGTAATCCGATGCAGGAACTGGGCGCGGATGATGCACCCCCCGCGCCACAGCTTGGCGATGCTGCCGAAGTCCAGGTCCCATCCGTTCTCCCGCCCGGCTGAGTCCATCAGCGCGAACCCCTGCGCGTAGCTGCAGATCTTGCTGGCAAACAGGGCGCGTCGGATGGCCTCGACGAACTTGTCCTTGTCGCCCCGGTACCGCTTGCGGGGCCCTTTGAGCTTCTTGGCCGCCGCGACGCGCTCGTCCTTGATCGCCGACAGGCAGCGGGCGAATACGGCCTCAGCGATGGTCGGAGCTGGCACGCCCAGATCGAGCGCCTCCTGACTCGTCCACTTGCCCGTGCCCTTCTGACCGGCCGTGTCCAGGATCACGTCCACCATCGGCTTGCCCGTCTCGGGGTCGGTGCGGGCCAGGATGTTGGTCGTGATCTCGATCAGGTAGCTGTTCAGCTCGCCCGCGTTCCACTCGGCGAAGACCTCGTGCATGTCGGCCGCCGACATCCCCAGGGCGTTGGCCATGATGTAGTAGGCTTCGCAGATCAGCTGCATGTCGCCGTACTCGATGCCGTTATGGACCATCTTGACGTAGTGGCCCGCACCGTCCGGCCCGATGTAGCTGCAGCAGGGCTCGCTTTCGACGTGGGCGGCGATCTTGGTCAATACCGGCGCGACCGCGTCGTAGGCCTCTTCCTGACCACCGGGCATGATCGCCGGGCCCCACAACGCTCCCTCCTCACCGCCGCTGACGCCCGTGCCAATGTACAGCAAGCCGTCCGACGCCAACGACCGGTTCCGTCGAATCGTGTCCTTGTAGTAGCTATTCCCGCCGTCGATCAAGATGTCCCCGGGCGAGAGCAGCGGGCGGAGCTGCTCGATGAAGTCGTCCACCGGCGGGCCCGCCTTGACCATCAGCATGATCCGTCTGGGGGATTCCAGCGAATCCACCAACTCCTGGAGGCTGTACGTGCCCGTGATGTTCCGGCCAGCGGCCCCGCCCTCGATGAACCGCGTCACCTTCTCGGTCGTCCGGTTGAAGACGGCCACGCCGAACCCATTGCGCTCGATGTTGAGCACCAGGTTCTCGCCCATAACCGCCAGGCCCACCAACCCGAATTGCTGCTTGCTCATCAGTGCACTCCCTGAATCCAGCTCTCATTGGAAACACATATCCTAACACACGGTGCTGCCAGCGCGTAGTGCAATCTCTCGACAGGAAACGGGGGGGACGTGACAGTCTGGGCGGGGGGGTGCCCCATCCTTCACTCTCCTCGCGGAACGCGAGGGGGGTGAAGGGTGGGGGACGGAATCGGGCGGCGAGAGACGCTTCGCGCGCCATTCCGTCCCCCACCCTTTTCGAGGGCCCGCGTCCCGCGACCCCCCGAAAAGGATGGGGCACCCCTCCGGCCCAGATTGTCACGCACCCGATGGGGGGATGGCGTCAGTCCGCCGCACGCTTGCCCTGCTGGATCAGGTCGCGCGTCGCTCGGGCGATCCGCTCGACCGTGATCGAGTCGAGGCAGCGACGTACGTCGCACTTCGGGGCGTGGGGACCCCACAGACATGGCCCGCAGATCACGGCCGGCTCCACCACGCGATTGTACTGCCAGTCGAGCGGACCCGCCGCCGACGGCGGGCTCGGACCAAAGATCGCCACCACCGGCGTCCCGACCGCCACCGCCATGTGCATCGGGGCCGTATCGCCGCTCACCACCACGTCTGCAGCCGCCAGCATCGCGCCAAGACGACCCACGGACTCCGTTTCCATCACGTGGCACCGGCAGGTGTCCCGCCACGCCGCCTCGAACCGAGCGGCCGCGTCGACGTCGCCGGGCGCGTGGCAGAACACCACCGTGGCGGCTTCGGACAGGCATCGGCCCAGTTCAACATATCGCCCCTCGTCCCACGCACGCAGCGGGTTCTCGGTGGTCGGACACACGGCCACCACCGGCCCGCCGTCGGCGAGCTGGGCGAGCCGTTCTGCGGCCCACGCGCGATCCGCCTCGCCGACGTCAAACCTTGTCACGGGGCGTCCCGGCCGCCCCGTCAGCCGCTCGACCAACCGCAGGCGAAACGCAACGCGATTGGCGAACCAGTCCATCCGCTGACCCGCTGTCAGCCACAGATCCCCTCCCAGACCCGTCATCCCCACCCGGATGGGAATACCCGCCAACGCCATCAACAACGCATTGAGCGGATTGCCCTGCAGGTCCAGTCCCAGATCGAATCGACGCTGGCGTAGCGACCGTCCCAGCTCCCAAACGGCCATGAGCCGGGCCAGGGATCCGCCGGCGAATCGCGCGGCCGACCACGGCACGGACACCACCAGCACCTCGTCCACGTCGGGGTTCTTCCCCAGCACCTCCCGGGCGTAGGGCTGGACCCCAACGACAACGTGCGCCTCCGGCACCACCTCCTTGAGCAACCCGATCGCCGCTGTGGAGCACAGCACGTCCCCGAGCTTGTCGAATTGGGTGATCAGAACGGCAGGGCGCCGCGGCAGGACGATTCGATGGATCCCGCGCTCGAACGGAGCGTCCAACAATCGCGTCCAGTATTCTCGTTGGAGGGCCACGCGGACGATTCCCGGATCACGGCGACTCGGCAGCCGGGGCGGTGGCCGACGGCGGCTTCCGGTAGGTCCCCTCGTCCCTATGCCCGACGACGTACTTCAAAAACCGCTTGCGGACCTCCGGCGTGATGGCCCTCCCCGACCAGTTGAACACGCGCTTGCCCTCCGGCGTCAAACACATCAGCGAAGGCGATTCAACCAGGCTGTACTTCCTGACCACCTTCGGATGCTCCTCCCAGATCAGCCGGCAGGGAATCCCGCCCATCGCCCACTTGTAGACGGGCCTCAGACTGAACACCGTCCTGTCCAGCTCCTTCATCAACTCACAGTCACGCTTGTGCACCAGGAGCACGACGGCCTTGCGAGGATGCTCGGCCCGTTTCAGACATGCCTCCAGATCGTCCGACCACTCGATCTGCCAGCCCGTCCGCGTCCACGACTCGTACGACTGGACGACCGTCCAGACCACGGCAACGATCGCGACGATGACGATTCCCTTCCGCCACCCGATGCCGCGCGAAGAGCCTTCATCCTCGACGGCGTCGTCGATACCCGACAGGTCTTCGAGGGCATCCGGCTCGGCAGGGCGATTGTCCTGGGGATGTGCCATCAGCGTCCTCGATCGAATCGGAGTCTATCACGCCCCTGACTTGATGTAAACGTCAGCCGCCGGACGCGTCCCCGTCCCGCTGATCGTGATGCGGGGCCCACAAGGGCCGGGCCCATTCGGGCCTTGCCGTCAGCGCTTCACGAACCTGCCGACGCAACAGGTCCGATGGCAGCGACCACAACGCCGCACCCAACGCCGACGCCCCCGCGGGGACGTCGCATCTCCGGCACGCGTCCAGAAAGACCCGTTCCCAGGTAGACGCGCCCAGGTTCGGCCGACCGACCTCGTGCCACGTCTCGATGACCGTGGCCAGCAGATCGTCGGACGCCTTGTCATCCGCCTTCACGCACGCAAACGCCAGCATCGACGCGACCTCGTAGGCAGGTTCCGCGTGATAGGCGATCTGGAACGGCCGGGCCGCTCGCGTCGGACTGCCCTGGTCCAACCATCCGCACCCCTGCACCATCAGGGCAGCAGCCCGCTCCCGCTTCGGGCGATCCGCTCCGGACAGCCATTCCTCCACCCGCGCAACGCGGTCCGCGGCGGGCAGCTCTTGCCATTTCGAGAGCAACGCCAGACAGGCCAGCCCCGTCTCTCGGCGGGCCCGCAACGTCAGGACGACCACGATCGAAAGGCACAGCACCCCTGTTACGATGAGGACATGCAGCTGGTTCATCGCCTGCCTTCTACCTTCCGCCGGCCTTGACGTCCAGGCCCGGGCTCGATGCTCGCAACCGGCTGCCCGCCAGACCGGCGATTACGTACGCCCCGACCGCCGTCCATGCCACCACCCCAAAACCAAACGACATCGCCAACACCACTGCCAACACAGCCGCCACCACCGACGCGAACCCGTTCGCCCCCCACGCCCACGGGATCAGGCCCGGCGCCCGGACGCTCAGGCGCATCAGTCCACGGGGAAACGGCATGCCCATCGGAACGGCCATCACCGCCCCCGCCGCCAAACAGATCAACGCCCGGAGGGGAAGAGACCAGCCCATCGCCGCTGCCAGTACATGCCTGCCGACCAGCGCGTAGATCGCCGCCAGCACGATCACGGCGACCAGCGGCCCGTGGATCGGCGCGCTGTCGGCAGTGGCCCGTCGGCCCGCCCAAGCGCTGCCCAGCCCGCTAAACGTCAAGAACGCCCCCAGCACCACCGCCACCGCAAAGACGGGCTCGGCCAACACCAGCGTGAACGCCTGAATCAGCGCCATCTCCAGCAGCATATACCCCGTCCCCAAACCGACGTAGTACACGCCCGTCGCCAGCCGCAGGCCGCGCCCGGACGGATCCCGCCGCAGCCACAGCAACGGTAGCAGGACAAGCACCAACGCCACGATCGTCGACCAGGCCAGGGCCGCCATCAAGACCACGTACCCCCATTCCACCCGCGCCAACCAGTATCGCCCGAACGAACGCGCGTACGCCGACACCGACCGCCAACGAAAGAAATCCAGGAAGAACGGACGATCGTCCGTGACCGGCCGGACGGCCATCAGCCAATCTTCATAGAAAGCCTCCCGGTTCGGAGACAGGACCTGGCGCGCCGCCCAGTCCAGGTAAGACAACGTCGTGCCCTCCGGACCTGGACGCGGATCGATCTGGTTGGCCTGCTCGTCGGCCATGCCGGCGTACCACACCGGATCCAGGCCCATCTCCGACAGGACATCGCTCAGTCGCGCCAGGCGGTCGGGTGTCAGAGGTCGAACCGTCGCCGCCGTGCACGCCGCCAGGTAGTTCCGGAACTGCAGCACGTGCCCGCCCGGGTCCGTCACGCCACGCCGCTCCAGCGCTTCGACCATCGTCGCGAACAGCCGGATGTTGTCCCTCGGAGGCTCCTGGATGCCTCGCACGACGGCGACCACGCCGTCCTCGCTCAGCCGGTCCAGACACCGGCACAGCCCTTCGACCGTCGGCAGGTGCGACTGGCTGAGCGCCATCACGCCCGGGGCACCGGCGACCAGCGACTCCAGGGCGACCAGCTGGATCAGATCGAACCGCTCGCTGCCCCGATCCAGGAACCCACGCGGGTCGGCGATGACCACCTCAAGGTCGTCCCCCCCCAAGACGTGCCCCGCCGGTCCGGCCAGCGGACCGCACAGCAACTCGGCGATCTGCCCGTTCGGTTGGACGACCGCGATGCCCTCGACGCCGAACCTCCGCGCCAGCCAGACATTGGCTCCACCCGTCTCGCCGAGCAGGGCCACGCGGTTGGGTCGGAACGTCCGGTATACGGCCCCCATGGGCGTCTCGTCCATCACGTCTGCCTCGTCGGCTTGGTTGATCCGGAAGATTGGCGCGGTCTGCCCACCGTCGACGATCAGCAGCATCTGGGGCGGAGGCATGTCGGCCTGCGGCGAGGCAAACAACGTCTGATGGGCCGTTGGCGCGTCGAACACATCGATCCGACCGCGCGGGGAATGCCCCTCCGCCAGATGCCGCGCCTCGCCCTGCGCCGCCAACAGGTCGTAGTAAGCCAGCGGCTTGTACGGGTCCACGCGCATCGGGACCGACATGACCGCCGCCAGACTGATCCCCGCCCCCCCGCCGATCACCCAGGCGCCCAACCGGCGCCGCGATCCCACCGCCATCGCCAGCGCCGCGACCAGCGCCGCGGCCGAGACCGCCCACAGCAGCTGTTCGGCGCGAAACACGAACATCAGCCCAACCGCCGCCGCCGCCCCCACGCCGCTGCCGGCCAGATTCACCGCGTAGAGTCGAGCGACCTGATCCCGGCAGGTCATCAATGGCAACCCGATCGACACCGCCCCCAATAGGAATGGCACGAGCAGAATCAGGTGGTAGGCCACCAGCAGGCCGGCCTGTGGGGCTTGGAACATGATCTGGTAGACGTCGATGGGCAGCGCCTCGGCCGCCGAGAAGCAACACGGCGCCGCCACCGCCAACCCGACCAGCACCGCCAGCATCGCCCCGTCGAAGCGTCCCGCCAACCGCCGCCCGAACAGCGTCAGGAACGTCCCGCTCGTGCCGAAGCCCAACAACGCCGTGCTGATCACCAGATACGCGAAGTGATGCCATCGGGCGATGGCCAGGCACCGCATCAGAACCAACTGCAGCCCCACGACCGAGACCGAGGCCAACGCCACGGCAACGTAGACACGCCCGTCCGCACGGACCCGCGGGGTCGTCATTGCTTCTGCATCCGACCCGTCATGGGCACGAAGGCCACGCCGCAGATCGTCTCGTACCTCGGTCGAGACGTCTTGGGGTCCTTGGTCAGGACCTTGAGCTGCTGGTACATGCCCGGCTGGCCCACGGGGATGACCATCCGGCCGCCGGGCGCAAGCTGTTTGAACAGCGGCGGAGGAACGTGCCCGGCCGCACACGTCACGATGATGCCGTCAAACGGCGCATGCTCCGGCCAGCCGTGGTACCCGTCCGCGTGCTTACACTGGATTGTCTTGTATCCCAGCTTCTTGAACCGCGTGCTGGCCCGCTTGTACAGCGGTTCGATGATCTCCATCGAAAAGACGTGCGGCGTCAGCTCGCTCAGCACCGCCGCCTGATACCCGCTGCCCGTGCCGATCTCCAGCACCTTCGCCCCAGGCCGCAACCGCAGCGCCTCGGTCATCAGGGCCACGATGTACGGTTGGCTGATCGTCTGCCCGTATCCGATCGGCAGCGGATGGTCGGCGTGCGCGCGAGACCGCTCACCTCGTTCCACGAACAGATGCCGCGGAACGTACCGCATGGCGGCCAGCACGCGTGGCTCGGTGATCCGCTGCCGCCCGTCCCGGGGATGGGAGATCGTCTGCTTGACGAGCCAATCGCGCTGGGCCTGAAACTCGTTGACCCGCGGGCGATGCCATACGAGAGGCCGCGTCGCAGCCGCCCGCGTGCTCGGTGGCGCCACCTCCGATGCCGCGCCGGTCGCCAACGGGACCGGATCACCCACGCCCGCCAGACGCAGATCCTCCTCGTCCGACGGCCCCCATCGTTGGCCGATCTTCGACGGCCAGAATACCACGACGACGAACACCATCACCGCCGCCAGCAACGACAAGACCGCAGGCAGGTTCCGGGGCATGATCAGGTCCCCTTCTGTGCGATGGTCCCGAGTCGGGCCGGCGTCGGCCCGGCACCCCCTAGTCGGACAACCGCAGCCCGCGCTGGGCTGCGTAGTCACGCACCCGCTCGATCTCCTGTCCCGCTGGCCGACGGGCCAGCTCGGGGTGGCGATGCGCCTGGTGTTCCGGGCGATATTGCCCCATTACGTTGATGAACGTGTCGGCCGATATCTCGTCCGCGAGGAAATCGATCACCGTCTCGCTGCCGGCCAGACCGTTCGGCAGCACCAGATGTCGGACCAGCAACCCCCGCTGTGCAACGCCGTTCTCGACCGCCAGATCCCCCACCTGCCGATGCATCTCCTTGATCGCCGAACGAACGACCGGCCAATAATCCTCGGCCGAGCTGAACCGTTCCGCCACGCTGCTATTGGCATACTTGATGTCGGGCATGTAGATCTCGACAGCTCCCTCCAGCAACTGCAGCATCTCGAGCGCCTCGTATCCGCCACAGTTCCAGACGATCGGCACGGCCAGCCCGGCTGACCGGGCGCGGACAATGGCGTCCAGCAACTGCGGGCCGACGTGGGTGGGCGTGACGAAGTTCACGTTCTGGCAACCCCGCTTCTCCAGACCAAGCATCATCTCGACGATATCTTCCACCGACACTTCCGTGCCCCGCCGCTCGTGGCTAATGTCGTAGTTCTGGCAGAACACGCAGCCCAGGTTGCAGCCCGCCAGGAAGATCGTCCCCGAGCCGCCCCGCCCGACCAGGCAACTCTCCTCGCCGAAGTGCGGACCCACCGAGCTAACCACCGGCCTGACGCCCGCGCCGCAGAATCCTCGCTCGTCTTCGAATCGATCGACCTGACACGCCCGCGGACAGACCCGACAGGAGACCAATAACCCGTAGGCGCGCTTCACTGACTCTGAAGATCGTACGTTGGCACTGAACATGGCCAGGCCCTGCCGCCCGTCACGCCGAGGGCGCTCTGAGATTACCGGCGGGCGGATCTCATGTCATCGGAGTGGGAACCTACTGTAAGCATATCACGCGATTCGCCAACCGACCAGTCGCCCAACCGCAATCGGGCCCTCTGCCAACACTGGCAAGGACTTTTTCTGTTGTGCCAGGACGTTTCGGCCGATTGAGCATATACTGAACAGAGACCTTTTCATCGTCGTCTGCGAGTCGACACGACAACAGGGCGAGGTGCTATGCAACCACTGGTGATGGTGTCGAGCTTCCCGCCGAGACTGTGCGGGATCGGTACGTTTGCCGAGGAGGCCTTGGAGTTCATCCACAAGGCCATGCCCGAACGGCCCGTCGTCGTCGTCACCCACACTGATGGGGGGGACGGTATCCACTCGGAGTACGAGTTCCATCCGATCATCGATCTGAGCCGACCCGACTGGTACGTGCCCGTGGCCGAGAAGCTCCACGAGCTGGACCCGTACGCCGTCCACATCCAGCACGAGTACGGGCTGTACAATTACGTCGATCCGGACGGACACGGCGACTTCAACGCGGGGTTCGTCAAGCTCCTGGAGGAGATTCGCGACCTGCCCACCATCGTCGAGCCGCACACCGTGCACGGTAGGATGTTCCCCGAAGAGCAACGGTTCATCTGCAACGTGGCCGAGCTTTGCAGCGTCTTGCTGTTCAAGTGCGACTATCAGAAGTGGCGCCTGGAGTGGGTCCTGAACCAGCAGGACATCCCCGTCCCGAAGAACATCACCATCGTTCCCCACGGCGCCCGTCCCGATCGGCGCTACGACCCGTACGCCGTCGACCAGATCAAGGAGGAGTTGGGGCTGCAAGACCTGATCGGCAAGCGGCTCGCCGGCCTGGTCGGCTGGATACAGAACAACAAGCGCTGGGACATCGCCACCAACGTCTGGCCGGAGGTGGCCGAGCTGATCCGCCTCCAGACGGGCGAGGAGTGGTGCCTCTTCGCGGCCGGCGCGATGCGCGACCCGAATCACCGCCGCGACTTCGAGTACTACGTGACCGAAATCCGAAAGCTGGAGGAGCGCGGCCTGGCCCGCTTCTACGAATTCATCCCGCGCGGTGAGCTGTACTACAAGGTGATGGCGCTGTGCGACTTCGTCATCCTGCCTACGCTCGACGAGACGCAGAGCGGCACGCTGGCCAGGATCATCTCGCTCAACAAGCCCTATATCACCACCGCGCCGCTGGAGGGACTGACCGCCCAGACGGTCGAGAGCGAAGGCGGCCTGCTGTTCACCAACCGCTGGACGTTCAAGCGACGGATCCTGCGACTGGCCACCAACGAGGACTTGCGCTGGCACTTGGGCGAGAAGCTCAAGCGCTACCTCAACAACCGCGTCAGCTGGCACCTGATCGCCAAGCAATACATCGAATGCTACGAGCTGGCCAGAGAGGCCCGCCAGCACGACACCCAGGTCCAGTGCCCCTCCGAGTTTACGTCCAACGGCTCCAAGGCCTGCGCCATCCCGATCGAGACCATCGCCTGATCGAGCGCAACGGGACCGACGGACGTCCGTCCACAGGTCAACGTCGAACGCAGACCCCATTCTGAGCCGGCCTGTCCCCAGGCCGGTCCACGCAGTCAAGAACCTGCAGCGTATCTGAGCCGCCCGGAAGGAGGCCTGCGCGTCCCCGGCTGACCAGCGGCGAATCATCAGGCCTTGAGAGGCGGCGGTCGGCGGAGGCGCAGGAACGTGATACAATAGGCTCACCATGGCCCGGGTCTACCTGGAAACAAGCTTCTTCAGCGCCTGCGTGTGGGACCGCGAGGACACGAAGAGCGCATACCAGCGCCAGCAGAGCCGTCAGTGGTGGGTGCATCAACGCAGCAACTACGAGCTTTTCATCTCGGGCGAGGTCACGCGCGAACTGAGTTCGCCAGGATTCCGGCACCGTGAAGCAGCGATCGCGATGGCAACGGAAGCCCATGTGCTCGCGGTCAATGAGGATGTTGAGGGACTGGCGGTGATTCTGGTCCGGGAGAAGGTGATGCCCACTCCCGCAGGAAGTGGGGACGCGATTCACGTGGCCGCGGCCACGGTGCACGGCATGGACTTCGTATTGACTCGGAACCAGAAGCACCTGGCGAACATAAACAAGGTGCCACACCTGCGCGAGGTGTGCAGGCGCGCCGGGTATCTGCCACCTGACCTGACGACGCCGGATGCGTTGTGGCTCCTTACAGAGGAAGACTGACCATGTGTGCGACACGCCGGGAGGATTCGCAGGCCCTATCTGATCCGCTCGTTGACGAGGTCCGCGCGATCCGCGCCGAGCTGGTTGCCGAGTTCGGGAACGACGTGGGTCGGTTGTGCAACCACCTGCGCGAGGTCGAGCGCGAGTACGAATCGAGGTCAGGCCGGTTCGCGGATCTCTTCAAGCTGACCAACGAGCAGGTGATCCAGAGCTGGGGCCCAGACGTCCAAGTCTTGGGGGACCCAGTTATCGACGAGGTGCGCGCGATCCGAAAGGCCCGCAGCACCCGGCAGACTTGAGTGGCGGCTTTGGCCCCAAGGACCCTCTTCGAGCACGCAAGACGATGGCCATTCATCCAACCGCGATCGTGGATTCCCAGGCCCAGATCGACCCGACCGTCGAGATCGGTCCCCACGCCGTAATCGAGGGCGCGGTCGAGATCGGCGCCAACACGCGGATCTATCCCAACGCCTACATCTCCGGCTGGACCACGATCGGCCAGAACTGCGTGATCCACCCGGGCGCGGTGATCGGCCACCTGCCGCAGGATTTCCATTTCGAGCCGTGTCGCAGCTACTGCACGATCGGCGACGGCACGATCGTCCGAGAGTTCGCCAGCATCCATCGCGGCACCCAGTCGGAGTCGTCGACCGTCATCGGTCGCGACTGCTTCATCATGGGGTACTCGCACGTCGGGCATAACTGCGTCTTCGGCGACGGCGTGAAGTTCTACAACATGGCGGCCGCCAGCGGGCACGTCGAAGTGGGACCGAACGCGATCGTCAGCGGGTACACGGTGATCCACCAGTTCGTCCGTATCGGATCCTACTGCATGATCGGCGGGCTCAGCCGGATCGGCATGGACGTGCCCCACTACTTCACCTGCATCCGCGAGAGCGAATGCGTCGGCATCAACGCGATCGGCATGCGGAGAAACGGGTTCGCCAGCGACCAGATCGCCGATGCCAAACAGGCCTACCGGATCCTGTATCGATCGGGGACGACGTTCCGCAAGGCCATCGACGAGCTTGCCGGAGCAGTGACGACCGACGTCGGTTTACAGATCCTCGAGTTCGTCCAGTCGGAAAGCAAGCGCGGGTTCGTAGGAAGTCCCAAGGGCCGGCCCAGCTACGCCGGTCGGCCCCCTGAGCTGCCTGATGAACCTCCCGACGCGAATCCACCCCAAGACCGCTGAAAAGCGGCGTCGAACCGCCGCACCCCATGAGCAGCCTGGTCGGCTATGTAGGCTTTGACGTCGGTTTCGATGCCGCGCCCGGCCGGGGCGCGGCGAGGGCTGATTGGATCTGGCGCAAGCGCCGCAAGACCCGGTGACGGAACTCGCTGCGGATCTGTTCCACTGACAAGCGCGGACCGTCAAGCTGGTTGGCGAAGTGCTCCGCGCCAACGGCAAGCTCGCGGACCAGTTCCGCGAACAAGGGAATGGGGGCCTGCGGCGCGTAGACCCACCGACCGCCGCGACGAACGAACTCGAACTCGTCCAGCGGAACGCGCTCGGCGACCTGGGCGGCGATCACGGCACGATTCCCGTCGATCCGCTCGCCCCGAAAGTCGACGTTCCGGCTAAACAGCCCCATGTGATCGCCCAGGCCGCTGAGGTCAAACTCCGCGGCGACCATCTCGTTGTGCATGGCCAGGATCCGCCGCCGAGCCCGGTCGTTGGCCACAAACAACCGGTCGAAAGCCATTAGCGTGTCTACGAGCAGCACGCGCTGCTCGGCCGCCACGTACTGCTCGAGCAACCGATACTGGCCCTCTCGGTGCCAGGCACCGAGCGCTTTGGCGACGCCCAACGGCGTGGACAGCGAAGAAGGATCGACGCCCGCGGCCGATGCCGGCTTCTCGGGTTGAGGCGACGCGCGGTCCGAATCGTCACACCCGTCACAGAAACACGCGCACGCCGAGACGAGGACCCCGATCAGGCCCATGCTGCCGTCCCAGAAGCCTTGCTCCCACGCACCTGGACGCATCGTCTGACGCTCTGTTCCTCCATCCGGCGGGCGCAAAGGATGCCTACCGGATCTCGAACCCTCGCTCACGAAGATGCAGCTCGATGATCTTGCGCTGTTCGCTCGACAGTCCCTGGGCGTCGGCGGCCGCATCGAACGTCGCCCGAGGGATCCCCGTCGTACCGCGTTCATTCTCGAAGCGGTCGATCATCTCCTGACCAGCCTTGAGGTAGGCGAACTCAGGGACGTCCTGCATGCCCAGCTCGTCGCTCGGCCCGGCGAGCGCCCACACGTACAGCATATCGCTCATCGGCCCGGCCACCACCGGATGCGCCGCACCGGGGATGGCGAACGCGCTTCGATGGCCGATCCGATAGGCTTTGTCCAGCCCCTGGTCGTCAAACAGCATCTGCACGCCGTACGCCCCCCACGCCCCGTCGGTCACGCGGGCCAGGTGATAGTAGACCTCCTCGTGGTCCGACTGGCCCGAGGCGGGATCGTCCTTGTCGTGCACGTGCAGGGGGGTCCCCGACCACAGAGACGGCGGGCTGTAGGTCTCCCCGCCGACCAGGTTGGTCGTCACGTCCTGCGGCGCGAAGAGCGTGATGACGTCGCGGTGCCACGTGGCCGTCCCGCGACGCAGGTTGGGGCGCTCGCCGGGGGCCACGTAGGCTGGCGGCTTGGCCCCGCGGGCCGGCGCGGCGAACAGCACCAGCTCGCCGGAGCCCGTCATCGTGAAGGTCTCGTCCGGCGGGACGTAGACGCAACAGGCGTTGGACCCAACCGGCAGGGCAGCAAACGGCCCGCCGCTCCGTCCGCCGGAGAACGTCCGCCCTGCCACGGTCACCTCGAACGTCGCGTCGATGGGCACCAGGACGTACTCGTCAGCGCCGGTCGCGATCGTGAATGGCCCATCGTCAAGACGGTACCCCCCGAACGTCATCGTCTCCAGCGGGGTGGCTTCGTCGGCGGGGTCGAAAATCGTCCCGCTCGTCCGCCCATCCCAGTTCACCAGGGGGTTGATCTTGCCGTCTTGAATGCCTTGTCGGTACTTCGCCAGCGTATGCCGCACCGCTCAGCTCCCACTCTGCCGCATGGCTGGGTGATCCGTAACGCTTGGAGTCTCCGGCGGATGGGGACGCGCGTCGGCCGGGACCTCCCCGTCCGAACACGCACAGCCGGCCGATCGCAATCCTACCCTTCGGCCGACTGCGGGATCCGTCGGAAGAACGGCTTGCGCCGGACCATCTGCCCGTCCGTACGCTGGTACTCCAGGACGATGGCCACGTGCCGACCTTTCAGGTCGGTATCGCCCCACGACAAGCGCAGTTGATATGCGTCGCCCAGCACGATCTCCCGATCCGGGCGCCGGACGACCCGGTACGCCATGGCCTTGTCGGGCGGCAGCTCCCATTCGTACAGCTTCTCGCCGGTCTTCTTGCCGTCGGGCGATGGCGCCTTGCCGTTCTTGCCCTTCTGGAAAGACACATCCTCATACACGATCACCCGTATCGTGCCCGACCCGAAAACGCCCTTCTGCGCCCTGGCGGAGTACAGGTACATGTTGATGGCGATGCCGTTGACTTTCGTGGGATCGGAAGAGTCGAAGTTGATCCAGGGGACCGGCCGCACGAACGCGATGATGTTCGTGATGTCGTCGAACACCGGCGCATCACGGGTCTGGCGAACATGGGGCGGAAGCTCGCAGCCGACAACGACGGCGCACAGGACCCCCACCCACGAAAACAGCGGCGAGCGGCGATCCCGCCCGTCGCCAACACAGTACTTCCTGGGGCACGTTCCAGTGCACATCCTGCTGGTCCTCTCAGTGGTCACACCGGCGGCATCGATCGGCCCCCGCCCAATCCCATCGACTCGGGACTAAAATCGCCCCCCCGCCAGGCCCCCCCGTCCCGAGATCGCATCACCGCCGCTGCCGCAGGTAGAGCTCATAGCTGTCCGGAGCGCTCATCTTCTTCGGAGGCGTGCGGTCCTCGTGACTGGTCAGAACGGGGCGCGCAGGGCCGTACGCCGGTTTGGACGGACCGTAGTCGAGTCGATCCGCCTTGCTCTGGGCCGGCGCCGGCCGCTCATCAACCTGCTTCTCCTCGGCCGGTTCGGTCGGCCCCAGGAGCTCGTCCTCCGGTTTAACCTGGAGCTTCTCCATCAACGGACTCCTGCGCACGTTTTCCGGAAGCAGGTCGATCTCGTCCCGCGCACGCTCCGACATAACCCGGGCCTCGCGCTCGTTCTTGACCACCACCGGCGTCAGGACGATCAGCAACTCGGTCTGCCGCGTCGAGGTCACCGTCGCCCGGAACAGCGCCCCCAGGCCAGGGATGTCGCCGAGGATGGGAATCTTTGTCTCGTTATCGCGCTCTTCGGTGGTAATCAGCCCGCCGATGACGATCGTCTCGCCGTCCTTGACCGTCACCGTCGTCTTCGCCTCGCGCTTGCCGAAGACGGGAGCGAAGACGCCTTCAGTGATCGGGATGGTCGACTCGGTCCTGTTGGATATCTCCGGCCTGACCTCCAGGCTGACATAGCCGTCCGGATTGATGTGCGGCGTGACGTCCAGGATGATGCCGATCTGCTGGTAGCTCACCTGCGTCTGGGTCCGCCCGTCGCTCAGGATGCTCACGCCCAGGACGTACGGGACGTCCTCGCCGAGCGAGATGTTGGCCTCGACGTTGTCCTCGGCCACGATCCACGGACGGCTCAGGACCTCCAAGCGCCCTTCCGACTGCAGGGCACGCAGCAGGAAGTTGAAGTCCTCACCCGTAATCGTGAAGCTGAATCCCCCCCCCGTAGCCCCCGCCGCGCCCAGGTCCGTGCCCGCCACGAAGTCGAAGTTGTTCCCCTTGATCATGTTGTTGTTGCCGACGTAGGCCGTCTCGCTGAACAGCAGGTCCTGCACCGCGAACTCCAGGCCCAGCTCGACGCGATCATCCAGCGTCACCTCCGCCATGAGCACCTTGATCGCCACCTGCGGCGGCGGGCGGTCCAGATCCGCGATCATCTTCATGACCTGCGACTCGTATCGCGGGCTGACCGACACCAGCAGACTCTCCGTCGTCGTGTCGGCCACGACGGAGACCTCCCGTTCGATCTGTCGGAGCTTGGCCTCTTCGTCGTCCAGCTCCTTGTACAGGTCGCTGAGGTTCTTGTAGTGGGTCTTGAGGGCCTTCTCGAGATCTTCCGCCTTGCTGAACTTGACCTCGTAGACCATGTTGGTCCGCTCTTCGATCTCTTGCTCGTCGAGCTGGTGGATGAGCTTCTCGGCCAGCAGAAGATACTCCTCTGTGCCGGCCGCGATCACCGAGTTGGTTCGCGTGTCGGGCGTGAAGCTCAAGAGCTGCCGTCCGGGCGGGCCGCCCTCGCCACCGAGACCTCCCCCCAGTCCCGCCATTCTCAGCTGCGTCTCTTCCTCCTCGCTGCCCCGACCGCGGCGGCGCCCCTCCTCGCCAACCTTGAAGAGCTTCTCGAGAACCTTGACCATCTGGGAGGCGTCGCCGTTGACCAGCTGAAACACGCGGACGTCCACCTCCCGCGGCGGGATACCATCGATGGCCTCGATCAACTCGCTCAGCATGGCCATGCTGTCCGGGCTGGCCCGCACGACCAGCGAATTGGTCAGGGGCTCCGGTACGATCTGGACGTTGCGACGGATCAGCTTCTGGATAACCTCCTCGCCCGTCTCCTTGTCCGTGCCCCTGTAGGAGATAAGCAGCGAGTCTGCCGCCCCGCCCCGACGCGTGGCGCGCCCGCTGCGACCGCCCAGAATCTCCGTCAGCACCTCGGCCAGGTCCTCGGCGTCGGCCTGCTTGAGACGGAAGATCTGGACCCGCGTCTCGTCCCGCGGGTTGGTCGTGTCCAGCTTGTCCACCAGGTCGGCGATATCCTCCATCTCACTCGGGGCGGCCCAGACGATCAGCGAGTTCGTCTGCGGGTCCACACTCAGCGAGATGCCCGGGCCGGCCCCACGACCGCCGCGGGCCCCGGCGCCGCTCCGCTGCTGGGAGTAGAGCTCCTGGACGACGTCCTGGAGGTCCTCCGCCTGAGCCTGTTGCAGCGTGAAGATCTTCATCCGCTGGGCCGCCTCGCTCTTGATGTCGATGTGCTTGAGCAAGCCCTCCACGACCTTGTGGTCTTCCTGGCTGGCAGCCACGATCACGATGTTGGCCGTCTCGTCCGCACGGACGAACGGCAGCGTGCCCTCGGTCCCCCGACGGCCGCCACGACGCTCCTGGAACAAGTCTTCCAGAATCTGGGCCACCTTGGCGGCCGACGCATGAACCAATGCATAGGGCACCAGCTCGCGCGTCGGCTCGTCGCTGGGCTTGTCGAGCTGCTCGATCAAAGAGCCGGCCTGCGTCAGGACGTCCCGCGAGCCGGAGACGATCAGCGTGTTGGACCCCTCGTCCGGCAAGACCGTCACGGGCAGCTCAGGCCCGACCCGCTGGCGGAACGACTGCATCTTCTGCAGCACCTGCTCCAGCATGTTGCTCAGCTTGACCGCGTCGGCATACTGAACCTTGAACAGCTTGACGTTGCCCTCCAGGAAGGGCGATTCCTTGACGTCGATCTCCTTGATGAGCGTCTCGATGATCGCGTAGTTCTCTTTGCTGGCCGACACGATGATCGAGTTGGTCCGCATGTCCGACTCGACCACGATCTTGTCCCGCGCACGAGAGATGGCCGTCTCCTTGCCCAGCGTGCCAGGCTTGTACAGCCCGCTTCGGAACATCTGCTCGATCATCTGCGACACGCGGGTCGCGTCGGCGTGCTGCAGCGTGAAGAACTTGATCACCCCTTCCAGCGGCGTCTCCACGTCGAGCTTCTTGACCAGCTCAAGGAGCGTGTCGTAGTTCTCCTGACTACAGGCCACCAGCAAGGCGTTGACGATCGGGTCGGGAAAGACGGCCACCTGGTCCGACGGCAACGGCCGCGCACCCGGCGTCTGCCGCATCTGCATCCGGCGCTGGAACAGTTGCTGCAGCGTCGGCGACAAGGTGCTCGCGTCGGTGTGCTCCAGCTTGATGATCCGAATGTCGGCGATCGGCGTCAGCGGCGCCTCCTCCAACGTCTTGACGAGCGTCTGAATGGCCTCGTAGTCCTCCTTGCTGCTCGCGACGATCAGCGAGTTGCTCCGCTCGTCCGTCACGATCACGGGGGTGTCGCGAAGCCCGCCGCCCTGTTGGATCAGCTGCATCCGGCGCTGCCACAGTTGCGTCAGCTTCGGCGCGATCACGTTGGCCTGCGTCTTGTCCAGCGTGATCAGCCGGATGTCGCCGGCCACGTCTTTCGTCGTGTCCAGCTTCTTCGCCAGCTCGACGATCTCCTCGTAGTTGTCGTCCTTGGCCAGGATGATCAGCGAGTTGCTTCGGATATCCGCCACGACCAAGACCCGCTCGCGCTCCAGGCTGGCCGGCCCCAGCCGCTGCAACACCTGCAGCCGCTGGCTCATCAATCGATCGATCATCTGCGCCATTCGCTGCGCGTCGGCGTGCTCGAGCTTGTGAAACCGCACCGGCCACTTCGCCGCCATGCCGGGTTTGTCAAGATGCGACACGATCTCCTGGGCCAGCAGAACCTGTTCCTCGCGTCCCGAGACGATCAGCGTGTTGGTCCGGACGTCGGCCGCCAGGCCGACGTTGTACATCATCGCCTCGCCCACCAGGCTGTCGGGGACGGCCGTCGCACGACCGCGCTGCCTCCCCCCAGGACCCGCCGACAACCGCTGGCCTTGCGTGAAGATCTGCTGGATCATCCGCAGCAGGTCGTTGGCGTCCGCGTCCTGAAGCGGGAAGATCCGTATCTCCACCTTCTCGCTGATCGGCACCGAGTCGAGCAGTTTGACCATCTCCTCCATCGCCACCAGGTTCTGCTCCGTGCTGCCGATCAACAGGGCGTTCGTGCCGGTCTCGGCCGCCACCTTGATGGGCTTCTCCAGGTCCAGCTCGGGCAACTCTTCGCCCGCGCCGGTCCGCAGGCGGAGTCGACGGATCTGTTCAGTGAGCGCCCGGCCGCGCCGACCGGCCAGTCGCTGGTCGATGACGTCGTTCAGCACGGTCGCCAACGGTTGGGCGTCCGCGTTCTTCAGCGGGATGTAGACCATCGTGGCCGTCGCGAAGACCGGCTCCACGTCAATCAGGCCGATCATCTGGGCCACCTGCTTCAGATCCGCCTCCGGCGCCGTCACGATCAGCGTGTTCGTTCGATCGTCCGGGATGATCGTGATCGCCTCGCCCGGCACGCCGCGCTGCGCTTGCAGCCGACTGATCATCTGCTCCAACAACGTGGACGCGTCGGTGGCCTTCATGTGTTTCAGCGGAAACGTCTTGAACGTCACCGGCCCGATCAGCGGCTGGGAGTCGAGCTTCTCGATGATCTCGTGGATCTCGTCCATCCGCTCCGCCGCCGCGCCGATCAACAGCGAATTGCTGCGAGCGTCCGGCAGCACGACCACCTGATCCGACGGTCGGGCCCGACGACCGGGCACGCGGAACGCCTGGTTCAGCAGGTTGCCCAGCATGGGCGCCAACAGCCTGGCCTGGGCATTCTGAAGCTGGTAGACCTCCAGCTTCAGCGGGACCTGCGTGGCGTCCAGGATGCGAATGATGCTCTCCAACGCCGCCACCGCCTCCTCGTCGCCTTGAAGGATGACCGTATCAGGACCCGTCGCGTCGATCTCCACGCGACCGCGAAGCTGACTCATCTCCGGGAGGCCCTCGAGCCCCTCGATGGCCGGCAGCGTCGACGGAACCGCGTCAGCCCTGCGCTTGCCCCGCTCCGACCGAATCAAGGCGGTCTTGGGACGTCCGCGAACGCGCTGCAGATCCGATCGGTCGGTCACCCGCGCACGGGACGGTCGCTTCTGCGTTGATCGGGCAACGGGCTTGGCCTTGGGCTTGGCGGGAGCCGCCTTCCGACCTAGAGGAACGACCTTCCTGACCACGTCCCGCTCGGGGGCGATCTTCTTGCCCGTCGCGCTCCGGGTCGCACGCTTCTGCGCCGCCCGCTTACCAATGTCCAGGGAGATAGGCCGACTGGTCGGCTTGGCACGACCGTTCACGCCGACACGAACCTTCCCCTTGGCCCGACGCTCCCGCGCCGGTCGGCTCGCCGCCGCCTTCTGCGGCTTCTGCGTCGGGCGCGTGCCGCTGACCACCTGCTTGACCAGGGCATCGATCAGCTTGGCGTCCTCTTCCGTGAGCTCGGGCGGCGGCTTGGCCTTGGGGGCTTGGCCCGCTGCCGGCGCTTGAACCAACGCCACCAATGTCAGCATTTCGATGATCATGGCTTGTTCCCCGGAGTCCCCCATGCCCTCCAGGGCACGGGGTCCGTCATCCTACGCTAGCCGTGCGGGCTAAACAGCCCCGCGCGGCGGTGATTCACGACCTATCTACAACCCCAGCATTTACTTCCGCCTGTCGGCGACCCCGTCGTCTTGGCGGGCGTGTGCGCCACCGCGCCCTGCCTCCCGCGCCATCCGGTGCCGCCGCGGCGGCTGCAAGTTTACCACATCGGGCCGGGCCGCCAACGGCCCCGTTCCCGTTTTCACACGCTACCGGCGCCAAGACCGACGTCCGCTCCGACGCCGGTTGCTCCGCTCCATCATCTCGTCCAGCACCTGGCGGAGATCGTCCGCCTGAAGGTTCTTCAACTGAATCAGCCGCATCGCCGGCGCACCGGCCGGCTTGATCTTCTGCAGATCTTGGACCAGCCGCTCGACCTGCGCGAACTGCTCGGGCGCCCCGGCCACGATCAGCGTGCTGGTCCGGTCGTCGTAGGTGATCGCCACCCGCGACGGACGCTTGCCCGTCTTGGCGGCCCGCGCCTGCTCGCTTTCGTTCACCAGCGTTTCGACCTTCGTCGCCAGCTCCACCACGTCCATCGTCGGCGGCACCGGGATCAGCCTGTACACCCCGCCCACGTCTTCCCGATCCAGGGTCTTGGCCATCTGCTCGATCATGTTGAAGTCGGTCTTCCTCGCGCGGACGATCAACGACCCCGTGTTCTCATCCGGGATGATCAACGGGATCATCTGCTCGGCCGTCCTACCCCGCCGCCCACGCGCCTGCTGCCGCGCCGGCTCGGTAAAGATCTGCTCCAGCATCGCAGCCAGCAGCGACGGCTGGGCCGCCTGAAGCGGGATGATCTTCGGCTGGCGGTCGCCCATGGCCGACGGCTGATCCAGACCCAGGATGACCTTCTCGGCTTGGGCCACGTTGTCCTTCTGACCGCTGAACACGATCGCGTTCATCGACTCCAACGCGCTCACCCGCGTCCCGCCGGCCAGATCGCCCCGCCGGCCCGCGCCGGGACGCTGCAGGTAGTCCTCCATGATTGTCAGGGCCTCGGGTGCGTCGATGTGCTCCAACGCCACGACCTTCACCTCCTCGTTGGCCGTCGGATCCACGTCGAGCTTGGTGAGAAGTTGATCTACCTCTTCGTGCTCCGACTTCTTGGCCGCGATGATCAACGAGTTGGTGCCCGCCTCGGCCGTCACCGTCACCGGCTCGACCCCGCGCTGCGTCCGTCGGCGCGTCCGGTAGATCTGCGTCAGCGTCTGGGCCACGTCCGTCGCCCGCGCCTTGGTCAGCGTGCGAACTCGAACCTCCCGCCCGCGCTTGTCCTCCTTGTCGAGCTCCTCGATGAACTTGCTGATCTTCTCCAGGTTCTTCCGGCTGGCCGAGACGATCACCGTGCCCGTGCTGCCCTCGGCCGTGGCCGTCACCCGCTCGCTCTCCGCCACCGCCCGGCCACGCTTCGTGAACGCCTGATTGATCGCCTGGGCGGTGTAGTAGGCGTTCGCGTATTCCAGCGGGAAGATGGCGATCTTCCTCGCGCCGGCCGAGTCCTCCGGTACCTCCACGTCGATCTTCTTGACCAGCGTCTCCAGCTCGTCGAGCTTCTCCTTCCGCGCCGTCAGAATCAGCGTGCCCGCCGACGGGCTCACGGTGATTCGGACGTCGCCCAGCAGGCTCGGGTCATACCGGCCCCGACGACCGGGCTTGCGGAGAAACTCCTGCAGGATCGTCTGCGCCTCTTCCGGCGCGATGTGCGTCAGCCGGACCACGCGGACGGCATTCGCCTCGGGCCCGACGTCCAGCTCCTTGATGGCCGCTTGGACCCGCTTGAAGTCCGTCTCGTTCGCCAGCACCATGACCTTGTTCGTCCCGGTGGGGCTGACGATCGTCATCTTCGGCTGCCCGCCCCGCCGACGCCGTCCGCTGTAGACGAACATCTGGTTGAGCGCGTCGGCGATGTCCGACGCCTCGCCGTTCACGACTTCCACCACGTGCATCTGCCGCGTCGAAGCGCCCTCCTGATCGACGTCCTTGACCAACTGCTCGATGAGCTGCATGTTGTCCGGCGAGGCGTGGACGATCAGCGACCCCGTCGAGTACTCCGCCCCCGCGTACACCCGCTCCGACGGGCTCCGTCGGCCGCTCCGCGACCGGAACGACTGGTTGATCATCTGCGCCATCGTGCTCGGCTCGGCCCATTCCAGCTGGAAGATCCTAAGCTTCGATCGCTTCAGCACGTCGCTGGGCACGTCCAGCGTCTTGACCAGCGCCTCGACCTCCGCCAGCTCCTTCTGCTTGGCCGTGACCAGCACCGAGTTGGTCCGCGCATCCGCCGTCACGGTCACCGGCAACTGCCCGCGACGCGTCCGACCGCGGATCTGGGCGTACATCCGCGTGAGCTGGCTCGCCACCTCGTCCGCGTCGGCGTGCTCCAGCTTGATCTTCTTGGTCTCGCGCTTCGTCGTCGTCTCCACGTCCAGCTGGGCGATCAGGTCATCGACCCGCTTCATGTTCTCTTCGCTGGCCGCCACGACGAGCGACCCGGTCGTGTACTCGGGGATCGCGTCCACGCGGTCGCGCAGGCCGACGCGCCCGCGACGCGCAGCCGACGCGAACGCCTGGCGGATCGCCTGGGACGCCGAGCCCGGATCCGCGAACTCCAGCGGGATCACCTTGGTCTCCCGCGCCGACTTGCCCGCGATCTCCTCACGATCCATCTGCGAGACGAGCTGCTTGATCGTCTCGAGGTTCTCCTCATTGCAGCGCACCAGCAGCACGTTGCCGTTCGGCTCGGAAAGCACCGACACGGTCTCGTTCGGCGTAACCCTGCCCCGCCTCCGGAACCGCTGTCGCTCCGCGAAGTAGTTGGTCAGGATCTCCGCCACGTCGTCCGACTTGGCGAACTGGAGCTGGAGGGTCGTGTCCTTGATCTTCTTGGTCTTGCTGAACTCCTCCAGCTTGTCGATGATGTCCTTCTTGATCTGCTTGTGCTGCCTGTCCGTGGCCACCACGATCAGCGTGTTGGTCGTCGCATCGTACTCCGCCTCGGGCGGCTCCCATCCCGTCTTGCCCCGGTACCGACCCCGCTTGGTCCGGTACAGTCGCGTGATCGCGCTGGCCACGTCCGCCGCCTGCGCCTGCTCCAACGGATACACCACCGTCATCTTCTCGGTGATCCCCCGCGGCTCGACGTCTAGCTCTTCCTTGAGCTTCTCGACGATGGCGAACGTCGCCTCGCCACCGGTCACGATCAGCGAGTTGGTCCGCGGGTCGGGCACGGCGGCGAACACGTCTATCTTCATGTTCCGCTTGCCGGCCGCCCGCAGCTGGGCCAGCACCTGCATCGTCATCTGGACCAACTGCTGGTGGATCTCCATCGCGTTGGCGTGCTCGAGCGGAATCACCCGAAAGTCGATGTCCACGCTTTCCACGTCGAGGGCCTTGACTACCTCCTGAATCTGCTCGCGAACCGACTCGGGAGCGCGGATGATCAGCGTGTCGCTTGCGTTGTCGCCGATGACCTGAACCGCCTGCTTTCCCCTGGCCTTCCGCGTGGCGAACATCGCCTGCAGCTTCGGAGCGATTACCTCAGCGTCTGCCTTCTCCAAGACGATTCGGAACGGCTTGCCTTCCTCTGAGGCCCTTGCGTCGCTCTCCTTGATCTGGGCGATGATCTCGTCGCGGAGCGGCTGCGGCGCGCGGACGTAAACCGTGTTGCTGCTGGGCTCGGCCGTAATCGTCACGCGGGTCCCACCGCCGAGCGTGCCCTTGCCGGGCACGGAGACGCCCCTCCTGGCGTACAGCGCCGTCATAGACTGGGCGACCTGGGTGGCCATGGCCGTCTCGAGCACCACCGCCTCGGTTTCGATCGCGCCCGCCTCCGCCTCCATCTTCTCGATGAAGGTATCGATGACGTCAATCACCTCGTCCGGGGCCATCACGATCAGCGTGTTCGTCGAAGCGCTCGAGGTGATCGTGACCTGATCGGCCGTGTAACCCCCCGCGCCCGAGCCGCCCGCCACCTGCTGGAGCTGCTGCTGGAGCATCTTGAGGGCCTTGTTCTGGTCCTTCGGCAGGGCGGGCAACCGCTTCGCCCGCGTCGTCTCCAGCTTCAGAACCGTCTTGAGCAGGGCCTCCACCTCCTGCGCCTGCGCGTTCTTGAGATGGTAGTACTCGATGTTCCCGGGCGGCTCGCCGGGCACGTCGACCTTGGCCAGCAGGTCGATGATGTCCCGATGCGTCTCCGGACTCGCCATCACGATCAGGTACCCCGTCCAGGCGTCGGGCACCGCCCGGATCCGCTCCTTCGCCCGGGCCATCCCCCGCGTCCGCATCATCTCGCGGAGATCCATCCGCTCGTCCTTCTCCTCGTCCTTCTTCTCGCCCTTCTTGGCGGGCGCCTTCTTGGTCTGCACGGGGGTCTTGGGCCCGTTGAACACGGTGTCCAGCAGCGTCGCCGCCACATTGACGTTCATGAACTGCGGGTCGTAGACCCGGAACACCATCTCGTCGCCGTACGGCAGGGAGATCTCATCCTGGAGCCGGTAGATCACGTCCTCCATCTCGGTCACCCGGCGCTCCGGGCCCTTGATGATCGCCGTATTCGTCTTCGGGTCGATCGTGATGGTGACGGGCGAGAGTCTCCGCTCGGTCTGACCCTTCGTCACGCCCGGGAGGCCCCCAACCCGATCGCCCGCACCGGGGGCAAACCGCCCCGCCGCGGGGGGCTCGGCGGATAAGCCGGAGGCGTCGTCATCCCCCTTGGCCGACACTTCGGCCTTCTTGGCTGATGCACGCTTCGCCGGCGAGGCTTTGCCTGCAGCGGCTGCCGGGGTCGGCCTTGACTCCTTGGCGACGGGCTTGGCGGATGCCTTCGCCGCAGGTTTGACGGGCTTCTTGGCCACCGGCTTGGCGGCAGGTGGGCGCTTGGCCGGCGCGGTCGGCGCCGCCTTCGCGGTCCGCTTCTTGGCGGATTGGGTGGTCGGTGGCTTCTTGGCCTTCTTGGCGGCCTTGGCCGCCGCCTTTGGATCCTGCTTCCTGGCGGACTTGGCGTCGCTCTTTGCCTTCTTGGCCTTCTTCTTGGGCGCCGTCGTCGCCGTCTTGAACCGGTTGCGGGGCTTGGACGCCTTCGCCTTGTCCGCAGCCGCCTTCGTGCTCGCCGACGCCGAACAGACAATCCCATTCAGCTCGGCCGACAGCTCGCCCAGGATCCCCGGCGGGACGAACCTCACGTCGCGCGTCCGCCGCAGCCGGAGCCGCCGACTCGACTGCCGTCCCTCTCGCTTGCTCTCTGGGTCTTCGACCTGCCTGCGGCGCTCGATCGAGTCCCTGATCGTGATCTCCTTGACCAGGAGCTCGGGACGCTCGCTTTCCATCAGATCGATCTTGTCGCCCTTCTGGAATTCCGGCCACAGCTCGAGCTGTTCCTTGACCTCCTTGGCGTTCAGCTGGCCCAGATCCACCGTCCGCGTGACGTCCGGCTTGGTGCTGTTCTTCTTCTCGAACATGTCCACGTACCGCTTGACCACCTTGATCTGGTCCGGCTTGCCGCTCACCAACAACACCGTCCGGTCGTCGTAGAGGGTGTCCAGCGTCGGGCCCTTCTCGCCGAAGTGCTTCTCCAACAGCGACTCCAGATCCCACAGCAGGTCCTGCGCGTCTGAGTGCACCAGCTGGATGAACTCGAACGGCGCCCGCTCCTTGGGAACCATCTGGTTGGTGTTCGGATCCAGCACCATCTCCGGCGTCTCGAACACCTCGATGACCTTCTCGACCATCGACTGCTGCTTGGGCGTGCCCGCAACAAACACGGCGTTCATCATGTAGTTGTGCGTCACCTGCAGCGGGTTCCGCCTGGCACGCGGCCCGCCGAGCTGGCCCGCCATCTGCTGGATGACCTGCGCGACCTCCTCGGCGTCCGACTCGACCAACCGATGCAGCTTGAAGACGATTCCGCCGGCGACGGCCTTGTCCTCGAGGTCGGCGATCAGCTTCTTGACCCGCTCCAACTCCCGCGGCAGGCCCTTGAGGATCAGCGTGTTGCTCGACGCGTCCGGCACGACCGTGACCGCCAGGCCGCTATACGCCGTGCTTCCCTTGCGGGGCCGGCGGCTCTTCTGGCCGCTCTGGTCGAGCAGGACCTGGCTGAGGATCGTCGACACCGCCGTCGCCTCGGCCTTGTCCAGCGCGATGATCTCGACGGTCTCGCCCGTCCAGGCCGGATCCTCGACGTCCAGCTCCTCGATCAGCACCTCCGCCATCGTCAGCAACTGACTCTGCGCGGTGATGATCAGGCGGTTGTTCCGGACGTCCGGCACGACCAGCATGCCCCCTCCCCGGCGCGCCCGCTTGCCCTCCCGCAGCTGCAACTCCTGCGCCTTGGCCTGCAACATCGGCTGGATGATGCCCTGGATTTCCTGCGCCCGTGCGATCTCCAGCGTGAAGAACTTCGTCTGCGTGTCGGCGAACTCCTCGACGTCCAGCTGCTCGATCCACTTCTTGATTTCCACCATCTTGCTGGCCGGCGCCTGCGCGACGATGTTCGACCCGACCACGCTCAGGCGAACGTCGCTTTCCTGACGGCGTCCTCTCGTCTGCAGGGGCTGGAACATCTGCGTGATCGTGCTGACCAACTGGCCGGGCGCGGCGTACTTGATCTCGATCTTCTCGCGCTGGATGCCCTGAAGCTCGGCCGCCGCGTCCATCTCCATCGCCAGCTTCTCGATCTCCTTGTAATCGGCCTCACTCGCCGCCACGAAGACCCGGTTCGTCATTACCTCGGGGATGAGATAGACCGGCGTGGCCGTGTACGTACGCGACTTGCGGCGTTGCTGCCGCGTGCTGAACATCGCCTGCAGCGTGCTGGCCACGTAGCTCGCGTCCGCCTTCTTCAGCTCGATCGTCCGTACCTGACCCTTGAGACCCATCGCCTCGGTATCCAGCTCGGCGATCAGCTCCTGGGCGACCTTCGTCTCGGCCTCGCCTGCCATGATCAGCAACCGGTTCGTCCGCGACTCGGGCGTGATCGTCACCTCCGTCTGGGCGTATCGACCCCGACGGCTCCGCGTCCGTTCGACGATCAGCGGACGCAGCATGCTGGCCAGGTAGTTCGCGTCCGCGTGCTCGATCTCGACCATCGTCAGCGTTCGCGTCCGCTTCTTGGCGTTCTCCTGCTTCTTGGAGATCACCTCCTCGATGTCGGCCATCAGCGACTTGGGCGCCGAGACCATCAGCTCGTTGTTCTGCACGTCGGGGATGAACAGCATGTTGCCCCGCTGCTTGCGCGTGTCCTGGGCGAATAGCTGGTTCAGCATCGAAACCAGACCGTTGATGTCCACCTCCGGCAGCTCGAACGTTTTGACCTCCAGCTTGGCCCGGTCTTCGGTGTCCACCGTCTGGACGAAGTCCTCGATCTCGTCCAGCCGGTCTTTGGGACCGTTCAGGATGATGCTCGCCCCGCTCATGACCATGAACGTCTCGATGTATCGGGTTCGCTGGCCCGTCTTGCGGCGCTGCTGCAGAAACAGCGTCTGGATCAGGCTGTACAGCTCGTTGGCGCGGACGAACTTCGGCTCCAGGATTCGGCGCTCCGGCTTGGTCGCCTTCGCCCGCTCGTCCAACTCCTTGACGAACTTCTCGACGTCCTCGTAGTCCTGCGGGGACGCCCACACCAACAGCCGGTTGCTCATCTGGTCGGCAACCACACGGATCGGCGCGATCTTCTCGGTCCTCGCCCGCCCGCGACGCCGACGACGCAGTTCCTCCTCGGTGAACATCTGCTGGACCATCGACGCGGCCCAGCTGCAATCCGCGTTCACCAGCTCGACCGAGTAGACCTGCTGCTCGGGCTCCACCCCTTCGATGTCCAGCTCCTCGAGCATGTCCTCGACCAGCTTCATCTCCTCGTCGCCCGCGTAGACGAACAGCCGGTTCAAGACCGAGTCCGGCATGATCGTCAGTTGGACGCTCCGTCCCCGGCGGCTCCGACGATAGCTCGCCTGCGTCGACACCAACTGCGACAGTTGGCTGTAGATGTTGTTCGCCTTGGCAAACTTCAGCGGGAACACCTTGAACGCCTGGCGGGTCTCTTCGATGTCGGCCTGCAGACGCTCCATCGTCTCTTCGATCTGCTTGAAACGAAACTCCGGCGCGCTGACGATCACCATCCCCATCTGCGGATCGGCAATGAAGCTGCCCTTGTTCTGCATCGTGCTCTGAAGCAGGCGGACCAGCTGACGCACGTCCACATCGCCCACCTTGTACGTCTTTACGACCGGCCGGTTCTGGTCCTCCACGTCCAGCTCGGCGACCAGCTTCTTGAGCTCGGGCATCTTGTCCTTCGGGGCTTCCAAGTAGAAGCTGCTCCCGCTGGCCGGGAGGGCGCGGATCTCCGCGAGCTCCTTGCGACGCCGCCCGCTTCGCTGCGGCGGGTTGTAGATCGCGTTGATGGTCGACATCAGCTGGCCCTGGCTGACGTACTTCGGCGTGATCAGCTCGCGGACCTTCTCCTTCTCGACGAACGCGTCCTCAATCTTCGCGACGAACAGCTCGATCTCCCGGAAGTCCTCCTCGGTGCACGTGATCAGCAGCGTGTTCGTCGTCGGCTCGGGCACGACGCGGATCGGGATCACGTCCCGACTGGCCCGGCCGCGCTTCCGCCACCGCCGCTGTTGCTCCTCCTGCGTGAACACCTCCCGGATCTTGCCGGCCATGTAGCTGCAGTCCGTCCGATTCAGCGCGATCGTCTGCAGCTCGGCGTCCTTGCGGAGGTTCTCCACGTCGAGCACTTCCAGCATCTTCTTGACCAGCGCCAGCTCCTCTTCGGCCGCGTAGACGAACAGCCGGTTGTTGTTGTCGTCCGGGATCAACGACAGCTGCATACCCATGTCCCGCTTGCTGCGACGCTGGCTGATCTGCGTGCTGACCAGCTGGTTCAGCCGGCCCGTCACCTCGCTCGGCCGGGCGAACTTCAGCTCGATGACCTCGAACTGCTGGCGCGTCTCTTCGATCTCCGCCTGCAGCTTCTTCATCATCTCTTCGATCGGGCCGAACAGATGCTCCCGCGCCGAGATGATCACCATCCCCATCCGCGGGTCGGCCATGAAGCTGCCCTTGCCCTGCATCGTGGTCTGCAGCAAACGTGTCAACTGACGGACGTCGATGTCCTTCATCTTGTAGGTCCGCACGACCGGCTGGTCTCGACCCTCGACGTCCAGCTCCTCGATCAGCTTCTTCAGTTCCGGAATCTTGTCCTTCGGCGCTTCCAAGAAGAAGCTGCTCCCCCCCGCCGGGATCGCCCGGATGTCGGGGATCTCCTTGCGCCGCACACCACGTCGCCGCGGCGGTTCGTAGATCGCGTTGATCGTCGCCATCAGTTGGCTTTGGCTGACGAACTTCGGCGTGATCAGCTCGCGGACCTTCTCCTTCTTGACGTAGGCTTCCTCAATCTGCTTGACGAACTTCTCGATCTCCTTGAAGTCCTCCTCCGCGCACGTGATCAGTAGCGTATTGGTCGTGTCCTCCGGCACCACGCGAATGGGGATCACGTCCCGCGTCCCCTTACCCCGACGCTTCCAAAGCCGACGCTGCTCCTCCGGACTGAACACCTGCTGGACCTTGCCGGCCATGTAACTGCAGTCCGTCTTGTCCAACGCGATCGCGTGCAGCTCGGCGTCCTTCTTGAGATCCTCGATGTCGAGCACCACCAGCATCTTCTTGACCAGCGCCAGCTCCTCGGCACCCGCGTATACGAACAGCCGGTTGTTGTTGTCGTCCGGCATGAGCGACAACTGAACGCCCATGCCCCGCTGACTGCGGCGCTGGTTGATCTGCATGCTGACCAGTTGGTTCAGTCGGCTGTAGACCTCGCTCGGACGGGCGAACTTCAGCTCGATGACCTCGAACTGCTGACGCGTCTCCTCGATCTCCGCCTGAAGCTTGTTCATCATCTCTTCGATCTGATCGAACAGGTGCTCCCGCGCCGAGATGATCACCATCCCCATCCGCGGGTCGGCCATGAAGCTGCCCTTGCCCTGCATCGTGGTCTGCAGCAGACGCGTCAACTGACGGACGTCGATGTCCTTCATCTTGTAGGTTCGTACGACCGGCCGGTCCCGACCTTCGGTGTCCAGCTCCTCGATCAGCTTCTTGAGCTCGACCATCTTGTCCTTCGGCGCTTCTAGAAAGAAGCTGCTCCCGCCGGCCGGGATCGCCCGGATGTCGCTGTAGCGCTGATAGCGCTTGCCGCGACGGCTCGGCGGGTTGTAGATCGCGTTGACCGTCGTCATCAGCTGGCTCTGGCTGACGAACTTCGGCGTGATCAGCTCGCGGACCTTCTCCTTCTCCACGAACGCGTCCTCGAGCTGCGCTACGAACAGCTCGATGTCGCGGAGATCCTCGTCCGTGCACGTGATCAGCAGCGTGTTCGTCGTCGGCTCGGGCACGACCCGGATGGGGACCACGTCGCGGGTGGCCTGGCCCCGACGCCGCCACCGACGCCGTTGCTCCTCCTGCGTGAACATCTCCCGGACCTTGCCCGCCATGTACTCGCAGTCCGTCCGCTTCAACGGCAGCGTGTGCAGCTCCGCTTCCTTGCGCAGGTTCTCGATGTCCAGCTGCTCGAGCATCTTCTTGACCAACGCCATCTCGTCCGGCGCCGCGTAGACGAACAGCCGGTTGTTGTTGTCGTCGGGCATCATCGCCAGCTGGACGCTCCGGTCCCGCTGGCTGCGACGCCGGCTCAGTTGCATGCTGACCAGCTGCTCCAGGCGGCTTCGCACCTCGCTGGGCCGGGCGAACTGCAGCGTCAGGACCTCAAACTGGGTCTCTTCCTCCTGGATCTCGGCCTTGAGCTGCTCCATCGCCTTCTCGATCCGGTCGAACTGGTGCTTCGGCGCGCTGACGATCAACGCCCCGCGCCTCGGCTCGGGGATGTACGATCCGATCCCACCCGTCGTCTGGCTCAGCGCCCGGGCCAGCTGCCGGACGTCCGCGTCGCCCATCTTGTAGGTCTTGATGATCGGGGCGTTCTCCCCTTCGGTGTCCATCTCGTCGATCATCTTCTTGATCTCGGGCAGCTTGTCCTTGGGCCCTTCGAGGAAGAAGCTGTACTGACCCGCAGGGATGATGCGGACCCGCTGCCGCTCGAACCGTCGGTCCCGCCGACGACTCTGCGCGTAGAACAGCTGGTTGATCATGCTCTGGACCTGACCGACCGTGATGAACTTAGGCGTGATCTTGATCCGCTCATTGCCCTTCTCGGCGTACTCCTCGTCGATCTTCTTGGCCAGCTCCGCGATCTCGTCGAATTCCTTCTTCGGCGCGCTGACCAGCAGGCTGTTGGTCACCATCTCCGGCCAGATCCGCACCTCACGGATCCCCGCGCTGTCCTGCCTGCGCTTGTAGCTCCGCTTCTGGCTGTAGAAGTTGTTGACCGCCGAAGCCACCTCCGACGCGTCCGCGTTGATGATCTCGATCCACTTGATCCCCTCGGTGTCGTCCGTCAGCTCGACGTCGACCTGCTTGATCATCTCCTCGACCTGCTTCATCACCTCATCGGACGCAAAGACGACGACTTTGTTTTGCCGCGACTCGGCCGAGATCTGCAGTTGCTCCACCGCCCGCCGCCCGCGGGTCCGACGCAGCTTCTCGCGCAGAAGATCGTTCAGCACGCCGACCACGTAGCTGGCCCGCGTGTTCTTGATCTCGAACATCTGCATCTTCGACGAGGTCTTCTTGACGTTCTCCTGGTACTCCTTGACCACCTCGTCGATTTCCTTCATCCGGGCCTCGGGCGCGAGCACCATCAGCATGTCGGCGCTCGTGTTGGGGATGAAGTTCCAGCCCGGCTCGTTGCGACGCCGCTTCTTGTAGCCAAAGATCGTCCGCAGCGTGCTGGACAGCTCGCTCACGTCCGTCTGCGGTAGATAGAACGTCTTGATCTTCAGCCCCGTCGCATCCGGCTTGTCGTACGTCTTGATGAACTCCTGGATCTCCTGCATTTCCACCTTCGGCGCCCGAATCACCACGCCGCCGGCGACCCGCTCGATCATCACCTTGTGCTGCGCCCGCCGCCCACGCGGGACGAACAACGCTTGGATCATGCCCGAGACCTCGCCCGGCTCGGCGTACTCCAGCTTGATGAAGACCGGCTTGTTGGGGTTCTCGATCGACTTCGCGTCGATCTCCTCGACGAGTTGCTTGATCGCCTGGAAATCCTTGCCGAATGCGTGCGACACCAGGACACTGTTGGTGATCGGCTCGGCCCAAATCCGGACCTGCGGACGGTTCTCGTTCTTCTTCTGCGGCGGGAGCGTGGCCGCCCAGATCTCGGCGACCCGATTGGCCACCGCGCTGGCGTCCTCGTTCTCCACGGGAATCCACTTGACCAATTCTAGATCGGCGCCGGATTCCTGGGTGGTCGGCCCCTCGACCGGGACGTCGATCTCCTTCAGGAGGCCCTTGGCCGTCTCCAGAACGTCCTTCGGCGCGTAGATGATGACCTTGTTCTGGCGATCGTCCACGCTGATGCCCAGCCGATCCGCCAGCCGCTTGCTCCGCTGTCGGAGCTGCTTGCGGAGCATGTCGTCCAGCACCGAGGCCGCGTACGATGCCCGCGTGTGGACGACTGGAACCATCTCCTGAACCGACGGCTCCTCCAGACTGGACGCCTTCTTGAAGTCCTCGATCACCTTGGTGATCTCGGGGATTCGCGAGCTGTGGCACGTCGCGACGATGGCTTCGGCCGGTCCGTCCAGCAGAAAGCTAATCGGCGGTTCACCCCGCCGTCGCGCCGCCCGGCCAAACACCGTCTGGAGCGTTTGGTGCAGCGACTCCACGTTGACCTTGGGCATGTGGAAACGCTTGACGACCAGTTGTGTCTCCTCCGGCACGTCGATTCGCTTGATGAACTCCTCGATCTCCTTCATACGAGACTGCGGTGCACGAACCATCACACCACTTCTCATCGCCACGAAGGATATGCTCTCGATCTGCGACCGGGACCGCCGCCCGCGCCCCATCACCGTCTGCGGCAGGAACATCTCCTGGCACATCGACACGACGTACGGCGGGTCGGCGTACTCCAACGGCGTGATGGACGGTTGCGTGGTGACCGCCTTGGCCTGCTCGTCCATCTTCGTCGCCAGCGCCTCGATCTCCTTGAACTCGTCCGCAGGTGCGCTGACCAGGATGGAATTGGTGATCGCCTCCGGCCAGATCTGGACCGGCAGCTGGTGGAACGTGGGCCGGCCCCGACGCTGCTTCTGCGACCACAGCTGCTGCAGCGCGTTGGCCACGTAGCTCGCTTCGGTGTTCTTCAGCATGATCCACTGCACGCCGCCCGCATCGCCCACCGGCACGTCGAGCTGCTTGACCATCTCCTCGGCCTGTTTCAGCACGTCCTCGGGCGCAAAGACGATCAGCTTGTTCTGGCGCTGGTCGCGAAGGACCCGAATATCGCGGGACGCCGACCGGCGTCGGCCCCGACTCAGTTTCTCCCCCAGCATCTGGATGAGCAGCTCGGCCAGTTCATCGACGCGGGCGTTCTTCACGTCGAAGATCCTCATGGTGGCCTTGGCAACCTTCACGCCCTCGGTGTACTGCTTGATGATCTTGTCGATCTCTTCGAACCGCTTCTTCGGCGCGGTGATCACCAGCATGTCGGCGGACGGGTCCGGCATGAAGTTGATCGAACCGGCCGCACCACGCCGACCCCGCCCCCCCCTGCTGAACATCTGCTGCAGGATGGTCGCGATCCGCTCTACGTCCTGACCCGGCAGCTGGACCGTCTTGATCTCGATGTTCTCAGACTCCGGCGAGTCGATGCTCTTGATGAACGCCTGAATCTCCGGCATCTGCTGCGCGGGCGCCTTGACCACCAGGCCCGTTCGCGTCGGCATGAAGAACGTCGTCTGCTGCGCCCCCGCGCGCCGCCGGCCCGTCTGACGGATGAACAACGCCTGACACAGGCTCGACACCTGCGACGGATCGGCGTATTCCAGCTGGATGATCGTCGGCTTGTTCCCGTCCGCCTCGGCCGCGTCGTCGATCCGCATCGCCTGGATCTCGATCTCCATCAGATCCGTCTTGGTCGCGCGGACCACCAGCGCGTTGGAAATCACGTCCGGGATGATCTGCGGCGGCTCCCCGCCTGGGGTCCTCCTTCTTCCACGTTGCTGCGGCGCGAACATCTGCAGGATCAACGCGGCCACCTCAGATGCGTTGGCGTTCCTCAGCGGGATGACCTCGAGCTTCCCCTCCTTGCGCGGCACGTCCAGCTTCTGGACCAACGACTCGATCTGTTCGAACGCCGGCTCCTGCGTGGTCACGAACAACGTGTTGGTCTTGCGATCCGCCCCGATCACGACCGTCCACCGACCGATCCGCCCGCGGAGCGCCGTGCCCAGCGTCTGGGCGATCTCCTCGGCGTCGCCGTTCTTGACCTCCAGCGTCCGCATCACCGGGTCCAGGCTGACGGCCTGCTCATCGAATTCCTTGATCTGCGGCTCGATCTCCTTCCAGTCCTTCTCCAGGCAAATGACGATCAGAATCCGGCTCTTCTCGTCGGGTAGGGCGCGGAACGATCCCGTCATCAGGCTCCGCCGGCCGCGCGTCTGAACGGCGAACACCGCCTGCAGCCCCTGAGCCACGATGCTCGGGCTGGCCTTCTTGAGCTTCACGATGTGGGGCTTGGTCCGCTCCGTGTCGGACGAATCGATCTCCTGCACCAGCTTCTCGACGTACTCGATGTCCTTCGGGTTGCCCATCACGAACAGGGCGTTGCCCTGCGGATCGGACGTCACCATCAGTTGCTGGCCCACCGACACCCGCCGCCGGCCACGCATCTGTCGAGACTGCACCACGTTGTTGACGATCGGCAGGATCTGATCCGCCCGAGCGTTCTTCAGCACGATCCGCCTGTACCTTGCCTCCGGGCTCTCCACGTCCAGCTGCTTGAGCAGATCCTGGACGCGCTTCAGACCCTCCTTGACCGCCAGGACGATCAGGGTATTGTCCTTCGGGTTGGCCTGAAGGTAGACCTGCTCCCGCTGCGCCCGCCGCCGATCGTAGGACGGCTTCATCTGCGCCTGACGCTGCAGCAACGGATTCAGGATCGTCGCCACCTCTTCCGCCTGGGCGTGCTCCAGCTTGATCGTCGTGAACGTCGCATCCCCCACCAGCTCCGACTTCTCGATCTGGTCGATCATCTTCTTGATTTCGAGGTGGTGCTCCTCCTTGGCCTTGACGATGATCGTGTTGCTCATCTGCTCGAGCACCATGTCGACCCGATCGGCCTCGTCCACCGTCCCGCCGATCCGCATCCGCTGCCGGGGCAGCACGATCGTCTGCAGCGTCCGGTGCACGAGTGCCGCATCTGCCCGCTCGATCTTGTAGAACTCCACGCGCCGGAGCTTCAGGCCCTCCATCTTCTCGATCTTGAACATGTCGCTTTCGCACAGACCGATGAACTGGCGGATGTAGAAGCAGATCCCCGTGATCTTCAGCCGACTCGTGTCCCCCATCGGCGCCACGCGGATGACGTTGTCGGGCATGGTCTGCTGGATGTTGATGATCAGGTCGCCCACCGACTTGCTCTCGGGCGTGTAGAAGACCATCGCCCAACTGTCATCGTCCAGCTTCTCCGCCGCCAACGCCTTCTCGAAAGCCTCCCGGGTCTCGAAGCGGTTCTCCGCCGGGATGTACCTGAACCAGTCCGACATGCGGCGCAGCGTCAGGAAGTTCTTCTCCCGCACCAGCCAGTAGTTCGGGCCCTGCTCCATCAGCAGCGTGTTGAGCACGTGCAGCGCCTCGTGATACGTCATCTGCCGGGGGTTGATGTAGGTGATCTTCTTCCGGGAGATCGGCATGTCACCGATGATCGTCAGGTCGCTCCACCGGCAGAACGTCTTGAGGATCTGGTCCCAGGTCGCATCCTCGAAGCTGAGCATGTACTTGCGCTGCTCGGCCGGCGGTTTGGGCTTGGGCTTGGGCACCGCGGGCATCGCCGGCTTGGCGGCGGGCTTGGGAGCCGAACCGACCGTTCGCGACGGCTGCTTCGTTCGGTCAGTCGCGGCCTCGGGCTTGTCCTTCGATGCACTGGGGCGCTTCAAGCGGTCGCGAAGGCTGGGTGGGCGTCTCGCTTTGAATCGGTTGACTCGGGGCGGCGGGGCGGAAGGCTTGGCGTTCGGTTTCGCCGGGCCGACCGCAGACGTCCGCTTCGCCGGCGTCGCCGCGCTCGGAGGATTGGCCTGGGTCGAAGCTTGCGCCTTGCGAAGCGCATCGGCCAGCTCCTTCGACGAAACGGCCGCCGGCCGCTTCATGGGCCGCTGCGCCTCGCCTGATGGCTTGGCCGGCTGGCTGGCTGCCGCCTTACCGGACTTGGGCGCCGGCTTCGCCTTGGCCGAGGCGCCCAGCGCCGGACATCCCCAGCCCACCAACACGACTAGCAGCGACACTGGCGTCGTGTTGGACCGCGTCGGCATGCATCGAAACGTACTCATCACAACGACCCTCCACGGTCTTTCGACCAGGCCGATCATCGGCGCCGGTCGCCGCGGCTCCTCGAGATGACGGTGCGGGGCTCGGCCGTCCCTGCCGCTCGCCCGCCGCCGTCTAGTGCTGCTCCTCTGTCTTCACTAGTTGTTGTACCGCCCAGTACTGATCCGGGTGCAAGTTGGCATCAAGTGGCTCACGTTCATTGAGCGTCTTGCCCACGGCGTAGAAATAGTGCTTCCGGTCGGACGTGCGTGCGACCGCGCCGGTCGAATCCACGTAGACCAGTCTGCCAATGTCGAGCACCTCACCGATGCGGATCAGGCGCTCCTCTCCTCTCCTCTCGTGACGCGTCAGGACCTCTTGGATGGGAAACTCCTTGCCCGTCGTCGGATCGTACCAGGGGTACCGCGTCACCAGGACCACCCGCACCAGTGGGTCGCCGCCCTTCGGCTTCGCCGGACCGGGCCCCCTCTTCGCAATATCCGTCCTCTTTGACGGCTCGGGCCTCGTCTTCTTGGTTGGCAGAAAGATGTTCTTCGACGTCACCAACGCATAGGCGCCCACGTTGTCCCGCGCCAGTCGGTTGCTCTTGCCGGCCTTGCTGGGATTCAGGTTCGCCGTCTCGATCGGCGCCTTGCCCGCCAGGTCATTCCGCTGGAGCACCAGCGTCTCCACGCCGATCGCCACCCTCAACGTCACGCCCCCCTTCTTGCCCACGTTGCCCCACAGATCCACCTTGCGGATCTGGATCAGGTACGGCAGCCGGTAGAACTTGTCCAGGAAGTTCACCACGCTGCTCACCGTTCCCGTCGCCTCCACGCTGCCCGACACGACGGTGACCTTGGCCTTGGTCCGCTGATCCTTGTAGGTCCGCGGCGGCGAGACCTTGACCGTCGGCTTGATAAATCCACAGGACTTGGTCAGCGGCTCGAGGATCGGACGGAGGTCCTTGGCGACCTGCTCGGCGTCCATCCCCAGTGTCCGCTTGCCCAGCGACCGATACCGCTGTTGCAGCATGCTCTTTTCGTTGACCAGCGCGCTGAGATCCTCGTACTTCTTGTTGCACTTCTCTAGGTCCTTGCCGGCCGAGGTGATCGGGTCGATGAACCACGGCCCGATGCGCGTGATCACGCCAAATGCAATCAGCGCGATGACCACCAGGACCAGTATCTGTTGCCGCTTCTCCATGGTCCGCCACTCGCCGTAACCAGCGTGGATCTCGCCTCCTCACGCCTGCGCCATTTCGGCGCGATCGCCCAAACCGTCAGCGCTTCGAACGCTTCTTGGACGTCTTGCTCCGACTGCTCTTGCGTCCTGTCTTCGCCTTGTTCTTCGGCGCGGTCTTCGACTCGATCTCCAGAATGATCTGCCCTTCCTGGATGAACCCGAGCCTGTCCGTCCCCGGCCGGCTCGTCTTCGTGATCGCGTTGTACTGCTTCAGTCCGTCGTAGGCCTGCCCCAACTTGGTCGGCGTGTCGGAGGCCTTGGCCTTGAGATGAACGCGGATCGACCCCTTGTCGCTGGCGATGAATTTCGTGACGTACGCCTGTTCCGTGCCGGGAAACAGTTCGGTGACGGTGGCCAGGTGATCCAACCAGACGACTTCTCGCTTCTCCCAGTCCTCCGCCGCCAGCACCTCATCGCGGAAGTCCTCCACCACCTCCACCTCCTTCTCGAGCCGGGTGATGGCCTGCCGGATGTCCTTTAGGTTCTCATCCTTGATGCTCGCCATCTTGGCCCGGAACACGAGGGCGGCCACGATGAACAAGACCACGGTCGCCGCGATCACCGGAACCTTTCGGACCTTCTCCCGGGTCAGGTCCACCGGCTCTTTGGGGTGCAGGAAGTCGAAGTGCAACGCCCCCGCCGTGCCGTGCCCGATGGTCAGGCCCAACGCGGCGCTGAAGGCCGTCATCTCTTCGCCCCGCTCCGCCAGCTCGTCAATCCTCTCCCCGGGGTTGTACAGCCTCGCCGCTGCCCCGAACCTTTCGCCCACCACCTCACACAAGCGCTGTTCGAGCCCGCACGAACCGGCCACGATGATCTGACCGATCTCCGCCCCCGGATCGTTCACCCGGTAGGCCTCGATGGTCCGATTGACCTCGACCATGAGGTTGTCGACGGCCTCTTGCTGCTCGGCCTCGGTCGGCTCGATGGAGACGGGCGCCTCTTCCTGCTCCGACGTCGTCTGCACGCGAACCGTCGGCATCACCGGCACGTTGACGGACGCCGCACGCGAAAACGCCAAATGCTTGCGGGGAATCAGGTCGATCTCCGTCAGCGCCGGGCCCACGTCCACGAACAGCATGCAACCCGACCGATCTTCCTCCGACCCATACATGGCCGCCACGGTGTTGGCGAACGGACGGAGGCCCACCCGTTCCAACTCCAGGCCCGCGTTCTGACACACCGACTGATAGTGCTCGAGCACGTCGTTGCGAACGGCGGCCACCAACACGTCGACGTTCTCCGCCTCGGCCTCGGCGGGAAACGTCGCAAAGTCGATCCTCGCCTCCTCCAGCGCGAACGGCAGCTCCTTGGTGATCTGGAAGTGAACGACCGACGGCATCTCCTCCAGCGGAACGTTCGGAAGCGACAGCATGTGCAGAACGGCCTGGTCGCGCGGAATGGCCACGATCGCGTGCCGCGTTCGGATCCGACGCTGCCTCAGCGCCCGACGGATGAACTGGCCCAGCGACTCGGGATCGTCAACGTCGATCCCCTCGGGGATCGGCACCAGATACCCGCGCGTCCGGCGAGGCCCCTTGCGCCCCGTCGACGCGTGAATGATGCGGATGGACTCGCGATCCCAATCGATCGCCAGAACCCGCCGGTCAACCAGTCGTCCCGGTGATTTCACGACTTTCCTCGGTCGCACGAATGGGCCAGCCTGGCCCCAACTTGGTCAGGTCACGGACGTACTTGATCAGCGGCACCTGCCCCTGCATCTCGATCACCGCCTGCAACCGACAGACCATCCCAACGTGATCTCCGTATCCCATCGACTCCACGGTGAACTGCCAGGACTGCGTCACGATACGCAACGCGTTGAGCTGCGGGCCCGTGTACTTCGCCAGCTCCTCGGGGGACATGATCCCCTCGTTGATCAGCCACGCTGGGCTGATCTTCTCCGCGTCGCTCAGTTGGCTCCGCGAAGCCACCAACTGCTCGATCTGCTCGTTGTCTAGCCCCAGGCAGGCCAACACCGGCGGCGGCGCGGTGTTGACGTTGATCACGAACGGGAGCGGTGCCGCGACCATCGCCGCCAGCGGCCCCATGGTCGTAGGACGCGGGATCGTCGTCAAGCGATCCATCGCCAGCAGCAGATCATCCGGGGAAACCTGCGCCTCCAGTTCCCCGCCCTTCACCTTGATCGGGCCCGCAAGCTCGGCCGGGCTCTTGAAAACGTACCCCTTGCTCCTCGCTTCCACGATCACCGCCGTCAGATCGGCCCCCAGCAACTCCGCCAACAACGGCTCGATCTGTCCCAGATCGGCGTTCATGTAGATCCGAGGCTTGTTGTCGTGCGCGCGGTCCTGGCCCAGCGAGTAAACGGTGACGTAGGGCAGCAGCCCCATGCTCAAAATTCCGTCCCCGTCGTCCGGCGGGAACGTCACCATCCCATCGTCCTCGCTCACCTCGAGGATGCCGTTGCGGTTGTAGTCCTCGCCATAGACCACACGCGCCACGAACCCCTTGATCAACAGCATTTCCTCGACCGTCTTGAGCGGCGCGTTTGCCGCGGAATAGGGCGGCTTCAACTGTCGGTAGTAGTCGCTCTCCGCGCCCGCCGGGCTCGTCGTGTTGTCCTTGTCCCGCCAGTCCATCAATGCGTCGACCAGCTCCTCGATGGGCAGCTCCGGGCTGAGCACGGCCGAGAACAACGCCGTCAACTGAGCGCGGCTGGCCCAGTTGATATTCAGCTTGCCCGCCTCGTCCTGGATGCCGTACCGGATCGGCCTGTCGTCTTCCTCGAGGCTGTCCAGGTCGGTCGCCACGATGCTGTACAGCCAGCGCGTCCCCAACTGCTTGCCTTCTTCCTCTTCCTCCTCGTCGAGGGTGCGATCGCGGCTGTCGAAATCCTCCGCCTCGGTGACCGGCGGGTAGATCTGTCCGCCGTGGAGGTCCGGGTTGTTCCACCAGAAGCTCATCCTCGCGCGGTTCTGGCGGAGGACCACCAAGATGCGCTGCAGCCCCGCCTCCGCCGCCAACCGCGTCTGCATCCGGTTGGCCCGCGCCGCCGACGCGCCCAGCTCCGCGCTGGTGGCCAGCGAAAACGCCATGCCCAACATCGCCAGCAACAGCAGGATCACCAGCACCACTGGCAAGATCAGGCCGCGACGGGCACGATGGACTGTTGAACCTCGCATCGATTCCGCGTCCTTCGTCGGGCAACCCCGACCCCTCCGCAACGCCTGCCGCCTTCACGGCTCAATCCGCCCGGCTACCCACCCAAGAGGTGCTGGAGGTTCTTGAGCTGATCCTCCATCCCGCCCAGGTTGCCGAGCTGACTCGACAGATCACCCAGATTGCCAAGGTCCCCCAGGCCCTCGATGCCGCCGAGGGCCTCGAGCCCCCCTGATCCCTCCTCGCCGCCCAGGCCCCCGAATTGCTCGCGAAGCTCGTCGCCAATCGCCACCAGCTTGCTCCCCAGACCCGTCGGGTCCGACTGATACAATCGAACGACCGTCGTGTACCGGTCAGGATAGAACGTCTCGTCCTCTTCCTCGTCTTCCTCGCGGATGATCTGGGACTCGCTCATCACCTCGCCTTCCTCGTCCTCCAGCTCTTCCTCGCGATAGGCCCAGCGATACAGCCAGCTCTTCCCGTCGTGATACGCAAACTTGAGACACTTGATCTCCGGGGCGAACGGCTCCTCGGTTCCGGGGTTCAGGTCGATGACCTCACCCTCTTCGGCCTCCTGGACCGGCTCGAGTTCGATCTCCTTGTAGCCGACGGTGATCTTCACTGCTTGTGGCAACGTGCTCATCCCCTGGGCCAACGAAGGGCGCCCTTCGTGGCCCAGGATCCTCCACTCGCGGCGGTACAACCCCGCAACGGCCGGCACCTCGGTCCCGTCGTCCAGCTCGACGTACTCGTCCTCGAAGATCTTCAGGTAGTAGCGGACCTCCACCAGATCGTAGTGAGACGCTTGGCGCTTGTCTCGCACCTTCCGCCGCTCGAAGACGTCCCGATCCGGGAGGGTCGTGCTCAGAACCCGGATCGAGTTCTTGTCTCCCGAGATCGCCGTCCCGAACGACGCCGCCTGCCGGACCTCGTTGGCGATCCGGTCGAGCACCACCCGCGCCAGCTGCGACCGGGTCGCCAACTCCCGTCCGGCCACTTCGGCCTGCATGGTCGTTTCCGTGAAGATGAACAGCATCGTGAGCAGCACGCCCAGCAGCGCGATCGCCAGCAAGACCTCGAGCAAGGTAATGCCCATCAATCTCGCGTTGGGTCGCACCATCTCACCGTCCTCGACCGACTCCCTACCGGTTCCGGAACCGCCCGCCGCCTCGCCGGCCCCGGCGACCTCCCCGTCCTTCGTCGCCTTCCTGGCCGCCGCCGCCCCGCAACGCCCGGCGGATGTCCCGCGGACTCACGCCGTCCAGGGCCGACCGCAGATCCTCATCGCTCGTACCTTCCAAGGCCGATTGAAGGTCCTCGCGGCTCATCCCCGGAGCGATCTGTTCCAGCTGTTCGTCACTCGCAGCGTCCAGGGCGGACTGCAGATCCTCGCGGCTCATCCCTTGCAGCGCCCCGCGGAGCCCTTGCGGGTCCAGACCTCCCGGCAGCCCCCCACCGCCGCCGAGCTTCCCCAACCCCGGCAGCCCGCCGCTCAACAGGTCCCCCAACGGCGGCAGCTTTCCGCCACCAGATCCCAACGCGCCCAACCCGAGCAGCCCGCCGAGGTCCTGGCCGCCTCCCACACCGGCAAGCCCCTGGGCGCCCATGAACTGCTCGGTCAGCGCCTCCATGTTCCCGCCCAGCATCCCGAGAACGGACGGCATGGTCATCATCCCCAGGAAGTCCTCGGTCGTCAGCTCGCCAAAGGCCGCCCGGATCTCGTCCAAAGGAACGCTCTCCCCGCTCAGGAACCGCTGGGTGATGTCCTGAACCGGGGCGGGCAGGAGGGCGAGCAACTCCTCGGTGATCATCTCGGTCGCATCGCCCATCGCGTCCGTGCCCCCTTCCGTCGGGAGACTGGCCGAGGCAAACTGACCGATTTCGTCCTCGCTCGGCATCCCGAAGTCGGCCGGATCCAGCTCGGCCACCACGGGGCGGTACGCATAGACCGTGTGCAGCAGCCGCCAGTCCCCCACCGAGTCCTCTTCTGGATTTCCCTGCAGGATCTCCAGCGTGATCAGGTCCAGATCTTCCACGTCCGTCGGCTCTCGGGTGATCCGCCACCCGAACCCCGGATACGTCTCGCCAAACGTCCCCTCGCCCTCCTCACCGGTCATGTCGATGAGCCGATCCTCGTCGTCGTAGCTCCCCAGATCCATCTCCGCCAACGCCCATTCCGCCAGCATCAAGGCGCGGTTCAGGTTGTTGGTGAACTCCGCCGTCTTGAGCGACTGGCCCACCATGCCGCCAATGGTGGTGATCGCCAGAACGATGATGGCAATCGAGATCAGCACCTCCAGCAGCATCGCCCCCCGTCCGCGGCCACGCGCGAGGCCGCAACGCGCCCGTCGGATACCACCAAAGACTCGATCCGACCGCCGCCGCCGCTGTGGGCTGACCCACCGGTAGGATGTGAGCGAACGTTTCATCACATGGCTCCTGCCTCGCGTCCGCGCACGATCTTGTGTTGCTCTTCCTGTTCTTCCCTCTCGGCCAGCGCTTCTTCGAACTCGTATTCGGTCATCGTTCGGCGCCAGCCGACGCTGCCCGTCCGACCGTCGACGATCACTTCCCAGGTCTGCAGTTCGCCCTCCTCGTTCTCCGTGCCGTCGCTCAACAGGATGGTGGCCCATTCCACCGTCCCGTCCGGCTCGAAGACGATAGAGGGCCGGTTCGGATCCTCTTCCTCCTCCATCCCAGTCTCGTCGGCACTTCCCTCGAACAGGTCCTCGAGCCCGTCATCCTCCTCGAACATCTCCTCGACGCCATCGGCGATGTGTTCGAACTCCTCCTCCTCCTGCTCCCGCATCAGCTCCTCGACCGTCTTGGGGCGGCCCATGCGCACCTCAACGCACTGGATGCCTTCATACAACGTATCGCCCAAGGCCCACATCTCCGTGCACTCGGTGAACTCCCCGGGTTCCTCGATCGGGTTCTTCTCGACCTCGATGATCGGCTGGAGCGTTTCGCCGGTCTCTTCCGCCGCTTCGTACGCGTCCTGGTCCGGCCAGCGAATCCGATAGCGCTTGCCGTCGTTCATCGCGTGGGCCCGGGTCAGCCGCACGACGTTCTGAAGCTGATCGATCGAGTCGACCAACCGTCGGCGTTTCAGCTCCCCCGTGAAGACCGGCACGACGAACCAGGCGAGGATCAGCACCAGCCCGACGACGATCAGCACCTCGATCAGGCTGAACCCCCGCGCAGGCCACGCGGCGCACCGCCGACCGAACCCATAGCACCGACTCGTGGTGTCTCGGACTCCCACAGCCTGTCCCCCTAACGACGAACCCGGATCCCTCCGGGGAACGTGCCGACCGACGGCGAACGCCTACTCGTCCCAGTCCTCGTCGGACCGCCAGCTGTTGATGTCGTCTTCCGTACCGTCCTCCCCGTCGGGCCCGTTGCTCCAGAGCTCGTACTTGTTCTCGTCGATCTCCCCGGGGAAGCGGTAGTTGTACTCGTTGCCCCAAGGGTCCTTCAGCGACTCCCGATCCTCGAGGTACGGGCCCGTCCACTTCTTCTCCAGCTCCTCGTCCTCGGGCCGCTCGATCAGCATCATGAGCCCTTCCTCGCCCTCGGGGTAGGTCCCGATGGCCATCCGGTACAGGTCCAACGGCTTGGCGAACGGACCGGTCCGGCCGACGGCCGCCCTGGCCATCTTGACCTTCGCGTCCTCGCCCACGTTGATGAACCGGGGGACCACGAACGCCGCCAGCAACGCCAGGATCGCGATCACCAGCAGCACCTCGAACAACGTAAACCCACTTCGTCTCTGCCTACGCATCACACCGTCTCCTGTCTCAACAAGAATGACCTGTTCGTCCCATGACCAACCCCCGACCCGGGCGACGCCGGATCGGGCCATCCGCTATTCCAGCGCCGCCCCGCTGGACGTCAACACCGGCACCAAGATCGCCAGCGCGATGATCAACACCAGGATCGCCATCACCAGCAGCAACACCGGCTCGAGCAACCGAACCGCCAGATCCACCACCCGCGACACCCGGACCTCGTTCGTGTCCGCGATGGTCACCAGTACCGTGTCCAGCGTGTTGGCCTCCTCGGCCACGGCGATCATGTCGATCACGTCCGGCGGGAACAGCCCGCTCTGGTCGAGCGGGCCGGCCAACGTCTCGCCCTGACGCACGCTTTCGGCCGCCTTGTCGATCTCCTCGGCCAACACGCGGTTGCCCGCCGAGTCCTTGCTGACCTTCAACGACTGCAGGATCGGCACCCCGTTGGCCAGCATCGTCCCCAGGATCCGACAGAAGCGGCAGATCGCCACCAGCGTCACGATCTTGCCCACCGTCGGCAACTTCAGTTTGAGGCGGTCCATCGCCATTTGGCCGGCCGCGCTCCTGAGATACGGCATGGCCGCCAGAACCCCGATCGCCAACGCCGCAGCCACATAGATCCAATACACCCGAAGGAAATCACACAGTGCAAACAGTCCGATCGTCAGGGCCGGCAATTCCCCGCGGGCCTCCTGGCGCTCGAGGAACGGCCTCATCTTGGGGACCACGACGGTCAGCATCATCACCACAACGCCGGCCCCGGCCGTCATCAGCATGATGGGGTAGACCATCGAGCCGACCAGCTTGCTCCGAAGCTCGTTCTGCCGCTCCACGAAGACCGACACACGCTGGAGCACCTCCTCCAGGAACCCCCCTTGCTCCCCCGCTCGCACCATCGAGACATGGAGCTCGCTGAAGGCATTGGGATGCTTCTCCAGCGCGTCCGCCAGCGTCTCCCCACCCGCCACGTCGTCGCGGACCTCCCGGATGATTTCCACGAGGGCCTTGTTGGGCGTGGCCTTCGCCAGCACGTCCAGGCTCCGCAGCACCGGCACCCCCGCCTTGAGCAGGTCGGCCAACTGCCCATAGAGCTGACCCAGGTGCGACAGCTTGATCCGCTTCCGGCGGCCCGGCATCATCGAGCGGCTGGCCTGACCGCCCTCGCGGACCTCGATCGGGAACAGCTCCCGATCGTCCAACGTCCGCAGGGCCGCCTGCTGGTTGTCCGCCGTCAGCACGCCAGTGACCTGCTCACCGCGGACGTTTCGGGCTGTGTAGCTGAACGTGGGCATCGGTCTGCCTAGCGGGATCCTATCGCACCGAAAACTTTAGCTTACCGCCGTTTGTGATACAGTCAATGACCTGGCGATGTCGCCAGATCCCGCCAATCGCCCGCCCAAAGAACCCGGCCAAAAGAAGACGAGTAAATCTTGAATTCCCACCCCGTTACTCATCTCATTATGTATTTCTACGCATCCGCATCGCGCCAGATGCAGGATTGTCTCGCGGTCCATCGAATGGCCATCCCGGCGTCGTTTGGACACCCTCGCCCCCTCCGATAATAAGCCAATGGCCTCGCCCGCAGGACGAGGCCGTCTCACGTCGAGCCCGGTTGGCCTGCCCGCCGCCTTTCACGCCCGGCGACGGATTCTAAGCAAAGACTCCCACTACGAGCGGGTGACCCGCATGACCTCCTCGATCGTCGTTTGCCCCTTCGCCGCCTTCTCGAAACCGTCCTCGCGCAGCAGCATCAGCCCGTGTCGTCGCGCCACCTCGAGCAGCTTGCTGGCCGAGCTGCGCTGCACGATCAACTCCCGGATCTCCTCATTCATCAGCAGCAGCTCGTAGACGCCGACCCGCCCGACGTAGCCCGTGTTCAAACACTTCCTGCACCCGGTTCCGCGATACAACGGCTGGCCGGGCTGATAGGGAAAGTCGGGCGGCAAGGCCGCTGGATCCGGCTCGTACGCCTCCTTGCAGTCCGGGCAGATCCGACGGACCAGCCGCTGGGCCATCACCCCTTCCAGCGAACTGCTGATCAGAAACGGCTCGATGCCCATGTCCAGCATTCGCGTCGGCGCGGTGGCCGCGTCGTTCGTGTGCAGCGTGCTGAACACCAGGTGGCCCGTCAGGGAAGCATTGATGGCCACCTCCGCCGTCTCGGCGTCCCGAATCTCACCCACCAGCACCACATCAGGGTCGTGACGCAGGAACGACCGCAACGCCCGGGCGAAATCCAGGCCGATCTTCCGCAAGACCTGGACCTGATTGACTCCCTCCAGGACGTACTCGATCGGGTCCTCGATCGTCAGGATCTTGATCTCGTCCGACACGATCTCCTTCAAGGACGCGTACAACGTCGTCGTCTTTCCGCTGCCGGTCGGGCCCGTGACCAGGATGATCCCGTGGGGTTGCGCAATGAGGCGCCGGAAATTCTCCAGCAGCCGCTCGCCCATACCCAGCTCGGACAGCTCCACCAACGACATCTGCTTGTCGAGAATACGGAGCACCACGCCCTCACCGAACGCGGTGGGAATCACGCTGACACGGAAGTCGATCTCCCGGCCTTTGAACGTAACCTTGAAGCTGCCGTCCTGCGGCATCCGCTTCTCGGCGATGTTCATGTTGGAGACAATCTTGATGCGGCTGATGATGGCGGCCTGGAAGCGGCGAATCTGCTGCGGGACGTTCGTGTTGTGCAGCACGCCGTCCACGCGATACCGGATCTTCAGGTCGTTCTCGTAGGGCTCGATGTGGATGTCGCTGGCCCGTTCGTTGATGGCCTCCTCCAGGATCTCGTGGACCAACCGGACCACGCTGGCCTCCTGGGCCATCTCGATGATGTCGCCGTTCTCGTCGACGCTGTCCGAGACGATCTCGAAGTCGTCCGTCTCCTCGATCATCTCGCCGACCGTGTCGCCGCCCACGCCGTAATGCTTCTTGACGATACGGTCGATCTCGCTCTGGATCGCCAGGACCGGCTCGACCTTCAGGCCCGTCATCATGCGAAGCTCGTCGAAGGCGTACATGTCGAACGGGTCGCTGGTGGCCACGCGGAGCGTGTCGCTCGTCCGCTCGATGGGAATCAGCCCCCGGCGGTGCACCAGCTTGTTCGGCATGGCGCGGAGCATCTCCACGTCCACTTCCGTCTGGCTCAGATCGATCAAAGGAATGGACAGGTGTTCGCCAAGGACCTCCAGGACGTCGTGCTCCTCGACGAACCCCATGTTGACCAGAACGCGGTCGATTCGATCCGTTGGGCCCTTCCGGGCAGCCAACGCTTCTTCCAAGTTGTCCGCGGTGATCTTGCCCTTCTGGAGCAGGATCTCCCCGACGTTGACGGCTACACTACCTGCCGGCCCAGCCACTACAGTTACGTCCTTTCTTCAGACCGTCTCAGCGCGAGGAACCCGCCCGACCCACCTCCCAAGCGACATGTCGCGATCAGGTTCCCACCGACATTGATCGGCCAGGCGGGGGGGGACGTCACGCACCATGTCCGGACCCCGCCCCCGGCTCGAAGTCTCCTCGTTATAACCGTCAGTCGGCCGCTCGTTGCAAAGAAACCACCACCAAATCGAGCTGCGGAAAACGGCCAAACACTTACTTCTGAATTTGGCGCTCCTGTTTTGAGAAAATGCAAATCCACACCCCTGCCAGGCCCGTCTTTGTGATTATTCCAGGATGATTCGTCGTGTACCTTGACCTCAGGCTGGCAGAGCCGTCCCCGGATTTTTCGCCCCACCCCCTTGGCCTGCCTGCTCAGGCCTGGACCCGCTTGAGGAGCTGCTCGGCTTTCTTGATCATCCCCTTGACGATCAGGTCGCACGCCGCCCTGCCGAGCTGTCTGCTCGCATGGACCCGCGGATCCTCGCCCCCCACCCCGATCAAGGGTTCGTCGGCCGGCCGGCCCCGAAAGACGCTCATGTCCACGCACCCGGGCCGCAAGGCCATCAGATAGGACGTCTCCCACTTGGCCGCGTGGTCGCCGCCGACCTTGTCCTTGCCCATCGCAGGAACGTCGAAATGAAACTCGATTCCCACAAACGCCCTGCAGTCCTTGCGCTCCTTGTTGAACGTCTCGGTCACCGGCAGGGCCCATTCGTACAGCGGGTAGTGGCCGGTCAGAATAACGATCGCCTTGAACCCCAGCGTATAGATTTGGATCAGCGTGTGTCGGACCAGCGCCTGGTAGAACGCGACCTGCTCTTCGGCCGTCGTGCCGAACGGATTCTTGGCGAAGTGGGACCGTTTGAGCTTCATCGCCTTGCAGATCTTGTCGGCGTCGTGGGCGTTGGTCTCCATCAGATGGCTGATGCGCGGCTCACCGTACCACAAAACGGGCAGGGCAAGCCCCCCTCCGCGCCGGGCCGCCAGCTCGCACAACTTCTGCGCCTTGAGCGCGTCGTTGCCCACGGCCATGTGCTCGCCATGCCACTCCAGCCCACCGAGCGGCAGGTAGGCCACCGGCTTGGCGCGCCGCGCCGGCACGATCTCGTACGGCAGCATCTCTTCGTAGCGAACCTTTTTCACCGTTGCGTCCTCCTCAATACGAGGCCCCGAACACATCCCCCGCCAGCCCAATCCGACGCCGTCGATACTCCTGAGAACCGCGCCAAGACGCGTACCACAACAGCAACCCGCTGTCACGACGACGACGAGGCGGCGACGACAGGCTGGGCCGTTCGCCTCCGCACAAAGACGGTCACCTGCGCCAGCATACCCACGACCAGAAGCGCAGCGCAGATCGGATAGGCGGCGCGAAGGGCGATGTGCTCGGTGATCCAGCCGGCCCCGTACGAACCCGTAACCATGCCCGCCGACAAGAGCAACTCATGGATGGCCATCCGCCGGGCGCGTCGGACCCCGCCGCTGACGCCGTAGAACAAATTCGAGCTATAGGTCACCCCGACGCAAGCCCCCCCGACGATCATGCAAAGAGCCATTTGCCACCACGTGCCGACCATCAGCAACGCCAGCACCGTCAGGATCAGCAGGACCTGTGCGGCAAAGAAGACCGACACCCGATAGTGCCAGCGGTGGCTGCGTCCCAACAGGTAGAACGACAGGGCCATCGCCACGCTCAGGCTCATCTGGACCGGGCCAAAGCCCTTGGCCCGGATTCCCAGGAAGATCGCCAGCGATGGAAGCTGGAACCGAAACACCCCCATGATCACGTAGGTGAGGTAATGGGCGATCCGGGCCATCGGTCGGAAGACCGCGTTTCGCGCGACGTCGACGCCGTCAACGTCGTCTCCATTCGCCTCGACCCCAGGAGCGCTGGTGGGCTCGGGAGATCGGATCACCGTGACGATGACGATGGCTGCCACCAACCAAGCGATCCCGACGTAGAACGGCAGTACCCGATACGTCTCATACAGCCACCCACCGAGCAGCGGGCCAATCATCATGCCCGTCGACCAACTGACGTTGAACAAACTGAGCCGACGATTCAGGCTGGGCCCCTCGTGGCCGCTCGAGATCCACCCCATGATCGGCGGCCAGAACAGCCCAGAGGTCATGCCGTACACTGCGTTGGCGAGGAACAGGACCGTCAGGTTGGGCGCGGCGCTGATGATGAACATCATGGCCGCGATGACGCTCAGCCCCATCCGGACGAGCAACCGCGGATCGAACCGGTCGACCCGGCCGCCGAACAGCAACAGACCGACCATGTAGGACCCCGTCCAAATCGCGCCCACGCCGCCAATGGCGGTCGGGCCGCCGCCGAGACGATTCGCCTCGAACGGGACCAGCAACATCACCATCCCGGCGCACGTCGCCTTCAGCAGGACCGGAACGTACAACGAGAACAGCCGCTGACGCCAGCGAAGCAGGACCAGCGTTCGGATCGGTTGAAGTGCCACCAGGTTCCCTCTTCAGCGCACCGGCACAATTCGCGGCATGATACGCGCGGCAAGACGCCCCGGGCAACTCCGCAACGGGTGCCGCAGCGCAGCCTACTCCTCCATGGTCCGGGACTGTCCGGTCTGGCGGGCAGCGTCGAGCTCGATGAGCTCATCCAGCATCCGCAGGTAGCTCTCGTATCGCTCGGGATGAATGCCCCCTTCGGCGACGCCTTGCTTGACGCCGCAGTCCACTTCTTCCTCGTTCGTGTGTGCGCAGTCAGGATACTTGCACCGGTCCAGCCACGGCTCGAAGTCGGGGAAATGCGCCTCGAGTTCGCCGGGCTCGATGCCCGTCATCTCGAACTGACGGATGCCCGGGGTGTCGACGACGTAGCCGCCCCGGCCGAGCTTGAGCAGTTCGGCCGTCGACGTGGTGTGCCGTCCCTTGAAGGTGTCCTCGCTGACTTCCGCGACGCGAAGCTCCAGGTCTGGCTGGATGGCGTTGAGCAACGAGCTCTTGCCCGTGCCGCTCTGACCGGCCAGGACCGAGACCTTGTCCTCGAGCCGCACCGCCAGTTCGTCCACGCCCTGCCCCGTCACCGCGCTGGTGGCAAGCGTGTCCACGCCCAGGTCCCTGAACCGTTCGATGACCTCCTCTGCCAGGCCCTCGGTGTCCAGATCGATCTTGTTGACGCACAGGACCGGATGCAGCTCGCCTACCGAGGCGGCGACCAGGTAGCGATCGATCAAGTGTGGTTTGATGAGCGGCAGGATGACCGACGCGATGATGATCACCTGGTCCACGTTGGCGGCGATCGTGTGCTCGCGGTCGCCGTAGCGGCGGGTCAATTGGCTTCGTCGCTCCGCGACCGCCTCGATGACCCCCTCGCGCTCGACGCCCTCCTCGTCGGCCACGACGGTAAACCGAACGCAGTCGCCGACGGCCAACGGATTCCGGGGCTCGATCAGACGGGTCTTGAGGACCCGCCGCACGGCGCAAGGCCAGATCTGCTGACCATCGTCCACTTCGGCGATCTGCCCGCGCATCGCCAGGACGATGCCCTCCCCCTGCTCGTCCGACGGCGCCGCGGCTGGCTGACCGTCGTCATCGACGATGATGGTTCGCTTGCGGCTCAGCTCCCCCTTGCGGTTGAGCCGTTCGACGGTGGTCTCGTCCTCCCGTTCGAACCGACCCTCACGATACCACTGGGTCCAGCCCTTCTCGCGCCCCGGCGCGAGCCGGTTGCTGCGGAAGTGGACCCGCACCTTCCGCCCCTTCTTAGACTGCTTGCCCTTGCGTTTGCTCATGACCCTCCAGGCCACGGTTCAGTCGGACACCCACGATCATTGTCCGAAATGACGTTCGCGCCTGTCAAGCCATGGCGTCACCATGGCGATCCGATGCCCCCAGGAACCGGGCGCTACTTCGCCGATTGCCCGGTCAGCGCGGCGTGCAGGTTGTCGAAGCGGGCCGTCAGGCTATCCCCCTCCTGGCGAGCTTGTCCGGTGATAGCGACGCGGATGTCGTTGCGCCAACTCACTTCCACGTCGCCGATCTCCTTCCCGTCGAGAAGCAGATGGACGGAGTCGCCGTCGTGGATCAGCTTCATGACGTGCCGGCCCGTGTCGGTGGCCTTGAGCAGCTCGACGCCGTTGCCCATCCGGCCGTTGAGGTTGTAGGACCAGGTCTTCGTCTCGGTGTCCTGCGAGAACATGATGAAGCTGGCCGGATCGACCCACAGCCACAGGCTCGTTCGCGTGCCCGTGCCCTTGGGCTCCAGCGCCACGCGATCGATCTGCACCTCGAGCTGATTGCCATCGCCAACAGAAAACGCCCCGCGCGACATGAGCGTCCTGCCCGCCCAGTAGTTGACGCCCGTCGTGCCGGCGAAGACCAGTTGACCGTCGACCGGCCGAGACGTGATGCCCGACGGGGCCAGGCTCTCCAGCCCCTGATCGATCACCTCCCACTTCCCCTCGTCCACGTGTGGACCAGCGAAGTCGTCCACCAGCTTGGCGAGCGCGGGCGGCGGCGGCGGCAGTTCATACCCCGTCGGCGGCGGTTTGCCGACGCCGCCGGCGACCAGGAGGTACTGACCCGCGCCAGACCGAAAGACGGCGAAGTCTCCCGCCATCCCCACAAAAGTGATGCCCTCGACGCTGCCCGCGTACCGACCATCCTTCACCATCGGCCAGCGTCCCTCACTGATGGTGAACTTCCGCTTCCCGAACGTCGGAACCAGGATACGGGCCGTCGTGTTCGCCGGAATCGAGACCCACAGGCGAAACGCGCCCTCGCGGAGCTGCCAGTTGCTCACGATCGGGCCGTACACCGACCACACGCTCGCCCTGACCCACGTCAGATCGCCGGCCGGTCGCGGCTGGATGCGGATCTGACGGAAGCCCGGCTCGGTCATCACGATCCCGGCGAGGGACTCGTAGAACCACTCGCCGACCGCACCCAACGCGAAGTGGTTCCGCGAGTTCATCTTCGGACCCGCCGTGTCGCTGTTCCACAACTCCCAGATCGTGGTCGCGCCCTTACCGACCATGTATCCCCATGACGGATACGTGGTCTGGATCGCCAGCCGCCAGGCCACCTCGTGATAGCCCGCGCGTGTCAGCACCGGATTGAGGTAGCCCGTGCCCAAGAACCCCGTGGTCAGATGGAACCGGCGGCGGACGACGTCATCGACGACGTTGTAGGCGACCGCCTCGGCCCGATGCGGCGGGACCAGGCCGAAGAACAACGGCAGCAGATTCGCCGTCTGCGTCCCGCCCGGGTACTGATTCGTCTGCCGGTTCAGGAACTTGTCGTTGAAGGCGTAGCGGATCTGGCGCGCCAGCTCCGCGTACTTCTCGGCGTCAGCGGTTCGCCCGATCGCGCGGGCCATCTTCGATATCAGCACGCAGTCGTAATAGTAGTAGGCCGCACTGATGGGCTTCTTCGGTGAGGGCAGCACGGCGATCCAGTCGCCGTAGCCATCGCGCTCGTAGAGATGGCCCTTGCTGTGGCGGGTGATGTACGCGACCCACGCGGCCATGCAGTCGTAGTTCTCCTCGATGATCCGCGTATCGCCGGTGTGCCGGTACACCTGCCACGGCACGATGATGCAGGCATCGCCCCAGGCGGGTTTGGCGGGCCCTCTGCCGTTGCTCGGGTTCACGTCCCGCACCGCGCCGTCGGGTCCCTGGCAGTCGGCAATGTCGCGCATCCACTTCGTGTAGAACCGCGCCATGTCCAGGTTCCAGCACGAGGTGTTGCAGAAGATCTGCGCGTCGCCCGTCCAGCCCAGCCGCTCGTCACGCTGCGGGCAGTCGGTCGGCACGCTGTACAAGTTCCCCCGAAGGCCCCACAGGATGTTGTGCTGAAGCCGGTTGACCAGATCGTTCGAGCATTCGAACCTGCCGATCTGCGGCTCACCCGAGCAGACCATCCGCGCGATGAGAGCATCCGAGCCCGGCCTGCCCGGGAACCCCGTCACCTCCACGTAGCGGAACCCGTGGTAGGTGAACCGCGGCTCCCAGACCTCCACGCCTTCGCCCTTGAGGATATAGACGTCGGTGGCCCTGGCACTGCGGAGGTTGGCGGTGTAGAACTCACCGGCCGGTTTGAGCACCTCGGCATGCCGGAGCGTGATCTTGTCGCCGCGCTTCCCCTTGACCTTCAACCGAACCCAGCCGGTCAGGTTCTGGCCGAAGTCGAAGATGAACACCCCCGGGGTCGACTCGGTGACGCTGACGGCCAGCAGGTCCTGGATCGGCCGGATCGTCTGCTTGACCTGTGGCACCAGCGTGTCGATGGGTTGCGCGGCGACCTCGACGGACCGCCACGCCGCGTCGTCGAAGCCGGGCTGATCCCATCCGGGCCTCTCGAGCCGCGCATCATACGTCTCGCCGTCATAGATGCAGTCTCTGTAGATCGGACTGATGGTGGCCTTCCAGTTCGTGTCCGTGACCACCAACGCGTGCGACCCATCGGCGTATTCCACGTCGAGCTGCAGGATCAACCGCAGCGACTCGCGTCCGGGCTGGTTCCGTTCGCCGCCGATCCGACCGTGCCACCAGCCATTTCCAAGGATGGCACCGACCGCGTTGGCCCCCTCGCGCAGCAGCGGCGTCACGTCGTAAGTCTGGTACTGGACGCGTTTGTGGAACTGGGTCCATCCCGGCGTCAGGCAACCGTCTCCCACGCGCCGATCGTTCAGGCGGAGTTCGTACGCCCCCAGCCCGCAGACGTAGGCCCGGGCGCGTCGGATGTCCCGGACGGCCCGCTTCAGGCTGAACTCGCGCCGCATCACCATCGACCGCAGCGGGCGTTTCTTGCCCGCGTCGGGCGCGCCCCCCCACGGCTTGCAGCCGAACTTGCCGATGACGCCGGCCTTGACCCACTTGCCGTCGTCGAAATCCAGGGCCGTCCAGTTCTTCTCTTCGCGGGCAGAGGTCTTCCACTCGCCGTCAGAGCGCACCCAGACGCGTTTGCCATTGTCCAGGTCGACGCACATGGCAAGCCGGAACCCGGCGAGACTCCCCTCGTTCCAGGGGGCGACGGCGATGACGTTCTTGCCGGCGCGAAGCCTGGCGGCCACGTCGAAGTCGTAGGTCGTCTGCCAGTCGTCGCCGCCGCCGATCTTCTGACCGTTCACGAAGAGCACAAACTTGTTGTCGGCCGTGCAGCGGACCCGCGCCCGCCTGACCTTGGACGCCGGGTCCAGCTCGAAGGACTTTCGCAGGTAGATGGTCTGGTTGTTGCCCTTCGCGGTGGGATGCCAGATCCACTTGCCATGTCGCCAGCCCGGCGGATCGCCCGTGACGGTCGACTGAAGCGGCTTGGGGTGGATCCACCGCGCCACCCAATCGGCCGGCTCGCGCAGACCCATGCTCCACGACGCGGGCCCGCCAAATGGAGACGCCACGTCCTCCGCGTCCCATGTCCGCACCCGCCAGTGGTAGGTCTTGCCGCTCCGCACGGGGAACCCCGCATAGGGAACGTGGACGGATTGGTCGCTGACCACCTTGCCGCTGTCCCAGACGTCCGGTTGGCCGCCAGCCAGGCGCTCTGGGCTGCTGGCGACCTGGATCTGATAGGCCGTCTGGCGCGCCCCCCGCCTGGCGTCGTTGACGTACCACGAGAGCCGCGGCACGGACGTCGCGATGGCGATCGGATTCTCCTGATACTCGCATCGAAGATGGGTCGGTGCGCCCGCCTTGCCGAACGCCGCCCCCGATGATGCGCCCCACACGACACCCACCAGGGGCAACCACGCGAATCCCCGACGGACGGGAACGGACTGACGCATATCTGACATGACGGATGACTCCTGCGTTCCTCCGATTGGCTCTGCCTATCCATAGCGAACCAACAGCTCGAGCCCCGTTAGCGCAACCGCCTTGTCGGCGGTCTGTGGCAGGCGGGCTTCGAACCTGTTGCTGCCCTTCTTGACCACGGTCGGCTTGACCTCGGCGCTGAGCCATGACAGGCACAAGCGCTTGGACAACTCCGGCGACGGAGCAGCCGTCAGCTTCTGCCCATTCAGGCTGCAGCCGAGGCCCGTGGGCTTGTCCGTCTGGATCCGCAGTGTGGACGACTTGGCGGCGGAGACGTCCTCACCGACCGGCAGCGTCACCGACAACGCCTTGCCCGGCTCGACGGGCTTGGGCAGGCAGGACGCATACGGCACCACGTGGTTGATGTAGCCGCATCGTGACAGGTGGGCGCCGTTGTCGATGCAGAACAGCTTGTCAGTGCCCGCCAGCGTGGCCGGCTCGCCGATCTGGCTAAAGACCTGACCGACCAGTTCGTTGTGCTTCTGGTTGCCGGGCGAGGGGAACAGGTTGAACAGGCTCACGCCGTCCGCCTTGGCACCAAACGCGTTCGCGCCCGTCGCCCGCCACGCCTCCACGCCGTAGACCCCGCCGGGGCCATAGCCTTTCCGCCGCATCATGCCCGACGCGCTGATGCACGGATACACGGGCACGTCGTGGCGATGGCCCAAGCCGACGAGCTCCTCGCTCGGCATCGTGAACGGCACGTACCCGCCGCCGATGGTGAGCAGGTCGATCAGGCCCTCCTTCAGCCAGGTCTCGATGTCCGTGCCCAGGTACAGACCGTGCTTGATCGTCATCGGCACGCGGGTGGACAGCAGGATCGGCCGGCCCCGTTGATCGCCCGCCCGCTCCAGCATCTTGCGGACGTCGCGGACCAGGCCGGTGATCAGCGCCGTCTGCTTGGCCGTGACGGGCTTGCCCAGCAGCGTTTCGTGGAAATGGATCGGATGCCGCAACCAGTCCAGGTCGATGGCGTCCACGTCGTAGTTCTTGGCGACCTCCTCGATCAGCTCGATCATCCGCTTGCGGACGTCATCGCGGGTGAAGTCGACGCCCGCCCACCAGCGATGCTGCTGGCCCGGAGGATACCTGCCCCAGTCCTCGCGCTTGCCCAGCAGCGCGTCGGGATGATCCGTCTTCCACTTCGGCCACAACGGCGGGGTGAAGGCGTCGTGGATGTCGTTCATGCGGAGCGTCCAGACGGCCTCGATGCCGTGCTTGTGCGCGTATTCGACGGCCAGCTCGAGCGGGTCCGTGCCGGCGTCGATCAGGGCCTGCATGTTGTTGTGCTTGAACGGCCCATGGCACGACAGGAAGACCTGCCCGATCTTCGTGTGGTGCGTGAAGTAGTTGAACGATTGCGTCGTACAGTAAAACAGCGTGTCCACCTGGGTGTTGAGCATGTGCTTGAGTCGGACGTTGACGAACCCCGCCGGCGTCTTGGCCTGCGGGTTCCAGACGTCGTCCCCGTCGTCGTTGAAGATGATCCGCCGACGTCGATGCGCAAGCTTCTTGCGCTTCGAGTCCGCCTTGGCGGCCAGCAACGCCGGCCCGCGTGTCGCCGCCACCGCCGCCCCCAACGACCCGGCCCGAAGGAACTCCCGTCGCGTGCTCATCATGGTCGCACCTCCCGCGCGGACAGTGTACGGCCACGACCAAGCACGGTCCATCACGCCGGTACGGCGCATCTCCGCAAGAGCGGGCTGTCTACAAGAGGATAAACGGGGAGGATAAACGGGACAGGTTCGTTTTCTTGCGGGCACAACAGAAAGGAGAAAACGAACCTGTCCCGTTTATTCGTCGCGACGGCGGGCTGTCTTGGGACACGTCGGACCTGTACGGCGACGGGACGATCGGCGTCGTCCCGGAACCGCTGACGCTCGCCTTCTTGGCGATCCCCGCACTCGCTGCCTCCCGAGGGCGGCGGCATCGTCGCGGAGACGCGTAGGCTCGCATGTTCCGACCCGTCACACGACAGTTGCATCGGGCAGCAGACGGACGGAGTGGACACCGAGCAAACGGGACAGGTTCGTTCTCTCGCGGGAATGACAGAAGGGAGAAGACGAAACCTGCCCCGTTTATTGCTGCGTCTCATGGTAGGGCCGCCCAGAACGGTACGTGCGCAGGCGCCCCTCGATGGCAAGGGCCATCTTGGGATGGTCCGATCCCTTGGCCAGCTGCAGCGCTCGTTCGGCAGCGGCAATCGCCGGGGCAAACGCGCCTGTCTCGGCGTAGGCCGCGCCGATCGTGTCTAGCAGGCTCACGTCGTCGATCTCGCCAACCGGCCCCAGGCCTCTAACCAGCGAGACCGCTTCCCGCCCGTCGCGAATGGCTGCGTCGGGATACGTCGACAGAATCCAGGCCAGGTTGTTGACGATTCGGGGGTACGGTCCGGCCCGGGCCACGCCCTGCCGCAGGACCTCGAGGCCGCGACGGGGACGGCCCTGAACCGCCAACAGGGCCCCCAGCTCCGCGTAGGCGTTGGTCGCGGTGGGCCGGACCGAGAGGGTCCGCTCGTAGCAGGCAATGGCTTCGTCCACGCGGACCCGTCCTGCCGGCCTGAAGACCAACATAGGCGTGTACTCCGGCAAGCGGTATTCCGTTCGGATGACGTGGTTGAGGCGATAGCGGACGTTGAGGAACTGCCGCAGATCCCTGTGCAGATCCTCGTAGCTGTCCACCGGGATGAGGATCTTGTCGAAGAACTGCTCGGCGATCTGCTTGCCGAGGCGCTTCCTTATCTTCCCCGTGTACTCCTCCAGAACGCCGGGCTGCTCATGACCGTAGTTGACCATGGGGAACGTATCGTAGACGGGGCGCTGTGCGCGAATGGCATACGATACGCGAAACCCCACCAAGACGCGATCGTTCGGATCCTGCAGCTCTGCCTCGATGAGTCTTCCGGCGCACAGGTACTGGTGCGCCAATTCCCGACGATCCCATGGCGTAAAACACACTTGGGTCAACACGAGCTGGACGAGCAGGCCACCCAGCGCAACGGGGCGGACCCACCTGGCGCCCTCGGCAGCACGGACCATCTGCGAAAACCTAACCCCCGCAAGCGCGGACAAAAACAGGAGCAACGGCATCAGATTGTTGTCCGTCCCGGCGAGCTTGATGAACGCAGCTGCGCTGGGCACCCCGACCCCGATCAGCCCCCAAAGCAGGGGGTCTGCCCACCGTGTGGACTGTGACAGAATCCGACCGATCTGCCAGCCGCCCGCAAGCAGAAGAACCGGCGACGTACCCACCAGGATTCTGGCCAAGTCCAAGATCCTGGACGGGTAGTACGGATCGGCGAGGACCAAGAGCATCTGTCGATCGAACTGGCCGTGCGTCAGCACGTGTCCGACGAACCATGTCGCCAAAAGCAGGCTACCGGTAAGGACTGCATAGAGAGCGGCCTGCCTCCTCCTCTTCCCGAAGAACAGCGATGCCGTGATCGCAAGCGCGAACCCCGCGCCGGTCTGTTTCGCACAGAAGCTGCCCCAACTGAGCAGGGAAGCCAATACGATCCGCCGCGCATTGCCGGAAGGCTCCACCCGCTCCACGCACATCAGGGCGCCCAAACCCAGGGCAATGTAGAGGCTGTCGGCGTGGCCCCAATCCCAACACCCCAGGACCACCCAGTAGCTCGTGCAAGCCAACGCCACGGCGCACGCGCCTGCAATCGCAGAGCCTCCGCGTCTTGTCGCCGCGAAGAAGACGCACGCCAAGGACAGCAAGGCAGCCGCTGCGGAAACGGCTCGCGGAATCCACAGCTCCGGGCCGAAGACTCGTATGAGCGGCGCGAGCACGAAGAAGTACAGAAACCCATACGGCATGACGACGACCGGTTCCTCGGCGGGATCGACGTAGATGGTCTCGCCGCGCAACAGCTGCATGGCGCTGTGAAGGAAATGCCCCTCCGCCCATCCCTTCATCTCGTAGGGGAACGTGATATGGCGATAGACGCTCAGCGCGACTTGACCGACGGATATCGCGCCCGCCACGAGGACTCCGGCGGCGAGGAGCAGTACCAGCAACTGCGCCGGTTGCATCCCGCGCCCACCCCCAGGGCGAGGCGGCTCAGCACCATTCCGGTTCTCGTCCAGGGCTATCTCACGCAACTTCGTACGTGTCCCCGAGGTCCACACCACCGGGCCGAGCTCGACACCGTCCGGCCCTCTGACGGAGCCGACGCTTGCGACGTCCTGGTCGGCGACCGGCATCCTCAAACGAAACCCGACCTTGAGTAACTCGACCGGGTCGAGAGCTACTCGGTCGGTCGGAACCCCGCCGCTGTTAAAGGCGTCGAAGGGCTTGCCGATCTCCTTACCGCTCGACCACTAGTGCAGGTCGCGCGCCACGTCCTTCTTGCCTTCGTTGTGGAGTTCCGGTCGTGCCCACTTCTGAAAGGCATCACCCAGGGCCAGTACCCATTGCCTATCGCCTCCCGTCAACGACCGCAGCATACCGGAGCGGCTCCTCAGGTCAACCGAAACTGGAGGATCCCAGGGTTTCGTCCACGCTGGAATGTACGGGGCGAAAAACGAACCTGTCCCGTTTTCGCGTTCTCCCGTCAACGACCGCAGCATACCGGAGCGGCTCCTCAGGTCAACCGAAACTGGAGGATCCCTGGGTTTCGCCCACGCTGGAATGTACGGGGCGAAAAACGAACCTGTCCCGTTTTCGCGTTCGCTTGGGCACGAAGGGGATGGAATGAACGGGACAGGTTCGTTCTTGCGCAAGGAGCGCAAGACGAACCCTTCCTGTCTATTGTCCCAACTGAGACCTCAGAATAGCGACGGCTCGTCGGTTGGTGGGTCGGCCTTCTTGCGCGATGCGTTTGGCGGAGCGATGTCAAGGTGGTTGCAGGCGTCGGGGGTGATTTGGCGGCCTTGGCGGGTGCGGGTGATGAAGCCGATCTGGAGGAGGTAGGGCTCGACGACGTCTTCGAGCGTGTCACGCTCTTGGCCCATGCTGGCGGCCATGGCCTCCACACCGGCCGGGCCGCCTTGGTAGGTTTTCGCCAGCGTGGTCAGATAGGCTCGGTCGAGCTCGTCCAGGCCCAGGTCGTCTACCTGCTGGATCTCCAGGGCGCGGGCGACCACGTCGACGGTCAGCTCGCCGTCGGCGCGGACCTGGGCGTAGTCGCGGGCGCGGCGGAGCAGGCGGTTGGCCACGCGGGGCGTGCCGCGGCTCCGCCGGGAGATCGCCTCCAGCGCACCCTCCTGGCAATCGAGCTTCAGCAGTTGCGCCGAACGGCGGAGGATCTCGGTCAGCTCGTCGGACGAGTAGAACGTCAGGTGATAGCGAATGCCGAACCGGTCGCGCATCGCCGCCGTCAGCATGCCCGACCGCGTGGTCGCGCCGATCAGCGTGAACCGCTTCAGGGCGAAGTTGATGGTCCGGCCGCCCAGCCCGCCCTCGACCGTGTAGTCGACGCGGAAGTCCTCCATCGCCGGGTACAGGAACTCCTCGACCACGCGCGCCAGCCGATGGATCTCGTCGATGAAGAGGATCTCGCCCTCCTCCATGTTCGTCAGCATGGTCATCAGGTCGCCCTGCTTGACGATGGCGGGCCCGCTGGTGACGCGGATCCCCACGTCCATCTCGTGGGCGATGACGTGGGCGAGCGTGGTCTTGCCCAACCCCGGCGGCCCATCGAGCAGAATGTGTTCCAGCGGCTCGCGACGTTTGCGGGCGGCCTCCAGCGCGATGGTGAGCTGGTCGACCAGTTGCCGCTGCCCGACGCAATCGGCCAGTCGCTCGGGACGCAGCGCGAGGTTGAAGCGCTCCTCATCCGCCCCACCCGAGTCCGCCGAGATGACGCGATCTCTCGCCATGTTGCCCTAACCTTCGTTGCCGGCCTTGATGCGATACGCGGCGCGGATCCACTCGTCGGCCTGATCGATGTCGGGATGGAGCTGCCCGGCCCGCTGCAGCCACTGTTCGGCGTCGGCGCGCCGCTCGCCCCAGGCAATCAGGATCTCCAGGGCGTCGCGCTGGGCCGGCGTCCATTCCGCTCGGGCGGCGGTGCGCTCCGCGCCGGCTGCGATCGCGAACGCCTCGAGCTTGCCCCGAAGCTCGGCGACGATCTGCTCGGACGCACGCTTGCCGATGCCGGGTAACCGGGCGAGCGCCTTGGTGTCGCCCTCCTCGATGGCGGTGGCCACGTGGGCGGGCGACTCGGCCAGCGCCCGAAGCGTCCGACGGATCCCCATGCCCTTGACGGTCAGGAACCGCTGGAAGAAGGTCCGGTCCTCCGAGTGCAGGAACCCGATCAGCCGGGGGATCAGATTGCCCCCAGCGGCCGTCCCCTCATAGTACTCCAGCGTGTGCAACGTGACCTGCTGGCCGCGGACGGACGCCAGCTCGCCGATCGCGTAGCCGGGCACGAGCACCTCGTAGGCCAGCCCTTCGCGCTCGATGACCGCCGATTCTTCGGTCAGCTCCGTCATCATGCCCGTGACGCGAACGATCACGATCGGGTCCCCCGGAGTTCCGCCGGCCGACCTCTCGTACGGCTCCGTCCGCTGGTTGGTCGGCCCGATGCCACCTCGAGGCCCGCGCACAACGCGATGGCCAGCGCGTCGGCCACGTCGGACGGCTCGGGGAGTTCGGACAGATTGAGCGTCGCCATCACCGCCCGTTGCATCTGCCCCTTGTTCGCCCGGCCGTTGCCGGTCAGCGTCCGTTTGATCCGAGCGGGCGACAGACTGACCACCGAGACGCCCGCACGGGCTGCCGAGAGCAACAGCACACCCCGCGCGTGCCCCATCAGGATGGCGGTCCGCGGATGACGGTAATGGCTGTAGAGCTGTTCGAGTCCGACCAGATCGGGGGGATGCTCCGCGAGCACCTCGTCCATGGCGCGGGCCAACTCGGCCAGGCGGTCCGCCAGGTCGGCCTCGGCAGCCGTTCGGATCACGCCCGCCTCGACCAGCGCCGTCCGCCGCCCCGAGGCATCGACACGGATCACGCCGTACCCCGTCCGGTTCAGGCCTGGATCGACGCCGCAAACGCGCACGGTCGAGGTGACCTCCTTGGCTGACCCGGCTGGCGGGCTACTCGGCAACCGAGACGGCAGGATGCGGCGGCCCGCTTGCGTCGGTCTGTTTGAATACGTCGTTCCGGCCCGACAGCGGCGACAGCTGGCTGGGGTCGTCGAACGAAGCGACCACGTACTGCCCCACCGGGAGCTTCACCCCGTTGGTGAAATGCCCGATGATCATACCATCTTGTTGGATCGAGTAGTCATTCAGCGTTCCGGCACCCACACCGTCCTGATCGGTCATCGCCAACGAGGTATCCCGCTGGGACGACGCCATGACCCCACCCAGGTCGAGCTCGAAGCTCAACAGCGGAACGTCGCACGTCACCTGCAGCGTCGGCGCCCCTTCCATGGTCCCGTCGCTGCCGTACTGGTACGCCACCAGGGCCAGCGGCGTGCCGTTGGCCGAGCCCAGCCGGATGTCGAAGCGAAGCTGGGCGCTGCTGTCGTCCTTGGCGATCAGCATGACGGACACGTGAATCGTCGCACCGACGCCCCCGGCCCCATAGACCTTGAACTTGGTGGTGGTCACGTCGCCCACTTCGGCGTCTTCCGGATTGATGTTCCCTTCCAGCTGGACCTGCTTCGTGGATCGGACCGGGCTCTCCTGCCCGAAGACGATCTTCAGGTCGCGAAGCTTGTCGGTCCTCAACAGGCCGATCTCGTCGGCCTTGAAGCCCTGGACGTACCAGGTGTCGTCGTAGACGATCTTGCCGTCTTCGCGTAGGGTGAAGCCGCCCTTCTGCGTGAACACGGCCTGACCATCTGCCGTGCGGAGCAGGAAGAACCACTTGCCGGTCAGGTTGCGCATCGCGACGCCCTTGCCGGTGGGCGCCACCTTCATGTCGGTCGTCGTCGAATCGGCAGGCCGGGTCGCGTCATCCGACAAGTCGAGGGGGAAGACGCATCCGGCGAGGCAGAGCGCCGCTACGAGAACCGACCCTCCCAACAATAGGCGGAGAAAGCAGAACATGGAACGTTCCTCCATGAACGCGGGCGTACGGTAGCCTCCTTGCATTCTGACAGCCCCAGAGCACCGACCACCCGCGCAGGCCGGCGTCTGTGCCGCAGACCGATACTCCCTAAAGTTACCCGTTTTGGGCGAAGATGACAAGGGGTTACCCGGCTCATCTGACCGGCGAGGCCGGACTGACGTTCACCTCACGGAGGGTGACCGGACCCCATCGGCCGGTGATCAGGCGGGCCTGCGCCATCAGGTAGTGGCGTCCGGGCTGGACCGACTCGAACACCCGCTCGGTCCGCGGCGTGTCGCAGTCGGGGGGCGGGGGGGCGCCGGGCGACGCGGCGAGCCAGCACCGGTATCGATCGACGGGCATCGGGTTTCGATTCGAGCTGTTGGCGACCGACCAGCGCACGATCAGCGTCGTCGTTGCACGGGGCATCGCGTCGGGATGCGTCGGCGACACGATGCCGACCACGGGAACGGACGGGTCGTGGCGGATGGCGAGCCGGATCGCGTTCTTGCGGCCCCTGCGCAGCGGAAGATCGCGGAGGGTCAGGACGCCGTGTCGATCCGCGGTGACGCGCCCACGGGGCCCGTCGGGGAGCGTGCGGTACTGGAACTCGCCCCCCGCCGGGATCGGGAACTGCCGCGTGCCGCGCGGCGAGACGTTGCAGCGCATCGTCTCGACCGGACACCGCCGCGTGACCGGTCCGGTGTCCGAGAGCCACAGACTCACCTCCAGCCGGTTCGGACGGTCTACCAGGTCTTCGCCGTCCCATCGGCAAAACCCGTTGATCATGCCGCGCGAATCGCGGTGGGGGCGCCGATCGGTCTTCCAGACGCCGACCTGCTCGGGAACGCCGAAATGACCCAACGACGGGTTGGAGAAAGCGAAGCTCGGCCGATCCCGTCGAATCAGCCCCGTCTCGAGCGGGGCGAACTCAGGCCACCACGTCCCGAGCGGATCGGTCTCGCCGTGGCCGCTCATGTCCCACACGAACATCGCCGGGGCGGCCCCCTGCTCCAACAGCTGCAGCACGCTCTGTCCAGGCGGGCTGACGGAGGTGTAGTACTGTTCGAAGCGCACGACCTTGTCCCGCCGACCGTGGCGAATCGACAACCACGTTCGAAACGCACGCCGCTCGCTCAGCAGCCAAGGGATGCTCGTGCAGTGCCACACCCCCACCTCCGTGCCGGCCACCTTGAGGTTCCATTTCCTCGGCCCGAAAACCTGCTCCACGATCGGGTGATACGCCGGCAGTGTCCGCATGTCGATATGGGGCTGTTCGGCCACCGCGCCGACGACCCATTCGGGATGGAGCAGCGCGAACAGCAGCGCCCCCCCGCCCCCCATGGACCTTCCCATGATCCAGATCCGGTTCGGATCGACACCGAGTTCCCGCAGTGCGAACTGAATGTAGTAGATGAGGCGGCGGTGAGTATAGGGCACGACGACCGTGTCCTGTTTGGGACGCTTGGGCGCCAGCTCGTGATAACCGAACCAGGCGGAGTGTCCGATCCCGACGGTGTTGTCATCAGGAACCAGTACGACGTGGTCGGGCCAGCGGCCTTCGTGCCGCATGTAATCGCCGCTGCGCGAGTGCAGCAAGACCACCAACGGCGGAGCAGCCGACCCTTTGCCCGTCGACGATGTCCGGGGCAGACGAACCAGGAACTCGTAGGACGTCTGCTTGACGTTGACGCCCTTGAAATACGCGTCGGCCGCGTGGCGGTACTGCCGATAGGCGTGTCCCTTGTGCTTTGACTTATTGACCAGAACCGGCGCGGAGACGCCCGGTCGAGAGGTAGACGAGGCCGGCGCGGCTGCGCCGTACGCCAGGCCGGCAACCAGTACCCAACACAGTGCCGAACCGACAATCCTCGATCGCATCAGCGCCAACTCCCTTGCGTTCCCAGGCAGCATGATAATCAAAACGGAGGTGGCGCGCAAAGCCGCGGCGGCCCCATCAGAGACGCGACCGTCAGGGAGCGTTCACGCCAGCGGTCACGCTGGCGTGCCCGGACCGCATACACCGGACGCCACAGCAGATCCACCGCGGCTTGCGTCGTACGCCGTGCGATGCCCCCCCGCCAATGCATCGTCCGCTCGCGCCGATTCTGTCACGGACCCGGTAACACCCGGCAACGGGTTGTGGCGATGCGGGGGCGTGTGCTAATGTGTCATGTCATCATGCGATGGATCCCCGAACGGGTATTGACCCTCTGTCTGCGGATGCTGCTGCTGCCGACAGTGACCGTGGCGGCGGCGGGATGCGGGGATCCTCCGGCCGACTACGGACCCGTGCAGGCCGACGTGGTCGTCGGCGACGAGTACGACTTCGATCACCTCTGGGAAACCGTTCTCCGCGTCTTGCGGCGGGTCAATCTAAGGCCCGATCGGCAGGACCGCCGTGCGGGCATCATCACGACGCTGCCCATCACCTGCCAACAGTGGTTCGAGTTCTGGCGGCACGACGCGATGGGCCCCTATCAGTGGGCCGAGGCCAGCATGCACACCATGCAGCGGCTCGCTGTCGTCAAGATCAGCCGTCGACCGGAGCCCGACCGATATCGCATCGACGTCAAGGTCGACGTGTTTCGCCACAGCGCCCCGGAGCGGCAGGTCACCACCCCGTCCGGCGCAATGCTGATGTACAGCGAGAAGCGACCGACCGAGGAGGGCGAGCGGCTCGAGCCGCACGAAGCCATCTATTGGGTCCACGTCGGTCGCGACCCGCAGATGGAGGGCGTCTTGCTGCGGCGGATCCTGATGCACTATCCGGATTACGAGCTGATCGACGAGCCGCCCGAGGAAGACGAGTGGGAGGACGCGGTGGAGCAGGCCCCACCGTCCCAACCCTCGCCTTCCGATGAGGCAGAACCGCCCGGCCCGCCCGCGCCGACACCGTAGGACGTCCGCTCGGCCCGCGCCAGTCGGCCCGGCCGACGGCGACCACGGAGGAACAAGCCATGACACCACGTGACCGTGTTCTGACGGCCGTCGACCACCGCGAGCCCGATCGGCTGCCCGTCGATCTCGGCGCGATGCGGTCCACGGGTATTCAGGCCATCGCCTACAACCGCTTCAAGGCCCACCTCGGTTTGCAGGCCGGTCACACCCGCGTCTACGACCTCGTCCAGCAACTGGCCGAACCCGAGCCGCAGGTCCTCGACCTGCTGGGTATCGATGCGACCGACGCCGGCTGGCAGTTCCCCACCGCGTGGCGCGATTGGACGCTGCCCGACGGCTCGCCCGCCCAAGTCCCCGACTGGTTCCAGCCCCGCAAGGAGAACGGCGCGTGGCGGGTCTACGTCCAGGGACAGCCCATCGCCGAGATGCCGCCGGGCTGCTACTACCTGACGCAGACGTGCTGGCCCATGCTCGACGGCCTGACCCTTCCCCCGGCCGGGCTCGAGGCCATCATGCCGCTGGTCATGTGGGCCGGCATCCCCACGCCGATGTTCGCCGACGGCCTGAGCGACGACAACCTCGAGCGGATCCGCCAACACGGCCGTCACCTCCACGACGACACCGACCGCGCGCTGATGATCGGCTTCGGCGGCAACCTGTTCGAGTGGCACACGTTTTTGCGACGAATCGACAACGCCCTGATGGACCTGGTCGACGACCGCAAGGGCGTCGAGGCCCTGCTCGATGAGCTCGTCGAGCTGCACCTGGCCAACCTCGACAAGGTCTTCGACGCCGTCGGCGACACGGTCCAGATCATCCAGATGGGCGACGATCTGGGCACCGAGCAAGGCCCGTTCTTCTCGCCGCAGCTCTACCGGGAGATCTTCAAGCCGCGACACAAAGTCCTGTTCGAGCACATCAAGAAGCACTCGAACTTAAAGGTGTTCCTGCACTCGTGCGGATCGCTCTATCAGATCCTGCCCGACCTCATCGAGGCGGGGGTGGACATCCTCAACCCCGTGCAGATCTCCGCCGCCGACATGGACGCCGCGGCGCTCAAGAAGGAGTTCGGCCGGGACGTGACGTTCTGGGGCGGCGGGTGCGACACGCAGACGATCCTGCCCCGCGGCACGCCGCAGGAGGTCTACGACCACGTGAAGGAGACCGTCGACATCTGGGCGCCCGGCGGCGGCTACGTCTTCTGCCAGGTGCACAACATCCTGGCCGACGTCCCGCCGGCGAACGTCGAGGCGATGTTCAAGGCCATCGGGCGGTTGTGATGCGGGCTTCTTGCAGGGACGACGGCCCCGAGGGGCGAACTGCACTGAACGCCAGGGCACGGGAGGCGAGCCGATGAGACGACGACCGTTCGTGATGGTGGTCCTGATGCTGGCGCCGATGGCGGTTGGCTGTCGAGGGGGGTGCACGTACTTTCAGAAGCCGGGGGCCGGCCTGGCCATGAAGGGCTACGAGCTCTACAGCTGGCAGGCGGACGGGGCGTGGTCGTTCTCGTTGCTGATCGGGACGAATCGCCTCAAGACCTATGACGAGGTGACGTCACCCGACGTGGCCGTTGAGGGCGTCGAGGCGATCAAGGCGGCGCTCAGTGAGCTGCCGACCGGCGAGCAGGTCATCTGGTCGGCCAAACGGGTGGAGAACACGCCCCTGCCGCCTAATGATGTGATCACGCAAATCACCGCCCACTGCGAGCAGATCGGGGTCGTGCTCGCGGTCGACCGGTAGACGCCGCCGTGCGGGCGCTGCGGATGCAGGCATGAGCGAGGAGGCGGGACAACGGCGCAGGCGGCGCGTGCTTGATGCCCTCATGCATCGGGCGCCGGACCGAATTCCCATCTGCGACAGCTATTGGGGCGACTACATCACGCGGTGCCGCCAGGCGCACGCGTTGGGTGACGACGTCGATCTGATGGACTTCTATCAAGTCGACCTAACCGTGGTCATCCCCGACGAGACGCCGTTTCCGTCGCGGGCCGAGGTGCTCGAACGCGACGGTGAGATGACTGTAGAGCGAGACGGGTGGGGACGGGTGATCCGAACCCGCCAGGACGCCTACTTCTATGAACAGATCGCGCCGGCGCTTGAGACGCGGGCTGAGCTGGACGCGGTCGCGTTCGAGTCGCCGCAGCTGGACTCGCGCTACGCCTGCCTCGATCCTGCCAACGGATTCGACGCCGATTGGCGATGCACCTTCATCAAGACGGGCGGGCCCTATCTGCGAAGCGCGTTCATGCGTGGGGGCGAGGACTTCCTGGCCGACATCGCGGGGGATCCGGCGTTCGCGGGGGCGCTGGCGAATCGTGTGGCGGATCATCAGATCCAGATCGGCCTGGAGGGGATGCGCCGCGCGGACCTGTACGAGACGGGCGTGTGGATCTACGACGACATGGCCTACAACGACGGGCCGATGTTCTCGCCGAAGGCGTTCGAGCGGATCTTCCTGCCGGCCTACGCGCGGATGGCGGCGGCGTGGAAGGCGGCGGGGGCGCGGTTCGTGCTGTTGCATTCGGACGGCAACATCGAGCCGCTGCTGGACATGCTGCTCGACGCCGGCATCGACGGGATCAACCCGGTCGAGCCGCGGAGCGGCATGGACCTGATCCGTCTGAAGCGGCAGTACGGCGATCGGTTGGCCCTGATCGGCGGGATGTGCAACGCCGTCGCGCTGCCGCAAGGGCCCATCGACCGGATCGTGGCCGACGCGCGGGCCATCCTCGAGGCCGGCCGGGACGGCGGGGTCATCATCGGCGCCCACTCGATCGGCTCGGACATTCCCGTCGAGCACTATGACGCCTACCACGCCGAGGTGATGGCCTCGACCCGACGCGACGAATGAGGACGCCGAAGTGATCGTCACATTCGGCCAGTGCCGCACCCGCGCCTTCGGGCCGGCCGCGCTGGTGTGCACGGATGATCTGCTCGACCGCCGCGTCGATCCGTCGGATCTCCGCGTCCGACGGCAGGCGAAACGGCAACACCCGCAGCAGACCGATCTTGACCTGCGCCTGACGCCGGGCCGATTCCTGTGAAGCGAATCTGTATACCTGATTGGCTGCGGCGCTGTTTAGGTAACCGAGCAGATAGCGATAGGTCAGCCCCCAGTCCACGCCGCGATCCGTCAGCAGACAGGTAAACAACGTGTTGTCGGTGTAGTGGACCAGACGGTTCTGCCTCAGGTGGGCGGCCACGATGACATCGCCGGTCTGACGAATCAGGATCCGCTCGGGCACGCGATGAATGGCCGGGTCGCCTTGGAAGTCCCAGTATTCGTCCCGCCGGCTGGGGCGACCGCCACGGCCGATCCCCTTGACGCCCGGTTTGGGCCGATACCCCAGGTCGACCCAGCGGTAACGAGCGTGGGGAGCGTCCCATCGCACGCACCATCGCTCGATCTGTCTGCCCTGCAACAGACGCTGCAGCCCCGGGCGGACCTTGTCGGCAAAGAACAGCCGATGCCGGCAGTTCCTCGAATGGATGCCCGAATCACTCACCCTCGCCACCGCGCCGAACGGCACGACGCCCCCTGTTTGCCATGGACCGGATTGCTCGCGTCTAGTGAACCGACCCGCCTGCCACCGGGCCAGTCTCGGCCCGACCGCACGGGCCAGTCTCAGATTGTCGGGGGTCGGGTCGAAGATCATCGCGCGCGGCGCCTTGCCGTAGACGGCTTGGGGCGCGGAGCGCCCGGCACTCGGCTTGAAGGACGACGCCGACGCACGGTAGGCCGACGCGTCAAACGCCCAGACCTTCCCAGGCCGTCGGCCGCAAACCAGCGCGAAGCAGCATGCAGAGATTCGGCAGTCGAACGTCTGTTCGGGTAGGCGGATGACGTGGTCGAGCCGGTGTTGCAGCAGTCTGCGGCGCAGAGATTCCTTGCCCATCAGCGTCAGCCACGAATCACTGGTGACCATCGCCAGGACGCCACCGTCGGCCAGCAGGTCGAGCGATCGGTGGAGGAAGTAGACGTACAGATCGTCCTTGAACCCGTATCGCTCGAACAACGCGGGACCATACGCCAACCGGGTCACGTCCCGCTGGCCGAGATAGGGCGGATTGCCGACGATGATGTCGAATCGGTCAGGACCAGGAGACCCGTCGAGCAGGAAATTGCCGACGACGAGTCGGACCCGAGGCACGCGCCGTCGCGACCGCGTCACCGCCTCGGACCGGATGTCAACGCCGAACAGTCCACCGCCGACACGCCCCCGCGCCGACGCCAGGACGTCGGCCATCTCGACCAGGAAGACCCCGTCCCCGACGGCGGGGTCGAGGACACGCGGATGCGACGATGCCGGTCTGCGCCGGCCGCGACGCCACAGGCGAAGGGCGCGATCACAGATCCACCGGGCCAGGGCCGGCGGCGTCGAGACGCTCCCCGTCGGGTCAACGCGGCGGCGATTCGGTGCTCGTTTGGAAACGGGTCGGTTCTGGCGGGTGTCCCGGCGCGTCACGGATCGTCATACCCGAGTGCCCTGATCGATCTGTCGGGTGACCTTGATGGCCCGTCCCCCCTTCAACTGGCCCAACCGGCCGGCGAACTTCTTGCGGCCCTCGACCTCGACCACCACCTCGCTGCTGGCGGGGCGATCGGTCAGAATGATGTCGCCTGGCCTGAGTGTCAAGAGGTCGCCGAGCTTGATGTGCGTCTCGGCCAGGTAGGCAAGGATGTCAACCTTGGAGTGCTTGACGGTCGTGCCCAGTTCCTCCACCTGGCGCTCGCTGATGGCCTTCTGCTGGTACAGCAACCAGCTCTGCGTGGCCAGCTTCTCCATCACCGGCTCGATGACGTTGAAGGGGATGCACAGGCTCATCGTGCCGGCCCGCGCGCCCATCTTCAACTCGAACCCGACGACCACAACCACTTCGTTGGGGGCGACGATCTGAACCAGATGCGGGTTGGATTCGGTCTCGTTGAGCTGGAACTCCACTTGGACCAGGGCCGACCACACCTCCGTCAGGTTACTCAGGGCACGATCGAGGATCCGGGAGATCAGCCGCTGCTCGATGCTCGTCAGCGGCCGCTGGGGGACGTACATCTCGGCGTTGCTGCCGCCCAGCAGACGATCGATGATCGGGTAGATGATCAGGGGGCTGAGCTCGAGACACATCTGACCCTCGAGCGGCGGAGCACCCAGGAGGTTGAAGCACGTAGGGTTGGGCAGCGAGTAGATGAATTCGCTGTAGGTCAGCTGCTCGGTGGTCGTGACGCGGACCTCAATGATGGTCCGCAGGAATCCGCTGAGCGAGGCCCCGAAGTTCCGGCCGAACCCCTCGTGGATGGCCTCCAAGGCCCGCATCTGGTCCTTGCTGACACGTTCGGGCCGCTTGAAGTCGTACGTGCGGACCTCTCGCGGGACCTTCTGTTTTCCGGGAGCGAAGTCTTCGCCCTTCTCCCCGTCCACCTGGCCGGCGTCGACTGCGGCCAGCAGAGCATCGACTTCCGATTGGTCCAGAACGTCAGCCATCGGCGCACTCCTTGCGCGCTGTTTCGGCGGCGAGGCACAGTCCTCCTTCTCATTATCGGACAGACCCGACCGGTTCATTAGGCGGGAACCCACACAAGACGACGATCGACTGCCGCACAGCGCCTGGACCGCCGGACCAGGCCGAACGTAAGATACGCGTCTGGCGTGCGGAGGCCCGACCTATGGAATTCGAAATCGCCTGTACCTGCGGACAGCACATGTTGGTGGATGGTCGCTACGTCGGTCAGGAGGTGGCCTGTCCTGGCTGCCAGGGACTGCTGAGGGTGCCGTCAGCCCCGGCCCCGGGCAACGCCCCGCCGGTCCTCTCTCCGGTAACGGCCGCCGGCGTCGGTCCGGCGCCGACCGCCCCGGGGCCCGCACCGCCCCAGGCTCCAGTCGCTGCGGGCCCTGTCCAAGTGGGCTATGAGGGCGTGGTCGGAACGAGGCGGACCCACGGCCGAGCCACCGCCGCCCTGGTCTGCGGGATCCTGAGCATCTTCGCCTGCCCCATCGTCCTGAGCATCGTCAGTCTCGTGCTCGCCAGCCAAGCCAAGCGCGACATCAGAGAACGCCCCGATCTGTATGAGGGCATGGGGCTGGCCACCGCGGGTCAGATCTGTGCCGTCGTGGGTCTGGTTCTCAACTGTCTCATGGGCGCCCTGTTCTTCGCCGTCGGCATGGCCGAAGGAATGTAGCAGCCGCCGAACGACAGACCGGCGTCTCGAGCTCAACCGGTGCGCTAACCGGAATACAGCCCCACCAGATAGCCGATCCACCGGACGCCCGAGTAACGCTCATCCATGAAGATGGCAAGAGTCAGGATCTGGTAGGCCGTGGTCAGGCCCCAGGCGAGGACGCGCGAAAACCAGCCGCCAACCAGACCACGTCGTCGCAGCGCGTCGTACAAGCGCGTCTCTGACTCGCGCTGGCCCGACCAGTACAGATGCCACCGACGGTTGACGTACAACCCCACGATCTGCGACAGAGCCCACACGTAGTAGGACCCGATAAGCCCATGCCACACCGCGCAGTAGAGGAACGTCACCAGGTAGTTCACGAAGACGTGTCTGCGGTTTCCGCCGAGCGGGATGTAGACGTACTCGAACAGCCATGAGCCCATCGTGATGTGCCACCGTTTCCAGAACTCACGGATACTGGTGGCCAGCCACGGGCGGGCGAAGTTCTCCGGGACGACGATGCCCATCATTCGACCCAGACCGACCGCGATGCTGGCGTAGCCCGCCATCCACATGTACAGGAAGAACGGTGCAGCGGCCGCGGTCTGCAAGACCACCCAACGGCTGAATCGCTCCGGGTTGCCCCAGAACGCGTGCTCCATGAGGTTCTCCATGATGAACAGCATGACGCCCAGCTCGATCAGGCCGCGGAAGACCCGCGCCAGCCCGAGCCCGACGTCGCGAGGCGTCAGGCGATCTCGCCACGTCTCGAGTTGGGGCATCAGCTCCCCGAACCGCATGATCGGGCCGATCCGGAGCGTGGGCGCAAACAGCACGTAGGTCAGATAGTCGATGAACCTGACGCGGGAGATCTTGCCGTGGCAGAGGTCGACGGACACGTGGATCACGCGGGCGACCAGACAGGTCAGGCCCAGCCACCCCACCCAGTAGTACGGCCGATCCTTCAGGACCGGTTCGTAAGGCAGCCACGGGAACTTCGACCAGACAAGCGCCGGGATGTAGGCCAGGTGCACGACCCCCCAGACGAAGATGACCCACCTCCGGCCCGGCGGCCGGTCCGTCCCTCCCGACCGAACGCGATGCTGACAGATCGCGACGACGCCGTAGCTGTAAAGGACCGCCAGGCCGAACGTGGCACACCATTCGATCGGCCACGTCAGCACCGCAAACGCGATGCTGGTGGTGATGATGCCCGCGCGGATCCACCGGCCCGGCAGCAGCCAGAACACCGGTACGAACAGCAGGAATCCCAGCACGCCGACCGGGATGGCGGGCACGTTGTAGTAGCCGTCGAGTCGGTAGACGAACACGCTGCATCCCTCAAACAAGCCTGCCCGATCGTCGGCCAGGCATTATGAGCGCCGACCGCGCCGCCCGCAAACCCGCCTGTCTGGGGAGCGCCAGGTGGTTTATCGATCCGCCCGGCCGCAGTACAATTCCCGCTCGACGCCTCTTTCGGCAGACGATTCGACCGGCGTCGGTTCTGTAACATCAGGAGAACAGCTCATGATCGGCATCACGTCGTTCGGCGGATTCGTGCCCAGGTTCCGACTCAACCGCAACACGATCTTTCAGGCGATGGGTTGGTACAACGCCGCCACCTTCGCCGTGGCCGGGGGCGACAAGTCGGTCGCCAACCACGACGAGGACAGCATCACGATGGCGGTGGCGGCCGGGGCGGACTGTCTTCGAGGACGAACGCGCGACCGGATCGCCGCCCTGTTCGCTGGCTCGTCGACGATGCCTTATCAGCAGCGTGAGGGGGCCGGCATCGTCGCAGCCGCCCTGGACCTGCCAGAGAACCTCCGTACGGCCGACGTGACCGATTCGGTCAAGGCGGGCACGGCCGCCTTGCTCGCCGGTCTCGACGCCGTCCAGGCCGGGTTGGACGGCCAGGCCCTCGTCGTCGCGGCTGACTGTCGGCTCGCCCGGATGGGCAGCCTGCAGGAACACCTGTACGGCGACGGCGGGGCGGCCCTGCTGTTGGGCGATCAGGACGTCGTGGCCGAGTTCAAGGGGTCTTACTCGGTCAGCTTCGATTTCGGCGACCACGTCCGCGAGGCCGGCCAGCGGTTCGACCGGACCTGGGAAGAGCGGTGGATCCGCGACGAGGGCTACCAGAAGATCATCCCCCAGGCCATCGCCGGGCTCCTCGGGCGCTGCGGCGTCGAGCTGGCCGACGTGGCCCGGGTCGTCTTCCCCTGCGAGTTCGGCCGCGCCCATGCCGGCATCGCCAAACGACTGGGGCTCAAGCCCGAGCAGGTCCAAGACCCGCTGATGATGGTCATGGGCGACACGGGCGCGGCCCACCCGCTGGTCATGATGACGGCCGCCCTGCAAACGGCCAAACCCGGCGACAAGATCGTCCTGGCCAGCTATGGCCAGGGCAGCGACGCCCTGTTGTTCGAGGTCACCGACCGCATCGCGGACGTGACCGAGCCCAGGGGCATCGCGGGCTACCTCGAACGCAAGGAGGACATCCAGGTCTACCAGCGCTACGCCGTCTTTCGCGAGATGATCCCGAACGAACTGGGCATTCGCGGCGAGTTCCAGGCCCCCACGGCCTTTTCGACGCTGTGGCGGGACCGTCGCGGCGTGATGGCGTTGTGCGGCACGAAGTGCACGGCCTGCGGCACGCCGCAGTTCCCGGCCCAGCGGATCTGCGTCAAGTGCGGCGCGGTCGACCAGATGACCGACTACCGGTTCAGCGACAAGACAGGACAGGTCTTCACCTACACGGGCGACATGCTGGCCTTCAGCGTCGACCCGCCGGCCGTCTACGGCATCGTCGACATGGACGGCGGCGGGCGGTTGTACATGGACTTCACTGACTGCACGCTGGAGTCGCTGGACGTCGGAATGCCAATCGAACTGAGTTTCCGCCGCAAGTACCACGACCAACACCGCGGCATCAGCGGGTACTTCTGGAAAGCTGTGCCCGTCCAGGCATAGGACGCTGGCAATCGACGTTTAGCCCCGCCGCGTGCGGCGGGAACGAAACACGGAAAGGACCCACCCATGGCAGCAGGCATCAAGGACAAGGTAGCCGTCATCGGCATGGGCTGCACGCAATTCGGCGAGCTGTGGGACAAGCACGCCGAGGACCTGCTGGTCGACGCGTTTCTCGAGGCCCTGGAGGACGCCGGCATCGAGAAGAAAGACATCGAAAGCGCGTGGCTGGCCACCTGCTTCGAGGACGTCAACGTCGGCAAGAGCGCGATCCCGCTCTCCGCGACGCTCAAGCTGCCGTTCGTCCCGGTCACCCGCGTGGAGAACTTCTGCGCGAGCGGCACCGAGGCGTTTCGCGGGGCGTGCTATGCCGTGGCGTCGGGCGCGTGCGACATCGCGCTGGCGATCGGCGTCGAGAAGCTCAAGGACACCGGGTACGGCGGGCTGCCGGACTTCGGATCGGTCATGGGCACGCGGAACCGCCTGATCATGCCCAACATGACCGCGCCGGGGGCCTTCGCCATGCTGGCGACGCGGTACTTCGCCAAGTACGGGCTGGAAGCGCAGGACGGCAAGACGACGCTGGCCAAGGTCAGCAGCAAGAGCCACCACAACGGCGCGCTGAACCCCAAGGCGCACCTGCGGCGCGAGGTGGACGTCGAGAAGATCATGCACGCCCCGATCGTCGCCTGGCCGCTGGGGCTGTTCGACTGCTGCGGCGTGAGCGACGGGGCGGCCGCTGCCATCGTCGCGTCTCCCGAGATCGCCAAGAAGCTCCGTCCCGACCCCGTCTGGGTCAAGGCCCTCCAGATCGCCGTCACCAGCGGCGAGGAGCTGATGGGCACGGACTGGGACGGCGCGCACCTGGAGACGACCTACCAGGCCGGCCAGCGGGCCTACAGCGAGGCCGGTATCAAGACCCCCCGCGACGAACTCAGCGTCATGGAAGTCCACGACTGCTTCAGCATCACCGAAATGGTCGTGTACGAGGACCTACAGATCAGCCCCCGCGGCAGGGCCAAGGAGGACATCGACGCCGGCTTCTACAACCTCGACGGGGCGATCCCCTGTCAGCCCGACGGCGGCCTGAAGTGCTTCGGCCACCCGATCGGCGCGTCGGGCCTGCGAATGATCTACGAGGTCTACAAGCAGCTCCAAGAGAAGGCCGGCCCCCGCCAGATCAAGGACCCCAAGCTCGGCCTGACGCACAACCTCGGCGGCTTCCCGTCCAGCAGCGTCTGCAGCGTCGCGATCTTCGGAAACTAAGAGCTGGCCAGGATGTCCCGGCCAGGTCGCCCGTGGTAGAATTGCTGGGAGGTAATCGTCAACGCTGTATCTAGGCGAAGGCGAGGTGGCCATGCGCGTCGTTGTGCTCCATTCGGGTGAAGATGGCTATTGGGTGGCCGAGTGTCCGTCGCTGCCGGGGTGCGTCAGCCAAGGACAAACCAAGGCGGAGGCCATCACGAACATCAAGGAAGCCATTGAAGGCTGGATCGAAACGGCCAGGGCACACGGCCAGCCTGTCCCCGAAGAGACGTTTGAAACCCAGGTCATCTGCGTATGAGCAAGCTGCCCGTTGTCTCCGGACGTGAGCTTGTCCGGGCCCTTGCCAAGGTCGGGTTCGAACTTGACCGACAGAAAGGCAGTCACATGATCCTCTTTCGGCCCGACCCGCCGACGACGCTGTCGGTTCCCGACCACAAGGAACTCGATAGAGGAACGCTGAGGACCCTCCTGAGACAAGCCGGTGTGCCCGCCCAGGGCTTCTCTCGCTTACTTCGATAGAGCACGACTCATTCATGGCGACTTCGGCTCACGTACAGTGTGTCCTTCGACCCCAGTATTCTACACGGTGTCTACGCAGAACGTGGGTCGAAACGACCCACGCTACACGCTGGACTCCGTGACTTGGTCAGGGAGCAAGTGTCATGGCGCGTCTGCGCGGTTTCACGTTGATCGAGCTGTTGGTCGTTGTCGCCATCATGGTCCTGCTGATCGCCATCCTCATGCCGTCCCTGGCACGGGCGCGAAGTCAGGCCAGGTCGGTCCTGTGCCTCTCGAATCTTCGGCAGCTGTCGCACGGCTGGCACATGTACGCGGACGACCACGACGAGGTGCTCCTCCCGGGCCGGTATGCCAAGGCGCCTGGCGGAATGAGCAACCCGGCCAACTGGTACAAGATCGCCAACGGGTTGAAGTACCGTCCGCGCTGGGTCGCCACGATGGGAGAGTATGTGGGGCTGCCCGCCTTCAACTTCCCGCGAACCGACGACGACCGGCAGGACTACGACGCGAGGGTCTACGCCTGCCCGCAAGTGCCCGAGTGGATCGACGAGCGCAACTACGCCTACGGGTACAACCACCAGTTCCTGGGCAACGCCCGCCAGACCAACGGTCAGTTCCACAACTTCCCCGTCAACCGTTCGCAGATTCGCAGCTTCGGGGGGACCGTCATGGCAACCGACTGCATGGGGACGGCCGCGGGGTTCCCGGCCTCGCAACGACACCCGTACAACAACGACGGCAAGAGCTACGACGAATTGGGCAACCACGGCTGGACGCTCGACCCGCCTCGACTCACCGACGCGTCCGACTGCGGCACGGGCGACGAGGGCAGCCCTCGGGCAGCGGTCGATCCGCGACACGCCGGGAAAGCCAACGTGGCCTTCTGCGACGGCCATTGCGAGCCCCAGACCCCCAAGGAGTTGGGCTACGTGATCCAGCAGGACGGCACGTACGCCAAGGACGATCCCAACGCGACGAACTGGCTGTTCTCGGGCACCGGGCGGGACGATGACCCGCCCGACCTGCCGCAATGACGGAGAGCGGGAGGACGTACGCGACTCGGTATCGAAAGAGCCCATGGACGCCCACACTCGCACCCCAGACCAGGAGACCGACAGATGCCGACACCGTTCCGCGTTTCGGACTACGCAGCCGGGAAGCTACCGATCGTCTGCATCGCCCATCGCGGCTTCTCCAGTAAGTATCCCGAGAACACGCTGCTGGCCTTCGAGAAGGCCGTCGAGGTCGGCGCGGACATGATCGAGTTCGACATCCGCTGGACCGCCGACGGCCACCTGGTCATCTTCCATGACCAGGACCTCAGACGGATCGCCGGCCGGCCGGACCGCATCGAGGATCTGTCCCTCGAGCAGGTCCGCCAGGTCGACATGGGCATGGACCAGAAGATCCCCACGTTCGAAGAAGTGATGGACCGGATGGCGGGTCGGATCGGCATGAACCTCCACGTGCAGAGCCCGGACGAGCTGGTCGACCGCGTCATCGACGCCTGCCGCAAGGCCGGCATTCTCGAGGAGGTGTTCCTCGCCGTCGGATGGGAAGACGAGATCAGACGGTTGCGGGCCGAACAGCCGGACGTTTGGGTCTGCTCGCTCGTCGGCCAATGGGAACCAAGCTACGTCAAGGCCAACTTCCCCCTCGACGTCAAGCTCCTCCAGCCGTCGCACCGGATCTTCGAGCGAACGGGCGACGAGGAGGTCCGCCTCGCCAAACAGGCCGGCATGGTGATGGGCGTCTTCTACGCCGACCTGTACAGCGATTTTCTATGGATGAAACGCCTCGGCGTCGAGGGTATCCTAACGAACTGTCCGGACGTCTTTCGAGAGGTATTGGGATAGGGGTTAGGGTCTAGGGTTCAGGGTTCAGGGTTCAGGGGTTGGGGTCTGAGCGGCAGTGCCCTAAGCCCCTAGACCCTGACCCCTGACCCCTATCCCCCAGGGAGCATTCCATGAACATCGTGCTGGTCGTCTTCGATACGCTGCGTAAGGACTGTGTGGGCTGCTACGGTGAGTCGCCGACGTGGGGCTGGCTCGATAGGCACGGGCCGGTCCAAACGCCCCACCTCGACGCGTTTGCCGCCGAGTCGTTGGTCATGACGCGGGCGTTTCCCGAGTCGCTGCCGACGCTGCCGACGCGGCGGGCGCTCTACACGGGGCAGCGAGTCTATCCGTTCCACAACGCGGATTTCTGGCTCAAGGGCGACTTCGTCGGGGCGCCCGGGTGGGGGCCGATCCCGGAGGACCAGCCGACGCTCGCCGAGATGTTCCGGGACGCCGGCTACCGCACGGGGCTGATCGCCGACGTCTACCACATGTTCAAACCGTCGAAGAACTTCTGGCGGGGGTTCGATCAGTGGATGTTCCTGCGGGGCCAGGAGAAGGACCCCGCGCGGAGCGGGCCGGCCATCACCCAGGAGCAGATCGACTACTGGTTGCCCAAGGCCTGGCAGGACCCCGGCAAGGTCGATTTCATCACCACCTGCCTGCTGAACATGCACGACCGCGTGCGTGAGGAGGACTATTTCAACGCGCGGGTCCTGCACGAGGCCGCCCGCTGGTTGGAGCAGAACCGCGACGCCGAGAAGTTCTTCCTGACCGTCGAGAGCTTCGACCCACACGAGCCGTGGTTCGTCCCCGAGCACTACCGCCGGATGTACGACCCGAGCGATGGACCCGAGCAGGTCGTCAGCGGGTATCGCGACATCGCCGGGCTGGGCCCCCAACTGGTCACGCGGACGCAGGCCAACTACGCCGGGCTCGTGACCATGTGCGACCGGTGGTTCGGGTACCTCATGGAAACACTGGAGAAGCTGGGGGTGCTCGAAGACACGATGGTGATCGTCACGTCCGACCACGGTCACAACCTGGGTGAGGAGGACTGGATCGGCAAGCGGGGGTACCCCAGCTCGCGGGCGGTCTTCGACATCCCCATTCTCGTGCGGCATCCGCGGGGCGTGGGCGCGGGCCAGACCAGCGATCTGTTCGTCCAACACACCGACATCACCGCGACGATCCTGTCCGCCTGCGGGATCACACCGGCCGACAAGCTCCACGGTCAGGACTTCTGGCCGGCGGCGTTGGACGGCGGACCTGCGTTTCGCGACCACGTGACGGTGGCGTGGGGCAGCGCGGTGACCGTCATCAACGACCGCTGGTGGTTCAACGCGAAGGTCAACGGCCGGGGCGTGTTCCTGTATGACATCGCCGACAACCCGTCGCTGACGCGCAACGTCGCCGACGACCACCCGGACGTCGTCAAGAAGCTGTTTCAGATCGCCTGCAACGATGCCGAAGGCGGCTTCCCCGACTTCATCCTCGATCTGGCCGAGCGCGACGCCGACGCGCCGGGGTGTAGCGACCTGGTGGGACGAGCCCGCGCCTAGGACGACGCTCCCGCGGGACTGACTTGAGCCGTAACCTGCAAACCGCGCTTGCAGTCGACGCTTCGGCTCTGCTATTGTTGTTGGTGCGCTCCGTTAATGAGGAATGTCGGATAGATCGAGTCATTCCGATGCGCAGATTGCCTCATGCTCTGAACCGCGCGGCCAAGTTCTTCCTTCCACCCACCATCGGCATGCTCATTGGCGTGGGGGGGTCAACCTTGTTGGGGCCCGTGAAATGCCTCATCGCAGTAGCCGCCGCCTTTGCGGTTGTCGCCGTCGTCATAAGCAGCGTGGCGGCGGTTTCCGTCTACAGGGATTCTCGCAACCCAAGCGCCGCTGCAAAGAGTGGGAGCGAAGCAGAGCTTCACCACTAGCCTCGCGCGTATCGAGATGACCGAAGAACACCTCGGTCCGGTCGGGCTCGGCTCTCTTCTTCATGGCCAGGGCAGCATTGACCCCGACGGAGGAGCACAGCGGGCATCGCCAGCGCCTCACGGTCCCGTACTCGCCTGTCCGAGGCTCTCCGGTTAGAATAGGCGCTGGGGTCCCAACAGGAGGTCCCAAGCTGTGCGGGTGCCGTTAACATCTGATGGTTGGCGGGAGATGGCCGTCGCCACGGTCGTGCTCGGCGGGGCGGCGGCGGCATTGGCATGGTGGTTCTGGCCGCTGGCGGCGATGCCCGTCATCGTCTGGGTCTGGGCCATCACCTTCTTCCGCGACCCGAACCGATCCGTGCCGACCGATCCCGGGGTCCTGGTCGCGCCGGCCGACGGCAAGGTCACCGAGATCGTCGAGCTCGATCACGACGACGAGATCGGCGGACCGGCTCGGCGGATCAGCATCTTCCTGAGCATCTTCAACGCCCACATCAACCGGAGCCCCTGTGCGGGCCAGGTCCGATCGATCGACTACCGCAAGGGGGCGTTCATCAACGCGATGAGCCCGGACAGCAGCCACCGTAACGAGGCAAACACCGTCGTGCTGGCGGGTCTGAATGGCGCGCCGGCGACCGTCGTCGTTCGTCAGATCGCCGGCGCGATCGCGCGGCGGATCATCTGCCATGCCCGAATCGGTGACCGCCTGGACACCGGGCAGCGGTTCGGCATGATCAAATTCGGTTCGCGGACCGAGCTGACCATCCCCAAGCACGACGGCGATCGCGTGATGGTGACGGTCGGACAGACCGTCTACGCCGGCAAGGACGTCCTGATCCGCCTGGCCGACGACGCCCAGCAAGGGGAGGCCGCAACGTGCCCATCCTGAGATCCGTTTCGCGCGAGGAACGTCGCCGTCGTCGCCGAGAGCGCCGGCTCAAACGGATCGCCATGCTCCCGGCGATGTTCACCCTGGGCAACCTGCTGTTCGGTTTCGGCGCAATCTGCTGCTGCCTGCTGAGCATCAAGGCCGACGGCGCCGATCTGGCCAAGATGACGCTCAGTAGCCCCCACCTGGAGCGCGCGTTCCCCACGTTCCTGTCGATCGGCGCGTTCCTGATCTTCCTCGGTGGGATCTGCGACGGGCTGGACGGCCGCGTGGCGCGATGGACCCGCAAGACCAGCGACTTCGGCGGACAGCTCGATTCGCTGGCCGACATGATGACGTTCGGCGCCGCACCCGCCCTGCTGGTCGTCTGTCTGATCATCGCCCTGCCCGCGCCTGCGAGCTGGCCGGACGAGCTGGTCACGCTGGCCAGACGGGCCACCTGGGTGGCGGCCGCCCTGTTCACGGCCTGTGCCGCCCTCCGGCTTGCCAGGTTCAACGTGGAGAACGTCCACGAGGAAGTCGCCCACTACTGGTTCAAAGGCCTGCCCTCTCCCGGGGCGGCCGGGGCGGTGTTGAGCCTGGTGCTCCTCCACGAACATGTCCGCTCAGTCCTGCCGACGCTGGCCCACGTCATCCAGTACACGCTCCCGCCGGCGACGCTGCTCCTGGGACTGCTCATGGTCAGCCGCATCCGCTACGCACACGTCACCAACCTCTACTTCCGCAGGAAGCGCCCGCTGTGGCATCTCGTGGCGGTCTTGTTCATCATCCTGACGGCGCTGCTCAAGCCCGCATGGGGGCTCGCCGCCATCGCCTGTACCTACGCCCTCAGCGGCCCCGTCGGCGAGGCAATCCGTCGGCTCTTCAGCCAGGCATCTAAACCCCAGGCCGACGAGGCCCAGGCCGAACCGAGCCATCCCCAAGACGCATCCAATCAGGTCGGCTAGCCTCCGGCCTGAGAGCCATGTATCCTAGATGCCCTGGGTGCGCGGGTGCCCCATCGCTTCAGCGGTGGGGGACGAAAATGCGCGGGTGCCCCATCCTTTTCGAGTGGCCGCGGGACGCGGCCATGGAAAAGAGCGGGGAACGGAACGACCGCAAAGCGTCCTTCGCAGCGAGATTGCGTCCCCCACCATAGCCCGGTCAATCTGTCACGCACCCGGTCATCGAGAGGAACACCGTGAACGACCAAACACCTCGCGTTCGATTCGCCCCGTCGCCCACAGGGTACTTGCATCTGGGTGGGGCGCGGACGGCCCTGTTCAACTACCTGCTGGCGCGGAAAGGCGGCGGGCGGTTCGTGCTCCGCATCGAAGACACCGACCGCAGCCGACACGTCGAAGAGGCCATCGGCAAGATCTGCGACGATATGCGATGGCTGGGCATCACGTGGGACGAGGGCCCCGAGGTCGGCGGCGAGCACGGCCCGTATCGCCAGAGCGAGCGCGTCGAGTGCTATCAGGCGGCCGCCAACGCCCTCCTCGAGCGGGGCCGGGCCTACTACGCCTTCGAGACGCCCGAAGAGCTCGAGGCCATGCGGGACGAGGCCCGCGCGGCCAAGCGGACGTTCAAATACCCCCGTCCCGATCCGCTCCCAACCCGCCAGGACGCCGACAAGGCCCGTGCCGAAGGCCGCCCGGTGGTCGTCCGCTTCGTGATGCCTGACCGCGACGTCGTCGTGACCGACCGGATCCTCGGCGACGTGACGATCAGTCGAGACGAGCTCGAGGACTTCATCATCCTCAAGTCTGACGGCGGGCCGACCTATCACCTGGCCAACGTCGTCGACGACGCCGAGATGGCAATCACGCTGGTGCTCCGCGGCCAGGAGCACCTGATGAACACAGCCAAGCACCTCTCCCTGCAAGAGGCGTTGGATTGCCCGCATCCCGAGTACGCCCACCTGCCGCTCATCTTCAACATGAAGGGCAAGAAGCTGTCGAAACGCGACGGGGACGTCGAGGTCCACGCCTTCCGCGCCGCCGGCTTCCTGCCGGAGGTGATGGTCGACTTCATCGCCCTGCTGGGCTGGTCGCCCGGCGAGGACCGCGAGAAGATGACGCTCGACGAGATGGTCGAGCGGTTCAGCCTGGACGGCGTCGGTCGGAGCAACGCCAAGTTCGATCCCGACAAGCTGGCCGCCTTCAACACCCAGGCCGCCGCCGAGCTCGCCGCCACCGAGGCCGGCGCCGCCCGGCTGCTGGCCGGCATGAAGGACTACCTGTCCTGCAACGACACGCCGCTGTCGCACGCCGACGACGAGACGCTCAGTCTGCTGTTGCGGGCCAACCAGGGGTTCCGAACCTTCGCCGACGTGGAGGCCAAGAGCCGGTCGCTCTTCGTGCCCGACACCGAGATCGCGTACGACCCCAAGGCCGTCCAGAAGGTCCTGGCCAAGGGCGACAGCGCCGGCTACGCCATGCTGATCGACCTCCGCCCGCGCCTGGCCGATCAGCAGGACTGGTCGGCCGAAGCGCTGCAAGCGTTGCTCGAATCGATCACGGCCGAACGAGCCGTCGGCCTGGGCAAGGTCGCCCAACCCCTCCGGGTCGCCGTCACCGGCAGCTCGATCAGCCCGCCCATCTTCGAGACCCTCGCCCTGCTCGGCAGAGACAGAACCCTCGCCCGAATCGACCGCTGCCTGGCCAGCAGGCCCTGAAAAAACGGGACAGGTTCGTTTTCTGGCACATCCGAAACGTGCAAGAGAACAGCAGGATAGCGAGGACCTGTGTCGTTTCTGCCGCACTCAGTAGTCCCAGAAGGCCAATGATTCAAAGACTTGCTCGGTGACGGGCTTCGAGTTGTCGGCCCAGGTCTCCTGGAGGCTCTGGACCAGATCGCGGTAGGTGTCCGAGGCCTTGTAGGCATCCAGGTCGGCCTGCGTGTCGAAGAACATCAACACGCCGTACTGGAGTGGATCCTCGACAGAACGCACGAACTCCACCTGCCGAACGCCCTGAATCCCACGCGCCGTGGAAGCAGTGGTTCTCTGCCAGCCCTCGGCGTCCTTGCCGGGAAGTGCATGGTATGTCGCCAGCCGGATCACCATCTCGGACGCCTCCTCTCCGTCGTCTGCGATATGCCGTGCCAGAAACGACATCGGTCACCTTCGCGAGGACCTGTCACCCACTCCCAAGGCCATCATCGTCCGGCCTGGCGCGACGTGTCAAGACGGTACAGGCCGATCGGCTGCCTTGGGGTCCGTGACAGAATCGGCCCGAGCGGATGACGCATTGGCCGGGGGACATCGCACGATGTTCGGGTATGGGGCGATCAGAGACGCGACCGTGAGGGAGCGTTCGGTCAGACCGATCTTGCCTGGATCGGGTCCGACCCGCACGGCGAACGACGCAAGCCACGGTGGATCTGCTGTCGCGTTCGGTGTATGCATTCCGGGCACGCCAGCGTGGCCGCTGGCGTGAACGCTCCCTGACGGTCGCGTCTCTGAAGGGGTCGCCGGAGGTGTCACGGACCCGCTGACTTGGATGAGCGTGGCTCATACGTCAACAGGCCGGGGAGACACAGGTTCATGCCGGCAGTGTCGGCGCCTTCTATCCCTCGGGCTTGCGAGCCACGAATCGGCTGGGCTCGCTGGCCTCCAGCAGCAGGGCGAGCAGGTCGTCCTGCTTGCCCTTGGGCAGGCGCGGCTTGGCCTTGCACAGGGCCTCGTAGGCTTCGGTTCGGTTGCCCGTGAAGTAGTGGACGTAGCCCAGCAGGATCGGTGGGTCCACCTCCTTGGGGAAGGCCTCCAGGCAGCCCTTCAGCGCAGCCAAATGGGCGTCGAAGTCCTCCTGCCGGCCGTAGTCGTTGCGGAGGTCGTAGGGCAGCTCGCGGATCCTCGGCTCGAGCCCGAAGGCCTCGCGCAGCCACTGGACCGCTTGGCTGTATCGACCCAGGGCGAAGCACGCGTGGGCGGCGTGGATCCGGCTGGCGGGGTCGCTGATGTCCATGCCGGCCGCCAGCACGAAGGCCGACCGGGCCACTTCATACTGTCCCGCCGCGAACGCCTGCAATCCCTGCGACATCTTCGTCCGGTGGCTCTCGGCGAGCCGCTCGGACCGATCCCGGGTCCGCTTGGTGAACCGCTTGCGGTTTCTCACGCGCTCGTAGTAGTCGTACCAGGATCCGCGATAGGCACGCGTGAACCCCCCGTGATAGCCGAGGGACCCGTACGGGTAGTAGTGATAGCCCCCGCCCACCGGCCAGACGTATCTGCCGTTGTGGACGTAGGGGTACCCGTAGGCCAGTGGGCATGGGTGCGTCCATCCATAGCAGGACGGGCGTGCGGGCGGCTTGGCCTGCAATGGCGACGGGGCGGAGGGTTTCGCATCCGCCTGTCCGCTTGAGCTGCTAACGTCCACGGCGTGCCGAACGCCGTCATCGGCCTGCCCCAGGGCGGGGCCGACCCACGACCACGCCAAGACCACCCCCATCACACCACACGACCGACGCAACCAGACACGATGCGCAGGAAACATGACGCGTCCTCCTACAGACGGGGTATGCGTAGGCGGTGGAGTGTCGCCTAGGGATATTATGCCCCAATCCAGGGACGATGGCAAATGGGCCCGGGTCTGTCTGTATGGGCTTGGGAGCCGGGGCGTTGCAGGTGCGGCTCGACGGTCTGCCGGGCGCAGACCAACAGCCGATTCGGCGCTTGCCTGTGACGAGATTCCCGTTACCATGAGTGGCCAACGAAGGAGCAGCGCTATGGCAACCACTTGTCCTATCACACGCAGTCAGTTCCAAGAGAACGCCCAGCCCGTGAAGGTCGTCATCAACGGCGTCGAGATGACCGCCGAGGTCAAGGAGTTCCGGACCGGTTCCTTCGGGTGGTACCTCAACAACAAGGCTACCATCGACGTCGGCGGCACAGCGGTCACCGTTCAGGTCGGCGCCAACCTCACGGTCGTGGGAAGCAAGGATCTGCCGGGAGCCTAGGCCCTCGGTGCCAGAGCGAGAGCGCATCCGTCTCCGATGTGCGCGGGCGTCGTCCAACGGACGCCCGGGTGCACCAGCAGGTTTCATGCCTTCACAGCGTTCCCGACGCGAGTCATGATGCGGTCACGGCCGACCTGGCGGCGCGCGTCTGCGCGCCGGCGTGGGCGCGACCACCGCGAGAGCGGCTCTGCACAGGGCACACTCCATCATCACGCTGATGGCACAGACGGCCCCGCTATCGGACGGTTCCGGATTTGACCGGCAGGGATTTGACTTGGTTCCGGCCAAATCATATGTCACCCCAGACCCACGCACACGGGGCGGAGCTGACCGTCGTCAACCCGATGTTCCTCGTGCGTGAACCGACGCCATCCAAGGTGGCCAGAATGAACGACGTCCCCCCAATCGGTCAGATCCTGCGCGAAATGGGGGTCCTGACCGACCGAGACATCACGGAAATCCTCGACCAGCAACGGCGGACGGGCCGACGTTTCGGCCAGATCGCCCTGGCATGGGGGCTGGCGACGCCGGATCAGATCTGGACCGCGTGGTCGAAGCAGTTGGCCGAGCACGATCAGTACGTCGACATCGACGAGGTCGGCATCGACACCAACGCGGTCGAGCTCGTCAGCGGGGTAATCGCCAGGTTCTACCGGGTCATTCCCTTGCGTCTGTGGGGCCAGAACCTCGTGGTCGCCGTGCCCGACGATGGGCAGCATGGCGCTATAGAGGACCTGCCGGTTCTGCTCGAGTGTCGCGTGCACAGCTGCCTGTGCGATCCGGTCCAGGTCGACCAGTACTTGGATCGCGTGTACGGGCTCGCCGCCGCGTGACCGGCTCGCGACGAACGCCACGGACATATCCCGTTTTCCGCCAACTGGATACGATCACAGATCAGGCGGGCTATCGCTAAACCCGGTGATGGCTGCGCGCCGCTCACGTCAAACCGGTTGGAACGGATCGCGGTCCTTGCGACTGATCTTGACGGTCAGCCCGGGCAGGGTCGACCGAAGCCGCGTCGCCACCGCACCCAGCACCGGCCGCTCACTGTGCCAATGGCCCAGCGCGATCGCGCCGAATCCGGACCCCTTCGAGGTCGTCCGACGATACCAGTGCAGCGCGTCGTGGTGGTTGATCTCCCCCGTGATGACGGCGTCGCACAACTGCGTCCTATACGACCGATCAGGCAGGCGGCCCGCCGAGCCGACGCAGATCGCGACGCGGCGAACGGACAGCGACCTGGCCCCGACGACGTGGACGACCGGTGCGCCAACGGCCTTCTTGAGCCGCCCGGCCAACCCGCCCAGCGTCGTCCGCCGCGGGAGCGTCCCGACGCGGCCGATCCCTGGACGCACTCGGGACGGCTTGAGCGGGTACACGTCGATGGCGGGTTCTTCGTACGAGTGCGCGCGGCGGGCCGCGTCCAGGACCGCGGCGATCGATGCGTCGGGAACGACCGCCTCCAAACGGACTTCGTCCACGCGCTCCAGTCGCCCCCGTTCGCCCACGGCCGGATCCGTGCCCTCCGTGCCGAAGAACGTGCCCGTGCCGCGCAGCCGGAAGCTGCACTTCTCGTATTCGCCGATCCGACCCGCACCGGCAGCGAACATCGCCTCGGCCACACGATCGACTTCGTCAGGGGGCACGAAGACGGCGACCTTCGCGGCCGACGGCTCGGCGGGCACGTCCTCGAACGGTTCAGTTCGTTCGATACCGCACAGGCGGGCGATCACGTCGTTCGTACCGCCCTCGGCCGCATCCAGCGCCGTGTGCATTGCATAGACGTGCATCCGGTGATGCAGCGCTCGCACCACCACCGCGTCGGTCTCCCGGCTCTGGGCGACGAGCCGCTTGATGGCTTTGAAGATCGGCGGGTGGTAGGCGACGATCAGGTTCGTGCCTGCCGCCACCGCTTCGTCGACGACAGGGGCGGTCATGTCGATACACAGCATCGCCCCGCGGCAGGGCCTTGCAAGGTCGCCGGCGATCAGCCCGACGTTGTCCCACTCCTGGGCAAGTGCGGGATCGGCGATCTGCCCCAGGGCGTCGACGACGTGCCTGAGGGTGTATCGTTTCGCCTTAGCCGGCATCGACGCCGCACTCCTTGGCCACGGCCTGGCGGTACAGCTCCGCCAGACGCCGTGTGACCGGTCCCGGCTTCTCGTCGCCGATCGCGCGGCGCTCCACGCGGCAGACCGGCATGACCTCCATGATGCTGTTGGTCAGGAACACCTCGTCTGCGTCCAGCAGGTCGTTGATGGTCAAGGGGATCTCCTGGACCGGGATCTCGTCGGACGTCGCCAGCGCGAGGATCGCCTTTCGCGTCACGCCGGGCAGGACCGGCGTATCGACCGGGGGGGTCTTGAGCACCTTGTCAGACACGAGAAAGACGTTGCTGATGGCTCCCTCGGCCAGCAGGTTCTCGTGGGTGAACCAGAGGGCCTCGCCGCATCCCCGCGCCTGCGCCTCGCGGAGCGAGATCAGGCGCGGTAGGTAGTTCAGCGTCTTATAGCCGCACGTCGGATCGAGCCTCGACTGCTTGTGCTTGCTGGCCAGGACCGTCATCCCCTGCTCGTACAGCTCGGGCGGGTAGGCCGCCATCGCGGTGGCCGTGCCGAACACCGTCGGCACGGCCGCTTCGTCGTCCCGCGTGAGACGGCGCATGTCGCCGGGCGTGATCGTCAGCCGCACCCGCGCGTTGGCGAGTTGGTTACGCTGCAGTAGTTCCGTCAATCCGTCGGCAATGGTCTGGCGGGCCTCGTCGTCCAGGCTGAACATCGACAACGCCTCGGCCGACGCTTGCAGCCGGGCCAGGTGGTCGGCCAGCCTGAAGATCACCCCGCCGTACGCCCGCATGGTCTCGAACAGACCCGCCCCGTGCAGCAGGCCGGCGTCGAAGACGCTGACCCCGGCGCGGTCCGCCTCGATGAACTCCCCGTTGACGTAAACGAACTCATCCACGGCCGGCCTCCGCGACGGTCGCGTCGTCGATGCTCAAGGCCCGCAGCATGCCGCGGGCCTTGTCGAGTGTTTCGTCATACTCAGCCTGCGGGTCGGAATCGGCCACGATCCCCCCACCGACCTGCACGTGGACCTGGTTCTGGTCCACGATCATCGTGCGGATCGCGATGTTGAGCACCATCGAGCCGTCCACGCCCAGCAGGCCGATCGATCCGCAATACACGCTGCGCTCCGTCGGTTCCAGCTCGTCGATGATCTCCATCGCGCGGACCTTCGGCGCCCCGGTGATCGATCCGCCCGGCAGCGTCGCGCGGAGCAGGTCGATGGCGTCGTGGCGCTCGTGCAGGAGGCCGGCCACCGTCCCCACCGAATGCCATACCGTGGGGTGGGCCTCCAGACACCGCGGTTCGGTCACGTTGACGCTGCCGTACTCGCAGACCCGTCCCAGGTCATTCCGCTCCAGGTCGATGATCATATTCAACTCGGCCTGGTCCTTCTCGCTCTCCAGGAGCTCCTGGCGGAACGCCTGGTCGGCGGCCTCGTCGCCCCCGCGCGGTCGGGTGCCCTTGATGGGCCGCGTGATCACCTTGCGGTCGCGGAGCTCCAGGAACAACTCGGGCGAACTGCTGAGCACGGCCTGGATAGGCGTCCCGCTCTTCCTGGCCCGCCCCGCCTCCCAGGCCATGTAGGCCGCGTACCAGGCGGGGTTCGACGCCGAGAGCCGCTCGTACAACTCCCACGGCGAACAGGCGATGGGCACGGTCAGACGCTGAGCCAGATTGACCTGGAAGATGTCCCCGGCGCCGATGTAGTCGATGGCCCGACGGATCATCTTGAGGTATTGGGCGCGGGTCATGTTCCAGCGAGGTCGGCCCGAGCAAGACGGCGTGCCGCTCTCCGCCGGCGCCGGCGAGGGCGTCGAGAGATAAGCCTCCAACGTATCCAGCCGACCCTTGACCACCTGGGCGTACGGGGGTGGGTACCCGTGGTGGAGATCGGCCGCCATCAGCGTCCAGGTGTTCTCCTGGTGGTCGTAGACGGCTGCCGCATCGTAGAAGCCCAGCCGCACCACGGGCAGCTTGATGTCCGGCTTCGTGGTCGCGGGCAGGCGCTCGATGAACCGACCCACCTCGTAGCCGAAGTAGCCCCCCCACCCGACGAAGCACGGGACGTCCGGGGGCTTCTCGACCACCTCGAACGGCCGGATCCCCGGGGCGAGGGCAGTGAGCGGGCCTTCGTCATACGTCCGCTTGCTGCCGCCGAACTCGACCTCGGTCCTTCCGTCGTGGCGGGTGCACAGCATCCCGGTCGGCTCGCAGGCCAAGATCGAGTATCTGCCGTAGCGAGGATCCACGGCGGCGCTGGCCAGGAAGAGCGGATTGGTCCGGCCCCTCAGCCGACGCATGGCCTCCAGAGGATCCAGGTCGACCTCGAGCTTCCGACACACGATGGCCACCGGCACGCGCTTCGGCATGCTCGGAAGTATACAGACAGCCACATCGGGATAAAACCGTCGCGCCGAACGACACACGCGTTCGGCGACACCCCAAACGCATCCACCGAACGACCTTTGAACGCCGCCCCCAGCGGAGGCGCGCCTCCCCCGTGCCGTCGTGTCGATCGGTCCGATAGGACGTCTGGCCGCGAATCTGGCGAATCTCGCCGAGGCGGTGCGCGAACGGGATTGATATCGTATCTTTCGACAGCAGGAGGGCACGATTCTGGCCGACGAATGTAGGGGGCACTGTCATGGAAATCACCGACGCGACCCACACCGTCGAAATCGCCATGCTGGCCAAGGCGATGGAGGCTCAGAAGCTCGAGGCCCAGCTCATGCTGGACGCCCTGGCCCAGGTCGCAGAGATACAAGCCTCAACCGTCCCCGACGACCTCGTCCCGATCCAGGCGACCGCCTTGGATGCGGTGGCGTAGCGGGCAATCCCGTCCGCTAACACTTTTCTAGCGAAATCCGCGCCGCGTGCCCGCTTCGGATTTGACCGGACCCGCGTTGTATCGTATCTGTCTGTGTAGCTTCTTCTTCGCCGACGTGAGGGGAAAAGTGCCATGACCGGCTTGTCTTCAGTGGCCGGGGCACCTCTCCAGGCCCAAGCTCAGGTCCGTGCTGCCTTCGAGGCTGCGGGGAAAGGTAACTGGACCACCCTCAACCCGAAGGTCGCCAATGCAGCTCGATTGGCGGCGAGGATGCTGCGTTCCGCTGTGGAACGGTCCGAGATGCAAGGCGCAGAGGCGGAGGCCCGCGAGGCCGACGTCCGCGCATCGGAAGACACAGCTCAACGCACACAGCTTCCTGAGGACCTGACACCCACAACAGGCCAGAGCCTGGATGTGGTTGCCTAGAGGAACGGTCTCAAGACAACCTGAATCCGTAGAGCTGGTACCGTCACCCGCTCGTCTCACCGGCGTACGAGGTCGTCCGCCACCTGCGCGCGAAACAGGAGGCGACGTCGGCCCTGCCGATGCGAGTGAGATGGGGCTGCGGTACAGGCTTGGCGAGGCGGTTGCTCGCTGGCGCGGGGGGGGGCTACCGGTCCAGGCGGACGGAATGGCCTTCGGCGACTTGATTCGTCTCTGGCAATTCAATCCCTGAAGAGAACAACTGGTTCAGGCGACGGCGGATTCCCTGTCCCCCCTCACCCGTCCACCAGTCGGCTGCGCTGCGGAGCAGCCGCGCCGCCATCTCTGTGGCAGGGGCGCTGTTCTGATCAGATGAGGCGAGCAGGGCCAGCAACTCATCGGGGGCTTCCGGCCCGACGGCGCACGCGATCGTTTCCACCCCGGTCGGCTCCCCAGGCGGCGCCAGGACGCGGGCTTCGTCCAGAGCGTCTTGCTGAGCGGGTCCGGCCCCTGTGCCGTCGAGGGCTTCCGGCGTCTTGACAGCCTGCTCCGGTCTCGCCGGCAGGCGTTCATCCACCAGGGCCGTCTTCTGGGGCGCCGCGGGATTCGGTTCGGCCCTGGAGACGCGCTCCGCCACGAGGGGCGACGCTTCCTGCTCGGCTACCATGGCGGCCGGCCTGGCCTTGTCGGCTGGCTGTCCGGGCTCGACCGAGGCCGGGTTGGCCTCTGTCATGCCCACGTCGGCCTGGCCCGACCCCGACGCGGCCTCATCCTGTACCGGTTCTGGGGGGGGCGGCCTGACGGCAGGAACGGACATCGGCGGCGGCTCGGGAGCAACGGCGGCAGCCGGTTCGGCCTCTACGATCGCAGGAGCCCGAATGGCGTGTTCCAGTGCCATCCCCCGTTGGGCTTGGGCCACGCCCGCCACCACCCCGCTGGGCTGAGCGGGAGGAACGACGCTGGCGATCCGCTTGAGTCCCTCTCTGGCTGGCGCCATGTGAGGGTCTAGCGTCAGGGCCTGGGTGAACGACGCCTGGGCCAGGTCGTGACGACAGTTGAGTTCGTGGATCAACCCCAGATTGTAATGGGCGCTTGCCGGCGGCAGGACCTGTAGGAACTGTTCCATGGCCTCTGGATACTGACCGGTCCGCGCGAGCACCATCCCCAGGTTGACCCGCGCTCGGGCGAAGGTGGGCTGCAGTTCGAGGGCTTCGCGGAGGGCGGTTTCGGCCTGAGGCCACCGCTGCTGCTGGAGGTAAGCGAACGCGAGGTTGTTTCGCAGGTATGCCTTCTCCGGCGCCAGCTCGACGGCCGTCAGGAGGGCTTCCTCGGCCTGCTTGTATCGGCCCATCCGGACAAGCGCCAGTCCCAAGCGGGCATGGGCGTCCACGCAATCTTGGTCGAGGGCGGCGGCCTTGCTGTACATCGAAGCAGCCAGGATCAAATCGCCGCGGCTCTCCGCCAACCGTCCGGCCGCCAGGTAGGTCTGGGGCAAGATCTGGGGGTCGGACGCGATCTCGTCTACGTCGGGTGAGGTGGCCCCGATGCGGCCGTGGCGATCCGTACCCAGCTTCCCATCCTGCCATGCGTCGTGGCATCCCCCAGCGCCCAGCAACGCAACGGCACACAATCCCAGGAACAGCGCCCTCATCTCAACGTCCTCCGGTGGGAACCGCACTCAGAGCCGCGATCGTGGGCTTCTGGCCGCCCACAGCGGCCCCGGCCCCCTTGGCAGAGGGGATGTTCGTGCTCTTGCTGGCGATGGCCTCCTGAGCGGTCATACCCACGCCGCCGGGCAGGCCTGGTGTGACCTTGATTCTCTCCGGACCGATGCCCGTGGTGGCGAGGTAGGTTCGTATGCTCGCCATCCGTCCCTCCGCCAGCGGATCGTCAGCCTGGCTGGTCGCATACCGGATCGATCCGCCGTAGACCGTCAGCAGCTTGCTGTACCGCTCCAATCGTCTGGCCCCCGTGCCGTTTAGCTCCACCGAGTGAGGCACAAAGTGGATGTCGGCCAACGACAGGTCCTCCAGCATGGCGTTGTCGACCATGTAGACGAACGTGTCCTGCATCCTGTTGGGGTAGCTGCTGTGCCCTTGAGGCGGCGCGTTGAGCCGTTGCGGAGGCTTGTTGCACCCGACCATCGCCCCCGCCAGACCCGCGACGACAACCAGGCCCTTGGTGAACCGCATCTTCGGACTCCTTGCTGCGGCGGTCGTTGCGTCCCCACGCCAGCCCCCCTGTCCTACAACCCGGCTGGGGGCCAGGTGCGGCTTGGCCTTGACCCGCGAGATCACCCGCGTCGTCCCTGCATCCGGTCTGCCGTCTCGCGGAATCCGCGCGGTCCGCCCACACAGACCGGTCCTCGGACCCGACACGGGCGCCCTTCGCCAACGCCAAGTGGGCGTAACGTACCCTCGCTCTTGTCTACATATATCGGACGTTGGTGGATCTGGTCCCCAGCCCGATCTGACAGAATCCTGCGGCTGGCCCGGAAGATCGGGCCGGTTCAGCGACCCAATCGAAGCTCGATCTGGAACACGGCACCGCAACCGGGTCTGGCACACCGCCTCGTGACCGGAAGTGCCGCGATCACCTGATCGTCGTCCCGCTTGCACGCCATCACGACGTCCAGCACGGCGGTGAGGGCATCGAGGCACATGTGAGCGGGGGCCACCTCGCCGAACTCGAACACCTCGCCGGCCCCACACGGCTCGGGGCAGGTCCGCGTGTTGGCCCCCTCGGTCACCCGGACGACGACGGGGACGTCCTCGTCCGACCTGTGCATGGGGGCGGGGCCTTGGGGCATCGGCGCCTCCACGTCATGCCCGGCCCTGGCCGCGTGCTGCGATAGGGCAACGGCCAGCTTGTTCTCTTCCGTCGGCACATGCGTGATCTGCCACCCGTCGAAGTGCAGCAGGAGCATCTGTGCCTGGGCCAGCAACATGGCCAGGGGATCGCCCGGGTCGCGTCCTTGCCCGGTGAGCTGCCGGACCAACCATTGACTGGACGTGAAGACGGCGATCTCGGACGCGTCCACCGCGACGGCGACCTCCAGCCCGATCAGCAAGCCCTGGACCGCGCCTTCCATGTCCGTCAGCTCGCCGAGGAACCGGCCCATCTGATGAACGACGCGTTCGTCTTGATCCTGGATGACGATGCCGACCCCCGTCGGACCGGGGTTGCCTTGCGACGTCCCGTCGATGTGGAGATGTAGGGCCATGGCCACGCCAGGCTAGGGGGCGGCGGTTTGATCCGTGCTGGCCGGGGAGTGGAGATACAAGATCCGGCCGCACACGTTGCAGGTCTGGACTTCGTCGGTGTTCATGATCGCGTTGACGGACTCCAGCGGTATGCTCATCTGGCAGCCGCTGCAGAGGAATTCCTCGCGCTTGGCGTAGGGCTTGACGACCTGCGCCATCGCCTCACTCTCGTGCCGTTCGGCGATCCGTTGGAAGGTCTGCAGCGCGGTCGCGGGAACGTGGAAGACGGCCTCCTCGCGCTCGTCGAGCAACTCTTTGATCTTCGGGTCGGACTCTGCCTCGGCGTCGACCAGGTCAGCCTCGAGCTTCTCGAGCCGCTCGGTCTGCTGGGCCAGATCCTCCTTGATTGTCCCGGCCTGAGCCTTCAGCTCATCGAACTGGTCCATCAGTCCGAGGATGCGGTCTTCCAGCTTGCGGTTGTTCGCGTCGAGCGTGTTGATCTGCACGCGGATGGCGGCGTATTCCTTGTTCGTTTTGGTGATCTTCATCTGCTCGCGGAACTTGGTGATCTCGTCCTCGCGGGTCTTCCGCTCGAGCTCCAGTCGGTCGATGTCGGCCTGGAGACGCATGAGCTTCTCATGTTGCTCCTGATCGCTCTGACGGACCTTCTCGACGCGGCGGGCTTGAAGGTCGATTCTGCGACGCTGGGTCTGGAGCTTCTCTCGCAGGGAGTACAGGCTGGTCTCAATGGCTTGCAGTCGGTGAAGTGCTTCGAGCGTCGCTCCCATTGACCTCTCCGGGTTTGTCTGAACGCCGTATGGGTCGCAGGCCGGTCGCCGCGGGCCGTCCCGGATGAATCCACTATTATGCGCGGATACGACGACGGGGGCAAGCGCAAGTTCGATCTTGCAGCTCGGCAACGCGGCGCGAGACCCGCTCACCAGTAGATGTGGCGATTGAAGAGGGCCTGGCTTCGCGTGTCAAGGGCCTCGAGGTCGGGGATGCTATATCGATTGCCGTCGACGTCGCGGATGAGACGGCCTCGGGCGCCGACCCGCGAGATGTACTTGGGACGAACTGGAACCGGGAAGTCGCGCGTACCCTTGTCGGTCTCAACGACCCAGTAGAAATAACCCATGTCCTCGCGGATCGAAACGATCTCCTCGACGGTATGAATGAAGTACCGCTTCTCGAGCTCCTCCTCGATTAGCCCTTGGTCCTCGGCCGCAAGATCGCTCAGGCGGCGGAGGATGCCGATCTCCTGCTGTTCCAGCTCCGACTGGCCGACACGGATTGCGAGGTACTCCTGGGGCATCGATAACGGATGCGTCCGGTAGACGCGGACGTGGTCGTAGACGTCCTCCCCCGGGCCCCGCATCCGAAGCCCGCCGTACGCCATCCGTTCGAAGCGGATCTCAGCGGGGTCGAGGAACTCGATCTCGACCTTCGGGCCATCGGTCTGTTGTTCGGCCTGGGCAGCCCCTTTGGTCATGCGGCCCCCCGCTGTTTGACCTGCTGTTTGAGCAGCCCCGGGCCCTTGGCAGGCTTGGCCCCCTTGCCCCTCGGGCCGGGCGGCCGGGGATCGGGCTGGACACGGACGGGGCCTTCATCGGCAGCCGCCAGCGTATCGGTCACCTCCGCGAGGTCCTTCAGCTTGTCGACGGTCTCACGGTCCTTGCTGAGCTTGGTTTGGATGCTGACCAACCGGTGATAGATGCCCTCCCGGGCCATCAGTTCCTCGTGCGTGCCGACCTCGCGGATCTCGCCGTCCTCGAAGACGACGATCCGGTCGGCATTTCGCAACGTGCTCAGGCGGTGAGCGATGGCGATCGTCGTCCGGCCCTTGGTCAGCACCTCGAGCGCCCGTTGGATCTCCATCTCGGCGACCGTATCGACGCTGCTGGTGGCCTCGTCGAGGATCAGGATCTTCGGGTCGAACAGCAACGCCCGGGCGATCGCCACCCGCTGCTTCTCTCCGCCCGATAGTCCTCCCCCCTGTTCGCCGAGCATGGTGTCGTAGCCGTCAGCCATGCGGGTGATGAACCCGTGGCAATTGGCGGCGACGGCGGCGTTCATCACGTCCTCCGGACCGGCGTCCGTGCTCCCGTAGGCGATGTTCTCCGAGATCGTCCCGCGGAACAGCTGTGATTCCTGCAAGACCACGCCCGTCTGTCGGCGGAGGTGGGGCTTCCGGATGTCGCGGATGTCCACGCCGTCGATCTTGATCGTCCCCTCCTGTGGATCGTAGAATCGGCTAATCAGGTTCACCAACGTCGTCTTGCCGCTGCCCGAATGCCCGACCAGGCCCAGCATCTCGCCCTTCTTGATCTTCAGGTTGATGTTCTTGAGGACGGGGCGGTTCTCGTCATAGCCGAACGTCACGTTGGTAATCTCGATCTCGCCCTTGATCTCCACCTCCCCGGCGTCCTTGGCATCCGGCACCTCGCTGGTGCTGTCGAGGACCTCGAATACGCGGTACGAGACGACGGTCAGGTGGGTGACCCAATTGTTTAGCCCATGCAGGACGCCCAGCTGGCTGTAGCAGAGATTCATGTATCCCACGAACTTCATCAACACGCCGATGGTCATGGCGTCGGCCAGGACGGCCCGCCCCCCGACCCACGTCAGGATGATCATCCCCAAACCGAAGATGAAGCTGGAGCATGGACCGAACACCGCCTGGGACTTGTTGACGTTCAGCGCCGCATCGCGATCCCGCTGGTTGTACCGCGTGAATCGGGCTTCCTCTCGAGGCTCTTGGGCGAAGTTCTTGACCACCCGCATGCCGCGAAGCGCAGCTAACAGGACGCTGATCAGCCGGTCCGATCGGTCTGCCTTCCGCCGCTGTTTCGGCACCATGTGCTTGACGAACCAGATGGTCAGGCAGAAGACCACGGGGGCCGGGATCAGCGTGATTAGCGCCAGCTTCGGGCTGGCGGCGATCATGAACGCGATGGCCCCGGCCAGCATCAACATGCTCCTCAGGATGCCGTTGGTCATCTGCCAGATGAAGTCGCGGAAGCCCGCCACGTCATTGACGCAGCGGTTCATCAGCGCGCCCGGGCTCCGCTCGTCGTGAAAACGGATGCTCAGCTCCTGGAGCTTGTCGAAGACCCGCTGGCGAAGGTCGAAGGTGACCCGGGTCCCGAGCACGGCCGCCAATCGGCTGCTCGACGCCTGCATCAGCGCTCCGACCAGATTGACCCCGACCCAGAGCAGCACGATCACCACCAGGCCGCCGATGGGCGTGGTCACCTCCGCCCACCGAGCCAGCGCCTGGAACCACGGGGTCTTGGGGTTCTGCGTCAGGACGTCGTCGAAGAAGGGCTGGCTGATCTGCGGCGTCAGCAGGCCCATCGTCACCCCCACGAGCATGATCAACGTCGCCGCGATCGCCATGGGCCAGTACGGCACCATCATCGCCAAGATGCGTTTGAGGGCTGCCCCCTTGCTGAGGCACCGGGGGCAGACGACCATGTGCCGGCTTTTGATCTTGCCGCACTGAGGACAGCGTTTGTCTTCCTTCTCGTCCTCGGGGGTGATGACGAACTCGCCCTTTTCGGCCAGCTGCTTGATCTTGCTGGCCACCCGCCCGAACTTTCGGCCGGACTGGTAGCTGAACCGGGCCAGCTCCTCGTGCGTCCCGTCCTTCAACTCTACCTGGAGGAACCCGCTGCCGACCCGGCCGTCGATGCCGGCCGACTCGATGTCGGCGACGTCGAAGCCCCGCTCCTCGATCGCCCGACCGTTATCGGCCACGTACAGACCGACCCGCCCTGTCGTTGCGATCAGCCATCGTTGGGCGTACTCGCCTCGGTAGTCAAGATCGGTGTCGGTGCACAGCAGGACGTCGTCGAGATGCTGGCCCGTCTCCAGGAGCAGCTGCGCGATGGGCTCCGGCACGGGCTTCTTGAGTTTCATGGTGCTCCCCTCCCGGGCGATCAGGTCTACCCGAGATACGGGACTGAGCTATACGTCGGCTATACTCCTATGGCCTTCCCGTGAGAAATCTGTCATGGACTGGAATACGGTCCGCCCGGCTGCTTTGGTGGGAACGTCGGAGCTTTCGGGTGCACGCCACCCAGAGGCAACCCCCTTGATCACACCGCTCCTTTGAGTCCTCGCCGCCCCACACCATCGGCGTAGGACCCTGCCTACGTTTCGGCCCGAATCCCTTCGCAGCGCCTGACCCTCGACCTCCGTGTCCCATACAACACGATCAGGTAGCCTATTCCCTTGTAAATGCCACACATGGAGCCCAAGTCAAGGAAAGTTGCAGGAATTCCTTGAACTTTCTCGAAATTCTTGCAGTCGAGCCATCTTCGGTCACGGTTCTTGCTGACTTCAGGCTCGACAGACCCCGCGAAGACGGATGCGACGGGCGTTCTCCCGGGGGAGGTCCGCACGCCTCCGCAATGGACCACGGTGCCCGCGGGCACCTGCAAGCCACGCCGCGTTTCGTTCGGACCGGAGGGCATCCAGGCCTGCGAATTTGCCGATAGAAGGGGCAGATACGCGCAGGCGTCGAAGCGTCGAGTGCCACTTGACCTTGCCACCAGAAGACACTCACTACGTCAGGGGGCTGCGGATCTCCAGGGAGGCCGAGGAGAGGATCCTCTCACTCCTGGACAGAAACGCCGATTCTCCCGCTGAGGCCGAGAACCGTTGTGAGCAACGGCACGGGTATCGTCTGGCAGATGGGCTACGGGTCCGGCTCAACCATCCCGACGGGCGTCCTTCGGATCTCCTGGTCGTCCCCCGCAACCTCAGTCGACATGGCTTAGCGTTCCTTCACGGCAGCTACGTCCATGTGGGCACCATGTGCGTCATCGCCCTGCAGGCCCTCAGCGGAGACTTCGCCGAGGTCCGCGGGAACGTCGTGCGATGTCGCTACGTCGGCGACAATGTGCACGAAGTGGCCATCACGTTCGGTAAGCCTATCGGCAATCTCGGAAACTTCCTGGTGGCTTACCGCGAGGGAAACGAAGCTTCGAACCCCGATCGCGAGCTGCACGAGTTCTCCGGCAAAGCGCTCTATGTCGAAGACTCCCCCGATGATCGCGACCTGGTCGGGTTCCTGCTCGGCAAGCACGGCGTGGACGTCCGCGCCTTAGCAGATCCGTTGGAGGCGCTGAGGCTCATCGACGCCGAATCGTTCGACCTGGTGATCACCGACCACAACCTGCCGGTCATGACGGGCGCTCAGGTCGCCGAGGCACTTCGCGGCAAGGGCTTCGCCGGTGCGATCATCGCGGTCACGGCGGAAGAGGGCCAGGACATCAAACGCGACATCCTGGCCAAGGGCTGCACCGACGTGCTCATCAAGCCCTACGATTTCGATGACCTGCTCAGCCTCGTCAAGGCGCACCTGTCCGACGGCAAGGGCGCCGAGGCGGAGCCCCCGCCCCTCTTCAGCGACAAGTGGTCGGACCTGTCCATGCGGCCGCTCATCCACAGCTACCTGGACCGACTGGACAAGAGGATCGGCGAGGTGATGGGTCTGCTGGGGGCCGAGGACCGAGTCGGTCTCCAGCGGCTGTGCCAGGAATTGAAGGGCTCGGCCAAGGGATACGGCTACCGACAGATCAGCGACGCGGCCGCCGAAGTGCAGCATCTGGCGTCGGCAGGCGCACCGATCGACCGACTCCGAGCCGCTGCCACGGCACTGACCCAGCTCTGCGCCGCTGCCTGCCAGGTCCGCAAGACGTCTGACGCGTAGCGCCCTGACCCCAATCTCCCCCGAACACGCGTGACCGGCTGCCAGATTGCCCTCCCAAAAGTTGGGGCATAGTCCCCACCCGGGCCGCCCCCAAACGGGGAATCGGTCTGCAGATGCGACAGCGACTGCGGCGGGACGGGCCGTCGGAAGATCCCCCAACGCATTGCGGGAGCGGTTCTTATGGGAATACCCGCCACAGCGGCCCTTGCAGTCGGACCTTTGGCACGGATCCTGCTGAACCTATCAGCGGACACCGGAGGGGTGTCCGGAGTAAAGACAATTGAGACAACGGGGTTGCTGCGAGCAACTCGGTGGCGGGGCCTGGTGACGCGGGTGCTCGGCCTGAAATGCCCAATCACTAGGTTCCGCCAGCGGGTTACTGCCATTACCCACTGTGGGGTCACGGTTTGGGGAGACGCCGTGGCCCCGTTTTCTTTGCGGGCGCCCGCCGTCGCACTGGGCCCCGAATGAACCGATCAGGATTGCCCTGAGGCGGACCTAGGTCTTCCCGTTGGACTCCGACCGACCGTCTTGCTGGCCCAGGACCCGCTCGAGGGTCTGCCGAAGGATGTCCATCCTGCCTGTCGTCGCGCCAGACTCGATCTGGGCCATCTGCTCCGAATCGTAGTGTTCCTGAAGGAACCCGTGGACGTCAAACACGTCCGCCCAGCAACGCAGGATCCGAGCGCACGGCAGTGTGTGGTTCATGCGGCGGCAGTAGCCGAACGTGACCGGGCCTCCAAGCTGGGGACATCGCCAGATCGGCCTCTCGTCGTGTGTGGTGATGCTGTCGTCGGGATTCGGGGCTGCCGGCCCGTCGCGCTCCTGGTGGGACATGCTTTCACGGTCCTGACTGTCGGCTCTGGCCTTCATTCTGCGGATCGCTGGCGGAGCACGGCGGAGCCCGACGGGAAGCATCATTCGGGTGATGCTAGAAGCCGCCGGCCGACACGTAGCTTGCCACGCTCGACCTCAACTGCGCCATGTGCATGTTGCGGCCCGGGCATTTCGTGCTCGCGCCGGGCGCCTCCCGGTGACCGATGACGCGATGGGACGGGATGCGACACCGAACCATCAGGAAGCGGATCAGCTTGTTGAGTGAGGCAAGCTGCGCGGCGGTGGGGTATCTCTGCTCGAAGTTGCCCACCAGACAAATCCCGATGCCGTGTTCGTTATGATAGTTGCCCGCCGTCCGGCAGTGGGCCCCGTGCTTTTGCTTGTGCCATCGAGACCCGACCTCGATCTGGCCGTTCCCGCTGCCGCTTCCGTTGCCGATCACGAAATGATAGCCCAGCTCGTCCCAACCGCGCTGAAGGTGTGCGTGGTGGAACTGACCCGCACAGCCGCTGCCGGTGGCACTGTGATGCACCACAATACACTTCCAACGCTTGCTGATCCCCCCCGGGGGGATCCAACCCGGTTCAGCAGCGTACCACCGTCGCCCCTTGGTTTGGGCGACTTTGGGCGCGGGCTTGGCTTCGGGAGGGAGCTTCGGCTTGGCCGGCAGGCTGTACACGGGGGGATCGGGCAAGAGCTTGACCACCTCGATGTCAGTCCGGTTGCACCCCGCGGCAAGCACAATCACCGCGGCGAGCATACCGATGGCCCCGAGGGCGATCCGACGCACCACACACCCTCCCCACTGGAAAAGCGTCTACTATAGCGGATTCTTGCACATCTGCAAGGACCTAATCCGCAGCAGCTTTGATGGGTTATCGGTCCACCCCTGGGGGGAAGTCAAGGAAAACTCCCTCCACGGCAGGTGCCCGAGGTCGCCACGGAGGGGTCAGGGGGCTTCAGGAGCCCGTCGAGCCGAGATGGCGTCAGGCCAACCAAGGACTCATGCTTCAGTCCTCCCGCCGCGAAGGCCTAGCGGGTGGATGGTGTCCTGCGGTCTGGCTCGATTCGCGATTCACAGCCGAGTTCGCAGATGGCCTGCCAGGTGGCGGCGGCTCGGTCGAGCAGGCCCATGTTCTGCAGCGACAGGGCCAAGTTCGCGTGGAAGTCCACGTTCGTGGGATTGCCCTTGATGGCCTGTTCGAAGTGCTCGACGGCCAGCTCGAACCGATTGCGTTCGGCGAATAACAGCCCGAGGTGGTAGTGTAGATCGACGAAATCGGGCTTGAGCTCGACGGCCTGGCCGAGGACGTCGATGGCCTCGTCGATCCGACCGGCCTCCCTCAACGCCAGCCCCAGCTTGATCTGGGCCTTGACGTAGACCGGGTTGATTTCGACGGCCTGGCGGAACGCGCCGATGGCCTCGTCGAGGTGACCGCGGTTCCGAAGCAACAGCCCCAGCCGGTAGTGCATATCGGCGTGGTTGGGCCGGCTCAACAGGGCCTGCCGGTGACGCTCGATCTGCTGATTGATGAGGTCGCCGATCGACGCGTGCCCCGATTCGGACGGATCCTCGGAGGGCTGGGGGACGTCCAGGCCCCGTCTGGCGTCCTCGTTGATGGCGACCTTGAGCTGCAGCCGGGCCATCTCGCTGAACAAGAGGGTGCTGTTGGGCTCGATACTGGCGGCCATCTCGAACGAGGCGAGGGCCTCTTGGCGATGGCCAGCCTCTTTCTGGGCCACACCCAGTCCGACGTAGGCGATCAGGAGGCGGTCGTTGATTTCGACGGCCCGGTTGAACCAGCGAGCGGCCTCGATGTACCGACCGCCGCGCAGGTGCTGCGTGCCCATCTTGACGAGGGCCTCGAGATAGTCCGGCTGAGCCTCGAGGGCCAGCTCGTATTGCTCCAGGGCCTCAGCGTCCCGGCCAAGCTTGGCGTACATGTCCCCGAGGCGAAGATGCGTGTCGGGGAATCCCGGCTGCTCCTCCAACGTCAGGTGAAGCTGCTCGATGGCTTCGTTCAACAGGCCGGCCTGCTCGTACGCGCTGGCCAGGTCGTTGTGGGCGACCCAGTTGTCCGGTTCGATGGTCAGGGCCCGCTCGTAGTGGTCGATGGCGGCTTCGGGTTTGCCGCCTCTCAGCAGGAGGTTGGCGAGCGTGAGCCTCGCGTCGACGCTCTCCGGTTCCCATTTGCAGAGGAGTTCGTAGTGCTCGATGGCCCGGTGGATCTGACCGTTGTGCACCGCAATGGCCGCCAGCCGCTCGTGGGCGTTGCGGAGCTGCGGGCAGTAGGTCAGGGCGTCCTGGTAGTAGCGGGCCGCTGCCTCGAGGCGGTCACGACGTTCCTGAACCAGGCCCAGAGCGAAGAGGAGCGCGGGGTCCGTGGGGTCCTTGCGTTGTGCGCGGCGGAGATGCTTGAGCACCTGCTCGGAATGTCCCAGTTCATCGAGGGCACAGATCGACCCCAACCGCGCGGCCATGCTGCGCGGATCGACATCGAGCGCGAGCCCGAAGCAAGCCTGGGCTTCGGCGAACTGTCCTTCCTTGAGGTATCGCCGGCCCAGCGTGACCTGGACTTCGCCGTCTCCGGGCCGCTCGCGAGCAGCCCGGACCAGCTCAGCCGTCGGCACGCCGCTTGTATCCCCAAGTTGGGCCTCGAAGGCGCTGCTGAGGTTGCCCAGCAGCCCGCGACCCAAGCTCTCCAGCAAGTATCCCATATACCGGCTCCCCTGATCGCTTCCCCCCCGACCCGGGCTCGGATCGCTCACACGGCGGCGCCTAGGCCGCCAGCGTCGCCAAGGCGCGGCGGGCCTCGCCGAAGTCATTCCTCAGGTGCAGCGCCCGCTCATAGGCCGTCCTAGCGCGATCCAGCCTCCCCTCCGCCCGATAGAGGTTCCCCAACACGTAGTGGACATCCGCGTCGTCGGCGCCCGCCTGCAGCGCGGCCTCGAGTCGATCGATGGCTTCTCGACGGCGATCGGTTGACTCGAAGAGCTTACCCATCTGCGCCATCGCACTGATGTAGCGCGGGTTGATCTCGATCGCTCGCTCCGACGCCGCCATGGCCGCCTGACGCAGGCCCAGCCGCTCGTAGACCCGGCTGCAGTAGTGGTGCAAATCGGCGTAGCGGGGGTGTCGTTGAATGGCCCGCTCCAGCGTGGCGGCCAGCAGGGCGAACACCTCGCCGTCGACGTCCGCACTGGGCAGAGATAGGAACGCCTCGGCGAACTCCGGATCCCGGGCGACGATCCGGGACAGCTGCTCGACGGCGGCGTCGTTGTGGCTGAGTTCGGCCACAGGAATCTCGAGGCAGAGCTTCGGTGCTAGCCCTTCCTGAGCCGCGGCAGCAGCGGCCATGCTCAACTGCATGGCGACGTTCGCGTCCGTCGGGCGGAGCCTGTACGCTTCCTCAACGTGCGCGAGCGCCAGCCCATGACGATTCATCGCCGCGTGGCACCACCCCAATCTCAGGTGGGCTTCGGCGAAAGTCGGCTCGATCTCGACGGCCCGCTCGAGCAACACACAAGCACGGGCGAAGTCGTCTCGCGCGGCCTGGATCGTTCCCAGATGGAAGTGGAGAAGGTGTTCGTTGGGGTTCGAGCGCAGTTCTTCCTCGAGGCACTGAACGGCCTGGTCACCTTGACCGTCCCTCCAATAGGCCAGGGCAAGCCGGATGCGGATGCCGATCTCGTCGTCGTTCCGGTCGACCAGGCCTTCCAGTTCAGTAGCCGCCTGGTCGTATTGCCCTTGACCCGCCCAGCACGTAACCAGGTACCGCGACAGCCCCACGCCTCCTGGGATGAGCCGAGACGAGGCGCGAAGGTGGTGGGTGGCCTCTTGGAATCGTCCTTCGCGCAACGCTTCGAGGCCGAGGCGAAACCAGGCTTGCGCCGCATAGAAGCGGGCCAAGTGCTCCTGAAGCCCGCGCCCGTCGGCGACGGCGGAGAGCGTTTCGGCCGCCCGTCCAAACTGACCACGATTGAAGGCCGCCATGCCTTCCTCGTAGGTCTTCGATATCGTGCGACTTGGTCCGTCGAGTCGTGACATGCGTGCAAAGCCTCCGTTCGAGGCTGGGATCCCCAGCCCATGGTCCTTACGCGTATCGTCCAGTCAGGACAGTCGAATTATGTAGCTGAAGTCGAAATCGCGCGCGGGTGGCGCAGCGTTCGATCTATGCGGTTTCGGCGGTGTTATGGGAACCGGGTGGGTCCGCGGTTATCGCTGAACAGAGGTGCCGCAAGTCGCGGGTCAGTATGCACCCCTGCCCGACAACACCGCGGGGACGGTCTTCAAGACGATCTTCATGTCGAAGGCCGTGCTGCGGTTCTGAACGTAGTACCCGTCCAGCTGCATCCACTCCCGATAGGGGATTTCGTTTCGGCCCGCGATCTGCCACAGGCAGGTCAGGCCCGGCTTGACGCTGAGCCTCAGCCATTCGCTCCACGTGTCGGATCGGATTTCGTCGAGAGGCAGCGGCCTGGGCCCGACCAGCGACATCTCGCCTCGCAGAACGTTGATCAGTTGAGGCAGCTCATCGATGCTGCTACAGCGGAGGAATCGGCCGACCTTGGTGATTCGGGGATCGCGACGGATCTTGAAGACCGGCGCGTTTTGACACTCGTCTAGGTTGCGGAACAGCTCCTTGTCGTCGGCCGCGCCGTTGTACATGGTTCGCAGCTTGTACATCGTAAAGGGCCTGCCGCGCAGCCCGGCGCGCCGCTGGCGGAAGACGATGGGGCCTCGGCTGGTCAAGATGATGGCGGCGACCGACGCCGCCAGGATCGGTGCGGTCAGGATCAGCAGTAAAATGGCCAGTCCCACGTCGATGACCCGCTTGGCGACGTCATAGGCCTGATCGCGCGTCTTGGCCGTGTCTCCTTGCAAGACCTGAAGCTCAATCGGCGGCGCTTGAGCGGCCCAGTCGAGCAACGTTGTCTGTGCCTGTGTCATTCCGTCCCCATCCTCGCAGGCGATTTGTGTCCACCCCGGACGGCTTTGAGCAACCGGGTCTTCACGGCCGAGCCCACGAACACCGGCCCCCCCACCAGATACCGCGAGGCCTTGCCGAACGGGTCCGCCCCCAAACGAAACGCCCACTCCAACCCGTGCCGGCACATCCATTGCGGCGCCCGCGGCTCCACGTCGGCCAGGTAGTCAAACAGCGCGCCGACCGACCAGATCACCGGCACGTCCAGCGCGGGCGCGTGCTCGGCCGACCAGCACTCCTGACGCGGGCTGCCCATTCCGACCAGAAGCACATCCGGCCGGGCCTCGTTGATGCGGTCGATCACGTCGATGCTGTCCGACGCAGTGAAATAGCCATCGTGGCTGCCCACGACCCGCAGGCCAAGCGTCAGCGCGCTCAGTCGATCTGCGGCCCGCCTCGCCACGTCCTGAGCTCCTCCCAACAGGTACACCGACACACCACGGGCCTGGCAGGCCTGCGCGAACGCCTCGACGTAGTCGGCCGAACTCAGGCGGGCCGGCAGGGGATCTCCGAAGAGCCTGCTGGCCCAGACCAACGACATGCCGTCGGCGTACAGGACGTCGGCTGTTCTCAGCACCTCGTGAAACGATTCGTCGCGTCGGGCCAGGTTCCAGATGTGGGCATTGACGTAGCAAACGCGCGACCGGACCTTCATGATGGCCCGGTCCACCAGCAGGCGGATCAGACCGCTCGTATCCAGCGCCCACAGCGGCAGGCCCATGACCTCGATGAGGCGGACTCCGCCTTCGGGTAGGTCGGCTGAGTGGGTCCGGTCCTGTTTCACGTCACGCATTCCCCATTGCGAGGGACTCGTAGAGCGCCTGGTACTTCCCTGCCGCGGCGCTGGCCGAAAACCCCTCCACGATCCGCCGCCGGGCCGCCTGTCCCATTCGCCTGGCCAGCGGGGGATCGTTTAGCAGCCGGGCGATTGCGTCGGCCAGCCTGTCCGGCCGACGCGGCGGCACCAGCAGCCCCGTCTCGTTTGCGACGACCAATTCGGGAATCCCCCCGACCTGGGTCGCCACCACCGGTAACCCCACCGCGGAGGCCTCCAACAACGCGTTGGGCAGGCCTTCCATGTAGGAGGGCAAGCAGAAGACGTCGGCCGCTGCAAGAACGGCCGGCACATCCGCTCGAAACCCCACCAGCCGGACCCGATCCGCCAGTCCCGCTGAGGCGATCCTGGCGTCAAGCTCCGCCCGGATAGGGCCCTCCCCCGCGATGGCGGTCACGGCAGTCGGATGCTGCTTGGCCAACGCGACCGCCGCCTCGACGAGCGTCGGCAGTCCCTTCTCGTAGCTGAGCCGCGCCACCGTGACGATCAGCGGCGTGGCTTGGCCAAGTCCCCATTCGCTCCGAATCCGACGGCGTGCAGCCTCATCGGCCCCGTAATCACCCGGCTCGATGCCCGTGTGGATCACCGAGACGCGCGAGCCCGGCCATCGAAGCCGCCGGACGCAGTCCTCCTTGACCGCCTGACTGACGCACACCACGTGCGTCGGAAACAATCGCGTCAGTTGGTCCAACAGCCCATCCAACTGACGCCGCTGGGATCGGCGGAACGCCCCGATGGCATACACGGTCGAGACGACCGCCCCGGCCCCGGCCAGCCTTCCTGCCAACCCGGCGTAGAGGTCTGCTCGCAGCAGGTGCGTATGCACGACATCAAAACGCCCACTGCGAATGTATCGGTACGCGCGACCGACCGCCGATAGGCTCATTTCGGCCGGTGCGTCCAGGTTCTCCGTCTCGATACCGAGCGCTTCAAAGCGCTCCTGCATCGGGCCCCCGCCATACATGCACACCACGGCGGGCTCGACCCGCTGGCGATCCAAGTGCCTCAGCAACAGAAGCAGCCATTTCGTGTCGGTCTTCACCTCGAACGTCGACACGACATGCGCCACCCGGATCGCCCGCGCGGGGCCTGGGCTGCCCCCCATACAGGGGTGGCCTTCCACCTCCACTATACGATTCTGCGTGCTGGGAGTCAATCGGCCCTCATCTAAAGCACGTGCAATCCTGTACTAATCGACATCACCCATTCCCGCGGTCACTTGCATTTCACAGGCGTTGCTCGCTCGTCTCCCCCGCCCAACGGGCACGTCGGGGGGCCCTCAAGCCGTCCCGGGGCCCCCCCAGCCCCGCCCCCCACACCGGGTCCGGCGCAGGTGCCCCACCAGGCGCTCAAATGCCCGGGCCATGTGCTCGGTTCGGAACTCGGCGCGGACCTTGGCCCGGGCGCGCTGTCCCATCGCGGTCCGCTGGGCGGGGTCGGCGATCAACTCGTCCACGGCCCGCTCCAGGGAATCTGGGTCGGCAGGACGGACGAGGCGTCCCGTCTGGCCGTCGACAACGGCCTCGTCGAGCGACCCGATCGCAGGGCCGACGAACGCCCGCCCCGCCGCCATGGCCTCCAGCATCACGATGCTCAGGCACTCCTGCCACGCGCTGCAGAGGCACACGATGTCCAAGCCTTGCATCAAGACCCGGACGTCTTCGCGCTGCCCCAACAGACGCAACCGTCTACTCCGGAGCCCCGACTGGGCTGCCCACGCGAGGACGCTCGCCTCTTCGGGACCCGATCCGATGACGTAGAAGACCGCTTGGGGGTACCGGTGGGCGAGTCGACGGGCCGCCTCAATGAACACGTCGTGACGCTTCTCGGGGCGGAGGTTGGCCACGATCGCGACGGCGACCGCCCCGTCGCCGTCGAGGCCCAGCCGTCGGCGGGCCTCCTTCCGCAGATCGGGCCGATCGTATGCGTCGACGTCAATCCCGTTGCGGATCACGTCGACCCGGCCGGCCGGTACATTCTCCAACCAGATCAAGGCCTGGCGGTGCCGGGCACCGAGGGCCACGAAGCGATCCACCGAGCGGTACAGCGCCCGGTTCGCCCGCTCGAATCCTGGATGCGCCCGCGTCGGATAGACGTGCGACCAGACGACGCAGGCCGAACCTGCCTGGCGGGCCGCCAGAACCGACCAGAACATCCGGTCCCCGCCGCTGCCGACGGGGCAGACGACGTCGATCCGCTCCTGGCGGAGCAGCCGGACCAACCGATCGATCGCAAAGACGTCGGCCCGGTGCCGCAGCAAGTCGGCGTGGACGGCCACGCCGGCCTCCTGGAGTTCCGGCGCCAAGTGGCCGGGCTCCTTCAGACACGCCACGACGGGCGTGACTCGGCGACGATCGAGGGACCGGGCCAGCGTGATGAGCATTCGCTCCGCCCCGCCCGTAACCAGCCGATTGGTCACCAGCAGAAGTCGACTTGTCTTAGACAATGGCGAACCCAACAGCCGCTTCCTCGGATCATTCCACCCAACTCCAACAGATGGCGTCGTCGGTGTCGAATCACCGCGAGGCCCAATCGCAGGCCGGCCAGGACCGTCAGACTCCACAGCACCGCCAGCCACTCCCCCGGGCCCATGGGGATGTTCTTGTGGAGGATGTAGCAGTAGTTGTAGACCGCGGCGTGTCCGAACTTCCCGGGGTCGAGCCGACCGGCCGGATCGTGGTGGTGCACGGCCCGGGCGCGGGTGGCGCATCCCACCAGATGCGTCCTGGACAGGCGATAGCTCATCTCGCGGTCCTCGCCGAGCGCGTAACCTGTCAGGGCTTCGTCGAACCCTGGCGGGTAGACGGCGTCGCGGCGAACCGCCAGGGCCGCCCCCGTCACGTTGGGGGTGGCCCACACGCGTCGACCCAGACCGGCTTGCTTGGGCCAGGGCCCCCGATGCATCCCGCGTCTACCCAGCGACCACCAGCCAGCCAGACGACTGGCCAGCTGCCAGGCTCGTCCGCCCAGACCCGTGAGGGCCGGCTCGACGACCGTCCCTCCCAGGACCGCCACGCGCCCCGCAGGATCGGCGGCGAACAGGGAAGCGATCTCGCCGAGGTAGCCGGCCTCCGGCTCGGCGTCGTCGTCGAAGAACTGCACGATCTGGCCTGTCGCGCGGGCGAGCGCCAAGTTCCTCGATCGGGTCAGGCCCGGGGCGGCCTTGCGGACGTAGACCCAGCCCATGCCGTGCTGCCGGACCTGTCGGGCCAGGTGGTGGCAGGTATCCGGCTCGATGCTTCCGTCATCTACAACAATAACTTCTTTTGGTATAGGGCTTTGCGCGCACACGGACCGGAGGCACCGCTGAAGAGCAGCGGGCCGATCGCGCGTACAGATCGCCACCGAGATGCTGGGCAGTGTCACGCAGTCCATCCGTGTGGAGGCGCCCGGTCCCAGTCGTCATCGCCGGATCCGATAAATGGTCCCGTCTACATATCGGCCATATGGCTGGTTTGCATGCGTCGGGGCCGTCTCCAGGGCCAGTCCGACGCTGCCGAGGACATCGTCAAACCCGCGCGCCATCTGGCGGTTGGGGTCCGCCAGCAAGGCGACGCCGTCCTCGGCAAGGAGCCGCTGGATGAGCTCGGCGATGGGTTGGTGGTTGCGGCGCTCGTAGAGCACGTCGGAGGCGAAGATGCGGTCGAAGCGATCGAAGACGTCTGGGTGCCGCCAGTCGAGCGCCCGGACCTCCAGATCGCCCACCCCGTTGAGACGGGCATTTTCGCTAGCGAACTGCAGCGCGTCCTCGTCGTAGTCGGTCGCCAGGACCTCCCAACCAGCCAGCCGAGCCGCCACGGCGGACAACCCCAGTCCGCAGCCCACTTCCAACGCCCGACGGTCCCGGCCCGACTCATCGGCCAGGATCGCCTCGGCGAGCATCGCCGCCGCCGGCCAGAGCTGACCCCAGTAGGGCAGATACTCGTCCTCGTCGAAGCGAGCCTGCACCTCGGGGGCCTCCAACAGCTCGTCCTCATTGGCGGGTCCAACGATCTCGAGCGTGCGGCCCGCCACCGCGATCGGCCATCGGCGAATGGGGTACCCGAACAGGGATTCGGTGCTCTCCATGCCGCACCTGCGGTGTCGATCTGGCCGACGACCTTGCCGAAGGATCTGGCATTGGGCGATCGGCCGCGTTATCGTACACGCGTCTATCTAACAACTCTCTTGTGCGAACGCCATACCCGCGCTGGTCCGCGGGTCGGGGACGCGCGATCGCGGTGGGGACGCGAAAGAACGGTGAACAGGCGCCCGGCATCTTACGAGTTGCGCCCCTTCGAGTGGATCCACGCCCCGCTCATCGCTGGCTGGGTCCGCGACGACGATGAGCTGTTCTGGCTGGCGCCGCAAACGCCCCCGCCCGTGACGCCCGAGAAGGTCATCGGATGGACGGCTCAACGCGGTCGACCGCTGCTCCTGTGGACATCGGACGCGCCCGCGCCGATCGGCTACGCGGAGCTCAACGACATGCCCACCCATCCGGACGAGCTGTGGATCGGGCATTTCATCATCGCGCCGGATCACCGGGGGACGGGCCTGAGCCGGGAGATGCTCCGATTGCTGCTGAGGCGGGCCTTCGGGCCGTTGCGGGCTGAGCGGGTCGCACTGATCGTCTTCCCCGCGAACGAGCCGGCGGTTCGGTGCTACCGATCCGGGGGACTCCGGACCGTGGGGTATCAGGAGAGGACCTTCGCCTCCCGCCCGGGTCCGCATAAGATGAAAGAAATGGCCATCGACCGGATGGGCTACGACGCCCTGACCCGGGGGTCAGATGAATCGTCGGGCAGCCGTTAGCGATCTTAGGGTGTGGTGGTGCTCCCCGTGTAGGTAACCGTCTGATCGCCCAGCACGTCGCTCCCCGTATTGATGATGGAGAATATCCCGTCGATCAGACCCACGATGATGTAGGTAACGCCCGACTGGATCGAGGGATTCGCGGCGTCGCGGAACGTCTCGCACCAGCCCGCGGTACAGGCGCAGCCCGTCATATTGGGAATGATCGCGGCAAGGATGAGCACGACCAGCAGGCCCATCGCACGTGGTGATGGCTTACCCCGATGCATTTCGGACACCTCCCGTCAGGCGGGTCGATCCGCCTGCAGACCTGGACCCTTCGCCGCCCTTCTGGTTCTGCTATCGGACGTTCGGCCCTCGACCGTCCAGTCGTTTTCGGGCCGTCGAAGGCCTTGGCCGCCTTGACGGCGGCCCCTCGGTCGCGGTAGATGATCGGGCCCTGTCGTAGCGCGTCGCGCGACCGGGTCTGGAGATTTCGATACGTTGACCGACATCGACTCCCGGCAGGACCCGAGCCCATCGCGGCTGGCTCGGATGGGCCGGTTTCTGCTCCGAAACTTCCTGACCATCGGCATCGTCTGCGCGGCGGCCGCGGCCCTCCGTGCCCCCCACGCCGGGCTCGCACTCCAGCGGATCGGCGCGATGCCGGTGATCATTTTCGTTGTCTTTATCTTCAGCGGGCTGTCGTTGGAGACCGGTCACTTCGTCCGCGAGGCCCGCAACCTGCGGGCGCCGCTGTACGCAATCCTGGCCGTCAGCGGGATCTTTCCCGTGATGGGGTACATCCTGGGGCAAGCGTGCGACATGGGCGGGGGTGAGTTCGTCGGCCTGATGGTCGTCTCCTCTTGCCCCACGACATTGGCCAGCGGCATCATCCTGGCGACGCTTGCGGGGGGGTCCGTGCCCATCGCCATTCTCATCACGGTCGTCTGCAGCATGACGGCCGTGCTCTTGATGCCCGTCGTCCTGGAAGGGGTGTTGGGGCTGGTCGGCCACATCGACCTGCCCGTGGCGCGGATGATGCTCCGGTTGACCTACCTGATCATCGTGCCCACCGTGATCGGACAGGTGCTGCGACAGCCTCTGGTCGCTCAGATCAAGCGCTACCAGCCGGTCCTCAAGCTGCTGCCGATCGTGCTGGTGATCCTGATGATCTTCATCGCGGTCAGTCGGGGCAGCGAGGAGCTCCGGGGCAACGGCCTGCCGGTCCTGCTCCACGTCGCGGGGGTGGCGGTGCTGCTTCATATCGTGATGCTGGGGGTGAATTACACGGCCGGCAGGGCGATGCGTCTGCCCGCTGCGGCGTTGCGATCGCTGACGATCGTCGCCAGTCAGAAGACCATCCCCATCAGCGTCTTCGTCGCGTTGACGTATTTCCCCGACTACCCGACGGCCGTTCTACCGTGCGTGTTGTTCCACCTGCTCCAGATCCTCGTGGACAGCCTGATCGCCAACGCCTGGGCACGAAAGCCTACGGACTGACGCTCCGTCAACAGTGATTCTGCAGGTACGCGTGGCCATACCGAGCCGGCCTGTCCCCAGGCCGGTTTTGGGCACCAGGGGCCCCTTGACCGGATTGACCGGCCTGAGGGCAGGCCGGCTCGGTGTAGTCCCTGCGTTGGGCGTTGACCCGGAGCAATCGGCGCGGCGACACATCAGTCGGCGACGCGGAGCAGGGCCTTGATGACGCGGGGTTCGGTGGCGAGCTGGATGGCTTCGGCGCCTCGGGCCAGCGGGAGGGTCCGGCTGATCATGGAAGCGACATCGATCTGTTTGCGGGACAGGGCCTTGATGGCGTCGGGGAATGGACCGCAACGGCTGCCCTGCAGCCTGACCTCGTCCACGACGATCCGACTCAGATCCGCGGTGGTGTTGGCGGCGTAAGTGCTCTTTAGCACGATCCTGCCGCGGGGGCGGACGATCTGGGCGGCCAGATCGAGACCGGCCGGCACGCCCGTGCACTCGACGACCAGGTCGTGATCGTTCCGGGGGACCAGCTCGTCGACCGGGACGGACTGGATGCCCTTCTTCTCGCAGAAGCTCAGCGTGTGCTCGTTGCGGCCGACGACGCTCAGACGGCATCCCGTCTGGGCCAACACCTGGGCGACGAGCAGCCCCAGCCGCCCGCTGCCCAGAACGGCCACGCGCATCCGCGGCTCGATCCGGACCTGCTTGATGACCTGAAACGCGGCGGCGAGCGGCTCGACGAAGACGGCCTCCTCATCGCTGACGGTGTCGGGGACTTCGTGCAGGTTTCGCTCGGGCAGGGCGGTGACCTCAGCGAAGCACCCGTCTCGTCCGTCAATGCCCAACACCGTCCGATGCCGGCAGTGGTTGGACATGCCGCTGCGACACATGTCGCATCGTTCGCAGACGCAGTTGATCTCGCCAACGACGCGTTTGCCCTCCCAGCGACGCGAGCCGGCGATCACCCGACCGACGAACTCGTGCCCCAGCACACCGGTGAACCCCTGGTAGCCACGGGTGATCTCGATGTCGGTGCTGCAGATACCGGCCAGGGAGATTCGGATGATGGCCTCGCCCTTGGGGGGCGTGGGCTCGGGGAAGTCCTTTCGCAGGGCCAGCCCGTTGTCGTAGACCAAAGCGATCACGCTGCCGTCTCTCCGCTGGCCTTTCCACCGTCTCCTGCCGCGAGGCCGACGCCCCTGCCACCCCTACGTGCTACAAGCGCTTGGGGGGGGTGTCGGCCTCCAGCGTCTCTTGCGATTCGCCCTCGTCCTGCGAGATGAAGGGCCGTTGATGGCCTGCTAGCCATTCTCGCCAGGCGTCCGCATCGTAGTCGTGGCTCTGACCCGTCAACTTCTGAAGCGACTTCTCCGCTTCGTTTCGGACGGCGAAGTCCTTCTCCTCCAGGGCCCGAATCAGCGCCGTCAGGACGGTCGCGTGGGGGTAGTTGCCCAGCCCCTGTGCGGCGTAGATGCGGACGTGCCGCTCCGGATCGTCGGTCACCAGGCGGACGAGGGTCCGACGGGCCCAGTCCCAGTGTCCCTCGGGGATGTCGCCGTAGTTTGACATGTAGCAGACCACCTCAGTGGCCTCCCAACGGACCTCCGGCGCGGGCGGGGCCACCTTCTCGGGGTACTCCTTGTGGTTCAGGATCATCAGCAGGGGCTCGACGACGCGTTCGTCGGCGGAGCGTCGCAGGCCCTTGATCGCGATGCAGCGGACCTGCGGGTCCTGGTCGGTCCTGGCGACGAGGGAGAAGACCTTGACGGCCCACTCGGCGGTGGCCTGTTTGTCCTTGACGACTTTGCGCAGCTCTTCGCGGCGTTCGTCGGCGTTCTCGGTCTGCAGGGCCTCGACGAGGCGCTGCTGCGGCGTTCGCTTGACCATCATCTCCTGAATGGTGGTGTTGATGGCCGAATCGACATCCGCCTGGCTCTTGTTGCAGCCGGCCGCGGCCATCGTCAGGGAGAACAGCCCACAGGCGGCACCCCTAAGCACGAGCGGGACTCGGGATCGGTTCGGACGAATCGGCAAAGAACAGCTCCGGCGAGACCCATACGACATCGGTGATGGGCTGACCCAAGAACCGCGACCCCACCGTCTGGAAGCGGCGTGGGTTGTCGCTCAGGTAACACTTGAATGTACCGCCCGACGCCCGTCCGGACAAGCCGCCCGAGGTCGTCAGTGCCTCGACCACGTGCCTGGCCGTCTGCTCGGCCGAGTCCACCAGGAGCGTGCCGTCGCCGAATACCGACGCGATGGCGGGTTTGAGCAGCGGGTAGTGCGTGCATCCCAGGACGACCACCGGCGGGGCCAGGGCCCGCAGGGGTTCCAGGTACTCCTTCAGCACCATCTGGACCACAGGGTCGTCGCAGGATCGTCCTTCCTCGACCAGGGGGACCAGGAGGGGACAGCCCTTCTGGACGACGGGCAGGCTGGGCTGCCGCGCTTGAATGGCCCGGCGATAGGCGTCGGACTCGATGGTGCCTTCCGTGGCGATGACGGCGACCGTCCCGCCGTTGGCGGCCTCAACCGCCGCGGCGGCCCCGGGCTCCACCACGCCGCACGCCGGCACGCTCAGCCACTCCGCCAGCCCCGGCATGGCATGGGCGGAAGCCGTGTTGCACGCCACCACGACCATCTTCGGATCGAACCGAAGCAGGAAGGCACAGTCCTCCTTGGCGAACCGCATCACCGTTTCGGCGCTCTTGGTCCCGTAGGGCACGCGAGCGGTGTCGCCGAAGTAGATGATGTCCTCGCCCGGGAGCTGGCGTCGGAGCTCCGCCACGACGGTCAGTCCACCGAGTCCGCTGTCGAACATCGCGATCGGCCGCGTGTCGTTGTGGTCCATTCAGATCCGATCCAACCTGCGTTCCGGCGCTAGCCGCGTCGCGGTGCTGGCCGCCTCCTGGTGATCGCGGCACCGACGGGAGCCGGAGTGCTCTCCACGATTATGGCCGCTTGCCGTCGCGGTGTCCACGTTGGCTGCCGCATGGGCATCATCAAGCCGACAACGCCGACCGGGCTACTTGACACGAAACAGGTCGCCCTTAGAGTGGTCGCCCGTGCCGATGACCGTCCCAGCGGATCGACCCGACGCACAACAGAGCGGTCGAAGTGCCACACCTGACCTGAACTTGGAGTCCAGCGCCATGCCGAATTACGTGCGGAGTCGTACCAGGAATCGTGCCCTTGGTGGTTGTATCGGCCTGGGCATGGCGGTGGCGTTAGTGTGGCTGGCGGGATGTCCGCCGCAGGAAGTGCCGGCCCCGCCTGTCCAGAGGAACGTTGTCGTGCCGCCGGTGACGTGCCGGATCGACTCGACCCCTGATGAGGTGGTGGCGGGCGGCGAGCTCGAGGTGATCGTTTCGTGCACGTTGCCGCCGGGCCGGGGACTGGTACAGCTCAACTGCGAGATCAAGGGGAGCGGTCCCGAGGTGCTCCGAGCGCACCGGCGGATGGTCCGCGGACTGGGCCAGCACCGGTTCGTTTTCGACGCCCCGGCCGGCAGCGAAGCGACGCCCCTGAAGGCTTACGCCTGGTTGGGCACGGACTGGCAGCACCCCCTCGTGCCGATCGTTGCCAGCGACCCCATCCTCGTCATCAGTCGCGAGACACGGGCCCGTCGAGAACGGACCGAGGCAGAGGTCCCCAAGCTGCTCGCCAAGTTGGCCTACAAGCGAAGCGCGAAGGGCAACGTGGCCCTGCTGGCGGGAGACTGGCCTGGCCAGGATCGCGCCGTCATCGACGCGGTGGCGACCGGCTTGGCGGGGAAGGGCTTCGCCGTCACGCGTCTCGACGGCCAAGCGTTCTTGAATCCCTTCGTCGTTACGCGGGAGCGATTCGATCTGCTTGTGGTCACGGGTGCGGGCGGGCTTCCCGCCGAGTCGGCCGGGACGCTCAACCGGTATCTACAGGACCAAGGGAACCTGATGGCGTTGGGCACGCCGATGTTCAGCGACCCGGTGCGCCGGGTTGGCAAGCGCTGGATGACGACCAGTCAGATCCGGGCCAAACTGGGCAAGACACCCACCGCCAAGATGCTGTTCGATTTCGAGGGCGGCGATCTGAAGACGTGGTCGCGGTCGAGCAATGCCCCGGCCGTGCCGATCACCTACACGATCGGCAAGGAGGGTGCGTCCAAATCACGGCGCGCCATGCACGTCAAGATCTCCAACATGAGCGGGTGGGAAACCCTCTACAGCCCGACGCTGCCGCAGGGCGCCGTGCCCGCCAAACACGTCCTGACGTGTTTCTGGGCCCGCGGTGGGCCGAAGACCGATCGCCTCGCCGTCGAGTGGAACGAGCGCGACGGCAGCCGATGGATCGGCACCATCACGCTGACGCCCAAGTGGCAGTACTACGTGCTGAGGCCGAGCAGCTTCGCCTACTGGCGGGACAGTCCCTCGAAGGGCCGGGGCAAGCCGGGCGATCGGTTCAACCCGGCCAACGCCGGAAGGATCGGGTTTGGACTGGCCTTCACGCACACCGGTCATCTGGGGGGCTCGCATGCGTTCTGGATCGACCAGGTGGGCATGGCGCCCAGTTCGCTGGGCGAGATCCCCGAGCCGAACCCGCCGGAGTTTCCGCGGACGGATCTGCTGTGGCCTTCTTACAAGTACTACCGCGCAAGCGACGTCGGCCGCATCCGACCGAACCCCATGCAGGTGTTGATCGAGACGGACAAGGCGGGCCTGTCGCTGCCCAAGGTGCTTCGCTGCCCGCACCAGCGCCCACAGGGGACGGGGTTCAACAAGGGCCGACGCTGGCGGATGATCACGGTGGCCGAGGCGATCAGCCCGTCCGGCGACTTCCGAGGCCCTGCGCTGTCGGTCATCGTCAACCGTCCGCAGAGCCGCCGCGCCAACGCCTGGGCCGCTGTCGGCACCGACGCCGCCGCATTCCTCAAGGCCCCGGCCACGGTGTCGGCGTTGGCAAGTGTGGCTGAACGGATCATCGACGGGGCCTTCCTGCTCGAGGGCGGCAGCGAGTTCTACACCTACTTCCAGGGCGAGTCGGTCCGCCTGGGGGCGCAGGTCGTCAACGTCCGACGGGACAGCGAGCAGGAGGTCAGCGTGCGTATCCGCGTCGTGGCCGGCACGGCGGAGGTGTTCGGCCAGGCGTTCGCCGGAACGGTTCGCGCGGGCGGACCGCCCACCGTCTTCGAATGCACCTGGGGCCCGGACCGCCTCAATCCCGAAGGCTACACCGTCATCGTTGAGCTGACCCGCAACGGGAAGGTGGTCGACCGCGTTCGGCACGAGTTGGGCGTGTGGCAGCCTAAGGCCAAGCCGCAGTTCGTGACGGCCCGGGACGGGAACTTCTATCTGGGCAGCAAGATCTGGGTGCCCTTCGGCGTGAACCACATGCCGTCCAGCGGGATCGGCATGGAGGACGGGGGCTACTTCGAGCAGTACCTCGGCAAGCGGGCCTACGATCCGGAGATCTTCGATCGCGAGCTGGGCCGGATCAAGGCGCTTGGCATGAACATGGTCAGCGAGTTTCTGTATCACCGGTCGCACGGCGGACGGAATCTGCTGGACCTGCTGCGTCGCTGCGACAAGCACGGGTTGAAGGTCAACCTATCGCTCCGGCCCGGCACGCCGATGGACTTCCGGTGGACCGAGATGCGTCAGATGATCACCGAGAACCGTCTGTCGGAAAACGACACGGTCTTTGCGTACGACCTGGCGTGGGAGCCCTTCGTGGGCAATCACGCCCAACGCGCCCGATGGGACAAGCAGTGGGGCGAGTGGGTCCAACGTCGCTACGGATCGATTGAGGGGGCGGAGAAGGCCTGGGCCTTCAAGGCGCCCAGAAACCAACAGGGGTTCATCACCAATCCGGCGGACAAGTGTTGCGGCGGCGGCGGCCCGTGGCGAAAGATGGTCATCGACTACCGACGCTTCATCGACGAGCTGGCCCACAAGTACTACGCCGAGGCCCGACGCCTCGTCCGCACGGTCGACAACAGGCATCTGGTCAGCTTCCGCATGACGGTCGCCGGCGATCCGACGTTCGACCAGGCGCACCGCATGCCCTTCGACTTCCGCAGCCTCAAGAACGCCGTCGACTTCTTCGAACCCGAGGGGTACGGGCGGATCGGCGATTGGGAGCGTGTGAAGCCCGGCCTGTTCACGACGTCCTACGCCCGCGCCGTCGACCCGACCAAGCCGGTCATGTGGGCCGAGTACGGCGTGAGCAGCTGGAACATGGCCCGGATGGAGACGAGCGAGCGCGGGCTGGCCTTCGAGGCCAAGTTCTACGACGACTTCCTCAAGATGGTCGTGCAGAGCGGCGCGAACGGCGCGGTCTGCTGGTGGTATCCGGGCGGATTCAGGGTCGGGGAGAACAGCGACTTTGGCATCATCAACCCCGACGGCACGGACCGCCCCGTGGCCGCCGTCCTCCGCAAGTACGCCAAGCTAATCGCGCAGAAGCACAAGATCCCCAAGCCGACCGTCTGGATCGGCTACGATCCGGACGACCCCGCGGGCATCCAGGGCATCTACAAACAGGTCAGCAAGCGGTACTGGCAGGCCGTCGATGCCGGCAAGATCCCCGGTCTGCGGCCCAAGAAGTAGACAACGGTCCGCGCTGACGAAGCGTTCGTTCGACAGGCGGACCGCGTTCGGGTCGGGGCTTCCGGCGAGACTCAGCTAATCCACCCGCGCCGGCTGTACGGGAATCGCCGCCCGAGGTGCCGTTCGGCGTGCGTGCCCGATGGCCCGTCCGGTCTTCCCGTGGGCCTCGAAGAGCTTGGCGAACGTCGCAGGCTGGTTGGGCTTGATCCCGCACTGGAGGGCGAACAGCGCGGCTGCGATCTGCGGCATGCGCTCGCGTCCGGTGCCGGCGAAGACGGCCCAGCTGACGTTCCGGAGCCCTTGCTGCTGGTACCACTCCACCGCCTTACGCGACTCGGCCTGGCAGGCGGCCGGATCGCTTCGCGACCAGAAGATGCCGATGGGCAGGTCGCGGTAGCGCTCGACCTGTTGCGGCTCGAGAACGTCCGCCGAGAAGCTCGACTGCCGGACGGCCAGACAACTGAACAGCCCCGGATGTCGGTTGACCAGGTAGTGGGCCAGGTACCCACCCGACCCCCAACTGGTCGACAAGACGCGCTTCTCGTCGACGGGGAGGGCGTCGAGCACCTCGCGGGTGATGGCCACGACGGCCCGTTCATCCCCCTGCACGGAGCTGTGGTTGGCGTTCTTGAGCGGGAACTCCATGAACAGGTCCGACGTCATCAACTTCGGTGCGATCGTGATGAAGCCGTACCGGTCCGACTCTTGCTGCCACTCCTGGGCCTGGGGCCGGCAGTTGTCGAAGGGCTTCATCCCGTGCAAGCTGACCACCAAAGGCCACTGGCCGTTCTGGGTGGCCGGGTGGACCGGGGTCTTGATGCCACGTTGGCTTTGAGCAACGTATTCTTCCGGCAGGTACAGCCAGTAGTGTCGTTGCGTCGTCTTCTCACGCAGCAGCGTGAGCTTTCCCTTTCCCGGCGGATGCTGGACCGCACAGCCCGCGCTCAAACAGACCACGACCCCCGCCAGCACGAAACCACCATGGACGAATCGGGTCATCGGATTCTCTCCTTGTGTTGGACCCGTGGCGTCCGCCCGGCGCCACGCGGCAGACGCCTGCCGGAACCGGATCTTCAAATGGTCAGAATCCACGATCTCGGGTAGCATAACCGCCACCGGTCTGGGAGGACAGGTCAGTGGGATCGGCGCCAATTCGGAGCGGACAGGCGATGAGCGAGGAAACGGGCGATCGTGACACCTGGAACCGTTGTCGGTTCGTCGCCGGCCAGGAGGGGGGGCACTACGAGAGCTACTTCCAACGCGCCAACCACCCGGATCGCCCGCTGGCGTTCTGGATCCGCTACACGATCTTGTGCCCCAAGGGCCAGGCTGATCAGGCCGTCGGCGAGTTGTGGGCCATCTACTTCGACGGGGAGGCGAACCGGATCACGGCCGTCAAAGAGGCGCTGCCGATCTCGCAGTGCGCGTTCTCCCCAACCGGGCTGGACGTCCGCATCGGCGAGGCGACGCTGACCAACGGTCGGCTCGAGGGCCGGGCGGCGTCGGGCGGCCACGCCCTACGATGGTCCCTCGGCTACGAGGGCGACGACCCGCCGCTACTGCTCCTTCCGCGACGTTTCTACGACGGCGGCTTCCCCAAGGCGAAAGCGCTGGTCGGCACACCGAACGCCACCTACGACGGCACGCTGGGCGTGGACGACGACGAGATCGCCATCGACGGATGGGTCGGCAGCCAGAACCACAACTGGGGCAGCCGGCATACCGATCGGTACGCCTGGGGGCAGGTCGCGGGCTTCGACAACGAACCCGACGCGTGTCTCGAATGCTCGACGGCCCGCGTCCGGCTGGGGCCGATCTGGTCGCCGTGGCTCACGCTCATCGTGCTTCGCCACGATGGGCAGGCGTTCGCCCTCAACAGCCTCTACCGTGCGGTGCGGGCCCACGGGCGGTTCAGCTACTTCACGTGGGATCTCGACTCGCGCGGGCCCGGCGTTCGCATTAGCGCCCGGATCCACGCCCCGGCCTCCGCCTTCGTCGGCCTGCGTTACGACAACCCGCCGGGCGGCGCGAAGACCTGCCTGAACACCAAGCTCGCCGCCTGCGAGCTCACGCTCACCCGCCAGGGCGAGCCGCCGCGGACCTTGGCCACCCGACACCGCGCCGCGTTCGAGATCCTGACCGACGACAAGGACCACGGCGTCCCGGTCCTAGGGACGTGATTGCCTCGGCGCTTGCCGCTATCCTCATGGGAGCGGTCCGCACGACGGACCGTGCATACTCAAATAACAGGAGGTAGTGATGGCCAAGTCCGGTGAACTGTCTCAATCGAACCGCGAGGATCGAGCGATGTCCCGCCGGTCGTTCCTCGAGCTGTCGGGCTCGACGGCGGTGGCGGCGTCGGCGGCGATGGTGATGAAGGTGGGACGTGCGTATCCGGCCGGGACGGGCAAGAAGGTTCGGATGGCCGTCGTCGGCGGGGGGTTTGGGGCGTCGTTTCATTGGCATGAGCACCCCAATTGCGTCATCACGGGCGTGACCGATCTTCGGGCCGACCGGCGGGAACGGCTTCGCAAGCACTACCAGTGCGACGCCGTCTACGACGCGCTCGAGATCATGATCAAGCAGGCCAAGGACGTCGACGCGGTGGCCGTCTTCAGCGGCGCCACCGACCACGCCAAGCACGTCCGGATGTGCATGGAGAACGGCTGGCACGTCGTCAGCGCCTGCCCCGCCTGCACGCGGCTGGAAGACGCCGAGATGATGAAGGCGCTCAAGGAGAAGACCGGCCTGAAGTACATGATGGCCGAGTCAAGCTACTACCGACAGGACTGCATCTACGCCCGGAACCTGTACAACGCGGGCGGGTTCGGCGAGCTGTTCTATTCGGAGGCCGAGTACTACCACGATCGCGGCGACCTTAAGAAGCTCATCACCAACAAGAAGACGCGGTTCTATCACCCCCAGACCGGCAAGCCCACGTGGCGGTTCGGGCTCCCGCCGATGTTCTATCCGACGCACTCGCTGGGGTACCTGGTGGGCGTGACGAAGGAACGGGTCAAGAAGGTCTCGTGTCTGGGGTGGGGGTCGGTGCATCCCTGGCTCGAAAAGAACGTCTACGACAATCCCTTCTGGAACGAGGCGTCGATGATGCTGACCGACCAGGGCCACATGTGCCGCTGCAACGTCTTTTGGCTGTGCGCGGCCGGCGGCGAACGAGCCCAGTGGTTCGGCGACAAGGCCTCGCTCTACATGGCCAACGGCGGCGTGAACCCGGCGGTCAAAAAGGAGCGGATGAAGGGCAAGGTGCCGATCGCGATCCCGCAGTACTGGAAGACCGACATGCTGCCCGAGCCGATGCGGCACGGGTCGGGCCACGGCGGGTCGGCCGTCTTCATCTCGGCCGAGTTCGTCAACGCCCTCGTAGAGGACCGCGAGCCGGCCATCGACCTGTACGAGTCGCTGGCGATGACCGCCCCAGGCATCGTCGCCCACCAGTCGGCGCTGAAGGAAGGCGAGCAGCTCGCGGTGCCACAATTCGATCGGCCTGGGGGATAGGGTGCGGGTCCCAAGGATGGGCTGCAGCTCGCCTGTCTATCCTGGCCCAATCTCATTGTGGGCTTGGCATTGTCCTGCTATTCGTTAGACTGGGTGCAGGTTTGACCCCGGAATCCGCCTTGCCAGTCAGCGGGTCATCTCGGCGCCGGGCGATCGCCGAAACGCCGTTGACAGCGAGGGAAAGCACCGCAGTCCCAGGTGTGAAGGGGTGCTTTGCTGGGCTGAGCAGAGACCGCCAGGCATGAGCGAGGCAAGAAGAGCCAAAGTGCGGGAGCAGCCGGTCGCCGTGACGTCGGCGGCATCTACCGGAAACGGGAAGGAAGCTCCGCTGGAAGAGAAGTTCGCTGCGAAGGAGCGGGCGTGGGCACGCCGTCCCGAGGCGATCAGGAACCATCATAGGATCTACCTTGGGGATGCCCGCACACTCCATGGGCTCCCGCGTGATACACCCATCCATTTGGTGGTCACATCACCTCCCTACTGGGATCTGAAGAGGTACCCCGATGACAGGAGCGGCGCGCAGCTTGGTCATATTGGAGGGCGCGACCGTTTCTTGAGGGAACTTGGCAAGGTGTGGCGCCAGTGCTTCCGCCGTCTGGTGCCCGGTGGGCGTCTCTGCATCGTCGTGGGCGATGTCTGCAGGTCTCGCAAGGCGCACGGGCGCCACGTTGTGGAGCCACTGCATGCATATTTGCAGGTACAGTGCCAGAAGCTGGGCTTTGACCCGCTCGCCCCGATCATCTGGAGTAAGATCTCGAACGCCACAACGGAGGTAAGCGGGAACGGCGGAAGATTCCTCGGCAAGCCGTATGAGCCGAATGCCATCATCAAGAACGATATAGAATACATCCTGAGCTTTCGGAAACCCGGGGCCTACAGGCACCCCACGCGGGAGCAGCGCGATCTCTCTCTGATTGGCAAGGAGGAGCATAAGCTCTGGTTCCGTCAGATCTGGTCGGACGTTCCCGGGGACCCACAGCGACAACACCCCGCCCCGTTTCCGGCGGAGATCGCGAAACGCCTCATAGGAATGTTCTCGTTCGTCGGTGACACGGTTCTCGATCCATTCTGGGGGATCGGAAACACCACGATCGCCGCAATGCAGATGTACAGGTCGTCCATCGGGTTCGAGATAGAGCCCGAGTACGTCGCGATAGGTCGCGAGCGCATCGGTACACCCCACCTCGACAGCTCGGTCGAGTTCGTTGTCCCAGACGAGGGAGAGGCGCGCATCAGATGAGCCCGAACCCGGAGCCCTTCCTCCATCATCTGCGCGAAGCCGGGTATCACCCTCGCTCGGACAGGCACTCAAACGCTCTCGCAGAGGCGATCGTCAAGGATCTCTTCGCACACTGCCCAAGGATCCAAGAAAGAGCACGGTCGGGCGACCTCGTGTACGATCTCAACTTCACCCTGAGAGCTGGTACGGCTGACTGGAACGTCGATCTTGTCTTGGGAGAGCCTCAGCTTGGCGTGGAGTCGGCGTCCGTCGAAGACACGCTGGCGAAGCAGAGCCCATCCATGGTTCAGATCGCGATCGAGTTGAAATCCGTCATGACGGAACACCGAAAGGCGGTCAAGAACCGAAAACGCGATCTTGAAGCGCACCACGAGCATGTGCACAACTACAATGATGCCTCGATTGCCGGTGGCGTGCTGATCATCAATGGTGCTTCCTCGTTCAAGTCTCCCTTGCGGAGTGAAGAGACCGTTCATAGACATCCGCAGAAGCTGGTTGAACACTGCGTGTCCGAACTGCGATCCGTAGCCGCTCGTGGCGGCGCAACTGGCTACGGTCTCGAGGCACGTTGTGCGATCGTGGTGGACTTTGACAATGTCAGTCCACAGAACGGATCCTTCGTCACTGAACCCCCTGCGCCGGGCGTCGGGGATCCGCTGCACTACGACACTTTCATTCGCACCCTCTGCAATCACTACACGAGGCGATTCTAGCCCTGGAATGCTCCCCGTGCCTGACTCACGGGTCATCCCGTTTGTCTCGGACAGGGGCCGGGCCCGCGGGCGTAGACGCTCATGTTGCGGAGGGCGGAGGTTCGGGTGAACTCGGGGTGACGGGCGAAGAACTCGAGCATCGCTTTGCGGACGCCGGGGAAATGGCCCCCGCGGGTGTCGTGCAACGCCACGTAGCCACCGGGGCGGACGTGGGGGGCGAATCCCTCGAGGTCGGCGCGGACGTCCTGGTAGTCGTGTGATCCGTCGACCCACAACAGGCGCATCGGTTCGCACCAGCGTTCGGCAACGCGCTGAGAGCGCTCCCGGATCGGCTCGACCACGTCGTCGACGCTGGCCTGGCGAACGTGTTCGAGGAACGCGGCGTAGGTGTCGACGCCGGGTTCGATGTCGGGCCGTTCGTGACCTTCATGCGGGTCGATGGCCACGACGTGCCCCGCCCCGGCGTGGCGAACGCCATGTGCAAGCCAGAGCGTGCTGCGTCCCAGGAAGCTGCCGATCTCCACGACGCGCCCGGTGACCGTCGCGGTTGCAGCCAGGTGGTACAGGATCATCCCCTGCTCGGTATTCAGGCAACCAGGGACGCTTTCGATGCGAGCGATCGTCTCGGGGGAAAGCGTGGCGCGGGCGAATCGCCGGGCCGCTCGACGGAGGCGGTTCGTCGAGGTAGGTAGACAGCGGAGGATGGCACGCTTCAGGCCCATGGTCGGTTGAGTATCTGCCCCACCCATCGAACGTCAAGCTTAGCGGGGCCGCGTGCGACCCCTCCACCGCCGCACGCGGCGGTGCTAAACGAGGGATGCCAAGCCACCACGCGCGAGGAGCAGGTGCGTCGCGCTGCGGGACTTCCCTTCTACTCCGGATGTTCGTCGACCCGTTCGTGGCGACTGGCGATCTCGGGGAGGGCCAGGAAGAGGCGCTCCTCGGCGGCGGTGAGCTCGACCTTGCGTCGGGCCATGACCTTCCGGGCCACCTCGATGCCGCGATGGGCGTCGTACCAGTCGCGTCCGTCGTCGGTGTACCAGCTGAACGAGGGGACGAACTTGGGCGGGTAGTGGCTGACGAAGACGTTGCAGCCGAAGCCGACGACGGAGCCGGTCGGGAAGCTGAGGTTGATGCCGGCCTTGCTGTGGTCGCCCATCGTCAGGCCGACGAACATCTCGCCGGTGGGCGTCTCCACGCCGTTGACGGGTACGGAGATCTCGCCGTAGGTGTTCTTCAGATCGGAGTTGATGCAGTCGGCGGCGATGTTGATCCACTCGCCCAGATACGCGTGGCCCAGGAACCCGTCGTGCTGCTTGTTGCTGTGGGCGTGGATGATCGAGTTGTCGATCTCGCCGCCGACCTTGCAGACGGGCCCGACGGTCGTCCCCTCGCGGATGGTCGCGCCGGCCTGGATGAGGGTGTTGTCGCCGATGTAGCACGGACCTTCGATGGTGCAGTGCGGGCTGATGGTCACGTTCCGACCGATCACCACGGGGCCCTCTTCGGCGTCGACGACGGTACAGGGCTTGATCTTGCTGCCGGGCCCGATGTGGATCGCCGATTCGTTGATCAGGTGGGCGCCGGGGTAGACGTTGCCCTCGACACCCGGTCGCGGATCGGCCTGCCACTGCCGCACCAGCTCGGGCCCGTTCGCGCGAACCGGATGCCAGGGGTAGCACAGCAGGCCGTATCGCGGCAGGTCGAGCTTTGTCTGCTGATGCCGGGCCTGATGCCGATCCAGGCATGCGAACAGCCGCTCGTGGTCCAGCCAGACGTCGGCCGTCAGCTCGGCGGCCATCTCGGCGTCGGCGTTGGCGAAGGCGACGCCCGGCCCGTTCGCACCGACGGCCGGTGCGTCCGGCCAGGTCATGGCGGACGCGGCCAGGAGTCGGCCGTTGACGAACAGCGCTTCTCCCTCGGCAGGCTGATTGACGGGCAGCTGCCACCGCTCGGCGACGACGTCGGCGAGTTCCGGGCGGACCATCAGCGAGACGTCTGCCGGCCCGACGGCGGCGCGGATCTTGTCAATGATTTGATCGCAGCCGCACCGCAGCTCGAACGTGGCCCGCCAGTAGGTCAGGGGGAGCAGATCGACGTAACGGTAGTCTTCGAAGATGACGAGTCGTCGCATGATGGGCTCCGTATCCGGCAACGCGGTCGGGTCGATGATCGCCTGCGAAGGATATTGTCGGTCGGGTCGCCGGTGTGGCAACCCCCAACAAGAAAGGGGATCCGATCGGGTTCAAAAAGGGGACTGGCTCCGAGCCGGGAACGCCCAGCTCCTCGGGGAAGCCTCCGTGACGGCGAGGTGCCTGTCCCCTTTTTGAACCTTTGAACCAAGCCCAACAAAAAAAGGGACCCGACCGTCGGGCCCCGTTTCTGTCAAGCAGAAGGCCATCCACCGCAATGCCGTTGAGGGGAGATTTGATTGAACCCTTCTGCAACGTGGGTTGCTAAAGACGGGCCCAAGCCGCCCAGCTGACCCGGAGGCGCCGGGTACGCCTGCTGACCTGCCGGCAAGCATCCCCTAGGGTTCGCGTATCGGTTCTATCAAATACGGCCCCTCTATCGAACATGGCAGACAGCCTTTCCGCATCTACCTGTATAGCAGCTTTGGCTCGTCAAGCCAAGCCAGAAATGTCCATCGGCAATCGCGTTCGGATGGACGCGGCAGACACGATTTGTTTACATATCCGCACCCGCCGTCCGTGCGGCGAGAACGTCGTAGGACACAACGTCTTGGAGAGCGAGCCATGAGGATCGCGATGCTGGCAACGGGCGTCAGCTTGTGGACCGGAGCCCACTTGTCGGCCGGCCCGGCCCCGGTCGAGCCATGCGCCATCACCCTCGACGGTCGGCTGGACGATCCGGGGTGGCAGCGCGCGCTGGTCTGGACGACCGGCGATCAGCGAATCACACCGGATCGGTTCACCTGTCGGGTGGCCTACGACGCCGAATTCATCTACCTCGCCGCTGACGTGAACGACCGTGACGTTCGCGGCACACACGCCCAGCCGCGCAGCGCAGTGTTCAAAGACGACGCGATCGAATTCTTCTTCGAGGTCGACCGTGCCCGCGCCCGCGATCGCACGCCCCGAACGTTCGAGTACGGCTTCAGTCCGGCCGGCGGCTGCAGCAACGTCATGGGTCGCGGGAGCGGCGACGGCTCGCAGTACCCGGGCTACATCTGGCCGCCGAGCTTCGAATCGAAGATCGCCTTCAAGACCGTTCTGAAGCCCGGCACGACGCTCAACAACGGTGCGGATCGCGACCAGGGGTTCATCGTGGAGGCCCGCGTGCCGTGGTCCGAATGGGGCGTTCGTGGCGCGGAGATGCTCGGTCGGAGCATCGGCTTCAACGTCATCAAGATCTGCAGGCCTGAGCAGAAGGCGCCGAGCGAGGTCCCGCTCAGCCTGACGCCGGGCATCACGTTCGAGAACAACCACAATCCGAGCCTGTGGCGAAACCTGTGCCTGTTCCATCCGACCCGTCTGACCCCGCCGCCGCGCGACCGGATCGCGCGGGCGCGATCGGGCAGTTACGCGCTGGCGCAGAAGGTCGTCGGCACGCATTACTTCTACTGGTATCGCTGGCCGGACCAGCATTTCTGGGACGACCCGGCCTGGGCCGACGACGCCCTGCAGGACCATTTCTGCAAGGCCCAGGTTGTATCGTTCGATTCAACCGCATGGCACGAACAGGAGCTGCGGGACGTCATGGCGGCCGGCATCGACTTCGTTCTGCCGGTCTACTGGGGCGCGCCGGGCAACTACCTGAAGTCCGGGATCGCCTTCAGCGTGCTCGGCCTGCCGCCGATGGTCGAGGCCCTGGACCGGATCGCGGCCGAGGGCAAGACCCCGCCGCGGGTGGGGCTGTTCTATGACACCTCGACGCTGCTGACGTCGGTCCGCGGTCTGGGTGAGGCGGGGCGCGTGCTCGATCTGACGACCGATCGCGGCAGGGACGTCTTCTGCCGGACGATTCGCGACTTCTTTATCATGGTGCCGCCGCGTCACTGGGCGATGGTCGACGGGAGACCGATTGTCGTCTTGTACGGCAGCTTCGGCGCCAAGCACGACCCGTCGACGATCGACGCCGTCTACAAGCGGTTCGAGAAGGCGCTTGGCTGTCGACCCTATGTCGTACGGAACGTCGACTGGAAGCTGGGCACCGACGCGGTGACGTCGTGGGGGGCGGCCCTGGTCGGCCCGCATGCGCCAGGCCAGGCAGGGCCGGGAACGGTCGTCCAGATCGGTCCGGGCTATGACGATCGGGCGGTGCCGGGCCGGACCACGCCCGTCCGGTCGCGCGACAACGGCGGGTTCTACGAGGCCGCATGGCGCAAGGCCGTTCGGAGCGGGCGGAACATCGTGCTGGTCGAGACCTGGAACGAGCTGCACGAAGGGACGGAGATCTGCGCGTCTGGCGAACACGGCCGCAAGTACATCGAGCTGACGGCCCGGTACAGCCGGATCTTCAAGCGCGGCCTGCCGCTGCCGCCGTTCGAGTACGAACCGTCGGACATCGTCGGCCGGCGGACGGACCAAGGCAGCGAGTTCGCCTCGGCCGACGTCGTCTCCTACGCACCGGGTCGGCAGGCGGGCGTCTACAGCGTCGCCGGTCTCGAGGACGGGCTTTGCAGGATCGTCGACGTCGAGGGGGTCAAGGCGTTGCGATCGGTGCCAAACAAGGTGTCGCAGGGCCGATACCTGTACTTCCGCGTGGCCGATGCGTACGTCTTCAACACGAACGGACAGGTCGAGATCACGATCGAGTATCTGGACGACGGGCGCGGCGAAGTCCGGCTGCACTACGACTCGCGAAACGCCGACGCCACGCTGATGGGCGCGTACAAGGACGCGCCGATGGCGGTCCTGACCGGGACCGGGTCGTGGAAGACCGCGACGTGTCGTCCCCCGCAGATCCGACTCGCCAACCGACAGAACGGCCAGTCGGACTTCCGCCTCTACATCGGTGGGCGCGATCTGACTGTCCGGAAGGTCACGGTCAGGAAGCTACCCCGCCAGTAGCGATATGGTGACGACGGCTATCTGACGTTGACCACGAGGACGTCGGTTTGGCCGCCAGTGAGGATCGCGCCGGTGATGGCATCGGTGCGGTTGCCGGCGGCATCGGTGGCCCTGCATCGCAGTTCATGCCGTCCCTGGGCAAGCCGCAGGGGCGAGGTATAGGGGGTGTAGGCCTTGCCGTCGATCGAGACCTCGACGGCCCTTATCCCCGAGAGCTTCTCGGCGGCCTCGAAGGCGAAATCCGTCTGGGGCGTGGCGAAGTAGACGCCACCTTCCTGCGACATCGCGGGCTTGGTCGCCAGGGCGATCACGGGCGGGGTGACGTCGATGCGGACCTCGCGGGTCTCCGGGGTCGGGTCATCCTGCCTGGTCTTGAAAGCGACGCTCGTAACGCCCTCCTGCGTGACGCGGACCCGTTGGCCGGCCGTCCACTTGCCGTCGTTCACGCGATACCAGCCGTTGGTCTTGAAATCGATCGTCACGGGCTCTCGATGCCACGCGAGTCCGGGCCGGGCCGGCGCAGGTGCTGTGGGGGCCTCACCGAAGTAGACGTCGTCGATCCACGCCGTGCCGCTCTGGTGCGCCAGGCCGATGTAGAGCGTGGCAGCCGCGACCGGCTTGGCCGGCTTCCACGTGGTCTCGGCGAGCTGCCAGTCGTGGGTGCTCGGGTCGAAGTGAAGCCGCAGCGTGTGCCGGCCGCCTTCCTTGTACGTTACGTAGATGAAGACCAGGAAGCTGTTGCCCTTGGCGCCGGTCAGGCCTTGCGTCTTGTGCCATGCGGACACCTTCAGCACGCGCGGGGATCGCTTGAAGCGAATCGCCTTGGCCCGCGCGCCGACGTAGACGCGCGGGTCGTTCTTGATCGCGTCGGGTGAGATGCTGATCTTGAGGCTCTTGCGGCCACTGTGGGCGGTGGTGGCGTCAAGCTCGTAGTCGGTCCCGTACTTCTGCCAACAGCGCTTGACCTCGCTCTTTCGTTCGAAGCTCGGCGCCGCCACCAGGTTTCGGGGATCGGTCGGGTCGACGGGCATGGTCAGGCGGGCCAGCACGGCGGGCGAAAGCGCGCTCGATGGGCAGAACCGGTCGCTCAGCATGTAGCGCAGGATGCCGTCCATCAGCGCTACACAGGACGGATTATCCGCGTCGAACATGCACGTCGAGACCATCAGGCGTCCCTTGCCCACGCGCTTCTCGAAGATGGCGGCGTGCTTGCGGACGTCCTCGGCCGAGCTGATGATTTCCAGAATCGGGTCGAAGGGCGTGCCGCCCAGATCCTCCTCGAAGTAGACGCAGGACGCGCCTTCCAGAACCGGATAGAACGGCCAATCGCCCCAGCCTTCGTGCGGCAGGTCCGCGAAGATCGGGTGCTGTGCGATGACGCTGCCGACGTTGTGATGCTCGCGCGCGCCCAGCCCCGGCCGAAACGACCGCCATGAGGTGTATTCGTTGAACGGCGCCGTGCCGAGCAGCAACACGTCGCCGCCGGCCGCCAGATGCTCGACGTCGCGGGCGGCGATCCGCGACACGATCCGCAGGCGCGTCTTGGATCCCTCATCCAGCTCGCCCAATCCCTCGTAACGTCCCGCCAGCCGCCGACGCGCGCTGTCGTCCGCATCGGCGGCCACCTTCGGCGGCGTCAGCTTGCCGAAGACCCAGAAATCCCAGTCGTTGGCCAGGTCGCAGGCGTCGCCCTTCAGATTGACCGACAGGTTGAACCGGGTCGTCCGCTCGACCGCGGGCCAGGTGATCTTCAGCGTCCGGATCGTGCTGACCCCGCCGTTGGGGATGCTCGGGATCACGCAGCCGTCCTGGAGCGCCGTCCTGTCGCCGTCCTTCAGGGCCCAGCTCAGCTTGCCGTTTCGGATCGGCGCGTCGGCGTACAGCGAAACCATGATTCGCGCCTCGAACGGGGTGCCGGTCCAACAGGATCGGTTGATGCTCCCGCCCGCGAAGTCGAGCAGCAGCACGCTCTCGTCGTTGTAGCGCAGGATCCCCTCGACGGTGTCGCCGGGCTTGAGCTGGCCGAACTCGTCCAGGATGCCCGTCGTGTAGTGCGGCGTGAAGTGCATGTCCTGCATGCCGAGGAACTCGAAACCGGCCAGCCCGTCGCACTTGCGGGTCTTCTCGACGCAGTACTTCTTGCAGATGGCGTGCAGCTTCGAGCTGTTGAGGTGATAGGTTCGCCAGCGGTCGAGCAGGCCGGCGTCGGCCAGGTCTTCCCGCAGCGTCGTGTACAAGTACGGTGGAACCCGCCCGGTGTACTTGGCCGCGTTGTCGGGGTTCAGATACGAGGCGCCCATGAACAGCTCATGCATGGACAGCGGCTTGTCGTAAATCCGGAAGCGTTCCTCCATCTCCCGCCACGGCGTGCTGAAGTAGCTGTAGCCGAACGCGCCGCCCGAGTAGTGTCCGAACAGGTCGCACGCCTTCGTGTACCTGGCCAGCCGCTCGGCGTGGTGGGGGAAGGGCTTGCGCGTCAGCTCGCGCTTGCCCTTCGCGTCGAAGGCGTAGTCGATCCCGCGAATCGCCTGTTGCGGCATGACCAGGGACTCGGGATGCAGCGACTTGATCAGGTCGTACTGCCTTTGATACTGCTCGATGATGCCCTCGTAGTAATTTCGCTCCCCGCCGAACCCGTAGAAGCACATGCTGGGATGCCTGCGCGTCCATCGCAGGATGGGCGTCCAGACGTCCTTGTAGTGCTCCCGATGTTCCTCAAGCACGGTCATGTGATCGCCGCACTGCATGATCATGCCCAGCTCGTCGGCGGCCTCCAGCAGCTCGATCGGGCAGACCCTGGCGGCGAAGTTGATGTAGTTCATGCCGATCTGCTTGGCCCGCCGGATGTGGCGCGTCCAGTACGCCTTGGAGGTCGGCGTCGTGCAGTGGACGGGGAAGTAGTACGCGCCGAACTCACCGCGCAGATACACCGTCCGCCCGTTGAGCCTCAGCTTTCTGCCCTCGTGGGTCCATCGTCGCAGGCCGAACCGTTGCGCGTGCGTGTCCCAGACGACGCCGTCCCCCGTTACCCAGCGAATGTCGGCCCAGTACAGGCTGGGCTGCTTGGGGCTCCACGGACGGACGCCGTCGATGCGGGCCTTCCATGTGATCTGCTTGACACCGTCGAACGCCGGGACGTTGACGGTTCCCTCGGCGAGAACCGCGCGTTTGGCCGCGTCACGGACACGCCACGCGAGGCTCGAGTCGGGCGCGCGTCGGGGCCCGCCGGGCACTCGCAAATCGATCTGCCAGACGACCTCGTGCAGGTCGTTTCCAGGCTTGATGTACAGGTCGTCGATGCGGCCTGGCCCACCCGCCACGTCCAGCGTGATGGATCGGGTGATGCCGCTGGCCTTGCCGGCGTTGCCCAGAAACGCCCAGCCGCCGGCGAAGCCCCGCGTGTTGTCGACCGAAATGACCAGCTCGTCCTTCTGCCCGGGTCTGATGTCGTTCGTCAGGTCGATCGCGCAGGGGGTGTACACGCCGTAGTCGTAGGTCCCGACATGCTTGCCGTTCAGCCAGACGTGCGTCTGTCCGACCGCCCAGCCGATCGTGAGGCGGACGGCCCGGCCCTTCCACGCGGCGGGGATGTCGATGCTCTTTCGATACCACCCGATGCCGGTCAGGTATCGCACCGGGCCCAGCGTCGTGGTGAACTGCGCCGTCTTGAACCACCGGGCCGCCTTGAACCGATCCAACTGGTCGTCCCATCCGCACGGCACCTTGGCGGTCACGTCAAACGCCGACGACGGAGGTATCGCGGGAATCGCCTCCACCGACGGGCCCGTCCAGGTAAAGGGCCAATCGCCGTCAAGCGACATCGTGATGCGCTCGTCCGCCCGCGCCGCGCCGGCGGCGCAAATGAGCGTACAGGTCGTCAGGATCGTCTTGGCCGGTGACATCGGCGAGTGTCCTCCGCGGTAGTCACTACGGATGCTTCATTGGCTTGGTGCGCGCCCCGACGAGCTGGCGGTAGCGCTGCGTGATGGCCTGCAGGACCTTGATGGCCCGCTCGGACTTCTCCGGCGGGAACGCGGACCGCTTTGCCTCGGGGCCCAGCGAGGCGTTGGCCATCTGGGGCGAATGGGCCACGTGCACGTCCACCATCTCGTTCCAGCTGTAGAACCCCAGGCCGTTGAACAGCGACGCCGCCTGCTCGGCACGCTGAGCGACGAATCGCTCGAGCTCGGCCGGACTGCGCGGATTGCCCCAATGCGAGTAGGTACGGAAGGCCAGGACGAACTTCTGGCCCGTCCGGGCCCGATGCTTCCGCAGCGTCTCGATTTCCTGATCGTTGAGCGGGCCGGTCGCCCGGAACAGCACGATGTCGGCGTGGTCGCACGACTCGGGATTGGCGGCGTAGCCGATGCGATAGCCCACCGCGTGCGGATGCGTCGAGCCGTACTGATACGGGATCTCAGCCATGAACAGCACGTCGGGATGCTTCTGCCGGACTCGCTTGGCCATCGCGGCGAGGGAATCCGACACGACCTTCGACCGGAAGGCAACGTGATCCTCGACGGCCTGAGGGTGTTTGGCCTTGCCCTTCGGGTGTGCCGCGTAGTCGAAGATCTTGGCGTCGCGCGGGTCCACGTGCAGGAAACCGCCATACACCGTACCCCACGCCTCGTTCAGCGCCTTGATGTCCTTGTAGCGACCGCGCAGCCACTGACAGAACATCAGGTTGCTCTGCTCGTCGAAACTGCCCGCCCAGGCCGCCTCCACGCCGAGGCAGACGACCGGCCGGTCCTTGCCCTCCCAGCGCAGGTGCAGGATCGCCCCGTTCTCGAGATAGCGATCGATGTAGGCGGTCGCGTACTTGGCGCCGAACGAGATCGTCGATGGGTGCCAGATCAGTGGGGCCGCCCGGCCGCCGTCCTGGTTCAGCCCGTAGACGATGTCCTCGTCGTACCATCGCTTGGCCGCCAGCCGCCGCCCCCAATTGACGTCCGCCCAGCTCTTGAGCGACAGCCACGGCACGATCTTGGTCCCGGTCTGCTTTGCCAGCCGGTGGCTGCGGTCCAGCCAATGCCAGTCGCGGTCCAGCGCCTGCGACCACTCGTGGTCGATCAGCAGCGTGTTGACGTGCATGTGGCGGAGCCGGGTCATGTCCCGCAGGATGGCCTGATCATCCCCCTTCCACGGCTGCCACCAGTGCGGGAAGAAGTAGACGCCCGCCAGCGGCTCGCCGTCAGGCAAACGCAGAGGGCTTTCGCCCCCGTTGCCGGCGCCCATGGCCATCTGGCACGACGCGCTCACCGCCAACGCCATCACCGCACACACACCGCACCTGTCCATCGTCCTGCTTCCTGTTGACCTGTCGACGTGTCGATTTGTCGACGTGTCGACTTGTTGACCCCTCACCGTCGCTCCAGGTCGGCGATGCGTCTCTTGGCGTACTGCACCTGGCCGACATGTTTGGCGCCCTTCTTGGCCTTCTCGGCCAGCCGCTGGAATTTGAAGCGCTTTCGGCCTTCGCGGGGCTGGGAGCGGCGTGCCTTGGCCTGTTCCTTCCACTCGGCCTTGTGGTGGGCTGACAGCTCGACGAACCGCCGATACGCCGTCAGCGCCTCGCGGGGCCGCTGGGCCTTGTCGCAGGCCAGCCCCTTGTTAAACCACGCCTTGGCGAAGGTGGGCTTGAGTCGCAATGCCCGGTCGTAGTCACGAATGGCACGATGGTATTCGCCCTTCTCTGCGTGCGCCTTGCCGCGGTTGTAGTAGGTCATTGCGTCGTTGGGGTTCAGCTTCAGGGCGACGCTGAAGTCGTGGATCGCCTGATCGAACATGGATTTCAGGGCGTAGGCGTTCCCCCGGCTGCTGTAAGCCAGCGCATAGTTGCCGTCCAGTCGGATGGCCCGAGTGAACCCGTGGATCTGTGCATCGGGCGTCGAGGCGGCCGACGCTTGCGAGAAGACTCTGTAGGCCTCCACGTTGGTGTTTCCCGTCTTTTTGACCTCCTGCTTCTGTGTTTCGGTCAGGACGATCCGCTCGGCGGGCGGGGCCTCGACCGGCGCGGGGCGGGCGTCGACAACCACCACCTTCTTGTCGAACGACTGAATCACGGCGTCGGCCAGCTTCGACAGCGTATCGAAGATCTCCGTCGACTTGCCCGTCACACTCGCCGTGTTCAGCACCACGCCCGACTGGACGTCCGCCACCCGGACATTGAACATCACGGTGCCACCATCGCTCGCGAACGTACCGATGACGATTCGCTCGGCACCGAGGACCTGGCCGACCTTGACCGCGCTGGCCGGGTTGGTCATGTCGGTGTTCTGGAAGTCCTGCTCCTTGAGGACCTCCTTGATCTGGTTGCGTTCGACGACCACCAGGGCGGGCACGCCGGCGAGCTTGGTCGTCAGCGTCTCGGCCGCCCCTTCGCCGACCCAGTCGGTCTGCTTGTCGGCCTTGAGGTTCTTGAACGGCAACACGGCGATGGTCCGCGGCGGTTGCGTGGCCGTCGTGGCCTCGGCCCGGGCAAGCGCCGACATGAGGACGGCCTGCAGCAACGCCCCCATCACGGCGATTCGACCCATGCGGATCTGACGCGTCATGACACAGCACTCCTGTTCAACGGCAAGGTGGTCGTCCTACGGGGCAAGGGACTCCCCTCACATGAGAGTCCATTGGCGGGGGGAGATTATAGCCGGTCTGGCGGCAGCGGAATAGACGGGGACAGCATCGGCGCGCCCGCGAAGCGCGCGGCTGCTACTTCATCTCGCCAGGGACGGCTTGGTCCTTGATCCCCAGATGATCCTCCAGCTTCTGCTCGATGAAGAGGGCCTGCTCCACCTCGCTCATGCCGCTGAGCAGCCTGAGCTTGCGTCCGTCGGCGAGGGCGGCGTTGACGCGATAGTGGGTCGTGGAGCCGCCCTGTTTGCTGGTGGAGACGTGCTCGGTGCAGTAGAGCTGCTCGAGCTGTGCGGTCTCGATGGTGTGGTTGCCCGGCCAGGGCAGCGGGCCGTGCCGGACGGTAAGCGTGCCGCTGGCGACCTTCAGGACCGTCCGGTTCAGTAAACCCGAGATGGTGTAGTAGGTCAGACCGACGCCGATGGCGACGTGCGCGATCGGGAAGACGATCATGATACAAGGCCCGCCCTCCGTGAGGGCCATGAAATACCAGAACACCAGGAACCCGTCCCAGGCGATGCAGAAGAAGATCAGGAAGACGTGCATCGGCGAGAACCACCTCCGCACGATCGTCACGTCACGTCCCCACTCCTCGACGGTGATGGCCTTGGGCATGGGCACGGCGGCCCGGTCGCGTCTTGTAGGCGCGTCTGCGTCCCCAAGGCGGTCGGCGAAACCGAAGACGGCGTTGCAGGACCGGCACTTGGCGATGGCCAGCTCGATGTTGACGTCTTCGGCGGGGATCAGTTCCCCGCAGGTTCTGCAGTGCAACGCCATGCCTCGTTCTCCGCGTCCGCGTCGGGGGAGGAGAAATGCGTTGGTCCGCCTCCCATGCTCGAACCCAAGTAACTGCGCATCAAGTCTATCCGCTGTCATCGGAGAAGGAAACGGATTGGTGCATTCACGACGACTGGCTCTCACGCAGGAGGTGCGCCATACATGGGGTCATGGCTGAGGCCCGCGCCGTAGGTGCATCCCGCCTTGACTTCGGGATGGGAATCGGGGAATCTGCCTGAGCTTCGCCGGCCGGGGGTCGTAGAGGGTACGCGTCATGGCCACAAAGAAGCGCTCCGCGGGCAAGTCCCTGCCGACCTTGCCGTTCAAGGACTTCTTCACGTTCGCCCAGACCGAACGGTTCATCCAGTCCCTGGCCCAGGCCAAGCCGAAGCTGTGCCACCTGGGGTCGATCGGCGAGTCGCGGGAGGGTCGGCCCATCTATATGCTGACCCTCACGGACTTCGATACGGGCGACCCGCAGGACAAGCCGGCGTATCTGGTCCACGGCAATATCCACGCGACCGAACTGGCCGGCACGCACGCGACGCTGATGACGGCGCGGCAGCTGCTCGCCGATCACGACGCCGGCCGGATCGACCTGCTCGGACGAATCGCGTTTCACATCGTCCCCCGACTGAATCCGGACGGCGCGGAGTACGCCGTGACCACCAGCGGCGTGATCCGCAGCCGGACCGACCGGCACCCCCTGGTGGCCAATACGCTGTATCAGGAAGATGTGAACGGGGATGGACTGATTCTGAGCATGCGCCAGAAGCATCCCGACGGACCGTTCGTGAAGGACCCCGACGATCCGCGACTGATGATCCGTCGTGAAGGGGATTCCAAACCGCCGTTCTATCGGGTGATTCCCGAGGGCCTGATCTACGAATGGGACGGTACGGATGACATCCGCATCGAAGGCCGGCACTTCGACTGGAACCGGAACTGGTCGTACGACTGGCGTCCCGAACCGGAGCAGGGCGGCGCCGGAGACTTCCCGTTCAGCGAGCCCGAGATGCGGGCCCTGGCAGAGTGGATCCACGGCACGCCCAACCTGTTCGGCGCCCTGGGATACCACACCGGCCCCAACGCCGTCCTCATGCCGCCCTCGACTGGATCGCTCGACGACCTCGACGCGGAGGACCTGAGAACGATCCAGGACATCGCCGACATCGGGGTCAGGCACACGGGCTTCCCGCCCACGCACGTGATCAACTACAAAGTCGATCGCGATCGGACGGTCAACCTCCGCGGGCATTTCCACAACTTCGGTTACCAGCACCTGGGGCTGTTCGTGTATGAGTTCGAGCTCGGGACGATGTACAACACGCCGAACGTCAGCACGAAGGAGATCTTCGCCTGCCGCACGCCGGCCGAGACCGAGGCGATCATCCGAAAGATCATGCGATGGTGGGACCGCAACCGCCGGCGGGCCCCGACGCTGTTCAAACCGTGGCGACGGTTCCGTCATCCGCAACTTGGCGAGGTGGAGGTGGGCGGGCTGCTCCGCAAGTATCTGTACAATCCGACGCCGGCGGAGCTGGCCACGATCTCGAAGAACACGTACCGGTTTACCGTCGACCACGCGGCCAAGCATCCGTGGGCGCGGATCGAGGCCGTGAGCGTCCACGGGGTGGCCGACGGCGTCTACCGCGTGCGAGCGCGGATTGCCAATCGAGGCGAATTGCCCACAAACGTCACCAACAGGGGCCGGTCGCTGGCCCGGATCAAGCCCGTACAGGTCGAGTTCCAGACCGGCGAGGGGGCCGAGTCGCTCAGCCAGCAAGCGCATTACGACCTGGGGCACATGCCGGGGCTGACGGGCGCGCGGGCGCTGGAGTGGTTCGTGCGCACGCCGCCCGATGGGTCGGTTTGCACGATTCACGTGCGGGGCGGCACGGGCGGCAACGTCAGCCGGGTGGTTGAGCTTCCCCCGCGGCCGGCGAGACGCAGATCACGAGCGTGATCTGTTGGGTCGTCAACGAAGGTTCTAGTTTGGAGGATGGGCCGGACATGCTAAAGATCAACATGCTGGTTCGACACGTGGGCTCGTGGGCCCTGGTGATGGGTGTGATCCTGTCGGGTGCGATCGGGTGCTCGACTGCGTCCGCTGAGACGAAACAGTTGGTGGTTCAGGCAGGCGGGCAGGATCGGGCGATGGTGCCGGTGTGTATCGACGCGCCAACTGGCGTAACCGATCCGGAACTGACCGACGCCGACACGGGCAAACCCGTGGCCTGCCAGGTCGCCGACGGCAAGCTGTGGTGGATCCTGGAGAAGCTGGCGGCCGGCAAGACCAAGACGTATCGCGTGGCGTCGGGCGGCAAGGCCAAGCCCGTGGTCGAGGTCCGCAAGGGGAACGGCAAGATCGACGTGACCATTGGCGGCAAGCCATTCACGGCGCTGGTGTGCGATCCCGACGAGATCCGCCCGTACTGCTACCCGCTGTTCGGGCCCAGGCAGGCGGTGATGACCCGCGGCTACCCGATGGTCGGCGACATCCCGGGTGAGCGGCACGATCACCACCATCATCGCAGCTTTTACGTGGCGTACGGCGAGGTGAACGGCGAGAACTTCTGGCACGAACCTCGGGACAAGCAAGGCCAACCCAACAAGAAGGATTGGGACCGACAGGTCGTCAGCCGGGTGGTTCGCGCCGAGAGCGGGCCGGTCTTCGGACAGATCGAGCTCCTGGTCGACTGGACGAACCAGGCCGGCAAGAAGGTATTGGCAGAGCAGCGGCGGCTGACGTTGTATGCGATGGACGGGGCCGCGCGGATGATCGACCTGTACATTGCGTTCAAAGCCAGCTACGGCGACGTGGAGTTTGGCGACACGAAGGAAGGCGGCATCTGTTCGCTTCGGGTGGCCCCGAAGATCCGCGAGACGCCGGGCGCGAAAGGCAGCGGCGGCGGCCTGATCACCAACAGCAACGGCGAGGCGACGGCGCGGCGGGCCTGGGGCAAGCGGGCCAAGTGGGTCGACTACAGCCGCGTCAAGGGCGAGCAATACGGAATCACCGTGTTCGATACGCCCGGCAACCTGCGATATCCGACGTGGTGGCACGTCCGCGACTACGGGCTGTTCACGGCCAATCCGTTCGGCATCAGCTATTTCGACAAGGGAAGCGGCAAGCGGGGCGACTACCAGCTGGCGGCGGGCAAGGAACTGGTGTTCCGCTACCGGCTGTACCTGCATCAGGGCGACGTCAAGGCCGCCAACGTCGCCGCACGCTACGAGGACTACGTCAGCCCGCCGAAGGCGACGTGGAAATGATTGCCGCACACCGGTCCGTCCCATAGGGACGGCGTGAGAATAGCCCAGGAGTTCACTCCTGGGTGAGCGGGACACAGCCAAGACCTAATCCCGTAGGGACGGCTGAGCCGGGGGGATGGTTCAGCCGTCCCTACGGGACTGCGTTGCTGGAGGGGCATGAATTCCCAGGACTGAAGTCCTGGGCTAGTTTCGCAAGGTCCCTACGGGACCAAGAGGATTGCGCCCCGTTAGGCGGGAAGGCGTTGCTCGACGTCGCGCGACGCGGCTGGACAACCCAAGGACTGTTGCGCGAAACGAAGAGGAAGATCCATGACAGGAATGCACCGAACGAAGCGGGAAGCGTTGCTGGCGGTCTTGATCGCCGGAGTGGCATCCGGACGGGTGTTGGCGAGAGACGACGGTCTGCCGGATACCAAACCGGACCAGGTCGGCATGTCCGCCCAGAAGCTGGGCGAGGTCGGCCAGGCCCTCCAGACGTGGGTCGACCAGAAACGACTGCCGGGCGGCGTGGTGCTGGCCGCTCGGAAGGGCAAGGTCGTGCTGCGCCAGGCCAGGGGGGTCGCCGACATTGCAGCCAAGCGGCCCATGTCGGCCGATATGCCGATGATGGTGGCCTCGATGACCAAGCCGATCACCGCCACGGCGATCATGATGTTGGCCGAGCAGGGCAAGCTGTCCATCGACGATCCGGTCAGCAAACACCTGCCCGCCTTCAAGGGCCAGAAGGTCATCGGCGGCGGCACGGGCCGGATCACGATCCGTCAGCTCCTGTGCCACATGTCCGGCATGAGCCGGGTGAGTCCAGAGGCCTACGAGCCAGTCAAGCCCGCCGCGGGCCAAACGGTGCTCAGCAAGTTCGTCGGCGGCCTCGCCGCCGAACCCCTCGAATGCAAGCCCGGGACCAAGTTCCTCTACAGCAGCAACGGCTACAGCGTGCTGGGCCGGATCATCGAAGTGATCACCAACGTTACCTGCGAGCAGTTCATTCAATCGTCGATCCTCGGGCCCCTCGGCATGAAGCACAGCACGTTCCGGATCGACGCCGCCCTGAGCAAACGGATGCCCGTGGCCTACGCCCGATCGGAAGGGGGCAAGGGCCTGCGCGTCGATGACCCGGCAGCCGGATGGGTGGCGGGCCTCGAGGGCGAGCTCGCGCCGATCTACCCGGCCGGCGGATTGGTCTCGACCATCGACGACATGGCCGTCTTCCTGCAGATGTTCGCCAACGGCGGCGCGTACGGCAGCCGGCGGTACCTCAAGCCCGTGACCGTCGAGTTGATGACACAAAACCACACGCGCGGCGCCGAGAGCGGCTGGGGCTTGGGCTGGAGCAAGTACTACAAGAAGCACGCCCCGATCGGCGCTTCACCGCGAAGCTACAACCACGCGGGTAAGTTTGGAACGTACGGGTTCGTCGATCCGAGTCTCGATCTGATCGTGCTGCTGTTTCAGCAGATCGACCTGCGTGCCCACGTCGCCGAGGACAGCTTCCGTCTGGTCCGGTCCGCCCTGCAGATGCCCAACGACCAGCCCCCTCCCTACGGCCTGCCGCTGGTGTTCCACGCCGACTTCGAGGACGGCAAGACCGACCGCTGGGAACCCACCGACCCGAAGGCCTGGCGGATCAAGAAGGTCGACGGCCGGGCCGTCTACAACCAGTACCGTCCCAAGAGCGAGTACAAGCCGAAGTACCGGTCGCCGTTCAACATCTCGCTGATCAAGGACCTGCGGCTGGCCGACTTCGTGATGGACGTCACGCTCCGTTCGACCACCAAGACGTACGGCCACCGCGACATGTGCCTATTCTTCGGGCACCAGAGCCCGGAACGGTTCTACTACGTCCACATGGGATTCAGGTCCGACCCGCACAGCAATAGCATCATGATCGTCAAGGACAAGCCGCGCGTCTCGATCATCCAGGACAAGATGGCGAACCCGAAGGCGGACGACGATCCCGCGAAGGCCGTCACCCATTGGCGCGCGAAGGGCACCAACTGGACGGACGCCTGGCACCGCGTCCGACTCGTCCGCCGTGCCGATGCAGGCACGATCGAGATCTACTTCAACGACTTCGCCACGCCCCACATGTACGCGATCGACAAGACGTTCCCCACGGGTCGGGTCGGCATCGGATCGTTCGACGACACGGGGTACTGGGACGACGTCAAGATCTACGGCCACGTGGTGAGGTGAAACGTCGACAAGTCAAAAAGTCGACAAGTCGAAAAGTCGACAAGTCGAAAAGTCAAAACGTCGAAACATCGAAACGGGAACATGCCGGCAGGTTCAGGGGGTGGGGAGGGGGACCATGCGGCGGCGGCGACGGCGGTAGGTACAGACGGTTTCGAACTCCAGGTCGCGAAGTAGCCCGACGGCGTCCATGATGTTGGCGCCGACGTCTTCGAGGTAGTGCGCATCGCTGCCGACCGTGACGGCACGGCCTCCCATCTCGTAGTACCATGACAGGATGGTCCGACCGGGGAAGCAGACGCCCGGTTCCTGCCGCAAGCCGCTCGTGTTGATCTCCAATGCCAGGCCATGCCGGATGACCGCCCGCAAGACGTCGCGGATTTGCGGCTCGTAGTCCCGCGGCTCGAAGGCGGGCAGGCCGCGACTGATCGTGTACCGCTGAAAGTAATCGAGATGGCCGAGCACGTCGACCAACTCGCACGAGGCGATCTGCAGCGCCAGGTCGAAGTAGGCGTTCAGGGCGTCGGCGAGGGGTAACTCGTCAAACAGGGCCTCGTGCACACCTCGCCGGCCGATGTAGTGGACCGATCCGATGACCATGTCGAACGGCCAGGCCGACAGGTCCTCGACGGCGCGGCGGTACTCGTGCGGCTCGCCGACCTCGATGCCCGCCCGGATGGTCAGCCGATCGCCCATTTCGTCGCGGGCGAGCGCGAGGTTCTCGAACCACCGTTCGGCGTTGAACGTCCCGACGCCGGGGTCGGCGGGGTTGTTGTCGAAATGGTCGGTGATCGCGATCTCGGCAAGCCCCGCCTCGAGGGCGCGGCGACAGATGTCCCTGATGGATGCGTGTCCGTCCACCGAGTGGTCCGTGTGCATGTGGTAGTCGACGAACACAACGCCTCCCTGACTCGCGATCCGTACGGCCTGCGTCTTCGGCGCCCGGCCTGGCATCGCGCCCCGTCCGTCCGCCCTGCGGTGTTAACCGATTGTAACGGCAGAGGGCCTCATCCTCCACCGAGCCCGTGCCACGATGCCCCGGCAGGGCGCATCCATGAAATGGTTGCGAGATCGTATGGGACGCGGCAGGTTGCCCGAGCCGCTCGTTCGAAGGAATGTCGAGAAGTGCAACCGGAATCAAGATGCGCCCGACCCGGCCGGGGACTTGGCTTGCAGATAGTGGTGGGGGGATTCGATCAGGGCATGGATGATTCCCTTGACCACGGGAGCAGCCCGTCGCCCACCGCTCTCGCCGAACTCGATCAGCACGGAGATGGCGAACTCGGGCGTCGTCCCGGGAGTGCCCGGCACGAAGCCTCCGAACCAGGCATGGGCGCAACTGATGGACTGTCCCGTCCTATCGCGCTTGGGCGGCCAGAGCCGGTAGGGCCTCGAACTGATGATTCGGGCGCCCGGGGTCTTACCGATGCGCTGGGCGACGTCGTCGCGGTGCTTGGCGACGATCTTCTCCCGCTGGCCATCGGGCCATTCGACGACGAAGCGACGGTTCAGCACGATCCGCGAGCACTGGGCCGTACCGGTCTTGCCGGCCAGCACGATCTCGCCCATCCGCGCGTAGGCGTAGGCCGTCCCCCTGCGATTGTTGACGACGCGATACAGCCCGTTGCGAACCGTCTGCCAGTGTCCGGGCTTCAAGCCGAGATCCCAAACCGGGCGCTCCCGCCCGTCGTTGGCCACGAGTGTGGGCCACTGAAACCGCCCCGAAGCGACGGTGGCCATCAGATTCGCAACGTGGAGCGGCGTGACGCCCACCTCGCCCTGGCCGATCGCGTAGTTCCGCGAATCGCCTTGTCTCATCGGACGGCGTTGATGTTCCCACAGCCAGGCGGCGGTCGGCAGAATCCCGTCGCGCTCCTCGACAAGTCCCGTCCCGGCCACCATGCCCGGCGGGGCCGGGGGACCGATCCAGAACTGACGGAACCACTCGCACAGTCGATCGCCGCGAATCCGCTCGCCAAGCTGATAGAAGTAGCAGTTGCAGCTGACCTGCAGTGCCTCCTCGGCGTTCAGGCCGCTGGGGTAGCCCAGCTGGTTGTGGCCGCAGCTCCGCCTGTTGTAGGTCCAACACTTGAACCGTCCGGAAGGGCTGTGCAGGTAGCCGTTGCAGTTCAGTCGGGTCTCCGGGCCGACCACGTTGAGGGCCAGCCCCGTCGCCAACGTGGCCGGCTTGACCACCGACCCGGGCGGGTAGACGCCCGAAACGGCGCGGAACAACGTCGGACGGTAGCGCGTGTCGCTGCGGAGCTCGGCGTACTCCTGGCGGAACAGGTTTGGGTCGAAGGCCGGATAGCTGACCAGCGCGAGGATCTGACGCGTCGGGACATGGAGGACCACCGCCGCCCCACCGGTCGACAGCTCCCATTGGGCGACGGCCTGGGCGAGCATGTCGTAGATCTGTTGCTGTAAGTCCACATCGATGGTGAGTATGGCCTCGAGCCCATCGTCGGGCTCCGTACGTCCGATCTCCTCGCCGTCGATGTCCATCTTGATCAGGCCTCGCCGGCCGCGGAGGATCGGTTCGCACACCCGCTCGACGCCGGCCACCCCACACCTCTCCCAGGGCAGGTATCGGCGGAGCGGATCGTCCCGGAAAGGATCGCGCTCGATGGCCTCGGCGGTGACCGGTCCGAGTCGGCCCATCACGTGACCCAGGGAGGTCGCCCCGTGGTACACGCGGCGCGTGCTGGCCTCTACGGCGATCCAGTCGAGGTCGGCCAGCGCCACCTTGGCCCGCACCGCAGCCTGGTCGTCCAACTGGCGGACCAGGGGATGGGCCATGTTCATCTCTCCGGGCAGCACGTATGCGCCACGCCTCTTGACCAGGTCTCTGTGCACCGCCGCCACGCGCTTGAGGATGTACTTGCGACGCTCGAGGATTTCGCCGAGCGGACGGTCGGTCAGGCTCGCAATCAGGTCGAAGCTGTCCTCGACCTTCTTGGCGATCGTCTCCTCGTCGCAGCGACGCTGCTCCTCGTCGTTCAAATGGGAGTGTGTGGGCAGGCGCCGATTGCGTCGCCAGCGCCTCGCGATCCTGCGGATATCCGTTTCGTCGGCCTTCAGCGCGCCGTAGTGCACGCAGACGTCCCAGGTGGGCTGGTCGCTGGCCAGGAGTCTCCCGTGGCGGTCGACGATGCGGCCCCGCACGGCGGGGATGTAACGCTGCGGGCGTTTCCGCGCGCGCTTCGCCAGGTCGCGGTAGTGTTGGGCCCGCGCAACCTGCAACTGGCTCAGCCTGGCGGCCATGACCGCGGCGGCAAGCAGGAGGAGGAGCAACAGGACCTTCAGGCGTCTGTTAAACATGGGATCTGCCGAGGCGCCGCATCCGGCCGGTGGACACGAGCCCCAGCGGCCCGCGAAACCGTCCCAACAGCCAGTGGAGGTGGGGGCCCAGCGCCGCGGTGTACATCGCCGTATACGTCGCGTGCAACAACACGTCCAGTATACCACGATGCGCCTGGGGATGACTCAGCAGGAAATGGGCCCCCGCCATCATGTGCACCATCCACGCGCAGATCAGGGTCGTGAACAGGGACGTGTAGGGATGGTCGCGGAACATCGAGTCGCGAAGCTGAACCACCAGCAAGGCCACCAAGCCGTACGCGAAGGCGAACACGCCCAATTGACCGGGGCCGAACAGGTCCGTCGCGAAGCCCAGCAGCCATGCGGAGATCATCGCGTCCGGCGAGGACGCGTGGAGGGCGTAATGGACGGCGATGATGAACATCAGGTCCGGACCGATGTGGTTGATCTGCAGCCGATGGGCAACCGTCGTCTGCAGGACGATGCCGATGCAGGCCAGAATGATGAACGAGACCCATCGCATCAGATGCCGACCGATGAAAGCGGGACCGCAGCCGCCACGCTCAAGGCAATGTCGACGACCGATTCGGCGGGGGCGCAGCCGACCCACCCGACGCCCCCGGCCACGTCTCCTCCCGCAGGATCTGGAGAATCGCGCAGGCCGCCGCCAGCTGGATCCGGGGATCCTGCGAATCGATCATCGCGTTCTTCAGTTCGGGCAACACGGACCGGTCGCGTATGGCCCCCAACGCCAACGCCGCCATCGAGCGAACGCGCATGACTTGGTCGGCGGGAGGGCCGGCGCGCTTGTCCGGGTTGGGGTCGTCGAACTTCAGCGCGTCCTGCGCCAACGCCAGACCGTCCTGATGCCCCAGCAAACCCAGACCGCGGGCAGCGGCCAGACGCGATTCGATGTGATCGTCCTCGCGGTTCAGCCGATAGCGGAGCATCTCGGCGCTCTTCTGCTGACCGCTGCGACCCAACGCCAGCATCGCCAACACACGGACGTCCTCCCGTCCGCTGTTCACCTGAGTGGCAACCCGCGGCAGCGCCTCCGGGTCGCCGAGAAGGAGCCGCGACTCCAACGCCTGCCAGACCACCATGTAGGCTGGATCCTTTCGGGCCCGCTCGAGCAGCTTGACGGCCTTCGGTTCGCCCAGCAGGCCGAACAACATCGCCGCGTTGCCGCGCACCTCCTTGTCCTTGTGGTGCAAGAGCATCTCGGCCAGCTCGCCCGAGTGCTTGTAGTCGCCCAGACGATGCAGCGCGAAGATGGCCGCCGCCCGGACGCTGTGGTTCTCGTCGCCGAGCCGTTGCTCGATCATGGGCTTGGCCGGCGCGTGTCGCATCCGCCCCAGACCCGCACAGGCGGCGAAGCGAACGGCCGGGTGATTGTCGGCAAGCGCCTCGATCAGCCAACCCTCGACGCCGCGCGGCGCTTCTTCGCTCAACGCCTCAATCGCCTGACAGCGGACCGTGGCAAGATGCGGGTAGACGATCGCCCGCTTGAGATAGCCCAGGGCCTGGGTTCGCAGGGCGGCCTCGTCAATGGCAGGCTGGCCCCACTTCGGGTCATTGCATCCCATCGCACCGCACAGATAGACCGAAAGCCCGGCGGCCGCGACAAACGGTCTGGTCGGCAGATACCGGCGACGCCGACGCCCGCCGATCGCGCCGTTCCCCGCCATCGCCCGGTCTTTCCCGCTTGACGACGCCTCCGTGGTCATCTCAGGATCCCTCGTCTCATGTCGAGGACTTCTTGCCTGGGTCTCGGCCTCGCCGTTGACCTAGGAGCCGCCTGCCGATGCAGGCGTCAAACGCCATGAGGGCCAACAGCACGGTACACGCGTGTGCGAACCAGTCGCCCCAGCGAGTGTACAGAGAGTGACGCGTGTCCGTAAAGATGGTCGAGACACGAGCGCCGACAATGCCAGGTCCGAAGAGCCGGTCGCCGTCGGTCACGCAGTCGTAGACCCGTCCGGCAGGATCGACGAATCCGCTGATGCCCGTGTTGACGGCCCGCGCGATCCCCACGCGGTTTTCCACGGCCCGGAACACCGACCCCACCAGGTGCTGGGGCAGCTCGTCGGTGTGGTTGAACCATCCGTCGTTGCTGATGTTCAGCAGGAAGTCGACGCGCTTCTGGCCATCCGGCCCCTGGACGAAACGGCGACAGACGTAGGGCATGACGTCTTCGTAGCAGATGGGAACGCCGAACCGGTACGACCGGCCGCCCTGAGACCGCGCCTGCATTTCGTAGACGACGAATCGATTCCCAGCCGTCAGCGAGTACTCGAAGCCGCTTGCCCCCCACGGCGTGACACTGTTCAGCCACACGTAGAGCCCATGCAGCCGGGAGTATCTAAAGGGAACGTACTCGCCGAACAGAACGCAGTGAACCTTATCGTAGCGGGGCAGAATCAACCGCCCGGTCGGATCGTAGACGTAGGCGCTGTTGTAGCGGTCCAGCTTGGCGCGCGGCGGGGGGGGATTGGGGTCGAACTCATTGCCGTACGCTCCGGTCACCACCCAGGCCGGCGGACGATCCGGCAGGTTGGCCAGGTCCAGGCGTGACGAGACCGGACGGGCCGGCCACATGCGGTCGATGGTGACCAGCGGCTCGATCATGTCCTGGTGCCGGCCGCGGGCCAACGCGCTGAGGATCTCACCGGCGAGGTGACCATAGTCCCACCAGTCAAAGAACAGCCCGGCGCGCATCCGCTGCTTCGAATCGAGCCGCACCAGGCGTTCCGCCGCCTTTCGGTCCATCGGCTGGCCGAAGTACCAGCGAGCCAGCGCCCTGCGGAGTTCCGGCGCCCGGTCCTGGTCGTCTCCGAGAAGCCGTCGAAAGCTCGCCGGACCGGGAAGGCTGTCTGCCCGGAACTGACCGAGAAGGAGCCGCATGTGACGCAGTTCGTTCGGCTCCTCGGTCATCAGGTTGACCAGCGTCTCTGCGCTGAGGAACTCGGGGTTGAGGGTCGTGGCGGCGGCGGTCTCCGGCCAAACGAACAGGTCGGGTTGGTTGGGTCCTACCTGGATGGACAGCCTCAAGTGCTCGACCAGCATCTCCTGCGGCAGGGCGTCCTCAGTCCCGCTGACCGTCATCGGATAGTCCTGCTGGCAGACCGCCGCGCGCGGGCCAGGCTGGATCGTATCACTGCCCAGTTGGACCCGTCCGTACACGATGGTGAACCCCACCAACCCCGCCGCAAAGACGGTCGCGACCGGAATCCGCCGGGGACGGCGGACGGCCTGGTTCCGCCACACGAGGATCGGCTGAATCAGCATGTCCACGATCCACCCGTTCACCGCCGCGATCACGAAGCTCAGCCCATACGCCCCCACCAGGTCGCTGATCTGAATCATCGTCAGGACGTTGTGGTGGCTGTGGGCCAGGAAGAACCACGGAAACCCCGTGACCAGCACGGCGCGGAGCCATTCGGTCCCGATCCAGACGAACGGTAGGACCAGCGCGACGCTGCCCCGACGGTGCATGACCATGTAGCGGACCAGCCAAGCGGTCAGCGGCCAATACCACGCCAGGTACAGCGTCAGGGCAATCCATCCGGGGGGCGTGATCTCAGAAAGCCAGTGGCAGTTGTAGAGGAAGAACGCCACACCCAGCAGGTAGCTGGTCAGGTACATCCACCCGACACGATTGGCCGACGTCACAGACACCAGCCACGGCACCAGACAGATGTAGGCGAGGGGCCAGAAGCTGACCGGGGGGAAGATGAGGCTGGTCATGCCGAACGTGGCGACGGCCAGCACGCAGACGGGCCACCGCGACTCGATCGTCAGACTGCCCCCCACGAGCCGCGCCGGCGGGGGGATCCGTCTGTACGTTGCAGATGGGGTATCGCCGTTGGCCAAGGCGTCCGCTCGCGCTCACATCGCCGCGGCCCGGCCGCCGCGCCGGCGCAGGCCGCCCGAAACCCGACCCTGTCCGAATCGCATTGTTCCAGACCACCGACGTAGCGTCAACCGAACCCGACGCGATGAAGCCACTTGCTGCGTCGAGACCCGGCCCCGACCCACCAGGAACCACGAGGGCGCAGACCTCGCCCCGCGGCGACGATCGGCGAATCCTGGAACGGTGAGCGGCGGACGTGGGGGGGGGTTGGATTATGCGATTCGATACACAGGAAGGCGTATTTGGGCGGTCTGCCGCTTCAGGAGCGTCATATCCGCTTGAGATCGCACGGGCACAGCCTCTGCGGCGAGCGCCGCGGAATCGTCCACGACGTAGACCTGGCCGCACTGTCTGCACAGGCGACCCTTCCCGGTCCGGCCTCGAGGCACCACCGTCGGATGCAGGCAATGGGGGCAAATCACATAGACGGCCACTTTGAAGTCCTCCGGTCCTTCCAGCACTGGCGCAATATCGGTTGGCTAAGGCCAACGGCTTGCGTCAACTTCTACCTATAGACCCGAATCCCGGGTCGAGGTTTCACCAGAGAGGGCAAGAAAGCCACAGGAACAAACGCCGCGGCGCGCGACGGATTGCGTCAGTTGGGGGATACTTCGAACATCTATTCATAACCCGTTTATTAGAAGCGTTTTATGTTGTCATATGGTGGGGAAAGGGCGGGAGATCTTGCCGATATTCCGCTGTTGGGCGAGGCGAGTCCCGACATTTTTTTACAGCCGCGCCTGGAACCAGCAGACGTCACGACGTCCGCGACGGCCGCTCATCGTGAGCGCTGGTACATTCGTTATGGGACCGATATTCGCGGGTTTCGCCGCCGGCGATTTCGCACTCAGACGGTGGCCCGAGCTTGACGCATGGGGCTGGGACCGGGTACACACGGGGGCCACGACGCGACGGCCGAGGCGTGGCTCGTCGCCGGACGCGGCAGGGCCTGGGGACCCCCTAGGCGTGCGATCATCGGGAGCGAATCAGTCATGACAACGAACAGACCCGCCTTGCGATGGGGCGGGACGGCAGTGCTGTTGGCGACCGTCGGGACGATCGGGTCGACGTGGGCGGCGAATCGGCCCGGTGCGAAAGGAGCGAAGCGAACCGTGGCCAGTGACACGAAAGCCATCCTCGATCGGGAGATCCGACGGACCCAGCCCGACTACGTCGTCTACCGACCTGGCAGCGTGGACGGGTCGACCTTCGACACGGGCAACGAGCACTTGCTGGTCTTCGACGGCCCGGACGGCTCGTTGATGACCGTCTGGACCCAGAGCAGCTACGAGGGCAAGGGCGATCACCGGATCATGTTCAGCCGCAGCGAGGACGAGGGCAAGACCTGGGCGAAACCCACGCACATCGTCGGGCCCAAGCGACCTGGCGACGGACACATGGCGAGCTGGGGGTTCCCGCTCGTCTCGAAGTCCGGGCGGATCTACGTGATCTGGAACCAGTACCAGGGCATCGACGACGTGGTCCACCAGCACACCGGCACGATGGACGGCTGCTACAGCAACGACATGGGCAAGACGTGGTCCAAGCCGCAGACGATCCCCATGAAGCGCAGCCCCTACGATCACACCGATCCGAAGGTGCCGAGCTGTTGGATCGTCTGGCAGAAGCCGATGCGCGATCTGAAGGGCAACTGGTTTGCGGGCTTCAGCCGTTGGGTCAGCAAGGCCGTCCGCACGCCGCCGCACAAGAGGTCGTGGACGGCGTGGGAGACCGTCGTCGAGTTCATGCGATGGACGAACATCGACGAGAACCCCGAACCGAAGGACATCAAGATCGAATATTCCGCCTGGGGCGCCGACGCACTCCGCGTGCCGCACTACACGAATCCGCTGCTGAGCATCGCGCAGGAGCCGAGCCTGGTCCGGCTGCCGGACAAGCGGCTGTTCTGCACGATGCGGACGATGGCTGGCTGCATCTGGTACAGCGTCTCGGCCGACGATGGTGTGACGTGGTGCAACCCGCGACCGTTGCTGCGCCGCGACAAGGGACTGCCCATCCTCGAGCCGCTGTGTTGCTGTCCGATCTACGAGTACGCCGAAGGCAGATACATCCTCCTGCACCACAACAACGATGGCCGGTTCCAAGGCTGCAAGCCAGAAGACACCGGCAAGAACCGCCGCCCCGCGTTCATCGCCCTGGGCGAGTATCGCCCCAAGGCCGAGCAGCCGATCTGGTTTAGCGAGTCCAAGCAGATCTTCGACAACGGCGGCCACGGCATCGGCCCGCTCAAGCGAATCGATTGCGGCGTGTACCCCAGCGTCACCAAGCGCAAGGGCAATTTCGTCCTGTGGCACCCGGATCGGAAGTTCTTCCTGCTGGGAAAGCGGATCACGGATGAGTGGCTGAACGATCTGAAGGTGCCTGTGGAGTAAAGGGTCCGGGTTCAGGGTCCCGGGCTCCGGGTTCCGGAAGCTGGGCATTGCCCATGAGCGGGCGGTCGCCCACCCCCGGGCGAGGCAGAGCGCAGACATGGATCTGGAGATCCGCGAAGCCGGAGAGGCGGACGCGGCAGCGATTGTTCGCATCTGGAATCAGATCATTCAAACGGGTGCGTACTCCGCGCTCGACACACCGCTGACGGTTGACAAGCAACGAGCGTTCATGGGCTGTCTTCCCGAACGCGGCTTCATTCACTTGGCGGAGGCCCTTCCGAATCGGGAGGTCGTTGGCTTTCAGACGGTCGAACCATTCGCCACGTACACACATGCCTTTGACCACGTAGGCGTCATCGGCACGTGCGTGGACCTTGCGCTTCGGCAGCGTGGCATCGGCTCGTGCCTCGCCTGTGCCAGTTTTGAGAAGGCGAGGCGGGAGGGATACGAGAAGATGTTCACGTATGTTCGGGCCGACAACCAAGCCGCCCTGGGCTTCTACCTTGCGCTCGGTTTCCGCGTCATCGGGAGCGCGCAGAATCAGGCCAAGTTCGGCGGGACGTATGTCGACGAGGTGTTCATTGAGAAGTTCCTGTGAATGTGCGTCCGGCCCCTTCGCGGTCGGCGCAGTCGATTGGTGGGGAAGCCGCGCTAGCCATCACCCGCCACGCCGTCCTGTGCGGGCGGATTCAGGGCGCGGCCCATCTCGCGGTGGATCTGGTTGTGGCGTTCCTTGGTGAGCGGATACGGCCAGAACGCCAGGGCGGACGCGAGGAACAACACGAGCGGGACGCCCACGAACAAGGCCTTGAGGCCCCACAGCGCCGAGGGCGACTGCTCGGCGGCTTGACCGTCGTACCCCAGGTGTCCCAGCGTCAATCCGATGACGCCGAAGGCTGCGCCCTGGCTGACCTTGCGGCAGAACTCCGCCATGCCCCAGTAGAACCCGTCGCGACGGCGTCCGGTGCGGTACTCGTCGTAGTCGATCGTGTCACCGATGATCGAAATGGGGAGCGTCATGAACCCGCCGAAGGCCAGGCCCATCCCGGTGAAGCAGACGAAAAACAGCCAGACGCGTTGGGGCGTGAGCAGGGCCGCCGACGCCACGGCCCCCGCGGCGAGCAGGAAGCTGAGGATCAGGGCGGGGCGCTTGTCCAGCCGGCGCGACAGCCAGACCCAGAACGGGACGGCGACCACGCCGCAGAGCAGGAACGTCGCCATCCCAAACGGGAACAGATGCTCGGCACCAAGCCAGTGCTTGGCGACCTGCGCCCCGAGCACGCCGGGCACCATGATGCTCACGTTGAGGATGATGTAGGTGACCAGCATGATCACAAAGGGTCGGTTGCGGATCATGTCGCCAAACCTGGGACGAGGCGCTTCCGATCGGCGCAGGCCGAATTCAGAACGTTCGGATGTACCAGCGAACGTCAGCAGGATCGTCCCGGTGATGACGACGCCGAAGGCCAGGCCGGTGATGGCAAACCCCGTCCGCTCATTCGCGAACAGCTCCGTCACCAGCTTGGCGCCGGTGCCGCAGAAGAGCCCGACGAGGTAGAACACCTGCCGGTAGGCCATCAGCGACGTTCGCTCGTGATGGTCGAGCGTCAGTTCGGTGCCCAAGCCGTTGTAGGGCACGAGGAAGACCGTCATAGCGAGGTAGAACGACGTCAGGACTACGAACAGATACAGCCCCGCGTGTTGATCCGGCGGAGTGAACAGCAGAAAGAAGGCCAGGCCGAAAGGCGCCGCGGCGAACAGGATGAAGGGACGACGTCGGCCCCAGCGACTGTGCGTGCGATCCGACCACCACCCCATCGGAATGTCCGTCAGCGCGTCGATCAGGATCGCGACCGGGACGATGATCCCCAGCAAGCTGGGACTCACGCCGACCAGATCGGTGTAGAAGTAGAACAAATAGAGCGTGAGCGAGAATTCGACCAGCCCGCCACCGAGGGCCGAGACGCCGTAGCAGGCCTTGGTTCGGCGCGGCAGGACGCCGACCTCGCCCGATCCACGCTGAGGCGGTCCTGTCGCGTCAGGGAGCGAAGCCGTTTCCTGGCATGTCCTGTCGTTCATGCGCCGCTCTCGCGGGTCGATCTGGCATCACAGCCAGCCGGAGATCGTTCCTGGAGTCGCCGGGCAGCGACGAGGGTGCCCAGGATACAGGCTTGCGTCGGTTTGGACTACCGCCGGTGGTTGCGGGGCCTCAGGCGGCCTCGCGGCGCGGTTGACAGGCGAGGGCGTTTTGCGGAGGGTGTGGCTCGTCACATGCGTTCTGCGAGGATGCTCATGAATCGACGCCATATCGCCATCATTCTGATCGTGTGGGGAAGCTCCTGGCCGGTTGCGGCGCGGGCGGCACAGGAGCCCAACAGCGTCCCCATCATCTACACCACCGATCTGTACCATCCGCACGACGATCCGGACGATCACTTCGATCTGGTGACGCTGTTTGCCATTCCGGAGTTCGACATCCGGGCGATCATCATCGACACGGGCAAGCGCGGGAAGGACCGCCCCGGAATATTGCCGGTCAAGCAGATGATGCACATCACCGGGCGGACCGTTCCGGTCGCGACGGGGCTGGTCGAGAACGTGCGCCACCAGGGCGATACGGGAGAGCGCCAGCCTGACGCGGTGCAGGCCGGTGTGAGACTGATCCTGAAGGTCCTGCGCGAATCGACCAAGCCGGTGACGATCTTCACGACGGGCAGCCTGCGCGACGTGGCGGCGGCGTACAACCGCAATCCGGCGCTCTTCAAGACGAAGGCCGGGCGGGTCTACATCAACGTGGGGCACTCCTGCGGCGGGCCCGAGCACAACGTCAACCTCGACCGCCACGCCTACGTCCGCATCCTGGGCAGCCCGTTGCCCGTCTACTGGGTGCCGTGCTTCGGCGCAGACGGCTACAAGTCTCACTGGCATTTCCGCCAGGGCGACGTGCTCGAGTCGGCGCCGCTGGCCGTGCAGAACTTCTTCGTCTACTGCCTGACGCGGGCGAAGGCCGACGTCCGTGACCCGATCAAGGCGCTGGCCGAACCGATCGATCAGGCCGTCAAGGAACCGATCTGGGCCAAGACGCGGAACATGTGGTGCACGGGTGCGTTTCTGCATGCAGCCGGCCGATCCGATCCGACGTGCGGTTTCAAGAAGGTCACCGTTCACCTGGACAACGCCGGCAAGACGCGGATCAGCCGGCCCGGGGACGGGCTGGAGATCATGACGTTCCACCACGCCGATCCGGACGCCTACGGGCAGTCGATGCGCAACGCCCTGCGCGAGTTGCTGGGCGGCATCAAACGCCGCAAGTAAAAGGCGCGTGGCGCGGTCTGTCCGACGGGGCGCCCCTTGAGCCGGTCGCGTCCGGCGGCTATTCTGGCGCTCGAGGCAGGGGATCCATCCCGGGGCGGCTGGCCTGACCGTGGAGAGATGGCAATGCGACGTGCGTATCGATGGTTGAGTCTGTGGGCGATGGGAGTGTTCTGCGTGATCGGGTTCGGAGACTGCGCCGAGAGGTACGGCTCGTTCATCGTGGACTATATCGTCGCGCCGCTCATGGGCAAGGACCCGTAGACCAGAACCGCGCGTCGGGGGGCTTTTGGCCAGCGCTGGCGTCTCCCATGGACCCCACTGGGCGGATTCCCACTTCGGGTTAACACAACCTCCGCATCATCTCGTCCTCGTGGCCCCTTCCGTTTCAGGTCGGGCGGTCCAACGACCGATAACCAACACAAGAGGAGTTGCTGCGCGCCGGGGGCAAAGAAGATGGGACGGTCATGCCGGAATGCGCCAGCCCGAAAATCCTTGACCTGTCGTCACTTGTCCGCGCCGTGGGTGCCGCCCGCCAGGCCGGCAACGTCATCGTCCAATGCCACGGGTGCTTCGACATCGTGCATCCGGGACACGTGAGATACCTGAAATTCGCCAAGCAGCAAGGCGACGTGTTGGTGGTGAGCCTGACGGGCGATTCGGCCATCGACAAGGGCCCGACCCGACCCTACATCCCCCAGGAACTGCGGGCCGAGAGCCTGGCGGCGTTGGAGTTCGTCGATTACGTCTACATCGATCCGAACCCCACCGCGTGCGAAGTGCTCGAGCAGGTCCGTCCGGATCTCTACATCAAGGGACGCGAGTATCAGTCCAGCACCTCGCCGGGGTTCCTGGCGGAGCGGGAGATCATCGAGCGCCACGGCGGACGGGTGCTGTTTTCCAGCGGGGAGGTGGTTTTCAGCAGCACGCAGTTGATCAGCCAGATGGGGCACGAAGCCGAGCTGGAATGGCATCGTCTGCGGCTGTTCTGCCGGCGCCATGCGCTGGACGGAGCTGCGGCTGAAGGGCTGCTGGACCGCATCGCCGGCAAGCGGGTCGTCGTCGTGGGGGACATGGTGCTCGACCGCTACGTGCTGTGCGACGCGGTGGACGTGGCGAGCGAGTCGCCGATGATGTCGCTGGCCAAACTGGACGAGCAATGCTACGTCGGCGGGGCGGCCATCGTGGCCTGTCACGTGGCCGCGTTGGGGGGCGTTCCGCTTCTGGTCAGCGCGATCGGTCGGGACGGCAACAGCGAGCGGATCCGCCAGGCGCTGGTCGAGGACGACATCGACAGCGTCTTGCTCGAGAGCAGGCAGACCGTCGTCGACAAGACCCGCTACCTCGTGGAGCAGAACAAGCTGTTCAAGGTGGAGCAGGGCAAGGCCGAACCGCTCGACTCGGTCTCACTCCGCCGGGCCACCGAGACGATCATCGAGCGGGGAGGCGGCGCGGACGCGGTCATCCTGTGCGATTTCGGCTATGGGATGATCAGCCCGGCGTTGATGGCGACGGTGCTGCCCGAGCTGAGGCGGGGCCAGGCGGTGGTCACCGGCGACGTGAGCGGGCACCGCGCGAACCTGCTGGCGATGGAGCGGGTCGATCTGCTGTGCCCCACCGAGCGGGAGCTTCGGGCCTCGGTGCACGACTTCGATAGCGGGTTGGCGCAGGTGGCCTATAACGTGATGCAACGGACGCAGGCGGGGCATCTGTGCGTCACGCTGGGCAAGGATGGGCTGGTGGTGTTCGACCGGCAGAGCCAGGACACCCAGTCGCCGCAGTGGTCTGCCCGTCTGAGGAGCGAGCACTTGCCGAGCTTGTCCGTCCAGGCGACGGACCGACTGGGCTGCGGCGACGCGTTGCTGGCGACGGCGACGCTGGGGCTGGCGGCTGGCGGAAGCCTGACGCAGGCCGCCTACCTGGGCAGCGGGGCGGCCGCCATCGAACTGGCTCACCTGGGCAACGTGCCTGTCGAGCACGACGCGCTCCGCCGCTGGCTCAACAGCCGGTCCGAGCTGACGGCCACACCGAAGCTCGAATTCGATCTGGTTCCCAGACCATAGGGCGCGACGGGGTCAGCCCCCTTTGGGCTGCGGCGGCTTGACGCCGCTTTCGCTGGCCCTGCGGTGCGGGTGCTGCATCTTTACCGAGCATGCCCTTGTCGCGCGCGATGAGGCCCGCTTCGCATGCGCCGGGGTCAGGCACCTTCTTTCGTGCGACTCGGCTCCGCCTCGTCCGCACCGAAAAAGGAGCCAGACCCGAATGGCATGAAGCCAAGTCATTTCTGTTTGTAAGGCGTTTCTTTTTAATAACTTATAGGCTCTTGCGCCTAGAGCGGCCTCCGGTAATGATGTTGTGGGTCTGAATCCAGGC
>Ga0180432_10000045_pt1 | contig 174750 bp, 245 predicted proteins | sample SS_ome_10_FD_132414 | JGI IMG/M metagenome (GOLD analysis project Ga0180432, IMG submission 132414) | Hypersaline lake sediment archaeal communities from the Salton Sea, California, USA - SS_1_MS_2 metaG | ecosystem: Environmental > Aquatic > Non-marine Saline and Alkaline > Hypersaline >... | reverse complement strand
GGCCGGGCGGGAGGTCTCGTCCCCGAGGTCGAAGCCGATCACACGACGGCCCGTCATGGCACGTCCCCCTGCTCGACCTGGTCGGCGAGGATGTCCAGGGTTCGGGCCACCTCGTCGGCGTCGTCGCCGTCTTCGGTGTCGTCGATGCCCGCCTCGTAGAGCGAGCTGCGCACGACGGCGGCGACGTTGGCGTCCGAGTCTCGGACCCAGGCGGCGAGGTTGCGTAGGAACTTGGCGGTCTTCATGAGGTCTCCTCTCGCCGGATGAGCTCCTCCCGCACGGACGGCGGCAGGTAGGCCCATCGAGGCAGGATGGTGGGGTACAGGTGCTCTCGGCGCCAGGCGTGCTTCCAGCGAGCACGTCCCTCGGGCGCCAGGTGGTCGGGCGGGTCAGGCATCACTCCTCGCCTCCCTCGGTCTGGTACATGTCGAGCTTCGCCACCGACTTCACGTTGAAGAGGCCCTTCCCGTCGAGGTTGGACTTCCTTGCTCGACCGGATCCCTTGCACACGTAGCAGAGCATCTCGAGACCTGAAGGAGGACCTCCCTGCGCCTTGCCGGTGCCCTTGCAGTAGAGGCACGCGCTGTCCCTCAACGGCAGCTCCACGGTGCCCCCGTCGACGCTCAGCGACACCGACTCAGCGTTCGCCGGCATGTCGTCGACGTGCATGAAGTCGGTGGTCTGTCCCCGGACCCGGCCGGGCACGACGGGGTTGGCCTCCAGGCACGAGATCGCGTTGGGGTAGCGCTTCAGGACCTCGGGGCCCTTCTCGGCAAGCCACGCGTCGAGCTGCCGCTCCAGCAGAATGCGCGACGACGGCAGCAGGGTCCTGCCGCCCATCGTCTGCTCGGTGAGGTAGCGGTGCGCCTCGAGGAGGTCCTCCTTCGAGATCGGCGGCCTCTCGGCCTCCTCCGTGGGCAGCGGCTCGTTGGCCATCGCCTCCATGTCGTCCCGGCACTCGACGTCGCACAGCTCGGCACGGGGGCACGGCTCCCGCTCGCTCTCGCGCCACCCGCGGGGGCAGTCCACGCACGCCGGGAGGTCGCCCAGGAAGTGCGTCAGGCAGGCCCGGCACGTGCACCCGGTCATGCGCACCCACGGCGCGTGGACCCCTGGGACCGAGGGGGTCAGCTGGTACTCCTGGACGTAGCTGTCCTTCGTGACCCGATGCAGGACCGAGGGCTCCTCCCCAGGGAGGGGGACGTGCTTGCCCGGCTCGGCCAGCCGCTCCTTGATCTCGTCGGCGACGGCGCTCGACAGGTTGGGCAGGCCCTCCCCCTTCACCAGGTACGTGACCAGGCCCTCCTTGAACGGGCTCGAGCCTCCCTCCCGAGGGGTCGAGTCGAAGGTCACGGGGTCGTCGACCTCGCCCTGCGCCAGATCAGCCCACACCGCCTCCTGCTGGGCCTCATCCATCGGCTCCAGGTGGAAGGGTGGGACATCGGTGCGGATGCCTCGGAGGTCGAGCCGGCCAGGGTCGCCGGTCCCGTAGTGCCGGTCGTACACCACCCGCTCCCACGCTTGCCAGTAGAAGCAGCGCTCCAGCACCGACCTCACGACCTCGGCGGGGTCTGCCTCCTTGGTGGCCAGGTAGGGGTCGATGCCGAGCCCCTTCAGGACCGCCTGCGCGAACATCTTCCACGCCCCGCCGGTGGCCTCCACGTCCTCGGACTTCCCCGCGCGGCGCAGCAGCGTCTCCAGGTACTTGAGCTGGTGCAGGGCCGAGGCCACGGAGCGAAGAGCGGTGAGGGTCGAGTTCCCTGCCTCCGAGTGGAGGTCGACGTCGTCGGCGGTCTTGATGCCCTGGGCCAGCTCCACGCCCTCGATGGCGGCATCGAACTGCTGGGGCGTGACGAGGTCGATGCCCAGGATGCGCTTGATGCGGGGCACGTGCTCGGACAGGTCGAACTCGCCGCCGTTGCTGTCGATGGCCAGCAGGTAGCGGAGGAACTGCTGGGCCTCGCCGGCGGTGTAGTCGGGGTCAGTGGACATGGTCGGTCTCCTTGAGGGGGGTGTCCTCGGCGGGCACGATCTCGCCGACCTCCTGGTCGACGAGGTGGAAGGCCATCACGGTGCCTTCGTAGGGGGTGTCTCCGTCGAGCTCGCCCTGCACCTCGAGCAGGGAGCCCGCCATGCGAACGAGGTCGAGGCCTCGGTCGCCGTCGTAGGCGCGGACGATGCCGACAGGCAGGTCTCCTTCGGCCTCGACGACGGAATTCAGGTGGGCGATCAGCTCGGACAGCTTCATCAGCATGAGTCGTCTCCGGTAGGTGTGAGGTGGCCGGCAGCCACCAAGGTGCTCCACGCCTCGTAGGCGGTGAGCGGGTTCTCTCCCTTCAGGATCCCGAAGGAGAGGTTGAGGCGCGAGAACCACGCATCGCAGAGGACCGCGAACTCCTCGCCGACCTCCTGGTACTGCGCGCGCCTCACGAGCTCATCGCGGTCCAGGCAGAGCAGCCGGTACGCGGGCTGCAGCAGGTTGTTCTGGGTCACCAACCCCTCGAGGCCCCGGGCCTGGGCGAACTCCCAGTAGGGGCAGACCCGCAGCTCCCGCAGGGCGGCCCCGCCTTCCTCTCTCTGCCGCTTCACCCGCTTCGCGATGACGAGGGCCTTCTCTGCGGCCTCCACGCGGCGAGCCTCGACCCTCTCCAGGTGCTGGATTCGCTGCTCGAGCTCCCGCGCATCCCGTTCCGCCCTCTGCTGGTCCCTCTCCTGCTGGCGCGCCCGGGCTTCGGCCACCCGGCGTTTCCGGACCTTCGCGGCCTGCGCCGAGGTGATGAGGTCCTGCTTGCGCCGGAGCATCCCCTTCTCGAGGTACTGGTAGATGACCTCGTCCCAGTCGGTCAGCCCGTTGTCGTACCAGTACCAGTGCCTCCACGGGCTCGCCCACCGCGTGGCCCTCTTCAGGGCAGTGTCGATCTCGAGCGAGATGTGGCGGTACGAGTGGCCCTGGAGGCGCAGGCAGATGGCCTTCCGTACCTGTCCTTCCTTGGGGCGCACGGCCGTGCTGATCTTCTTGCTGTACCCGTCCTCCACGAACCAGACGAAGCGGTCCAGGAGGTTGTCGGCGAGCACGAGGTCTTCGCCCGTGGGACCCTCGTCGACGAGCACGACGTCGTCCAGCGCAACGAGGATCCCGTGATCCAGCGCGTCCATGTTCCCTCCAAGAAGTTGTGGGTCCAGGCTCTTATGGGTTGCCCATCCCCGCGGCGTTCAGGGCTCTCCATGCCAGAGACCGACCGATGCGCACCCTCCACGCAGCGCACTCCTCCGAGGTGACCTCGCGCAGCCTGCGGGCGGAGATGACCGAGATGGGGTCCTTGCCTCGGTCAGGCACGACCAACAGCCCCCACTTCTCGGGGAGGTCGAGGTCTTCGACGGCAGCCCGGCAGTCCCTCGAGGTGGCTCCGACGTCGAGCAAGAGCGCCTGCTTCGTGACCAGGAGCCAGGCGTGGCTGCACCATGGGCTGTAGGTGTGCATCTTCTTCTGCCGCAAGTCCGACATCAGGTCCGCACGGGTGGCCTTGGCCTCCACGAAGCCGATCTGGGGAGCCACCGCCGTCTTGGGCCAGTGGGCGGCCCGCTTCCGCTTCATCTTCTCGCCCCGCTGGCGAGCCTCCACGATCTCGTTCAGGTGGTGCTCCCACTCGGCCTTGTACCGGGCGAGCTCATGGCCGTGGTCGACCGAGACGCCCACGGCGTCGAGCCTGCCCTGGGCGTAGCTGATCTCCATCGCCGCAGTGGAGCACCAGCCCCGGGTGAGCAGCCACCGGAGCCCGTAGGCGCTGACATCGTCGTGGGTGATGCTCATGCGAAGCGCCCCGAGGAAGGCATGCCGTTGGCGACCGCCTTCTCGTGCTCGGCCCGGGCCTCGTTGCACATGGGGCGCCGGAAGGTGCAGCGCATCTCCTGGCAGAAGCGGCACACGGGCCGCTCTCCTCGACGGCCCCGCTCGACGACAGACACGACCCGCCACCCGAAGGACCTCCAGCGAGCTCCTCGAGGCGACTGCCCGTGCGAGCTCCGGAGGACGACGGTGTAGCCCTCCTCGGGGTGCTCGTTCTTGTACCAGGACTCCGCGATGCGGTTGGAGTCGCTCTCGTCGTGAGGGATGCAGCCCTCGTAGCGCAGCATGTCGATGGGGAAGTCCCGCGCCCCGGTGACGGTCATGGTCTCGATCATGGCTTCTCCAGCTTCGTGGGGTCCAGGGTGAACCGCGGTGGCCACGGCTTCTCGGCGGCGCGCGCCCAGCTCTTGGCGCAGGTCCGTGCACTGGCACCTGAAGCGTAGCCGAGCTGCTCGGAGATGAAGGACCACGTGAGGTCTCGCGCCTTCATCCCGTAGGCCTTCCCCGCCCGCTCCGAGCGAGGGTGCTTCTGCAGGGGCCGCAGGTCTTGAGCCTTCAGCCGCTTCGCATACGACGCGACGGCGCGCGCAGCGCCAGAGGCGTCTGCGTACCCCAGCTCCAGGGAGATCTCCTTGAAGGTCCATCCCTCTCCTCGGAGCCGGTGGGCCTTCCCGTGCCTGCTGACGTTCACCATCGCTCCTCCCTTCTCTTGCAGAACACACAAGAAGTGGTAAGTGAAGGGGGTATAGACTAGACAGGCCAAAGACGCAACTTCTTCGGCACCCGCGTACAGACGTGGGCCGAGGGTGGCCATACCCAAGAAGTGGGAATCCCCCAGGAGCCGCAGCATGAGCCCGATGTCCGTCTTCGTTGTCGTCGACCTGACGATCGTGTCCCTCCTCTTCTTCGCCCTGATCTTCTACGCTGCGCGGACGGCCTACAGAACCCGCCGCGCTGTCGAGGGTGGCATGGCCGACGTCGCAGGGATCCTTCCCTTGGCGCATTGGCTCTCCGTCCTCGTGGTGACCGTGTCTCTGGTGGGCTTGCTCACCGCCACCGGCCTGCTGGCCTGGACCTTGGGAGTCTGACATGAGCGACATCGACGACATCGACAACGGCGTGGAGCTGCTCTCCAAGGAGGAGATCCTCGAGCACGCCATCCCCATCTGCCTCGAGTACTACGAGGACAACGCCACCCTCACGGTGCGAGGCCTCTACTACAAGTTCATCGGCCGAGGCATCGTCTCGCCCGAGGAGCTGTCCCGCACCAACGAGAGGGGCAAGGTCATCGGGGCCGAGAGGTTCTGCAAGCGGGTGGGGGACGTCTGCCGGGACGCGCGCCTGGACGGCCTCCTGCCGATGGAGCACATCATCGACGAGGGCCGGGACGTCATCGAGGGGGACTTCCGTCGCGAGGACCTCGACGTCGACGCTGCTCACGACACCGCGGGCTCCTGGATTCAGGAGATGCACACGACGGTGATGGCCACGGACCGCTGGGTCCACCAGCCCAAGTTCGTCTCGGTGTGGGTGGAGAAGCAGGGCCTGACCACCGCCATCAAGCCGCTCTGCACGAGGCAGGGCGTGACCTTCCTGGCGACCAAGGGCTACCCGAGCATCACGGTGCTCGAGGACTGGCGCAAGCTCGCCGACTTCGCCATCAACGGGGACGTGGACGAGAAGAGCTGGCGCCTGGGGTCCTCCCTGCTCTACGACGAACGGCAGATCGGGGGCTACGCCAACGAGGCGGTGGTCCTCTACGCCGGCGACGCCGATCCGGACGGCTACGAGATCCCCCGGTCGGCCGAGCGCAACCTGCGGCGGCTCATGGACACCGCCGGCTCGCACTTCCCGCTGCGGTTCGAGCGCGTGGGGCTCAACGTCGACCAGGCGCGCGAGCTCGACCTGCCTCCCTTCCAGGCCAAGCCCACCTCCTCTCGGTACAAGAAGTTCCGGGCCGAGCACAACACCGACGATGCGTGGGAGGTCGATGCGATGGACCTGCGCCACCTTCGGCAGCTGTTCGAGGACGGCATCGCGCGGCACTGGGACGCCGAGATCGGACGGAGGGTGGCCCGAGAGGCCGCGCGCCGCAGCGACGAGCTCCTCGACCGCATCTCGGACCCCGACTGGCTGCGTGGCCTGTTCGAGTGACGGCGAAGAAGCGTAGGCGGGAGCCGGTGCCGACGAGGGAACACCTCGCCGGCACCGACCGAGCATCGCTAGCCCCTAGGGGGGGTTGACGGGGCTGCGCAGCTCCACGGGCCCTGGCGTCCACCAGACCGTGCCCATCGCCGTCAGGCCTCGACGATCTCCCGGCGGGGAGTCGTCTTGATGCCGGACAGCTCGTACGCCCGGACCTCATCGAGCACTGCCTTCGCCATGGCGTTGCTGTCGCCCAGGCGCAGGTTGTGGCAGAGGGTGGTCAGCCGCTGACGCACCTCGGGGGCCAGGTCGAGCCCGCTCAGGACGCGCCGGGTGCGCCGGCTCGCCCAGGCCGCCTTGCTCGAGTTGACCACGACCGCCCAGGTAGGCGTGCCACCTGCGATGGTGCAGGGGCTCGTGTCCTCGATGATGACGGGCTCGTAGATGCCGAACTCGGCGCCGCGGCGGTCGTGCAGGCGCAGCGACACGATCTTGGTGCCCAGGCGCGTCACCCAGTGGTTGCGCCCGCCGTCGATGGTGGTGATGGTGCGGGTGTTGAAGTCCTGGCGGATGCCGCGGCCGGGTGCCTCGTTCGCCCACTCCTCGGCGGCGGCACGTCCCTCCTCCTGCTGGCTCTCGTTGAACTCGTTGGCCGTCTGCCAAGAGGCGCCCCACAGCGCGGCAAGCAGGTCATTCGTGGCGGTCAGATCGATCATGAAGTCCTCCGGGTCTCAAGCTCTTGTGCGGCGGCCGAGGGGGCGGATTTCACCGAGTCGGTTACGCTCTCGACGGACCCCCTGGCTACAGCTTCTCTCGTTCAGCGAGCGGCGACACAGATGCTTCGGGGGTCCTTCTCGCGTTCTGGGAGGCCCTACGTGGACGTCAAGACCCGCAACATCATCCTCGGGAGCGTGGGCGGAGCCTTCTCCCTCGTGGTCATCACGCTCCTCATCATCCTGCACGCCTACCCGCCCTACGTGCCCGGCCTGCCCGGCTACGAGGCCCCCAGCCCGAACACGCTCCGGGTCACGCAGTGCGGGACATCCGACTGGGCCCGTCCGCTCGTTCTGTACGCCGCGGCCGAGGTCATCGAAGCGGGTCACAACGTCGAGTACGTGCCCGAGGCAGAGGCTGCGCCTTGCGCCTCCCTCGGCATCCCCACCCCTCGTGGGTGGCTCGTGTTCGTCACCGACGACGCTGCCGTGCAGGCCGCCGGACCCGATGCGCGCGCCGTCGCTGACCCCCAGTTCGCCTTCGGTTCGCCCTCGAGGTGTCGCATCGCGCTGACGGGCCCTCACCCTGGGCAGTACGGCATGGAGGACGCCCCGCTCGATGCCGAGGCACTGGTGGCGCATGAGCTCCTGCACTGCCTCGGGGCCGACCACGCCGTCAACATCCTGGGCGCGCAGGCCAACGGGCACGTGATGGCTGCCGGCGTCGGCGCGCGCAACGACGACTGGCGCGGGACGGGTCCCGACGAGATCGGCGTACTGGACCGCCCGGCGATGGTCCGGTAGGCTGGACGTGCCTGGAGGTCCCGTGATCACCGAAGCCGACATCGACCAGCTGCTCTACGACCGCCACCTCACCCCCGAGGGCGCGCGCATCCTCCGCACCAAGCTCCAGGCGAAGGCGCCCCTCGATGCCGAGAAGCTGCAGGAGGTCATCGAGAAGCTGAGGCCCTCCATCCCGCTCGAGCGCATCACGGAGCCTCTGCCCGAGCCATTCCAGATCCCGCCCTTCGTGACGGGAGGCCGGGACTGCCTGTTCGAGCAGTTCCAGCGGGCCAACCCGCAGCACACGGGCCCGCTGGGCCTGTCGTGCCCATGTCCTCGCTGCACGCCGCAGTGCCTGACTTCCTACGCGGGCACGTCCGAGTTCCAGGCACTCGCCGGCGTCCGCGCAGAGGCGTGAACCAGGTCAGCTGGTACCGGATCTACTCGCTGCTCGCCGTCCTGGCAGGGCAGCTGCTGCTCGCCGGCGGCGTGCTGTACCTGTCCCTCGAGGGCCTTCTGGCAGGCGTCCCCGACGCTACGCTCGCGGCCACGGCGGCAGCCGGGATGCTGGGGGGCGTCTACCACGCGATGTCGAGCTTCGGCGCAAAGCTGGGCTCGCGCACCTTCCAAGACAGCTGGGCGGCGTGGTACCTGCTCCACCCCGTCGAGTCCGCAGTCTTGGCGCTCGCGGTGGGCCTCATCCTCTTGGCGGGGATGGGCGCCGACGCCGACAACGCCTGGGGCTACCCGGCCGCAGGGGTTCTCGCGGGGCTGTTCACGAAGGAAGCGAGCCGCTGGCTCGGACGCGTCGCCCGGTCTATCTTCGCTCCGGAGGCTCCCGATGAACCACAAGCGAGGTCGGCCGAAGAGTGCCCGTGCCGGGTGCTTGCTCTGCAAGCCACACAAGCACCAGGCCGTGAAGAAGACGGCATCCGCCCAGACCCGTCAGGAGCAAGCGGCTCGCCTTCGTGAGCGCGAACAGCTTGCGGCGGCCTCCGGGCGAGAGTAGGGTGCGGGCCATGATCGACCTCTCCCGACTCCAGCTGAACCGAATGCCGGTTCACACGCCCCGACCGACCAAGCGGGCGTAGCGTCGAGCTGCGCCCGCGGTCTTCGACCGGGCGTAGCGCAGTCTGGTAGCGCACCTGCCTTGGGAGCAGGGGGTCGGTGGTTCGAGACCACCCGTCCGGATCTCACACCCTGTCGCGGGGTAGCTCAGCTGGTAGAGCGGCGGACTCATAATCCGCAGGTCGGCGGTTCAAGTCCGCTCCCCGCAACCATCTCTCAACTACTTCCCCTTGACGCCCGCGCGCCGCGTGAGTAGGGTCTCGGCATGAACAGCACCCGCCAGCGCAACCTCCTCGCCGCCACCTATTGGTTTGGCTGCCCTCGGAGCACTGCGCCGGCATCCTGACGAGAGACAGCACCTCTCCTTGATGAAGCCCTCGGCGCACCAGCTCCGAGGGCTTCGTCGTTCTGGGAGGGACGCGTCGGGGTGACCAAGCTGGCTGTAAACCGGCTGCCGTTCGGCATGGTGGGTTCGACCCCCACTCCTCCCACTCACCGGGAGAGAGCTGGGGTATCAGCCGGGCGGATTCCAAATCCGACTGCGAGTGGGGTTCGAGTCCCCCCTGTCCCGCCACACCGGTTGGGTAGCTCAGTTGGTAGAGCACTGGCTTGAAACACCAGGTGTCGTCGGTTCGACTCCGGCCCCGACCACTCGCATCCTAGATCTGGAAGCAGTATGCTCCCGTCCACGGAGGTCCCCATGCTGCACGACGCGTTCGTCACCGAGATGGAGAAGATCGCAGGCCCCTTCTCTCCCTACGAGCGCATGCGTCGCTCGGCGAAGAAGGACCGCACCCTGTCGCCGGGCGAGCGCGAGAACATGCAGCGCCAGTACATGGAGGCCCGGGGCAAGGACAAGAGCCGCGGAGCGCGCGTGGGAGGAGCCGCCGGCGGAGCCGCCGGTGCCTTGGCCACGCTGGGCAGCTTCGCGAACGATGCAGACATCCACCACCACAGCGTCCGCATGGGCATCCCTTCGCGCCCACCCAGCAAGGGCAAAGCCGCTGCGATGGGCGCCGCCGCGGCTCTCGGCGTGGGAGGCATCACCGGCGCCATCTCCGAAGTCCGCCGCCGTCAGGCTGCGGCAGGCTCCAAGAACCCGGCCCGGGTCAAGGCCGAGCTCGCCGGCGCCAACAGCCCTCGTCGCGTGAACCAGCGCAGCCGCCTCATCCGCAACCGGAACGCGGCGGTCCGGGGCGAGAAGCCCAGCTCGGCCATGTTCCGCAGGCGGGCCGCTGGTCGGGGCAGCGAGAAGCTGTAGCGTGAAGCCTCCCGGAGCCACGTGCCCTCGTATCGATCGAGTGCAGAGGGCCCTGCGGCGGCTGGCCTGGAGGGTGAAGAACCGTCCGGGAGCACCGGACACGGCCGCCCTGCTGCAGAAGGCGCTGGCCGACCTCGAGCTGGTGCGCGAGGAGAACAGCCACATGCGCGCCGCCTACTACGCCATGAAGGAAGCGAAGAAGCGTGCCGAGGGTGCCCCGACGCCATGACGGCGCCGGGGCGGGGTGTCACGGGTTTGACCGTGACGGTGGCATGGGTGCCTCCTCTTCTTCCTTCCCGGTGCCGCAGGGGCAGCCGGGGCAGCACGGCTCGGGGACGTGGACCAGGCCACAGTCCTCGCAGACGTGTTCCTCCGCATCCTCGGGAGGCCTTGGGTCGGGGACCCAGTGGTCGGACCAGCAGTCCTCGCCGGTGCGGGCCCGCTCGTAGCACCACGCCTCCTCGCAGCTGACGTACGGCATCAGGCCACCGCCGCGATGAAGGTGGTGTCCGTGCTCTCGGAGGCGCGCACCAGGTGGCTGTGCCCGTCCTCGTTGTCGGGGTCCTCCTCCACCCAGTAGATCCAGGCGTCGAGCTCGGCCTCGTCCTGCGGGCCGGGGTACCCGAACCGGTCGAGGCGCAGCTGCACGCCGTCGACATGCCACCCCGGGCGGAAGCCGTGAGGCGCGTCGGGGTCGTCGACGTCGCCCGTGTAGCGGAAGCCGGGCACGCCCACGATGAGCAGCGCCGACCACAGGCCGACCTCGTCGTCCTCGGCGTACAGCTTGGCAGCCTGGTACTCCCCGTCGTCACGCGTCACCGTGATCTGGTCGTACCGGATGTCTCGCGCGTCCAGTGCTGCGCGCAGGTCTGCGATGTCGTCGAACATGGTCGCCTCCGTGGAAGTTCTCGGGCCTCCGCCCTTCTCGTCAACCTCTTGTGCGAGAGGGCGGAGGCCCTATTTCACTCCTCAGCGGCGTCCTCCCCCGGCCACTTGAAGCCCGGGTGGGGGTCCTTCATGTAGCCGGGGCAGTCGGGAGCCTCGCAGAAGTCGCTGGCCACTGCAGCGGCCACGTCGCGGCCCCAGGGCGCCTTGGGCTTCTCGCACACCGTGCAGCGGACGAACGGGTCCTCCGACGTCCGCACAGGCTCACTGCGGGTCCACACGTGCGCCCCCGGCATCTGCTTCCTCGACCTCGATGTCGCGGAAGCCCTTGCCGTGGAGGAGATCGACCTTCGCGCTCCGGAAGGGCACGGCCAGCTTGTTCTTCACCACCTTCAGGCGGACGAGGGCACCCGCCTGCTTGCCCTCTCGGGTGATCGCACCCACACGCCGGACATCCAGCCGGACGGAGGCGTAGAACTTGAGCGCGTTGCCACCCGGAGTGGTCTCGCCGTTGCCGAACACCGTGCCGACCTTCTGGCGAGTCGGGTTGATGAAGATGACGGTCACGCCGGTGCGGTGGGCGACCGCGGTGAGCTTGCGCAGCGCCTGGGACATCAGCCGGGCATGCAGGCCCAGGAGCGCATCCTGCTGCTGGGCCTCGAGGTCTGCCTGAGGCACAAGGCCGGCCACGTGGTCGACGACCACCAGGTCGACGGCGCCGGACCTGGACAGCGCCTCGGCGACCTCCAGCGCCTGCTCCGCGGAGTCGGGCTGACTCACCAGCATCTGGTCGACGTCGACACCCAGCGTGGTCGCGTACGCCACATCGAGCTCATGCCCGGCATCGACGAAGGCGGCCGTGCCTCCGCGCGCCTGCACCTCGGCGACAGCATGCAGGGCCAGAGTCGTCTTGCCCGCCTTCTCGGGCCCGTAGATCTCCGCCACGCGGCCTCGCGGCCAGCCGCCGATGCCCAGCAGGTCATCCAGCGTCGCGGACCCCGTGGGGGTCACCTCAACCTTCGTGTTCTCGTCGCTCGTCATGATGTCTCCGGGTCGGTGGGGAAGATCTTGTCGTAGTAGGCGGCCACGGCCTCGGGGACCGCGCGGGGACCGCGCACGGTCTCCATGAAGGTGCCGATGTCGATGATGCCCAGGGAGCACAGCTCGGCGTAGCACTCGTCGCAGATGTACCCGAATGCGCCGGAGTACCTGTCGCACATGATGTTCTCGCAGGCACGGCGGCTGCAGCTCATGACGCCCATCAGGCACCCCCTTCGTCGTCGTCGTCGTCCGGGACATCCCCGAGGTCTCCCTGCAGGAAGCCGGTGAGCAGATCGTTGAGCGCGAACCGCTCTTCGGCGGTGAGCTCACGGAGCAGCCGCTCCTCCAGGCGCGCGCCGGCGTCCAGGGTGGCGTTGTTGAGGGCGTCGTCCTGGGACTCGGCCTGGGCCAACGTCTTCCAGTTGGCCACCGGATCCCGCAGCACGTCTCGCCGCCCTCGCTGGTAGTCCTGCAGCTCGTTGGGGTGGGTGATGCCCTCCTCGTCCTGCGCCGTGACGCAGTAGCCTGCGGGCCGCGAGAGGCTGACCTGCTCGCACATCGCCTCGAGCTGCAGGGTGAGGGACACCCAGGCGCGCTGCCACGCCTCGGGCATGGACTGCAGGATGCTGCGCTCGACCACGTGGTAGTGGGCGTAGGACAGCCCGAAGTGGTCGTGGACGGGGGTCGTGGAGAACACGTGGTTGCGTGTGGGCCCGCGGCTCTGCACGGTCAGCCAGTTGGCGAAGCTGGAGGTGGTCTCGCCGCCGGCGACGGCAGCGCGCCAGTCAGCCAAGGTCAGGGGGTCGTTCATCGTCTTCCTCGGGGTGAAGATGGGGGGAGGACGCGAGCCCGCCGCCCCACGAGGGGACGACGGGCCGCAGGGTTCACGCACCGGCCTCCAGCGCCGCGCGCGCGAGGGCTTCGATACCGGTCGTGCCCGGGGGCAGGCAGGCCACCGTGCGGTACCGCCGGCTCACCTGGAACCAGGTTCGCACGAAGGCAGAAGCTGCCTGCCCCCGGATCGACGGCTCGTCATCGTCGTCGTCCTTGTCCCAGACGGACGGGGTGCGGAGCTCCACCTCCCGGGGCGAGAAGTAGGTCGTCGACCCGCTGCGCCGTGCGTGGTCGGCCGCGTCCTCCTCCGTGTCGAAGAGGAGGAGGTTGCCGTCGTTGTCGCCCATGCACTTCTCGATGCCTCGCCACCCTCCGTCGGGGTAGGCGGAGTGCAGGACCCAGCGCTGGTGCCTGTTCACATGTCCTCCATCGTGCCGTCGGGCAGCATGGTCTGGATGAGGGAGGGCACCTCGGGGTTCATGCGGTTCACGAGGTCCTGGCACCGGGCGCAGTACGCCAGGCCGCTGTGCTGGTGGATGCGGTTGTCGTGGGGGCTCGTGCACGCCTCCCTGCTGCAGTGACCCTCGTCGTTCCACCGGTAGCGGGTGTCCTCCCACCCCCGGTCGTCGTCGAGCTTCTCCTTCGGTGGGAGGTCGGTGCGGGGCACGGTCTCCCGGAACTTGGGCATGTAGGGCATCAGGTCTCCTCGGCTGCGGCGAGCGCAGCCTTCAGCCGCGCGACGGCGGCGGACAGGGATAGGCGAAGGATGCTGCGGCCATCCACGAAGACGCTGGTGTCCTCGAAGACGGCCACGAGCTCGCGCACCGACAGGCCGCCCCTCTGCTGAAGCCGAGCCACCGTCTGCTGGTGGTTCCGCTTCACCCGCTGCTCGCGTTCGAGCATCAGGTGCATGGGGATGGTCTTTGGTGCGCCGAGATCCTCCAGCATGGGGCGGTCCCGGTAGGACCACATCACGGTGAAGTCGGCCATCTACTCCTCCCCGACGCCTGGGTCGGTGGGCATCGTCTCGAAGTCGAGGCCCACCGGCGGGTTGTCGCAGGTGTGGGGGTGGAGGTTCGTGCCGGTGAAGAACACCGCCATGCAGGCTCCGCAGGAAGGCTCGGTGCCGACGTTGCGCAAGGCCTTCATGAGACCCTCCGGCCCCAGGCGGGTGATCTCGACGAACAGCGAGGCCTGCTCTGCCTCCTCTGACTTCGCGTAGAGGCCGACTTGGACGAGGTGCTCGGCGCGCGTCTTGAGTCCGGGGTGGTACGAGACCTCACCGCTGCTGCACTCAGGGCAGTGGAAGATGTCCTCGCCCTGCTTGCTCCGCATCAGCTCTTCACGGTCGGAGCCACTCGCGTCGCAGTTCCGGCACCACCAGCGGGGGACGGCCGCCGTCTTGGCCAGGTCCTGCAGCACGCTGGTCTTCATCGACGACGTCGAGCCGGTGATGAAGGCCAGCGTGTCGCGCGGATCCCTGGGCGCGTCCTCGCGCATCGGCGTCGCGGACAGGCCGCGGCGGTAGCTGGCCGCGATGGGCTTGCGCTGCCACCGTCCGACGCCGTGCTCCTTGTCGAGCGAGTAGACCGTCACGTCCTCGGACTCACAGGCAGGGCACGTCTTGATGTCGGGGTCGTCCGACGGGATCTCGTCTGACGCCTCGCACGCGTGGCAGAACCAATTCGTGGGCGTGGTGTCCGCCTCGGCGATGCGCTCGGCCACCGACTTCTCGCGACCGAAGTGCGGCACGAAGGTGTCCGTCTCGGGCTTCTTGTACAGCGGCAGGTCGCTGTGAGGGTTGTCGTTCGGGCTCACGAGGGCCTCCAGGGGTGTGTCGTACATCATGGCGTGGAGCATCTCGGCGGCGAGGCGCGTGCTCTTGCCGCGAGAGAACGGGGGGATGAAGACGTCCCTCGGACGGAAGGGCTGCTGGTAGAGCTCCTTCAGCCAGGGACGCCGCTCCCAGGACACGGGCAGCATGACCTCTGGGAAGCTGATCTCCCCGGCCTTGAGGGCTTCGATGACCGCCTTCTGGTCGTCGCTGAAGGCGTTCTCCGCCAAGATCTCGCCGACGGCGTCCTCGTGTCCCTTGGGCACGTCGACCACCACCTCGTCGTGGACGAAGCTCATCGGCACGATCGCGGGCAGGTCGTGCTTCAGCGCGTACGCCTTCAGCTTCTCGTAGACCCGCCGCGAGCGGTCCAGGTCCTTGTCGGAGTGGTGCACGTTCTTCAGCCGGGCGGCGTCGAGGAACTGCCCCTCGGCGTCGTGGCTGATGGCGAAGAGGTCACGGCTGTAGTCAGGCTGGTGCGCGGGAGCGTCCTGAATCCACATGCCGTCGTAGGGAGGCCACGCGTCCGAGGCGAGCGGCTCCGAGCCCTCGGGCACGGTCATGTGCTCGCAGGTGGGCGGGTCGGCGTCTGCCGCGCAGATGGAGCAGGGTGGAGGACCCGGCACGTGTGCGCCCATCGACAGCATCTTGATCTCGCCAGCAGGCGCCGGCTTGCCGAAGGTGTAGGGAGCGCCCTGGGTGTCGGGTGGCACGTTGTCGGGGAAGTGCTGCCGCATGAACTCCGACACCGCAGCGGGGTTGGCCCCCTCCTCGAACTTCTTCGCCATCTCGACCGCACGGCCGTGGTCGACGAAGAGGATGCGGGAGAGGGGCTCGCCTCGGTCCATGCGCTTGAGGACGTCCTGCGGGGTGCCGAAGGAGCTCAGCACCCGCATCTCGCTCTGCCCGTAGTCGATGCCGACGAAGACCTCGCCGTACTTCTCGAAGTCCTCGTCGTTGTCGAAGTCCTCGCGCCGGGGGAAGTTCGACTTCGAGCCGTTGCCGAAGCGGTCGACGCCCGGGAAGGCGCGCTTCCACTGGTCGAGGACTTCCTGTGCCTCGGGGCTCAAGGGACGGGGGATGCGCTGCATCTCCGGCTCGTGGTCCCGGAAGCGACCGGTGTCGACGCCGGGGCGCGCGTCGGGGTTGGGGTGGGCGGTCTGGATGCGTCCCGTGAGGGAGCGTCCGTACAGGTAGGCGAAGTTGTCGCGCTTGATGCGCGCGCGCTCCTCGATGCGGTGCCGGTCGTGGACGGGGTGGTCGGCGTGCTCGGGGTGCGTGCAGTGGGGGACAGGCTCGGTGGTCATGAGGTCTCCAGGGAAGATGTTCTCCAAGTCCTTATGCGGTCGAAACGGCCCGCCCTTCTACCGAAGAAGGCCGTCAACGCGGAAGGCCCCGCCGCGTGAGCGACGGGGCCTGGAGGCGGGCAGAACTGGAGGGCGAGGTGTCGTGAGCAGGTCGCCTCGACGGAAGGACCGGGGGCGTGACTCCCCGGCATCAGGCAGCGTACCTCAGCCGAGGGCGGCCTGGAGCTCGAGGCCCTGCGCGAGCCGCCGCTTCGCGACCACGCTGCTGCTGAACCCGTGCGGCAGCAGCGGCACGACCTCGGCGTGGGACACGAGGGTGGCCGTGCCCGTCCGCTCGAAGCGCACGGTCGGCTCGCCGCCGTAGTCGACGCCGACGATGACGCCTCGCTCGCCCTTGGCACCGTGCACGTAGGCGGGGTCGAAGCTCTCGCCCTTGCTCGTGTCCGGCGGCGAGATCTCGTGGTTGGCGAGGTCCTCGTGCCCGCTCTCGGTCACGTCACGGAGCGCCACCACGGGCATGCCGACCTTGTAGCCGGCCTGGGCAGCCAGCTTGGTCGCGCGCATGTACCGCTTCGCCTTGGCGGCGCGGAGGCGATCCTCGACCTGCTCGGGCGTGCGCCAGGCTCGGAGCACGTTGGCGGGGCCGGACAGGTCGATGCTGATGCCGCCGCCGCCCTGGTGTCCGTCGGGACCCGCGGGGTTGCTGGGGGAGGGCTTCGCGGCGTTGCCGTCGGCCGAGGCCTCTGGCGCGCCGCTGGATGCGCCGATGCCGGCGAAGAGGGCGAGGGTGGTGAGGAAGGTGTTGCGTCGCATGGTTGCTCCAGGTCTGGGGTAGGCCGTCAGGCGGCCTCGTAGGTGGCCTCGAGCTCGTCGGCGAGCTTGAGGATGGTCTTGCCCCGCACCGTGGTCTCGCGACCGTCGGCGTGGGAACGGATGAGTCCGATGATCTCGTGGAGGGAAGGTCCCCCCTCGGCGGGCCGGGTCTCCAGCTCCTTGATGCGCTGACGGCGCAGGGCATCGTGCTGGTGCAGGGCGATCCGGTCTCGGAGCGAGGGGAACTTGTCGATGAGGCTCTCGTACTCGCGGTCTGTCAGGATGCGGGCGTCTCCGCCACGGGTGGTCACAGTGTCCTCCAGGGGTGCCCAGCAGGGTAACCGGGCACCTCGGACAGTGGGGTGGGCTTCAGGTGGAGGGGTGGAGCACCTCCGGCGGGTGAACCTCGCGCCGGGCGACGACGAGGGCGTGGGCTGCGCGGAGCACCGACTTGGGAGAGAGGCCCTTCTCGAGGATCTTCTCGTCCATCGACGCGTACTCCTCGGGGCCGGGCCCGTAGCGGGCGACGATGGTGGCGCCGAAGACCCTCTTGTCGGACGCGGACGCGGCGGGGCACTCGTACACGTCGCACAGCCCGTGGTGCTCGTGCACCACCTGCCCCGCGAACAGGCAGCAGTCCCGATCGTGGGGGTACAGCGGCGTGGGCACGACGGTGTGCATCCAGGCCATGACGTGGTCACAGGCACGCTGCCGCTCCTCTTCGGTGTCGAGGCAGCACCCGTCGATCTGGGTCAGCACGTCCATCAGGGCGGTCTTGAGGCTCATGGCGTCTCCGGGCGGAGGTGGTCAGGGAAGGTCCGAGAGATCTGGTGCTCGAGGCGAACCAGCTTCTTGCGGAGGTCGAGACGAAGTCCGTCCAGGCGGTCGTGGACGGGGTGCGGCTTGATGGCGTCGCTGGAGAGGCGCGCGCCGGTGTTGAGCTCTCGCCAGTGGTCGAGGCGAGCCATGTAGACTCCTGCCTTCGTGAGGTCGCCAGTGCCGCTGGTGTGCGGGCCCGCGTACCTCCCGCTGCGCCGCAGGTCCGTCGTCCTCTCCAAGATGAACAGGTCGACGGACGTCAGCGTCCAGGTGTGGACATCCAGCACATCGTCGTACATCCACCTCCATGCCTCGCACGTCCCCCTGCCTCCAAGAGCCGGGTGCGGCGCCACACGAGGGCGTCGATGGTGTGACCTCGCGCCTCCCACTCTGCCCAGGAGGAGTCCTTGAGCACGGCGCTGACCGCCGCGGACAAGGACTCCTGCCAGCGGTTCCCCGCCAGGCACGAGGGCGGGGCCTGCACGATGCGCGCACCGCAGGGCACCACCTTGTAGACGACAGCGCCCGGGTCGGGGATGACCTCGCCCGTGAGGGCATCAGGAACGTCTCGCATGAGCATCCTCCTCGTAGACCAGGCCGCCTTCGGCTGCGCAGCCCTTCTCGACCTTGAGTCGGCCGAGGAAGGTGGTGCCGACGGTCGGGAACCGGTCGCTGATGCCGTCCGGGAAGCAGCGGGCATGCACGCTGACGCGGCGCGGTGCACGAGCCGCGGCCGTCGCGTAGTTGGACGTGATGCACCACACCTCGCAGGGCACCCAGGGACCGGACCGCATGCCCTTGACGGTCACATGGTACTCGTAGCCGCCGCGCCGCGCCTTGACGGTGAAGGCGCCGCCGATGGACACTGCCAGGTTCTCGGCCCAGGAGCCGTCGATCCGGTCTCGCGAGGAGTCGAACAGGGCGCGGCGGTGCACCTCCATCAGCTCCTCGGCCCAGAACCATCGCATGCGCTGGTTCACCCGCGCGTTGAGGAACAGGATGCAGCCCAGCAGGAACACCGTCAGCAGGTAGAGCCATGCCGGGATGGGCTCCTGCATCTGAGCGTAGAACAGGTTCATGCGGCCTCCCAGGCGGTGAGCGCAGCGATGCGCGTCCCGCCGTCGAAGGCGCTGACGGGGTGGTTGTCGACGAGCGGCCCCTCCTCGAACTCGGCGCTGTCGCCGTTGTCGCGGGAGAGGAGGGCGTAGGTGCCGTTGCGCTGCAGCTTGTAGATCTGGTGGCAGTAGGAGCCGCCGGTGTCCGCGAACTGGCCTGTGCGGACGAGGATGTAGGTCTTCACGAGAACTCCTTCTCGATGGGAGGGATGAGGGGGGCGTGGACGGCGCACCGCGGTGCGGTCCGGCGAACGTGATCTTCGAGCTCGCCGTCCGTGAGCACGTCCCCGCACACCGCACACCGGAGACGTCGGTCAGACGTCATCCAGTGGTGCGGCGGCGGGGCCGAGCCGCGGTCCTTCACCGCCTGGAGCCAGTGCCGGAGCTTCCGGTCCCAGCCGACGAAGGGCTTGCTCACAGCATCCGCCCGCCGAGCGGGTTCGTGGCGAGCAGGGCGTTGTCCACGATGCCGGGCAGCATGGCGCGCTGCTCCTCCGTCACGACGACCTCGCCGGCGTCGATCTGACCCTGCATCTCGGCCTTGGCGGCGTTGAGCAGAGACGTCTTGACGACGTCCCCCTGCAGCGCGTCCGGGTTCTCGCGGCGCGCGCGCTCGAGGGCGGCCACGCAGTAGGCGAGGACCTTGTCGTGGAAGACGTCGTTGTCGTACTGGCGAGGGGTGTCCTCCTCCACCTCGATCTCGCCGTTGAGCTCCCGGATGTAGGCGGCGGTCTCCTCGACGGACAGCGAGCCCTCGGCGACGTCGACGACGAACACCTTCATCTCGAAGGGCGTCCCGTCGTCACGCTTCCGCTTGAGCTCCTGCATCCCCTCGAAGGTGACGCGCACCAGGTTGCCCGGCTGCACGTTGCCGGCGTCGATGGCCTGCACGATCTGGGTGCCCGAGATCATGTGCGGGCGACTGAAGCCGTCGCCGACGGGGACGCCGATGATGACGACCTCGTACTGCCCGTGCTTGCCGTCGCGGACGGACTTGCCGATGTAGTAGCCGACGAGGGTGGTTCCGGCGGCGGGGCGCCAGGTCTTGGGGCGCTCGATGCGGCGCCAGTTGATGGGTGCGGTCTGGTTCATGAGGGTCTCCTTCTGCGCCGCCCAGTGGGCGACGAGGTCGTCTGCGTAGTCGGGGTCGTCTGCAAGTCGCCGTAGGTCGAGGGTGCTCATGGGACCTCCGGCGGTGCGGTCCACGCCTCTGCTGCGAGGGTGGCCTGTTGGAACTTCTCACTGAGCGACAGCCGAGCGTCGGCAGCGGCCTCGGTGAGAAGCTGTAGGTTGGTGAGGATCTCCACCTTGTGGCGGACAGGGACCGAGGTGAGCAGCCGGATGCCTACCCGGAGGCACCAGCCGTCGGGCTGGACGGTGTCGAAGGACACCTCGATGTCGCCCACCGAGTAGGTGAACGGCACCAGGATCTGGTAGTCGCGGAGCTCGTCCTCGATGCCCGTGATGGCGTCGTTCATGCGGTCGAAGTCGAAGGCACCCATCAGTGCTGGTGAGGGGTGATGGTGGGCCACCAGTCGCCTTCGCGCCCGGGGATCTGCACGAGCCGCCAGGGCCCGCCGCCGCCGCCATCGATGGCGACCCACATGTCGGTGAGCTGCTCCGAGCGGTGCTCGAGCAGGCTGGCGTGCGGCTCCTGGTTCGCGATGCCCCCGCTCTCCAGCATCGTCTGTTCCACCCGGAACAGCTGGACGTGGCAGGGGATGCCGAAGCACTGGGCGCTGGCGAACAGGAAGCCCGGCTCCTCGTCGTCGTAGGTGAGGGCCGTCAGCTCCTGGTAGAGGACGTCGGCCAGGCTGTCGTCGGACGAGGGGCCCTTGCCGTCGTCCAGCTTGACGCGGACGTTGTCGAGGACGCCCATCAGCCGTGCCCCCAGTCGTCGACCACGAACTTGCCGCTGACCGGCACGACGTCGGCGTTGGGGCTCTTGTACGCGACCGAGCCCGCGACGAGGGACACGGTGCGCACCTTGGTGACGCGGTCGGGGTGGCTGCTCTGGTTGGCGGTGACCATCCACACCGTCTCGCAGTTCTTGTGCGCGGGGAGGCGGAACGTGTCTCCCTGCTTGATGGTGTCGAGCTTGACGGTCCCGGGCGGGACGTTGGGACGAATGACGTGCATCGATGCCTCCTGGGGGCCGAGTCGGGTGGCCTCCAAGTCCTTATGCGTCCGTTCAGGCCGACCTTCCGTTGGGATCTACGGCGCGGTAGGCTGCCCTCACGGAGGTCTGCTCATGGAAGTCACGATCAAGGGTGCTACGGTGAGCAGCCTCCTCGCCCTACTGCTGGGAGGCGGGAGTGCCGCCGCCTACTTCGGTGGACCCTCCGACAACGAGGAAGCGTGCGAGGCCAAGCTGGCGCGCCTCGAGGGCGCGGTCGAGGTCCGCAAGGAGGCCCGTGCCGCGAAGGACGAAGCCCAGGATGCCGTCGAGCAGGCACTGGACTACTGCGAAGTGATGCTCACCCGCTGCGAGGAGAAGTGATGCGCCCCAGCTACGCCGTCATCGGCCCGCTCTTGTTCATGTTCTCGCTGCGCGTCTGCGACAGCGCACCGCCGGCGCATGCCCAAGCGCTGGACGAGCCTCCCGAGGACTGCTGGTGCCCACAGCCTCCGGAGTGCCCGCCCGAAGGCTTCATCCTGGTGCCCCTCCCGGAGCCCGCCCCTCCGGCAGCCATGAGGGCGGCTCCGCCCCCGGTGGCCGCTCCTGCTCCCGTTCTGATCGAGCCTCCTCTCCGTGAGGAGGTCGTCGAGCAGGGCATCGAGTACATCCAGCAGGCGCGCGCTGCGGTCAAGAAGGCCAAGGTGGCCGAGGCAGAAGCCGAAGAAGCTGAGGCCGAAGCAGGGAAGGCCGAGTAGCCGCCGACCCCGAAGGGCCGGCGGCTGGTGTCAGTAGACCCGGCACCGCCCCGCGGTGACGCGCCGGTCTTCTTCGATGCCGAACAGGGTGTTGTGCTTCACGATCAACGTGCCGATGGAGCCGCCGCAGCGCGCGCACCCGGCCTTCGACTCGGTGGTCCGGTCGTCGGGGTTGTGGCTGTCGCCGTAGCCGGCCACCTGCAGGTCCTGCGCCCTGCTGCACTCGCACTTGAACTTGGACGCCACCACGTACTCGCACTCGGGGAACGGCAGCGTGCACGAGCACGTTCTGCCGTCGTGGAGCTTGAGCGTGATGCTCTTGAGGCCAGCCTTCTCGACGTTGCTCATGCCGCACGCTCCTTGGCCGCAGCCACCTGCTCGTCCGTGGCGAACTCGAACCGGGAGGAGGTGCCCTCCGGTCCGGTGATGGTGACGGGGTTGAGCCGGAACAGCCCGCCGCCGGCGTAGTCGCAGGGACCCTCGCCCTCACCGCCCAGCGCCTCGCGGGTCTTGTCCGGAGGCATCGTGCGGCCGATGCAGGAGAAGGCGATCATGCCCTCGACGCCGGCATCGAGCCACTCCTGGACCTGGGTCACCACCCCGCACACGGGGCAGACGAACCACCACTGCTTGCGGTCGGCGCCGAAGCGCTCCTCTCCTTCCTTGAGCCAGTCCTCGTAGGGAAGCTCTCGTCGTTCGGTGTTCATGCGGGGGTCTCCTTCTGACGGGACGCCACCCATCGGGCGACGCAGCGGCGCACGAAGCTGGGCTCGGCGCCAGGGTTGGGGACACGCGGTCCTGGTCGGATGAGGGGCGCGACGTCCGCACTGTTGCGGTCGGCGGTGTCGGCGGCGAATGCCTCGCCCACCGCTCGGATCTCGGCGCACTCGCCCATCCAGTGCTTGCCGCTCTCGTCGAACGCCTCGATGGCGGCAGCGGTCCGGCTCAGGTCTGGCCAGTCCTCGTTGCCCACCTGGGGGATCTTCACGTTGTAGGCGTACGAGATGTAGAAGATCCGGCCCAGGCCGCCGTTGTTGATGAGGTGCTTCTCGCTGGTCGAGCCGCACACGGTGCAGGTGACGTCGCCGGAGACCAGCATCTCGAAGTCGTGACCGTTCTCGCAGTGGTAGGTGGCGAAGCTCAAGAGCCCTCCTTCTGCATGGACGTCATGGCGTCCTTCAGGATCTCGTTGGCGGCAGCGCTCTTGTTGTCGAAGGTGCCCAGCCACTCTGCGACCTTCAGGTCGAGAGTCAGGCTGGTCTTGACCTTCCGCATCTTCTTCAGGCGCTCCCGCAGCGTCTCTTCCTTGCTCGACATGTCAGCCTCCCAGCGCGGCGCGCGCGACGGTGGCCGTCGAGATCTGCGTGTCGGGGTAGTCCTGACGCGCCTTCTCGATGTCCAGGTAGACAGGCATGAAGCCGACCCCGATGTCCTTCGTGTCCTCACCACGCCCGCCGGCGATGTGAGCTTCAGGAAACACCTGCAGTCCCGTCGGCTGCAGCGTCGTCTCGGACCAGGGCTGGAGCTTCATCACCAGGTAGACGGTGATGCGGTCGTCAGACATCGGGCTTCTCCTTCCAGCCAGCCGGCGGCACCCACTTCGGGAAGTGGTCCCCCTCCATGGGCACCAGGTACTGGCTCTGCTTCTCGGCGGAGCGGTGCCGCGGCGTCTCGAGGACCTCGGCCTCGACCCAGTGTGCTGGGTCGTCCTTCTCCTCGTCGGGCACCGGGTAGGGGCTGCCGGTGATGGCGCCCTTCCACATGAGGACGACGTCGCCTTCCTTCGGTCGCGGGATGCTCACGATGCCTCCAAGATGGGTGTGAGTCGGGTGTTCTCGGCGGCGATGCGCGCCATCAGCTGCTCGTTGTCGTGGCTCTTCACGGCGATGTCCAGCGCGCGCTCCGCCGTGGTGGGGGCCTTGTCGATGCTCCACTTCCCGAACGGCTCCACGCACTTGAGCAGCGGGGCCATGCCGCCGCCCCAGGTGTCGAGCTCGAGGAAGACGGTCTGGACATCGCCGCTGCCCATCATCGCCCCGATGTTCTGCTCGTTGAGCAGGACGGCGTTGAGGTTGTTGGCCAGCGCCAGCCAGACGGCCCACGCCTTCGTCCCGAGCGGGGGCGGGTCGTTCGGGAGGTAGCCGTCGTCGCCGAGCGCCGACAGGAACAGGTCTCGAACGACGGCGGGCAGGGGGGATGGTCTCGATCAGCTTGCGGGTGGTCATGGAGGCGTCTCCAGGGAGGCTTCGTAGGTGGGTGCGCACACGTCGCAGATGCGGCGAGGCACGGAGTAGGCCCAGGTGCGGGCGGGGTCTTGGCGCGGCGTCCAGCCGCACCTGGCGCAGTAGGGGCCATGGAACGGAGCCAGGGCGTCCCCGATGTCGACCAGGACGTCGACCTTGGCGTCGTAGCCGGCGTTCTCGTCGGAGAGCACGGCCTGTGCCGCCTCGTACGCCCCCTCGAGCGCGGCGTGCATGAGGCGGAAGTAGTCGGTCGACTTCGCCGGAATCAGGTAGCGCTGGCGGATCTCGCGCCGGACCTGCATCAGCAGCTGGCCCAGGTGGTTCTCCCCGACGCCGGCGCAGACACCCCAGTAGGTGTCGCCCCAGCCGTTCCCCTCGACGAGATCCATGTCGCCAGTGGCGAGGAGCTGCGTCTGGAGGACTTCGTGGTCTCCGAACTTCTGCCGGAGAAGGCCGAGCATCACGCCGAGCTTGACGTCCTCCCAGTCCGGTCGGATCTGGACCTTCTGGCCCAGGCGCTTGGCTCGCCCCGGCGTCCGTGCCGACCAGATGGCGTAGCGCGTGTCGTCGTCCGTCGTCTTGGCGGCTTGGTAGGCGTGCTCGACAGTGGGGTACTTGCGGTCGCTGCCGGGCAGGCGCACCACCGCGGGGGTGAAGTTCGAGAGGAACGCGTAGGCTCCCTTGAACGAGGTGATGGCGGTCATGGGGCCTCCGTAGGGCAGTCGCAGTGGGCGCGGGTGGGCCCCTTCTTGCCGAGGGTGCCGCCGCAGGCTTCGCACGTAGGCGTAGGTTCGCGGCCCAGCAGGGCGTCGAACAGGTGAACGACGCCCGTCTGGTCCTTCTTGGTGCTGTCGAAGGCGATCTCGAGAGACCTGCCCTTGCTCTTGGCCTTCATCAGCTCTCCCCCCGCCAGGCTCGGTAGGCCTTGCCCCGGTCACCGACATGGATGCCCGGGTTCCTGCTCCCGATGGACAGTCCGGCGTCGAACGCACGCTGCCGCTCGTCCTCGTGGAAGAAGCCGGCGCGGCGGAGGAACGCCTGCCCCACGGGGGAGCCGAGCCACTGCATGGCCGTTGCGACCACGAGCTCCTCCTCCGGGTTCGCCGGCAGCTGCTTGTTGGGGTCCGGACTGGTGAGGTACCCCGTGATGGCGCCGTCCCGGTTCACCTCCTTCCACGCGTCGTGCACGCGCTTCTCGGCGGGGTTGCTCTTCAGGCGGCGGGCGTGCATTCCCTTGTTGACGGTGCTCATGAGGTCCTCCGGTCGAGGTCACCCAGCGGGTCCACGTGGCGAGGCAGGGACTCCTGCTTCTCGGCGTCGTCGTCCTGCAGGGTGGCGATGAGCTCGTCGAGGGTCAGGGTGCAGACCTCGTCGATCCAGTCGGCGACGAAGTACAGGCGGTTGCTGCCCTCGAGCACGCCGAACAGGATGGGGTCCTTGCGGCGCTCGATCTCCGCGTCCGTCTCCAGCCACGACTTCCCTTCGGGGTCGAAGTGCAGGACGACGTAGTTGTCGAAGATGCAGAGCTCGTCGCAGCGCTTCTTCTTCTCCAGGACCTCGTCCGGGATGTGGCGCACGAAGTTCGCCACCCAGTCGAGGCGCAGGCCCTTCTCGCACTTCCGCACGAACTCGCAGATCATGGCCTCCTCGAGGTAGGCCGCCTGGTCGATGGCCTTGAGCTGGAGCTCGGCCCGGACCACCTGCAGCTTGAACTCGAGCTCCTCCTTGAGCGCGACCTGCCCGGCCTCGGCGGCGCGGTCCAGGTAGGCCTCGACGCGGCGCGCGCCGTCGTCGAGCACCGCGAGCTCCTGGAGGCTGTTCTTGGAGCTCGCGAAGAACTCCTGCACGGTCCACTCCGGCACCCACTCGCCCAGGAGGCCGTCCATCGTGGTGGGGAGGCCGTCGCGCTGGCGGCGAGGGCTGATGGCGCGCAGGCAGCCGAACAGGAACCGCTGCCAGAAGGTGAGCTCGAACTGGCGCTCCATCATGTCGTTGAGGTGGCTGGCGTCCCCGGGCTCCATCTGGCGCAGCATCCACTGGCGCCCTGAGATCGGGCTCCCGACCTCCGTGTTCATGGACTGCCGGGAGGCGCGGTGACGCGGGCGACGAACGCTCGATGCGCTCAGGGCACCTCCGAACATCATGGGTTCGCTGTTCCCGAAGCCTTCGGTGGCCTGGTCGTCTGCGGGTGCGGCGTGCTTGGGGAGGTTGCGGTCGACCTGGAACTTCTCGAAGATGCGCAGGCGCTCTCCGTCAGGGGTCAAGATCTGGTGGTTGGCACGGGACATCAGGTCCTCTCGGTGAGTGGGTTGGTGGCGGAGCGGAGCCGCCGGTGCTGACGGTCGAGGGGGTAGCCCTCTCGGTCCATGTTCTGGCTCCACGCCTTGGCGTGGCGGTCGAGGTAGGCCCCGAGGGCCTGGTCGTCGCGCGGCTCGTCTGCATGGCCCAGGAGCCGTCTCAGCTCCGGGGCGTGCTCACGGGTGAGCCGGTAGCAGTGGAAGTTGCCCCTGAGGGGCCTCCCCTCCCGCACGATGCCTGCACCCTGCAGGATGCAGTACACGTGGTAGGGGTCGGTCTCGGGAAGGTCGTTCACAGGATCCCCCAGGTGTGGGTTGCGGTGGGCTCGGTCTTGATCTGCTCGGAGATCGGCATCCCCTTGGGCCAGCACTTCGCTCGCACTGGGACGGTGAAGCCGATCTTCTCGTCGTGGAGGTGCTCGACCTCGGTGTGTCCGAGGTCGGACCCATTCTCGTGGGCCCACTTCTTGATGGCTTCGAGCTGCGGGGCGGTCATGGGCTCTCCGGGGCCACGCGGGTGAAGAGCGCGACGTCCTCGACCTTGACGACGTCGCTGGACTCGATGCTGGACTCGATGCCCGTCACCACCATCGTCTCCGGGTCGATGCCGTGCTCCTCGAAGGCGCGGTCCAGGGCGGCATCGAGCGCGCGGTCGTAGGCGTTCAGGCCTTCCTCGTCGCGCGCGTCCGGGTCGGGGAGGTCCTCGGCCTTGACGGTGGCCTGGAGCTTGTACTTCCAGCCGGGTCCGTACTGGGGCGTGTCCGGCATCGGGTCGAGGGCCTCCTTCCTGGTGCACTCGGGCCCGAAGCGGAGGCACACGATCTTGCCGGCGTCGGCGCTGTCCAGCGCGACGTTCTGGTAGATGGCCCAGGTGCCGCCTCGCTCCTTGATGGTGCGGACGGTCTCGGCCTCGAGGGTGATGTTCATCGGGGGATCTCCAGCCCGTGCTTGCGGGCGTAGCGGGCGGCCGGAGCCAGCCCTGTGTCGGTGAAGCGGCCGATGAGCCGCCAGGCGTAGCAGTAGGCATCCCACATCTCGTCAGGCCAGTCCTCATCGTTGGAGACCAGCAGGCCTCGGTCGTAGGAGAGATTCCTGAATCCGGGGTTCTCGTGCGGGAGGTCCAGCTTCTCGTGCACGAGTCTCCACGCCGCAGCGCGCGCCCGGAAGTCCTGTAGGCAGTCGACCGGGTACTCGAGGTAGGTGCACTTCTTGTCGGAGTGAGGGCAGCCCCCGGGGTCTGCAGGCTTTGCCCCAACACTCCCGCCACGTACCCACGCCTCCCGGGCCCGGGAGGCCGCGAACCAACGAGAGAAGGACAGCAGAGCGCGGCCCAGATCGGGGTCCAGCGGCTTCCATCCGGAAGTGTCCCGGGTCCATGTGAGGGGGCTGCGGTTACCGTGAGCAGTCCACCGAAGGCGGAAGACTGGACGCTCTCGCAGGTTCCCGAGCGCCCACGTGTAGTGGGCGGCGTCGGGACGACACGATTCGCCCCAGCGGGCAGGGTCTTCCATGACGCGCAGGGTCTTCTCGTTGGAGTACAGACGGCCAGGAGAGGTGTCTATGCCCATCAGTACAGGTCCTCCGAGTAGAGCTGCTCGGCACCGCCACGGCGGTGCACCTCGTCCCAGTTGAGCTGGTCGGCGGCCTTGGCGATCTGGAAGCCCTCGACCCGGTCGACCCAGCGGTTGTCGCTGGTGAGGAAGCCCTGCTTCTCGATCTTGCGGAAGTCGGGCCAGCTCGCGTCGCCCACCAGGTAGCCGGTGGCCGGGTAGATGGAGCTGTGGCGGTGGCCAGCCACGACGACGCCGTTGGGGACGTTCACCGGCTGGTGCGCGACCGTGGTCGCCGTCGGGTACCAGTTCGCCGCGCACAGGATGTAGGGCGGGTCGGGGTCTCCCTCCTCCTCGATCCAGCGCTCTTCGAGGCGTTCGCGCAGGGTCAGCGCGGCGTCGCCGGCGAGGGACAGGGGGAAGGAGGAGGCGACGTCCTCGAGGAACTCGTCTCGGTGCTCTTCAGGCAGGTCCTCGGCGACGTCGACGAGGGCGTCGGCCAGGCGGTCGATCTTCTTGGTGGTGGTGGTCACGGGAGGTTCTCCTCGGCAGCGATGCGCGCCGCCTCTGTGTTGGGGTCGAGCAGTTGGGTGAGCTCGGCGTGCAGGTCCCGCACCTTCCGGGCGGTCGATGCGTTGACCTGGTCCTTCTTGATCTGCAGGGCGGGGTGCCGGGCCGTGGATCCCAGGCGTCGAGCGAGCTCGGCCTTGCTCCACCCCCGCTTCAGCAGGTCGCGGAGCAGCCGCCACGTAGGCGCTGCGTCGATGCGGTCGCCGTCCAGGGGCTCCCGCTTCGTCGGGACAGCGAGGATGGCCTCGCTCGTCTCCTTGCGGCACTGGGTCTGGGTGCCTCCGCTGATCTTCTGCAGCGTGGAGTCTGCAACCCCGCACTGCGCGTGCACCCACCGGCGTCCGATGCCGAGCTTCGACAGCTTCAGCAGGTGGGTGCGCGCGGGGCCGGCGTCGACGAGCGGGTTGCCTCCGTGCCAGATCCGCTTCTTCATCATCGTGTGGTAGTAGGCGGTGTTTGCAGCCCTGCAACTGTCGCAGCGACAGCCGCGGACGTACCTCGCCCGCGTGCCGTGCTCGAAGTGGCAGTCCGCGAGGCTGTCGTGTCGTGGGCTCACGGCGTCTCCGGCTTCTGCGGCACCCTCCCGCACCACGGGCAGCGCCTGATGTGAACGAAGCGACCCTCGACAGGGTCGTCCGCGTGGCGCAAGACCCAGATGCGGGCAGTGCCGCTCCAGACCTCAACAGGGATGCGCTCGACGATGACGCCGCGGTCGGCGATGGCTCGCTTCATCTCGCGGCAGCAGTAGCCTCGAGCGGCGTCCCCCTGCTTCCGCCGCTCCCGGCTGACGGCCTTCGTGCCCGTCAGCCCCCACTTCAGCGCGTGGTAGGTGCACGGCACGAAGCCGTCAGCGATGGCGTACCTCGGATCCAGCAGCTTGCGTACCCGGTACACCTTGCCGGTAGTGACTCCCGGCACGCGCATGACGAGGTCGAACGCCGCCTGGTCTGCGATGAACTGCGCGCGGCAGCAGGGAGGGAAGCCGTGCTTGGCCCCCTCCTGCCACTCCCGTCTCGCAGACTCACGAAGTCCCATGCACCACCTCCACCTTGACCTTCTTGGGGTAGCCTCGCATCGCCCGCCAGGGTCCTCCGGCGAAAGGGAGGCGTCCCCGATCGGTCCACGGGTACTGCCCCCACTGGATGTGCATCCCACCGCGCTTGGTGGCTGCCCGCTCGAGGTCGGGGGCCGACATCCCAGCCGCGAGCAAGAAGTCGAGCCCATGCACGAACCCGTTGACGTCTACGTCGAGCGAGCGGTACGCCTCCAGGGGCGTCATGACAGGGCCCGCGCGACGCGCTCCAGCGCCTTGGCGTGATGCCACCCTGACGCCTCCCACCCGAGCCTCTCGGTGAAGACGAGGAGCGGGCGCCAGCTGTGGACGATGTTGCCTTCGCCGTCGATGGCGTGGGCCGTCCACAGGTCGTGCTTCAGCGAGACAGGGCGCACCTCCATCCTGGCGTGGATGATGTGGCCCTCCCTCTGGACGCCGAACGGGTAGGGCACGTAGACCCTCATGCCCGGCACCAGGTCCTTGCTGCGCGTGAGGGGCCGGCACTCGCTGGCGGGCTTGTCTTCGCACGCCTTCAGGCAGAACGTACCGACGGCCTGCTCCGTGATGAACTCGTCGTCGGGCCAGGGGTCGCCGCCGCAGCGGGTGTGGACGTGGTCGCTCATGGTCAGGACTCCTCGGTGGAGGTGAGGTACTCGGTCAGGCGACCGTTCATGGAGATGCCCCAGCCGGTGCCGGGACGTGCGGGGCAGACCTGCTGCAGGACAGCCATCCGGCGTTCCGCCTCGCGGAAGCCATCCTCGACCCACTCCTTGGTGTTGTCGATGGCCTCATCGCCCTCGAGTGGTCCACCCATGGCGGCGACGGCGCGGTCGGCCAGGTCATCGAACAGGAGGACGAACAGCTGCTCGAACTCGGGGTACTCGGCCAGCAGCTTGGCGCGCTGAAGGGTGAGCGCTTCTCGCAGGCCCTCGGCGTCGTCGCCCTGGTGCCGGACGGTGACGCCGTAGTTGAGCGTGTGCGTGACCTTGGGCAGCATCTTGTCCATGAGACGGACGAAGCGCGCCTCGGGGACTTCCTGGGCCTCGTAGGCCTTGATGGCGTCCACCATCCAGGAGGCGACGTCGTGGAAGCGGTGCTCGATGCGCGCCAGTGCGCGAGCCTCCCGGGCGTCCTTCTCCTCCGCCGCGGCATCGTCGATGCGGTAGCTGGGCGTGTCGCCGGCGTAGCCTTCGACCAGGTCGTGCACGAGAGCGAACCTCGTCACCTTCGGCACGTCCAGAAGCGGCAGATCCCACACCTCCGGTTCCGCGCCATTGAGCTCGATGGCGGCCGTGGTCGCCAGGAGCTGCAGCATGACGGTGTGGTCGGAGTCGGTCTCGGGCCGGACCCCGTCGGGGTGGAAGGTGATGCGCTCGACGCGGCTGAACTGCATCGAGTAGTTGGCCAGCGCGATGAGGCCGGTGAGGAAGGGGTTGTCGTCCATCAGAAGTTCCCTTGGTAGCCGCCGGAGTCCCGGCGTCGAAGTTCGGTGAGGTGTTCGCGGTCGTAGGCCGCGTCGGAGTTGGCCTTGCTGAGCTGCTGCTCGAGCTGCTTGATGCGGGAGATGAGCTGGCCCCGCGACCAGTCGTCGAACCGGCCCAGGTCAGGCTTGAGCGGGCTCTCGGGTCCGGCGCCGGACGGCACGAGGTCTTCTCGCCCGACTGGGCCGTCGTCGGCAGCGAGACGGTCGTAGTCCCCCATCAGTCCCACCCCCGCTCGATGGCGAGCCACTCGGTGATGGTGATGGTGCCGGTGTCGCCCTCCTCCGGGATCTCGGAGCGGTCGATGACCTGGCTCAGCGGCAGCCACACCGGCTCGTCTCCGAGCTGCTCGCTGGAGATCTTGATCGAGGTGGGCCGCTCGTGCATCAGCAGGGCGTCGCAGATCTCGAAGGGTTCGTCTCGTCGTGCCATCGTTCTTCTCCTCGGGTTGTGTCCCACAGAGCTCCCGCTCCGTGGGTAGGCGTAGCGGGTCACCAGGCGCTCTTCCGCTGCTCGCGGTAGCTGCGCCCCGCATCGTCGGGGTCGTCCTCCCCTTCCCCGCGCTCCCAGGCGTCGAGGTGAGCGGCCGAGATGAGGTAGGAACGTCCGCCCTTCGGCCAGCGCCACGGGTCCGTCTGCTCCACCATCAGGTTCTCCGGGGTCGAGTAGTGCGCGAGCACCGTGAGGCTCACCTCGCCGCGCCGGATGACCTCGCCCTTCCGGCTGGGGTGGGCCTCCAGGAGGCAGGGCTCTGTCCAGTCCTCCCAGGGCCAGGTGATCTCGTAGGAGGTAGCCTCGCTGGCCAGGACCATGTCCTCGGCCCACGCGGTGACGTGGTCCTGCCCGTACAGGCAGTCGCAGCGGTCTTCGCGCTTCCCGTTGATGTAGACCTCGGCGTCGTAGACATCGCCGTTGCACCAGGCGGTGTAGATCTCGATCTCGGCGCGCGCGACTCCCTCCAGGTAGTTGGCCGCGTCATCCTCAACGACTGCGTCCAGGGCGTCGTCGTCGAGATGGAGAACGAGGACGCCGGCGACGCGTGCTCCGTCCCACTGGTCGACGCTGCCGCCGGCGAGGAACCACCGGCAGCGGCCGTGCTCCTCGTAGGACAGGACGTAGGCCAGGCCGGCGTCGAACTTGGCGCGGAGATCCTTGTTGAGGATGGTCGGGTTGCCCTCGTCGTCGGGGGGCCCGAGGCCGAGCTCCTCCGGGTCCTTGAACGAGGCGTGTCGCCGGTTGAAGGAGTAGACGATGAAGCGCCCGTCCTCGACGGGGTTCCGCTGGAAGGCGCAGTTGGTGACGTGGATGAGTGCGGCGGTCATGGCGAGGGCTCCTTGAGGAGGGTGCGGAGGATCCGCGCAGCGCGCGGGTCGGCGTGGGCTTGGGCGACGATGTCCTTGGCGCGGCCCGTGGACTTGAGGAACTCGGCGAGCTGCCGGTACGTCCGGCTCTCTTCCTCAAAGCACTCCTGAACGAAGTTGATGGCGCAGTGAGCGGCGTCCTTCGCGTCCTCGCCCATGTCGTCGAGCTTGATGCGCTTGCCCCAGTTTCGGAAGCGGTGGACGAGGGCGTTGCCCCAGTCCCTGGCGTCGAGCTCGACGTGGAGCCCGATGCCGCAGCTGGGGTGGTAGGGAACCCGGTTGAAGGACAGGGCCACGCGCCAGGGGCCTCGGTGCTCCCGCACCGAGTAGGGGCGGCTGTCCACCAGGAAGTAGCGGTCGGCACCCCCCTCGGGGTGGTCGAACAGGCGGAATCGTGCAGGCATCAGTCCCCTCCAGGGTGGTCCGGGTGCTTCTTCATCGAGGCGGTGAGGTTGCGGATCCTGCGGCGCGTGGTCTCGGTGACGGCACCGGAGGCGAGCTCGGCGCGACGCGTGTACATCTCCCGCCAGGTGGAGCCGTCGGGCGGGAAGCCCGTGCTCCACTTCGCCTCGTGCACGCTGTCGACGGGGGCATCCGTGGTGTCCACGAAGGACGCCCCCACCAAGAGCTGGCCGCGGAACCGGTCGCCCACCTGCTTGACGAGGGCCGCGTTCACGCAGGCAGTGGGGTAGGTGGCCACCGTGTCGATGACCTTCGTGTCGTTCCAGCTCATTCTTCCTCCGTTGCGGGGCCGAGGCGGAAGGGGTTCTCCACGTGCTCCGCGACGCCGTCCGGCACCGGAAGCTCCTGCCCCTTCTTGAACCGCTTGGTGTCGAAGGGCGCTTCGAGGGGACCATCATCCCGCCAGCACACCCCGTGGCCCATCGAGCTCATCATCGCGCCGTGCGCCCATGCGGCGGGGTCTCGCTCGGCCTTGTGCAGGACGTAGAAGGGCGCCACGCCCCAGGCGTTCGTGTAGCTCTGGTAGACCTGGCCGGCGGTGATGAGCGCCTCCTCCCACGCCTCGCCGTTGCTGGGCGGGTCGTCGACGGTGGTCATCCAGTCCTGCCGCGCCCCCGCCGCCTGGTCGTCGGCGTCGAAGGCGTCGTCGGTGTCGTCGTGGGCGTCGGCCATCCAGCACACGTAGAGCGTGCGGGCCATGGCGACGCAGAGTTGGGTGTCGTTCATGCTTCCTCCGCCGAGACCTTCGGCGTGCCGGGCTCGTGGACGATGTGGTCGGGGTCGATGTCGGGGTCGACCTCGTGCAGGAGGCCGGTGACGTAGCGGGCGATGTCCTCGTCCTCGAGGTCTTCGTCCGCCCACCGGACGAGGGCGCGGTCCTGCACGCCCGCGACCGTGCGGGTGATGACGCCGGCGACGGTGGTCAGCGGCGCCGTGTAGCCGCGGCGGTAGAACTTCAGGAGGCGCAGCATGGAGCCGCCGGCGTCCTCGTGGCGCTTGGGCGCGAGGTACACCAGCCGCTTGGCCGCGAGGTCGGCGTAGAAGTCGGAGTGGCACAGCGAGAACCAGGCCCCCTTCCCGCCGTTGGCCTTCTCCGCCCACCACAGGGCCGAGCACGCGATGGTGAAGTCGAACTCGGCCAGGCAGGCTGCCGCGCTGTCGTAGGTCCATCGATGGATGACCTGCACGGCCGGGCGGAAGCGGGTGATGGTGTAGGCGTTGTCGGTCTTCACCACCTTCTTCTTGCTGCTGCCCTGCAGCTGGCCCGCGACGACGCCGGCCACGTGGATGTCCTTGACGATCAGGTCGATGTCGTTGATGACCTCGCCGGCGACGACGGAGCGGATGAAGCCGCCGGTGAGGAACACCTCTTCTGGGTAGGCCTTGAGGACGTCGACGACCTCGGAAGGAAGGCGGCGGGTGATGCGCAGGACGTCGTAGTCCTGAAGGGCGTGGTCGAACATGAGGGCTCCGGGAATGTGCTGAAGGCTCGCTGCCTCCAAGTCCTTATGCGACGTCTGCGGGCATTCCTACGCGCGTGGCAACGACCCCTCCTCGACTGATTCGTGGCTCAGTACCGGGTGAGGTTAGGGGAGCAGGAGCCCTCCAGGAGCCTTCCATGAATTCCTTCGAGCACCTCGCCCCTCTCGCCACCCCCGGTCCCCTGCCTCACGATGGTGGGGCCTTCCGCGACCTCGTCGTGCTGCTGCACGGCAACAACCAGAACTCCGACTGGCACGGCAAGGACCTCGACGGTGATGGGGCCCAGGGCCACAAGGCCGAGCTGGTCCAGATGCTGCTCGATGCCGGGCACGCGGTCCTGACACTCAAGTCGCCGGGAGACAACTGGGACGCCGTCGAGGACGGCGGACCCATCGTCGAGCCGGACGAGATCGAGCGGTACGTCATGCCGATCGTCAACGCTGTCCGGGAGTTCCAGCTCCTGCGCCCCGACGTCCCGACGCACTGGATGGGCTTCAGCGCAGGCACGGTCGGCGCGAGCTGTGCCGTCACCCGAGATCCGAACGCGGTGAGCCTGACCATGTTCTGTGGCACCGGACGGGTCCAGTTCATGGCCGAGGCCGGGCTGTCGCTACCCGTCTTCGTCGGCTACGGCGGAGCAGACTCCACGTGGAAGCCGGACGCCATCGAGCGGGGACTTGCCCGGTGGGAGGGCCAGACGTCGGCCGTGCTGTACCGCTCCGACCGCGGCCGCACCAACAAGAAGTTCCACGACGGGAGTGGCACGGACCTCGGGTTCCTCCTGCCCTTGCAGCGCCACATCGCGCACCGCAAGTACTTCGGTCCTGCCCTCGAGCACGCCGGCCTTCGGTAGCGAAGAGGAGCCGAGGGGCTGACGCCCCGCCCCCGGTAGGGAGCGGGGCGCGCTGTCACCCGCGAGCCAGGTGCGCGCGGATGTCGGAGCACAACATCTCGATGCCGGTCGTGACCTGGCTCTGCTCGTCGGCGATGAGCGCCTCGAGCACCGTGCTCAGGTCCGCATTCGTGAGGTAGTGCTTCAGCGCCTCGAGCGGGGAGCCCCACGTCGCCGCGCGCACGACCTCGGTCTCGCGCTGCACCAGGAGCACGTCATCGTAGCGCGTGCACTCGATGTCACAGGAGGCTGGCACCTCGTCGACCCGCTCACCGCGGACGGTGATGAGGATGACGGGGCACTCCGATGCCTGCGCCTCGAGCTCGCGCTGGATGACGTCCCACAGGGCGCGGGACTCGGCGGGGATGGTGAACTTGGTGGGGGTCATGCGAGGTCTCCGAGGCGTTCGGGCAGCTTGCCCGTGTTCTGGATGTGCTTGCGCTCCGAGGTGGTGATCTCCTCGAGACGACGGATGCGGCCGTCCTCCACGATCGCCACCAGGCGGAGCGTGTCGGAGGGCGGGTGCTTGAGGTTGATGCGCTCGGGAGTGAGCTTGCGGACCGCGTTGCCGCGGCGCTTCCCCCGGAACAGGTGGACGCCCTTGCGGACGGTGTGGCTGATGAGGGTGACGCCGTCGTACCCGGCCCACTGGAGCCAGCTGAGGGCCTCCTCCAGCATCGGGTCGTCCTCGGGGACGTACTTCTTCTTGGGGTCGGTCACCGGGACCTCCTTGGGCTTGATCCCGACGCGGATGACCTCGAAGTGGGAGCCCAAGCACGCGTGGAGCGTGTCCACGTAGGCCTGGGCTTCGTCCTTCTGCAGGAAGCGTCGGGTGTCGTAGGGGCGGATGTGTGGGTCGGCCAGCGCGCGAGCCGCGTAGGCGATCCACGACCCGTCGCGGTCGATGAAGCGGATCCAGGCGGCGTCGCCCCACCCCGCGGTTGGGACGGGGGGCGGCGGGAAGCGGTAGGCTCCGCTGGCGTAGAGCTCCTCGCGGGTCCAGGAGTCGGTGTGGGTCATCGGGGACGCTCCTCGATGCAGAGTCCGTGGTCGAGGAAGGGCCAGCCGCTCCTCGTGTAGATCTGCGTGACGCCGACGGTGCCGCCGGCGTGGTTGGTGAAGTAGACGTTGAAGGAGCGCTGGCTGGGCTTCTTGTCTCCGTCGAGTGTCTCGACGGAGACCTTCCAGCTGGCCGGGATGCTGACGGACATGAACCCGAGATCGCACAGTCGCTTGTGGGCGTAGTCGACGAGGCGCTCGACCACGACGTCGGACACGGTCGCGTCCTGCGCTGTGAACACGTGCTTGGTGACCTTGTTGTCGAAGGTGAGCTCCGCGGGGCCGGTGGCCAGGAGGTGAACGTCGACCTCCTGGCCACCGGTGAGCGTGACGGTGGTCACTTCTCCCCCGGGAGCGGGCTGTGCTTGATGCGGTCGGCCCACAGGACGTCGGCGATGCGCTGCGCCTCGGACTGTGCGACCGCCACGTCGTGGTACCAGCGCAGCGGGGCGTCGGCGTCGTCGAAGCAGCCCCACCAGTGGTGCCGCTTGCCGCTGGCGATCTCGAGGATGAGCTTGTGAGGCCCTCGCCGGTAGCAGCTCGGCTGGTGCTCCAGGTGGAACCGCGCGCCGTCGCCGGCGTCGTAGTCGCCGATCTCGGCCACGCGGTAGTGCGGAGCCTTCGAGCGCCAGGCAAGGAGAGACGGGCGCGCATCCTCGGTGGTGAGGAAGTCGCCTTCCGCGCCGATGTCGAGCTTCATGCTCGCGGCGACCCTCGCCTCCGCGAACTTCGTGCCCTCGTCGGCCTGGATGCCCGTCAGGTGCGCGACCTTGGAGCCGAACATCACCATGGCCGGGTGGGCGCGGATGGCGTCGGTGTCGAGGCCGGCCTTGTTGAGGAACACGGCGCCGTCGCGCATGGCCCCGAGGACGGCGCTGAGGTTGCAGGCGTCCTGCACGACGATGGCGTCGGCGCACAGGTGCTTCTCGTGGGTGTAGCGGGTGTGCATCAGGACTCCTTCGGGGTCTGGTCGATGTCGGCCTTGGCCGAGATGGTGTGGCCGCCGGTGGGCCGATCCATCCGGTCGTAGGTCGCGCTCGCGCTGAGGTGGACGTTCGTGACCTCGGCGTCGTCGAACTTCTGCTTCAGCAGAGCGGCGACGGCCTCCTTGAGGTCGGCTTCGGTGAGGGTGACGGTGAGCTTCATGGGCGCCTCCAGGGCTGACGGGCCTGGGCTCGCTTGCCATCGGCCTTCGCGTCGTCGTTCGAGCTGGTGATGAGCCGGTAGAGGGCCTCGGCTTCCGCTTCGGTCAGCTTGGCCACGATGCTGCCGATCTCGGCCTGGTAGTGGCGGCCGCCGCGCTGTCGGCGCAGGAGTCTCTCGAGGTGCTGCTTCACGGCGACTCCTCGGCGGAGCTGCGCCAGGTCCAGGAGACGCGCTCCTTGGCGGGGAGGCTGGCGTCGTAGGTACCCACAGGCTCCTGCTCGGGGTCCTTCAGCGCGCCCGGGTAGACGAAGCAGATGGGCCCGGTGGGCAGCTCGGTCGTCTCGGTACGGAAGGGCTGGTCCCCGCTGACGGTGAAGTGGTGGGTGTCGGGATCGATGACTTCGAGACGGATCATGTGGCCTCCGGCCAGGTGTCGAGTTCGGGGTAGGGGGTCCAGGTGCGCACGCCGATGGCACGCGCCTGCTGCACCGCGTCGGCGGTGCCCCGCCCGCCGTGGACGTAGACCAGGAGGTCCACCTCGTAGGCAGGAAGGTCGATGAGGGTGGGGCTGAGCATCCAGCCGTTCCTGGCGATGCCGGCGCGCTTGCCCATGCGGTCCCACGGCGCGGGGATGACGAGGTGCGGGACCTGGCGGGCCTCCGCCCACCGCTGGGCGCTGGTGTCAGCACCCTTCGCGCCGCCGAGGATGAGCAGGGTGATGCCGTCCCGCTCCTTGATCTCGTCCAGGGCCGTCCAGAGCGTCGCGCCGTCGTGGAACTTCCGGCCGCCCGAGACTGCGACGATCATCGCGCCTCCCGGACGTGGGTGCGGTCCTCGGTGAAGAAGCGGCGCACGAACTCGCGGGCCTCGGCCTGCCGGGCCTCGAGCTCGACGACGTCGTAGCGGGTCAGCGTGCCCAGCGTTCCGCGCTGCCACTCGTTGTGGGCCAGCTTGCCGATGTAGAGCACGACGTCGAAGGTAGCGGTCATCACCTCGATGGCGCGCTGGCCCATGAACTTCGGGTAGTCCGTGTCGGGTCCGGGCGTCGCGCACCACGCCTTGTACATGGCGGCCATCACCTCGGCGTGGGTGGGCTTCGAGAAGTCCGGCTCCGGCGTCGTCAGGCGGTGTGCGAGCTCGCGGACGTGGGCGACGTACACGAAGTAGGGCAGGTCCTCGATGGGGGGACTGGCCCGGAACGCGCTGAAGTTCACGGGCTTGGAGAGCCCCTGGTTGGCGCCGGGCCCGTAGCCGATGTCCTTGAGGTGGTTCTCGACCCGGTCCATCTGCTCGAAGGCACGGATGATGACGAAGGTGGCGCGCGGTCCGAGGACCTGCTCGACGGCTGCTTGCGTGGCTGGGGTCATGATGGGTTCTCCTGGGGGATGTCGGCGGGGTCGGCGCGCACGAAGGCGCCCGAACGGATGATGATGCTGCAGAAGCCGCGGTAGCTCCCGCTGGTGACGGTGCCGTTGCGGCTCACCATGTACTTGGCGCCCTCGCCGCCTCCGTCGCGGACCTGGAAGCGGCCGTTGCGGTAGACGAAGTGGACCTGGACGAGAACGCGCTGCGTGTGCTTCCGGTGCTCGTAGGTCTCTGGGTCGGGCCCGAACCAGCTCTGGCGCAAGATCAGCCACTCGCCCTTCTCGGGGGGCTTGGGGTAGGTCATCTGTCACTCTCCGGGGGTGTTCTGGCGTTCAGGAACCTCCCCAGTCGGTGGGGGGCGCTCGAAACGCGCGCCAGTCCATGCTCTCCGCAGCCGCTTGGGGGTCGTCGAGATCTTCGGCGCGCTGTACGAAGCCACCTCCGTCCACCGGCGGCCAGAGGTCGTGAGGGGTGCGGAAGGGCATCACGCCGTCCCCCCGCCACACGCCGTCAGGGCCTTCCGAGGCCCATCGGGTGGTGACGTGGTCGGGGCCGACGTGTGACACGATCTCGTACGTGCCAGGCATCCTTCTGGAGGGGCACACATCCCCGACTCGGGGGTCCGCGGCCGGGTCCCGGGCAAGCGGTGAGATGTCGCCCCCGACGGCGTTGAGGGGGTCGATCTCGGGCGGCGGGACGTTCCGCGGCGTTGAGGGGGAGGCCCATATCCAGGGGAAGGGCAGGTCCTCCCCGAACTGGCGTGCCGTGATGTCGACGGCGACGCGCCGCCCGTCAGGGTGCGGGAACACGGCGACGAAGTGAGGCGAGCCGGGGTAGCCCTCGCAGGCCTCGATCTGCCCGCTCCACGGCTCCGACACGGGGCTGAACCACTCCCGTCGCCAGAGCTCGAGGACCTCGCCCTCGAGGCCGAATTCCGCCATGAAGCCCACGACCTCGTGGCTGGCGTACTCGCACAGGCCGGCACCGCCCGTGTCCTCGTTCAGGTCGACCCACTTGCTCCGCTTCTGCAGGAAGCGCTGGGTCAGCTCATGCAGGCGAAGGAAGAAGGGATCGGCGTCGACGGCGTCGCACTCGGACATTGGAACCTCCAGGTCTCCAAGTCCTTATGCGACGCCGCCTCGCCTCGATGTCAGTGGAACACGACCATCTCGGCGCGCGCCATCCGGTCCAGCCGCTCCGAGAGGTGCTTCATGCGCGCCTCGATGACGAGGACCTCCAGCGGGCAGTCCGGGACAGCCTCGGACAGATCGCGCAGCGTCGCGGCGGACTGGTTGAAGATGGACTCGTTGCGCACCTGCACCGCCGCGGAGATCCGCTCGGCTTGGGCAGGCAGCAGTGGCATCTCGTGGAACATGGGAACCTCCTAGCCTTCAACGACTTATGCGTCAGCCCGCGTTGGATTTGCACGCCCCCGCAGGCTACCGTGATTCCAAGAACCTGGAATGGAGCAGCATCATGGGCAACGGTCCGACCTCTCGTCTCGCGGGCCGCCGCCCGATCCGCCCTCCTCAGCTGGGCGGCATCGGTGCCGGCGACGCCGACATGCAGCGCGCCTCTGGCTCCGCGAACCCGGGCGTCGATGCCGCGATGGGTGGGATGAGCCCTGACGCGCAGCGGCAGGAGCTCGAGCAGCAGCAGAAGGCCGCCCAGGAGATCGAGGACACGCGCGTGTTCCTCATCGAGCTCATCAAGAGCGGCCGGTGGAAGCTGCCCGGCGAGGCCTCCACTCCAGCGAAGCAGGTGGAGTCCCTCGAGGGCGCCGACGACCGCATGCTCACCTACTGGATGGGGGAGTACGAGGCGTGGACGGCGCAGCAGAACGCGGTGCAGGACGAGAAGGACGAGGAGGTGGTCCGCCGCATGTTCCGCCTCGGTCCGGAGCACCCCGAGTACAAGTCCGTGCTGGACCAGGAGCGGAGGGCCGCCACCGAGGAAGGCCTCGTCCCGATGGACTTCGCCCAGCTCATGATGAAGAACTACGTCGAGCAGACCATCCCGATCCGCGACGGCTTCTCCATCGTCCTCCGCTCGATCACGACTCGGCAGGGGCAGTGGCTCGAGCGCCTGGGCCGTGAGCGGCTGTCCCAGCACTCGCACCTGGAGCAGCAGCACACCTTCGCCCTCTGGCAGGTGGCGGTGTCCCTGCAGGCCTACGTCTCCGGGGGCCACCGCTCCGACGTCGGGCACGACCTCGAGTCGTTCCAGGGCGAGAACGAGTTCAAGGCGTTCGTCGCCGCGCTCGACGCGCGCATGGACCTCCTCGCGAACAAGCCCGAGGAGCTCTCGCACGACTTCATCACCCAGTACGTCTGGTTCTGCGGGCGCGTCCGCTCGCTCATCACCGGCGACACGGTGAAGCGCCTGGGAAACTCCTAGAGACGCCGCTGGGCTGGGCTCAGGCCGAGCTCCTGTACGAGCGTCTCCTCCATCGATCCCACATCACGCCGCTCCAGGAGCGGCTGTGCATGGTGGTGAAGCTGCGGCAGTCCGCCATCGAGGCCGCCGCGCTGCAGACGCTCGCCTACGCCGGGGCGACCAAGGACAACCACAAGGCCGTCCTCAGCTCCCTCGACCGCTACATGAACCTCCGCTTCCCCGGAATGGGCGGGCCCTCCAACGACGAGCAGCGTCGGATGCGCCAGGCGCGCGAGATGCTGGCCCGCGAGGTCGAGAAGGTCTACCTCATCGAGCCGTACAAGGGCGACGGCAAGGACCTCGTGTCGAAGGCGATGGAGAGCAGCCACCCCGAATTCGCGGCTGCAGCTCGGCAGGCCGTGGCCATCGACGCCAGGCAGGCGATCGCGGACAGGAAGGCCGGGAAGCGGTGAGGTCAGCCCTGGAGGGCTCTCTTGGCGTCCAGGGCGGCAGGAGCCAGCCACCCGACCCCGGAGCCTGTCAGGAGGCCGCGGAAGGCCCCTTTGCCGCGCCCGACGGCTGCGCCGAGCCCTGCGCCGATGACTCCGCCCACTGCGGGAGCGGCCAAGGCGGCGCGCTTCGTCCGGGACAGCTTCTTCTTCTTCGGCGGCAGAGCACTGCTCGCGGCCAGCTTCTCCATCTCTTCGACGAACGCGTCTTGCAGCATGAGGACCTCGTGGGTGCAGTCTACCGCACGCAGATCCGCCGTGCCCTAGCGTGGTAGGTTTGGTAGGTTATGTGCCGTCCACCTGGAGGTCCGATGTCCATCTTGTCCGGGAGCGCCACCTACCGACGCTTCACCCTCGAGTCCCCACCGTCGTTCGGCGAGGGGTGGCGCGACACCTACCGAGACCGGCTGCAGGCCATGAGCGCGAAGGAGCCGCGTCCGGGGTCGAAGGAGGCGACGGCAGGCTGGTGCATCTTCGACGATCGGGCCGGCACCGACTTCGATGACATGAACCGCTGGTTGATCGGCGTCGACCACATCGTCCTCGGCATGCGCGTGAAGAGCCGCAAGCTCCCGGCCGCCGAGCTCAAGGCCGAGCTCGCGAAGCGCATGAAGGCGTGGTGCGACGAGCGCGGCGTCGAGCGGTGCCCTCGCTCGGTGAAGAAGGAGCTCAAGGAGACCCTGGAGAACGAGTGGTTGGCGCAGACCATCCCGACGTCGACCGTCACCGAGCTGGTGTGGGACTACCACAACAACATCGCCTACTTCGCCTCCCTGTCGGACAACGCCGGGGACACGGTGCGGCGCCTCTTCCACCGCACGTTCGGCCTGGTGCTCCGTCCGGAGTCGCCCCTGGACTGGGTCTCGGACGTGTTCACGCGGGAGGACCTCCTCTCCACCAGTCCCATCGCCGTCGCAGGAGGTGCCCAGTGAGCGAGCCCACCCCCTTCCCGACCCACCTCGGGTCCGAGTTCCTCCTCTGGCTCTGGTGCATCGCCGACACCGAGTCGCACATGAACGTCTCCGGCCTGGGCGTGATCGACCTCTGGGTCGAGGATCGCATCGCGTTCCGACCCTCCGGGGGCTCGACCGCGACCGTCCTCGTCACCGCCGAGAACAGCGCGCAGGACACCGCGGCCTTCGCTGCCCTCTACGCAGGCAAGCGGGTGCAGCAGATCCGCCTCGGGCTGCGCCGCGACGAGCGCGAGTTCACGTTCACGCTGGACGAGAACCTCCACGTCCGGGCCCTCAAGCTGCCCTCCATCCTGTCCGAGGGAGCCGAGGAGGCTGTTCTGGACCGGATGCACCTCATCGACGAGGTCCAGACGGTCATCGTCCAGCTGTTCGTCAAGTTCGCCGCCCTACGTCGAGATCTGCCCCTGTTCAAGGAGCGCGTCGGTTCGTGGCTGAGCGCAGCGCAGTAGGTCGTGCAAGGGTACGTCCGTGATCCACGGAGGTCCCTCATGCCCGTCTACGAAGCTCTCGTCATCGCAGCTCTCTTCTGGATGTCCGTCATCCTGTTCTTGAGTGCGTCGGGCTTCGTGACGGTGCACGCGCTCATCCACTCGATCTACACCGCACGCGTCCTGTGGGCTTTCGATGGAGAGGGAGACCTGCGGGAAGGGCTCGTCGACGTCGGGGCGGAGTCCGTGGCCCGCCTTCTGACGGAGGGCCAGGACGTCCTGGCCCTCCGTCGATCCTACGACCTCGAGCACTGGCTGGCCGTCATCGCCTTCGGCTCGGGCTCCACCGCCTTCTTCGGGTGCCTGGCCGCCGTCTGCGCCCTGGCCCGCCACGGCGTCTGACGCTCCTCAGCGGCGCGGGAACACCCACACCGGTCCGAGGTCGAAGCAGAGGCCCTCCTCCTTGGCACGGAAGCACTCGGGGTCGACCCTGCACGCCTGCCAGAGATCCTCTCGCATGACGTAGAGCCTCCGCTCGAAGACCACCAGGCGCCATCCCTTGCTCATCCTCGACAGGAGCAGGCGGGCCGCCGAGTACCACGCCTCGACGGCGGGCCTCTTGGCGCGGCGCTCGTCCGGGCGCGGCACGCCCTTCGCTGGCTGGCGGCTGCGTCCCTTGTGCCTCTTGCTCCGCTTCTGTCCCACCGGACCTCCCGTTCGCCTCCACCCACAAGAACCTGTAGGCCGCAGAGTTCCGCCCCCACGGTGGCTTCTCCGCACTGTAGCCCTTTCCAAGAAGTTGCACTCGCGATAGTTCCCGGTGTACTCTCTCGGCAAGAACTGGTGGAGCGAGGTGAGGCGTGATCACCGAGCAGGACATCTCGGAGCTTCTCGACTACGGCGAGATCAGCCAGGAGGCGGCCCGCGCCCTCCGCATGCGGCTGTACATGAACCGTCGGGACGAAGTCCACCTGGAGCGGTCCAAGTCCATCCTCGAGGGGGACCTGCGGGCCCGCCATGAGATGGTGCGGACTTCGGGCGTCGACGAGGACGTTCCCTGCCTGGCGGCCAGCGGAGGCCCCTGCGTGTGCCGAAACTGCCGCGGCTGGCGTGGGTACAGCGAAGAAGGCGCGCAGACGTAGGCCGGGCGCACCCCGCCACGACGTCGAGGGACGTCGCGACGGGGCCGCCGGGCAGATTCGTCAGGTCAGCGAGTTCCGCAGGTCCTCCAGCCCTTCCGTGAGCAGCGTCGTCGAGCGACGCCCCCACAGGGCGGCCGCGTCCCGCATCGAGATCGGGTCGCACCCGTCGATGCCGTAGGCGGCTTCGACGACGGCGCGCTGCTCCGGGTCCAGCATCCGGAGCGCGCGCTCCAGGTCCGTGTCGAGGGACACCACATCGTCCGCCTCGATGACGAGGAGTCCGTCGATGATGGCCTCCTCGGCGGTCGCTGCCGTGTGGTCCGCGGTGATGATGCAGTCGAGGTCGATGCAGCCGAGCACGGCGATACTCGCCGCCTCCAGCTGGAGGAAGTCGTAGCGCAGGTCTTTCAAGGTTCTCTCCGAGGGTGAGTGTTCTCCTGGAAGCCGTGGCCTCCAAGTCCTTATGCGAGCACGCCCTTCGCGATTTCACCGCATGCGCGCATAAGGGGAAGACAGCCGAGGCCTTCAACCCCCCTCACCAGGAGACGACCATGTCCCTCGTTCCTCTCTCCGACCTCCCGTCGGAGACTCCCGAGACCCTCGTCCGCGTCATCGCGGTGCTCGACGGTCACGCCTGCTCCACTCCCGACGTCGGCCTGTTCAGCACCGTCCGCGACGCCGCCGCCGCCGAGGACTGGACCGAGCGCCTGATGGACAGCTACGTCGGCGACAGCAAGGACGACATCGCCACCGACTCGGAGTGCGAGGCGCGCGGCCGCGTCCTCTCCTCCATCGTCGAGGAGTCCAAGTTCCGGGCGCTGATGCCCGACGGCTTCTTCGATGACATCGACCTCGACAGCGACGTGGCCGGAGCCACCGAGTCGGACACGCTGTCCTGGCTGCACCAGGTCATGAGCAAGCTGGCCAACGGGCAGGTCGCCAAGCTCGCCATCCTGGCGGCGCTGGTGGACGAGCTCGAGGCGGCGACGGCGCACATCAACGAGATGCCCCACTTCACCAAGGTCACCGACGAGGACAGCGCCAAGGACTGGGCCTGCCAGCTCGTGGCCTGCCTCCGCGACGACGGCGCCGATGCCGTCCGCAAGGAGAGGGCGTGATGCAGTACGTCGTCATCATCCCCGTCTTCGCGCACGAGGACGGGCACAAGTACGCGCTCGTGCACCTCAAGACCCACGGCCCGATGGGAGCCCAGGGCGTCAACGGCTTCGGCGGCAAGGTCGAAGAGGGAGAGACCATCACGATGGCGCTTCAGCGCGAGCAGCGCGAGGAGCTTCCCGGCCTTGGCGTCATGGAGTCCTGGTCCGAGCTCGGCACCATCTCGGGCGAGGGCTGGGAGGTCGTGTTCACCCGGGCCTACATCCCCGCACCGCCCCCTCGTCCGCTCGCCACCCCCGAGCTTCGTCGCTCCTTCGTCGTCCGGGACGACGAGCTCAACGACGTCGCCTGGAGGGTGCCGTGGGCCGAGAACTTCCTGCCGATGCTCCGCAAGGCGCTCGGCGTCATGCCCAAGCAGACCCTGGAGGGACCATGAAGCTCGCCATCGTAGGCCGTGCTGGACACGGCAAGGACACCATCGGGGAGGCGGTCATCGCCCTCGGTGCGCAGCGGGTGGCCTTCGCCGACCCGATCAAGGAGATGGCCTGCACGGGCCTCGGCATCAGCCGAGAGGTTCTGTGGGGGCCTGCCGAGGTCAAGGAGCAGGTCGTCGAGCGCTACGGCGTCACGACGCGGCACATCCTGCAGACCCTCGGCACCGAGTGGGGGCGCAACTGCGTGGACCAGGACATCTGGGTCAAGCGCGCCATCGACCACACCATCCCGCAGTGGGAGTCCGCCGGCGTCCTGGACTTCGTGGTGACCGACGTGCGGTTCCTCAACGAGGCCGAGCTCCTGCGGGAGGCCGGGTTCGTGATCGTGCGCGTCGAGCGCCCCGGGTACGGTCCTTCGCCGACGACCTGGTGGGAGCGATGCCTCCATGCTGCGACGTTCGGCCTTCTGGGCCGGGTCGAGCACCAGTCCGAGTCCGAGCTCGCTCGCATCGAGGAGGACGTGAAGATCCTCAACGACGGGACCGTCGACGACCTCAAGCGCAAGGCTCGGGCCCTGGCGAACCGTGCTCGACGCGAGCACTGGCCGGAGGGGCGATGAGCGACCCTCGCACCGAGATGCTGAAGCTGGCCGACCGCTTCGACGCCGCCGACAACCGCGAGGCCGGGGACATGACCCGCCGCCTCGTGCAGGAGATGGACGTCGAGTACCAGGCTGCCTTGGACCGCATCATCCTGGGCAACTCCTTCGTCCTCGAGGTTGCAGATCCCGCCTCCCCCACGGGCACGCGCAAGACGCGCCTGGACCCGACCGCCGTCACCTTCCGCACGGAGCCCGACCATGAACGCTCAGGATGACCGAGCCAAGGCGAAGACCAAGGCGCTGCGGGACTACGTCGACGACCACATCGACGACGGGACCAAGACCCTGCTCCGCCTGGCGTGGTGGGACCTGTGGCACGGCCCCTTCTACGCCGACAACCCCCCGGAGCCTGACGTGGGCTGGGAGACGTGGCCCGGGTTCTCCGAGGCCGTGGCCCAGATCAACGACGGCCTCATCAACGTGCCGCGCACGCTCTACATCGACCTCGACGCCCTGATCCTCTCGGAGGCAGCGCCGGAGGGGACCTGGGAGCACGACCCCGAGCACCCCGATGCCGACGAGGAGGGGGACGTCTGGTACGAGCCCGAGCTCGACCGAACCCTCCGCCTCGAGTGGCACGACATCAAGCGGCTGCTCTGGTCAGAGCTCGCCACCTACCTGGAGTGATCATGGACATGCAGTCCACCGAAGGCCGCCTCGCGGCCGCCCGCGAGCTGTTCGACGCCGCCATCGCAGGATGCGTCGAGAACGGCCCCATGCCGCAGGAGATCCTGTACCTGTGGAGCCCACAGCGCCCCGACAACCTCTACACGCTCGTCATGCCCCCGTGCCGGACGCCCGGCATGCGGCCCAGCGCGGTCAAGGCGCTGGCGAAGGCCCACAAGGCCACCGTGGCGTTCCTCGTGCTCGAGGTGACCATGGAGCTCCGTCCCGTCATCCCCACGGACGAGGGCATCACGTTCGGCGACGCCGCCGGCGACCCGGTCGATGCCCTCATGGGCGTCCTCCTCACGGGCGACGGCGACGCCACCTACCTGTCCGTTCGGAGCAGCGAGTCCGACATGTCCGAGGTCCAGGTGAAGGGCGAGCTCGTCGACGAGCCTGTCCCCTCGATGGGCAACCTCTCCAACCTCCTCCGCGTCGACCAGGCCGTCGGCGACATCTACCACTGAGGTCCTCATGCAGATCACCTTCCCGCGCCCCTGGCGCTCCTTCCGTCACTGGCTCGAGGCCAAGGGCATCCACTGGCACGGCATCAACGAGAGCGCGCGCAACAAGCCCAAGGACGAGTTCCACTTCCCCTGGTACTACCGGTTCTTCCTGCACACGAGCGGGGACCGCACGTTCCGCTTCTCCTGGTGCGCGAAGAAGCAGTGGTGCCAGGCGGGCATCAGCCTGGGCTTCGACGACGACGGCGGCCTGTCCTGGAGCCTCACCTTCCCCTTCCTGGCCCTGTACGGCGGGATGGAGTGGCGCGGCGTCTACTCCGTGCTCCAGTGGGCGCACGACAAGGGCTTCACCCGCACCAAGTACAGCTCGTTCACCGTCCTCGCCTTCAGCATCCAGAACGAGCAGTACGTGACCGACGGTCTGTACTTCGACCTGTGGTGGTCCTGGCGCATGCTCACCGACCCGGACGAGTCGAACTACGAGACCGACCCGTGGTGGGCCGAGGCCTGCGGCTCCCTGCTGTCCAAGACGTTCGGACCCGTGACGCAGCAGCGCCTCGCGACCACGGTCACCGACTACCCGGTGTCCTTCGTGATGGCCTCCTACGGGGAGGACCCGCGGCCCACCACCTACGAGGGCAAGGTCACCGTCGAGCACCTCCACCTGCACTGCCCCTGGATGCCGTGGGCGGACGAGGAGTGGCTCACGGCCGCGATCGAGATCGAGGAGCCGCCGGGCCACCCCGGCAAGGGCACCTGCGCCCACAACATCGACGACGACGCCATCTACGCCATCCACAACATCAAGGTGGACTCCCTGGCATCGGCGCCCGACCAGGCCGTCCTCCACTACGTGAACGCGGTGCAGCGCAACCGCGACCGCTACCCCCTGTGAGGTGACCATGAGCAGCGAGATCCGCAAGCACGACCGCGTCCAGGCCGACGGCCGGTACGGGATCGTGACCCACATCGAGAGCCTCCTCGCGGACGTCGAGTTCAACGGCGACGGCGTGAAGCGCTACCCCGTGAAGGACCTGGAGCTGGTGGAGATCGCCATCCAGTTCACCGTCTACGGCACGGAGTTCCTCGTCTACGAGGACCCGCCCAACGGCTGGAAGGAGTGGCATCGCGGCCTGGGCGACTACCGCTACGCCCGCGCGCGTCACCTCCGTCGAGACCGCGAGATCGAGGAGCACCTCGTCGAGCTCGCGCGCACCGAGCCGCAGCCCGAGGTCCTCATCGGAGAGTTCTCCGAGGCGAGGGAGGAGCCGGTCCTGATTCGCACCTTCTACGGGCCGCTCAAGAACGTGCCGCACGCCACCTTCCTGGTCTGTGACCTGCGCCACCACCTGTGCTCAGCCCGCTCTCCCTCGGCCTTCCTGGCCGAGAACGCGCCGTCCGTGCACGAGGTCTACTGGAGCGGCAACGTCGGCGCGCAGACCAAGCTCGCCTTCGTCTACGGCGCGGACTCGGAGCGGGAGGCCGTCGTGCACCACGACCCGAAGCTGTGGCGGCCGAAGCGGTACGTGGCCGAGCTCCTGAAGCTCGTGGCGAAGTACGGGCCGGGAACCGTGATCTTCTTCGTGCACGCGAACAAGAAGGTCACCGTCACGGCCGACGGCTTCCAGAAGTGGCGCGACGCGTTCGACGCCCGCCCGGAGCGAGCTCTCGTCGATGCCCGCTTCCTCCTCGGGGCCTAGCCCCACACCCATCACACCTACCTGGAGGCCTACGTGCCCAGACCCACAGTTCGATTGAAGTGCCCCGCCGACGTCCACCACTCCCACGTCGAGCGGACCGTCGAGTTCATCCACCGAGGCAAGGGAGGCGACGAAGACGCCGGCGGCCTCATCAACCTGCGCCGCGTCGACGACGGGTCCCTGCTCGTCAGCCTGTACCGGTGCGACGGCCCAGTCGTCGTGCAGATCGGCAAGGACGTGCAGTACCAGCTCCCCCTCGACGGTCGGTGCGTCGGCACCACCCCGAACGTCGCCACGGAGGTGCACGGCCTGGTGCCGCTCCTCCGTTCCGTGCGACACCTCTACGGCGACCGCGTCTTCGACGAGATGGTCTCGCTCGCGCGCGCCGAGGAGGCGTCGGACGTGCAGGAGGACCTGGGCACATGACGCTGAACAACCTCAAGATCTTGACCAGCGCAGGCGCTCTGCCCGGAGTCGCAACGATCAACCTCGAAGCGCCTCCCGAGTGCTGCGTGTCCTGGGACTACTCCGCGCCGCCCCCGCCCTCAGTGCCTCTGCTCGCCGGAGCCTCGTCCCCTTCCCTCCGCGGACAGTGGAGGTTCCGCGACGAGAGCGGAGAGGAGTGGACCGAGGCGACCCTGTGGAACCGGGAAGTGCTGCGCCGGCAAGGTGTCTCCCACCCGAACGACTCGAGGGTCACATGAACAAGAACATGGAACGCCTGCAGCTCTTCGAGAAGGTGCGTGTCGAAGAGCGCCGAGTGGAGGAGATCCTTCACGCCTACGCACGAGAAGTCCGGTCCCCCGTCCAGAATCCCGGCACGAGCCCTTCCGAGTTCTTGGAAGGGTGGAAGGACACCACCAACAAGTTGCGTACCGAACTCCAAGAGGCGCTAGACTCCTTGGAAGAGGCACGTTCCAACATCTTGGGATACTGCTCCCGAGACCTGGAGGCATGATGAGTTCGATGAAGAAGGCCCGCCGCGGGACCAGCGGTCTGGGAGGTCAGCGCCGGCGCGACGCCGCCGCCGATGTCAGCTACGCGTTCGCCGCGCGCCAGTCGACGCTGGACCAGGTGCGGCGCACCAGCGGCATGATGATGCTCAAGCGCGTCGACGGACAGCTTCGCTCCGTCCCGAACGAGACCGGCCAGTCGTACATCGACAGTGCCAACCAGCAGCTCGCGGAGGCGCAGCGGGAGCTCCGCAACGTCGGCCGGGACCCCGCGCGGGACTACCGGGCGGGACGAGCATGAGCGGCCTCAAGGACCTGCAGGTCAACGCCCTCTACGTCTTCTACACCACGGACCCGGACGACCAGCGCATCGACAGCGCCTTCGTCGGGAAGCTCGTCGAGGAGACGAGCAACTTCCTCCGCGTGGAGAAGCTCTCGCTGTGCCCGACGGACGAGTCGCGGCCCGTCATCGGCATCGCCAAGGCGGACGTCGGGTACCGGGCGCACCCGCTCCCCACCGACACGTCGAACGTGTGGGAGGCCATCCCGCAGCTGCTGGTGCCGCCCAAGGGCTGGCCGCAGTCCATCGAGACGGTGAAGGGCCTCGATCCCGATGCGAAGCCCATCGTCGTCGGCCGCATCAACCCCAAGGGCGTCGGGCCCGGGGGCGTGCAGCTGACCGAGATCGACCTCAAGCAGAAGCATGTGGCCAAGCCGTTCCTTCCCGGACTGGCCCGGCTCATCTTCCAGGCGTTCCACTGGGAGACGCCGCTCAACTGATGAACCGCCTGCGGCGGGGGGCCTCACGGTCCCCGCCGCAGCCGTGTTCGGCCTTCTTTCGCCCTGGGGAATGAGCGTGAAGCACAAGGACATCGTGCCCGGACAGAGCTACGTCGGACGAGGCAACGACCGGACGACAAGAACCGTCCTGCTCGTTGGGACCGCCGACGACTGCGAAGTGCCGCCCGAGCACCAGAGGTTCTTGAAGCTCGACCAGCGGTTCGTCAAGTACAGCACCGCGGACGGGACCGTGTCGTGGGACACCCTGGTCTCCTTCGCGCAGTGGGCCACGTCCATCGACGCTGGATGGCCTCGCGAAGAGGGGGACCTCTTCGTCTCCGTCGTCGACGCGGGCATCAAGGTCACCGTCGACGCTGTGCTCCACCCCGACAAGTCCGAGAAGCTCGCCCGATGGTTGCGTGATGCGGTCAGGGACAAGCGGCACTTCGACTCCGAACGCGACGAGGAAGACGAGGTGTTCCGATGAAGAACGGCTTCTCCAAGGCGCTCCGCGCTGTCATCCAGAGGACGACCGGCACCGCCATCGGGCTGTCTCGGAAGCTCAAGGTGCCAAACAACACGCTCTCCACCTGGCTCCGCAGCAGCCACCACCCCCGCTCCGCGGTGATGGGCAAGGTCCTTCGGATCTTGCCGTTCACGCCGAAGGAGCGGGTGAGTGCCCTCGCCGACTTCTTCGGTGTGAAGGACCTTGCCGACCTCTCGATCATCGTGCCCGACGAGGACTTGGAGCGGTCGCACGAGGTCGCGCAGCAGTTTCACGAGGTCTACGAGGAGCTCGCGCCGAAGCACGGGTACGAGACCCGGGAGGACAGTCGCGTCCCTTGGGAGGATGTACCTGCCCAGAACAGGGACCTCATGGTAGAGGTTGCACGCACGCTCTTGGAGCGTGGCGTCATCGTCGTACCCGCACCCTGACCGGAGACATCATGCTCGGAACCACCGTCCTCTTCCACGTCGCCCCCGACGTCGCCTACCCCGCCATCGTCACAGCCGTCTTCGACGGTCCAGACGGGCACCCCAACCTCAACCTGCAGGTCATCCTCGACGGACCGAACGCCGTGCAGCACGGATTCTCCCTCGACGACGCGGCGCAGGGCATGTGCTGGAAGGGCACCGTGGCGTACGGAGACGGCGTCGGCTTCTGGTCGTGGTCCCCGCAGCCGGACCACGGCGACGAGGGCTTCAGCTACGACGACGTGTGCGAGGTGACGTCCATCTCCGTCGACGCCTTCAACGCTGGCATCCAGGCGGGGGACAGCCGGGAGGACGCCCTCGCCGCCGCTGTCGCCGCTGCCGTGGCTCACGGCCAGGTCATCGACCTCCGCGACGGAAGCGACGACGAGGACGAGAACCCCGACGAGTACGCCGTCTACGTGAACTTCATCGTGGACATCTACGAGGCGCGCATCGCGGACGGCGACAGCCCCGAGGACGCGAAGTTCGCGGCCTGCGCGGCTGTGTGGGAGATGAACTCCGAGCAGGGCTGCTCCAACCCCGAGCCCGGCGACGAGGGCGCGGACGGGAACCCCCTCACCGTCCTGGAGTGGCTCAACGGCAACCTCGAGGACCCCTGCTGGCCCCTCGAGCCACGGCCCGAGGGCTCTCCGGGCACCGACCCGCAGGCGCCCATCCCGCCCGAGTACACCTGGCAGGTGGTCGACAGCGGCCCCGACGGGGAGTTCTGGGGCTGGGGCCCGCCCGAGGGCGGCAGCGACTCCGGCTCCCCGCCCGCCATCCACGGCGAGGGCCGGAACGCCTACGAGCACCGCACCGGGCAGGGCTGGCCGTGGCCGGATCCGACCAGCCTGTGGTTCGAGAACGAGCGCGGGACGGCGCCCGACGGTCCGACGGGCAACGGCTGCACGGTGCCGCACGACTTCGACTTCGAGAACGTCCCGCACCCGATGCCGTGGACGCCCTGCTCGCCCCCTCCCCAGGACTGACGGCGAAGAAGGGCTGACGCCCTGGACGCCCGCCCCAGCGACGGGGCGGGCGTCTTGCGTTCACCACTCGAGAACCAGGCGGTCACCGACGGCGACCCAGCCGCCGGTGCGCGGCCCGAAGTCGAAGGCCGTGCCGAAGTCGGTGTAGACGTCGCCGCGGTAGCAGCTCGGGCAGTTCTCGACCTCGAGATAGCTGGCCACTCCGTGGAACTCGCCCATGTCGGACGTCGGCCCCGAGTAGATGGTGCCGGCGGCCTCTGCGGTGACGCCCTCGTGGGTGAGCCCGAGGCGGGCTTCCCCGACCCAGGCGCACGCATCGGTCTCCCACCGCCACTGCTGGACCTCGAGGGACATCCAGACGTCGTTCCCGTCCGGGTCCCGCGCCACCGCCACCCAGTCGTCGGGGGTGTAGATGTCGCAGCCCGGCGGCGGGCCGTCGGTCGTGAACCGCAGGAAGCCGTCCCCGTCGATGATGCACCCGGTCAGGAGCAGGCAGATCAGGCTACGCATCGATGCCTCCCGGCAGGGTGTTGTCCACCACCAGGCGCAGACCTCCCTGAGCCCCTTGCGTGGGCTGGGTGAGGACCTGCTCGGAGGTCTCGAACACGAAGACGATCTGGTAGATCGCGATGAAGGGGATGGAGCAGCGCAGCAGCCGGTCGCCGAAGGAGAGGACGACGTGGAGCTGCTCGGGCCCGGCGGAGGGCGGCTCTCCGCGCCCATCCAGCGCCTCGTACGTGCCGGCGTCCAGCGCGATGACCACCATGTTCCGCTCGCGCGACGGGAACATGGGTCCACCCCACGGGATGACGTTCAGGATCTCGGTGTTGAGCATCATCGCGAAGGGCAGGCGGTTCTCGACGGCGAACTGGAGGAGCCGCTGTGCCTCCTCGGACTGCTTGATCACGGGCTTGACGTCGGTCATGGGTTCTCCGTGGGGTTGGGGGCTTCCTGGATGCAGAAGCATCGGTCGCGGACGCATCCTCCGCTGGGGGAGTAGGCAGAGCCCCCGCAGCGGTCGAAGCAGGCCTCGACCTGCGCCACGCTGCTGCGGTGGCAGTAGACTCCTGGGCCCACGGTCGCGCCCAGGAGGAGCCCGAGCGCGACCAGGGTGAGGAGCCGGTCGTGGGTGTTGACCGGGTACACGGTGTTGAGGCGTTCGCCGCTCACAGGCTCTCCAGGTCGATGTCGTTGGTGAGCTGGGCCAGCGCCGACTGCGCCTGCGCCCGGTACTCGAAGTTGGTGCCGTGGGCCTTGGACCGCAGCTCCAGCATGTAGACCATGTCGCGGAGGCCTCCCTCGCCTTCCAGCAGGCTGGCCGCCCCCAGGGGCAGCGCCAGCATGGACAGGTAGTGCTCGCCCGCCTTGCGGAGCTCGCGGTAGACCTCGCCCGCGCGCTTCATCAGGCCTTCGGTGTGCTCCTGCGCGTAGGCCGACTTCGGCTCGTAGTCGTGGTGAACGACCGGCGTGCCGCCGTAGATGGGCGCGAGGAGGGGCGTCAGGTTCCAGGGCATCATCGTCCGGTGCCGGTGCCAGTCGCGCGCGACCGCCAGGGAGCAGACCGTCGTGAACCGCGCGCGCGCGCGGTTGTGGCTCGGGTCGATGTAGCCGCCCTGGTCGCCACGCACGTAGGCCAGCCGGTGGTCGTGCTCGCCGTCGGTCGTCAGGCCGCAGTAGGTCATGGCGTCGAGCTTGCGCAGCTCGCGCAGGACCTCTCGGTGGTTCGTGCCCTGCTCCCAGAACAGCATGTGGCCCGGGACCCGCCGCCAGTTCTCGCTCTGGTCGTCGGGCGAGGTCAGCGCCGTCCGGAGGCTGTAGCCGCGCAGCGCTGGCAGCGCGTCGTTGTAGGCGGCCTCGATGGCCTCCCACACGGCGTAGGGCCGCTCGCTGTTGCCCTCGGAGGCCCGCCAGCAGTTGTAGGCGAGTGCCTGGGCGTTGCTGATCACGCGGCCCATGTCCCGGACGTTGGCGGCGTGGGCGAAGCCCGTCGCGATGGTTCCAGGCAGAGCCCAGCGCGCGCGGTCGTAGGCCGGACGGAAGGGCTCCTTGTCCGCGATGCCCAGGGCTTCCCGGTTCTTCGCGTTCGTCAGGTGGTCCTTCCACCAGTCGACCTCGGCCGCGAACACCTGGAGCCACCGCTCGTGCAGCTCCGCCAGGGGCTCCACGTCGTCGGCCTCGAAGCACATCGGCCAGTCCTTGTACGCCTTGGCGCGCGTGCTGAACTCCTGGCCCTTCACGAGCGGGCCGTCGAAGGACAGCCAGGCTGTGTACCAGGACACGCCCTCGACGAACACCGTCGGCGAGCCCGTGAGCTCCATGATGGAGCTGTGCCCGTAGTTGCCCACGAACTTGTCCATGAAGGTCTGGACGTACGGCGGGACGTGCACCGTCAGGACCTTCTCGGCCTTCGTGCGCCAGTAGGCGGCGTCGCGGCCGCGCTCGCGGGCCGATGCCTCGCGGTGCAGGCCGGGGAGCATCCCCTCGAGGATCTCGTCGTAGCGCAGGCGGACACCGCCCTTGGGCATGCGCGAGCTCATCGCGGCCAGCATGGCGCGGGTCTCGGGGCGCATGCGGTGGTCGAGGGACAGGACGGAGAAGCCGTCGTCGTGGTGGGTGTGCAGCAGGTCGGTCATGAGGGCTCCAGGGCGGTCAGCTGAGAGAGGGGAACTTCGGTAGGGAACTCGAGGACGGGGTCGTCGGGGTCGGGAGGCCAGGCCGGAAGGAACTGCCCGGTGTCGGGGTCCTTCCGCTTCTCGAACAGGCCCCGGTCGATGACGCGCGCGTGGATGCCGTACGCGGTCTCGAACCGGATGCTGTCCTCCTGCGGGTGCCCGTCGAACGGGATGCAGCCCGCCACGCACTCGCCGGTCTCGTCGTCGAGGCCGGCTCCGCACTCCAGGCAGGAGCTGTCGCTGCCGCTCATGCGGCTCGTGAACTCGTGGCGGGCTTCTTCGTCGCCCCAGCACTCCTCGAGGTCGTCGAGGTTGAGCCGCAGGTAGTAGCCCTCGCGGCGGCGGGAATGGGCGTCGAACCAGTAGACGAGAGTCCCAGCGTCGAACGGCCACCCTTCGGCGGCCGTGTGCTGGGAGATGGGTGTGTCATCGGACACAGGTCACCTCAGTATGGTAGGGGCGCGGGCAGCCAGACGGCGTACTGGCCCGCAAGGTCGGTGTAGAATCCGTTGCGCAGCTCCTTGCTGATGCCGACCTCAATGAGGTTGTCCATCACTGTCTCGAGGAGCTGCTCGCGGTCTTGGTGCATGAGGTCGCTGTAGCGGTCACGGCCCATGTGCTCACGGACGGTGTCGGACAGGTCCGGGCGGTCAGCGAGCTCGTACGCGACGATGCGAGCGATCATCGCGTCCTGGGTCTCGTTGAGCCACAGCCACTCACGGATGTACTCGTAGGGCGTGGTGAGGTCTATCGTACCGTCGGCGCACACCACATTCACCGCAGCGTGCATCTCGTGCGGGACGTTCATGTACATGTAGGGCCTCCCAGGCCCTTATGCGACCCGGGACCTACGGGGATGCAGAGGTCTCGACACGCCCCTCCAGTCGCAGGAGGGTGGCGTGGACGTACTTCATCTGGGTCTTCACCACGGCGACGTCGTTCTCGATACGCCGCAGCGTCTCGGAATCACGCTCGGCCTGGTCATCCTTCTCCTCGGACAACCGCATGCGGTACTCGAGGTTCACCTGCCACAACGTCAGGCTCGGCACCGACGCGATGAACAGCGCGATGACGATGGTACGGACCCAGGCGGGCACGGTGATCGTGTCTGGCTTCTTCTCATCTGCCATGCTCCACGACCTCCTTCGAGACCCGGTCCAGGGCAGTCTCCATGGACCGGAGCTGTGCACGCAACACCTGGAGATCCGACATCTCCATGCCGATCATGTAGTCGGCGGGGAGGCCCTCCGAGGCGTTGTCGAAGAGGTTGTGGTAGTTCAGGACCACATGACCATCGTCCACGGGCGTGATGGTGCTGTAGAAGTACCTCTGGGCGCCGTCCTTGGTCTTGAGCGCGGTGACGCCAACCGAGACCGGAGACCCGGAGTCTCGGGCGAACCGCACGAGATCTGCGTACTTCTCGCCGCCCTCGCTGTTCAGGGCAGGAAAGCACTCGAGCACGGGAGAGCCCTCGCACTCGCTGACCGCGTGCCCGATCACGGCATCCGCTGCTGGATTGCTGAACCCCACCCGCCAGTCGGACAAGCTGTCTCCGTGCAGCCTCCACACGGTGTAGCCCACGTAGGAGTTGTCCACGATGACCTGGGGGTCCACAGCCAGGTCATCGTGATCGTCCGAGGACAGAGGCTCTGCGGTGTCCTCGATATGGAAGCCCGCGACGCTCTTCTTGATGGCGCGGGTCCCTCCGGGCAGGGCGGCGAGGAGCACGGCACCGGCGAGCATGATGGCGACGGACCCCCACGCGCAGGCGTGGGTGAGTCCGGGGAGCAGGACGACGCGTCGGGTGTCCATGTGGAGCAGCCTCCAGGGGTCTTCGTCTACGTGTATACCCTGCAGAGCCTGCGGGACACGTAGGCTACGACACGCCCCACACCATTGCGAGCTGGTCCCGCGCTCTGGTGACGGCGGTGTAGATCATCCGACGACCCTCGTCCGGGCTCTCTCGGGTCCGGCGAAGCACGGCCCCGTCGACGACGACGCACACCCGCTCCCACTCCGAGCCCTGCGAGGCGTGGATGGTCAGAGCGAACCCGTGGTCGCAGTGAACCCACACCGGGTCTCGCTTCGCCCGCTTCTGCTTCCACTCGATGTAGTGGTTCTTGCTGCCGTTGAAGTAGTCCAGGTTGAGGAGGAAGGATCCTCGCTCGGTGTGGACGACCACGGCGTTGGCGCAGATGTCGGACACGGCGTGCTCGACCGCCTCGACGGTCACGACCTCGCCGTTCATGAGCTGGAGGTCGTGGTTGTTGACGCGAACCAGCAGACGGTCGCCGGGCACGACCGGGCCCTCCCGGTACAGGCCGAGCCCTTGGCGGATGTCGCGGTTGAGCTTGTGCCGCATGCGGTTCGTGTAGGTCAGGACCGTGGCGTCCAGGCCAGCCTTGTACTGGTCGAGGGTCCACTTCATCGCCGACTGGTACCCCCGGTAGACCTGCAGCTGGTCGCTGTCGTGCTCGTAGGTCTGGCTCCAGTCGTTGCCCCACCCCTCCCGGATGGCGGTGGCGTAGGCCAGGATGGGGTTGCCGTCCTGCTGGCGGTGGACCTTCGTGAGCTCGGCGTCGGGCTCCTCCATCGACGGCCCCCACGTGGGGGAGCCCGGCTTGGCCTTGGGGTCGACGGGCATGAGCTGCTCCTTGTCGCCGACGTAGAGGACCTGCGCGCGCGCCGGCAGGCTCTGGTGGATGTCGTTGTAGAGCTTGGGACCCACCATCGAGGCCTCGTCGATGACCGCGAGCTGTCCCGGGCCGCACACGCCCTGGGGGCTGTGGAAGTGGAGTTCGCCGGTCGCCTTGTCCCGGGAGACCCGCGGGTAGAGGGCCTTGTGGACAGTCGAGCACGCACGCCCGGTGACCTCGGACAGGCGGAAGGCGGCCTTCCCCGTCGGTGCGAGCAGGGTGCATGCGCGCCCGAGCTCCTCCTCGACGATCTGGATGGTCGAGCGCATCAGGGTGGTCTTGCCGCAGCCGGCGGCGCCCACGAGGACGATGTCGGAGCCGACGGGGTTGCGGAGTAGGTCCAGGATGGTCTCCTGGGCGACCTCCTGGTCTGCCGAGAGCGTGATGGTCATGGTCATTCGGAGGTCCTCTTCAGGTCGGGGAGCTTGCGGCGCACCGCGTCAGCTCGTGGGATGGTGGTTCGGTCGTAGATGTCATCGTCGGCCAGGAGCTCGCTGGCGAACGTCTGGTCCCAGGCTCGGCCGCCGTAGACGGGAGCGTCGAGGCCGCCAGGGTCGGCAGGCCTCCAGCCTTCTGGCCCGAGGTACCACCAGGACTTGTCCAGGTAGACCATGTCGCCGGGAGAGAGCTGGTGGATGCGCTGGAGGTGCTGCAGTTCCTTGGTGTCGGCCCCCAGCGCGCGGGACCTCCCGACGTAGGCGAGGCCGGCCTCTTCGTCGTAGGCGAACACCATGTAGGGGATCCCCACGGTGCCGCCAGGGCTTCTTCGTCTGGCCATAGCAGGCCTCCGTGCGTTAGCCTCCGGGCAGGAGGTCAGTGGTGTCTCAGGTTGCCGCCGTCACGAAGCCGTCTCCCCTCACCAGCAGGAAGTTCCTCAACCTCCTCCTGGCCGTGGTGACGTGGCCCGTGCTCATCATCTTCGGAGCGATGATGCAGGTGCACTACGTGCCCCTGACGGCGATGGTCATGACGCTGGGCTTCGTGCAGGTGTCTCACATCTTCGGGCAGTCGGCTGTCGACGTGTACGCGAAGATGCCGGGGTCCCTCGCCTCTGCCGCCTCGGCGCCGCTGGAAACCGGATCCAGTCTGGCTGCCTCGGCAGTCGAGGCCCTCGAGGGCGTCCTCATCGACTGGGACGACGCGGAACCAGACCTGGATGACCCGGAGACCCCGGCCATCCTGATGGAGTAGGCATGGCCGTGCTCAAGGCGCTCGGGAAGTGGTGGTCGGGTCTGTCGACCCAGACCAAGATCATCGTCGTTCTCGCGGCGATCATCCTGCTGCTGGGCACGTTCCTCCTCGTCTCCGCCTTCGCTTCGCCTCGTGAGGCGGTGATCGTGACGGGCGGCGGGGCTGCAGTGCTCGAGGGCGTGCGCCGTCGAGCGAAGAACTTGGCCGAGGCCCAGCGGCAGGCGCAGGACGCGCAGGACGCCGCGGATGCGGGCAAGCGGGCCGCGGACGGTGGCTTGGGTGCTGTGGGACGAGAGCAAGACCGCATGGACCAAGCCAGTGACGACGCCGTGCGTGACGACGCGAACAGGCTCCTGTGATGCTCGCCCTACTGCTCTGCCTGTCCCTCTCTCACGCCCAAGACACGGCCCTCGATGAGCCGGTCGTCGACGACGCCAAGGTCGTTGGTCCTGTGGTCGAGGGGCAGGCCATCGAGGTCGTAGACGGCGACGACCGCTGGACCTTCCGGGTCGAGCGCAGGTACTGGCTCATCCGGGACGACGCGCTCCGCACCGCCCTCGCGAACGCGCGCGCCGTCCCCCAGCTGGAGCGGGCCCTCACCGAGTGCCGGGACGCGGCCATCGAGTGCGGGGTCTCCTCGGCGACGGCCTGGGCCACGATGAAGGAGCAGTTCGACACCGACACGGTGCAGATGGACTCTCTCCTGCAGCAGACCGCCACGCTCACGGTCGACCTCCGGGTCGCCGAGGCCGACCGAGACCGCTTCCGACGGCAGCGGAACGTCGCCTACATCGTCGTCGGCGGCATCGCTGCGGCGGTCCTGGTCGGCACCGGCGTCGGCCTCGGAGTCAGTCTCTCGACGCCATGACCCGCTCGGCCACCAGGTCGAGGTCCGGGTGGTTCGCGAGCTCCGGGAACTGCCGGGCGAAGTCGGCCTCGTCGACGAAGGTGTAGAAGGTGTCGGAGGGGTCTGGCGTGCCCTGGAACATGCTCACCCGGACCGTGCCGTGGACCAGGCAGAACGCCTGGTCCACGACGGCCTGGATGAAGGCCCCTCGAGCATCCGAGGCCTCGACCTCGACACCGCGGAGCGATCCGCCCCAGACGTAGAAGGTCGTCACCGCTTCTTCCGTCTCGCGTCCGACGCCTCGTGGACGCCGCGCTTCCAGCCCTGGTAGACGCCGAGGATCTGCTGCCCGAGGAGCTTGAGCTCCACGATCGGGTCCTCCGCCAGCGTCGTCGCGAACTTGCGGAACATGTCGGCCTTGGCCCAGCCGACGGCTTCGGTGCCGCCGACCATGCCCGAGGTCGTCAGGCTGCCGTCCTCATCCTCGACGAGCAGCATGAAGTTGGCGGCCTCGATGGTGTGCTCGGCGTCCCCGAGCTTCAGCGTGATGGTGGTCTTCATGTGATTCCCAGGTCCTTCTTGATGGCGTTCAGGTGGGCGTACAGCGTCTGGCTGGTCTGCCGCTCCGCGAGGGTGGCGATCTCCTTCTTCTTCACACGGGAGCCGTCCTCGAGGTACTGCAGCAGGACGTCGACCTTGGCCTTGAGCTCGATGACCTCCAGCGGGTTGACGTTGGCGCGCAGGCGCGTGTTGAGCATGTGGGCGGCCTTGGCCCGGTCGCCCCCGACGAGCTGAGTCAGCTCGTCGAGGACCTTCTCGGCCGTCTCGCCGGCGCTCACGCGACCGCCAGGAGCTTGCCGGCGGCCATCTCGGCGTCGAGACGGTCCTCCTGCTTCTCCTGGTTCTGCGCCCACCAGCCCACGGCCTGGGACAGGCGGTACTGCGTCCGCCCGGGCGGCAGGGCCTCGACGGGCACGTCGCCGCCGTTGAACACCTCGGCGATCTCCTTGGCCTTCTTCACGCCGAACTGGCCCCGGAGCAGGTTCACCACGGACTCGGTCGAGCCGAGCTCCTTCTCGTGCGAGGCGGTGATGCGGCCCATCATGGCCTCGAGGGCGTCCTCGTTGAGGGTCTGGGACACGATGTCGCGGATGGCCGACATCAGTGCGTCCTGGACCTTCCCGTGCGTCTCGTGCGACAGGGCGATGCCCTCGATCATGCGCGAGCCGAGGTGGACCTTGCGGAGCTCCGACTCCATCGTCGCGAAGTTCGTGCACCACAGGCGCAGGGCGAACACGCGGATGTCGAGGGCGCCCGAGCCGTAGTCGCTGTTGCGGAACATGAGGCCCAGCGCGATGCGCTCGAAGCCGACGGGCGAGAAGATGCGGGGGAGCATCACCTTGATGGCGTTCCGGACCTCCATCCGGTGCGTCATGATCGGCACGGCCCCCAGCTTCGTCGTCTCCTCGGCGAAGGCGGCCATCAGCGGACGGGTGTCCATGATGGCGTAGCGGTCGGAGAGCACGCCCTTGGCCTTGCCGTGGACGGCGCGGACGAGCACCTTGCCGTCGGAGCGCTCGTAGATCTCGTTGAGGTTGTGGGCGAGGAGGTCGCGCTGCCAGCGCGGACCCTGGGCCAGGTCGCGGCCGAAGCGGCTGGGGACGTTGATGGCTCCGCGGGTCATCAGCTGCCCGACCGCGTGGTCGTGCAGCCCGTAGTCGCGGGCGACGTCGTCGTTGCCGAAGTGCATGCGCACCTCGTCGTTCTCCCCGACGTCGAAGCGGAGGCCTCGGGCGGCGAGCACGCTGTCCTCGCGGCCGGCGGCCTCGTGGTCGAGCGCATCGAGGAAGCCGGGGAGGTCGGCGCGGCCCTTGGCGAAGAGGGCCTGCATCTTGTCCTCGGCGTACTTGGCGGCCTCACGGGCCTGGTCTTCGTAGCTGACGCCGGGGGTGTGGTGGGTCATCGTACGGGGCATCGGGTCGGTCATGGTCACTCCACGAGGTGAGAGAGGTCGCGCTCGAATGAGGCGAGGCTGGTGTTGATGTCCTGGTAGGACTTGCGGCAGCCCGCGCGGATCTGCTTGATCTGCTCGGACTTGAGGTAGATGTCGTCGCTGGCAGCGGTGATGATCCCCTTCTCCTTCTCGGAGATGATGTGAACGAAGGGGGACCCGCTGCGCTGCCCGTGCATGGGCCCCCCGATGAACTCGAACTCGACCCACGGACCGTCGTTGTCCACCGGCGTCACGTTGACGACGCGCACCGGGTGGAACACGGGTTCCGCTGTGAACTTCTTCCACTCGAGCAGGTAGGTGTCAGCCACGTCCACGCTCCTGGGTGATGAGGCCTTCGATGCCGGGCGGCAGGACGAAGGCTTGGTGAGGACCTCGGACGCGGCCGGTGCATGCCGGCAGGTCGGTGAGGTCACGGATGTGGTCAGGAAGAGGAGACCTCCCGTCCAGGCGGCTCGATCGGTAGACCGTCAGCGTCGAGGTCTCCGGCAGGTAGAGGGCGGCCCATCGCACGCGCTCCTCCGCCCCGTAGGCGGCGAGCTCGATGTTCATGGAGTCCGACGCCAAGATCTCCTCGGGGGAGTCCGTCCACAGGATCCAGTCGCCGGCGTCGACGAACAGGTGGGTCGGGTCGACCGGAAAGCAGCCGAGGTCCTGCAGGCGCAAGTCCATCTTGTGCTCGGCGTTGAAGTCCCGGAGGGCGGAGCGGAGGGCCACCCCGCTGACCTCGTCGATCTCCCACTTCTGGGCGACGTCGTAGATGGGCTTGAGCTTCTGGTGGTGATCGAACGTCGCGCGGTCGATGGGGATGAGGGTGTGGGCCGCCCAGTCCAGCACGCCTTCGGTGCAGGGGTAGACGGCTACGTAGGGCGGTTCATCGGTCATGGAGCAGTCCCGCAGCATCGGCGATCTCGAGGGCGCCTTTGAGGATGTCCTTCGGGAGGACGTAGGTGGGGTGGGGTCCGTCGGTGTTGACGCCGCCCACGCAGTCGGTGTGGTTCTTCGTCTCCCCGCAGTTCTGGATGTTGGGGGAGCAGTAGATGTAGACGCCGTCGTAGTCCCAGACGCAGATGAAGGCGTCGGGCTCGAGGACGGCCACGATGGCAGCGATCTCGTCGATGGTCTTCTCGACGGGCAGCTCCGCCACCACGTGGTCGAAGCGCTTCGACCGGATGTACATCCAGGCCCCTCCGCCGTCCATCGAGTAGACCGTGTCCCACAGCCACTCACACACGGAGTGGTCCACGAGGGCGTCGAACTTCTTGTGCTCGGGGGTCATGCCCCACAGCCACTCTTCGATCTTGGCAGTCCACTCCCGGTGCATCGACCTGGCTACGGCCTCGGTGTAGATGCCCTCGTCGAGGCCCTCCAAGATGTTGTGGGCCTCGTTGATGAGCGGCTCGGCGATGAGGTTCGACACCGGACCGGCGTCGGTCATCTCGCAGAAGATGTCCATCAGGATCCCCTCGTCGTCATGGGGAAGAAACCCGACGCGGGGGAGCTGGCTCCCGTAGGGCAGGTCTACGCTGTCGTCCGCCAGGGACTCCCTGATGGCGTTCGTCAGCTCGCGCCGTCCCTCGGGGTGCGGCTGGTGGGGTACATACATGAAGGTCTCCTCGTCAGGCTCTTATGCGACGGGTTCCGGGAGGTGGTTCGTGGTGTTCGTGTCGGTCTGCAGCAAGCTGCGCGCGCTCTCGGCGCACGTCATCTACATGTCGGTGCCGGACCTGAAGGACGGCAAGCCGGTCCTCCAGCTGAGGGGGTCAGCCCGGGGGCTCGACCTGTCGACGGCGGCGTGGGCCGGCAAGGCCAAGAAGGTGCTGCCGGTCACCGCCCTCCAGGTCACGAGCAAGACTCCCGCAGCGGCAGCGCGGTCGCTCGCCCTGAAGGAGAACGCCCTGGTGGACCAAGGCGGGCTGGCGGACCAGGCGTACACGCTGGTCCTGTTCCCCGAGTCCGTCGACCGAGGGGAGGACGGGTGGGTCCGCACCGTTCCGCTCGTCATCGTGAAGGGCGTGTTCACGGCACAGGACCGCGAGATCACGCCGGCGACCGGCAGGGTCACGAAGGCGGAGTTCCGTCCTCCGGCTGGTATGACGGGCACCTGAAGACCTGCGTCTCGATGCTGGCACTGACGGCGTGGAACTCGCCCAGGTTCGACGCCGCACCGAAGTACGGGCACGAGATGGGCGAGTGCGCGCAGGACAGGCAGTTGGTGGTCGCCCAGTCCGTCCAGGACGCCAGGAGCTTCTGGACGCGCTCCCCGTTCGACAGGGCGTGGGCCAGCAGGGCGGCGGCATCGTCGCGAAGGCCCGCCGCAAGCAGCGCTTCGAGCACAAGGCGCTCGACTCCCTGCTGTGGTAGTACGTGGGTATCTCGTGGCATCTGGAGCTCCTCGTGAATGTCTTGGACAAGCCCTGCACGCACTTCCGGCGGAACAGGAACGGCAAGCCTTGGTTGATCGTCTTCCACTACGGCGCGACCTTCACGGCCTCGAAGACCTACAACGTCCTCCAGAGGCGCGGGGTCAGTGCGCACGGGACCATCGACCTCAACGGCGACCTCTGGCGTCACGTCGGGGACGAGCACACGGCCTGGCACGCGGGGGACGGGACCTTTGCTGGGTCGGTCGACATCAACGACGACTCCATCGGGTACGAGGTCGTCAACGTCGGCTACGGCCTGCCCATCCCCGAAGGCACCGACACCAAGGGGTGGTACGTCGACAAGTCGCAGAAGGGGAGGCCCCTCACCGCCTACCGGGTGGAGTCCTACAAGGACCGGAAGACCGGAGACAGGCGGAAGGTCTACGTCGGCATCTCGGAGCCGATGGGCCGCTACCCAGACCACCGGTCGAGTCACCGGAAGTACCTGTGGGCAGGGTACACGCCGCACCAGCTCACCACGCTGATGCAGCTGCAGCGCGCCGACGTGGCCGCGCACCAGATCTTGCCCGAGTGCATCATCGGACACGAGCACTCGGCTCCTGGACGGAAGTCCGACCCTGGTCCGGCGTTCCAGCCGATGTGGGATGCGCTCGCCGCGGACTACAAGGCGTTCGCTCCCCACGTCAGCCCCGACCTCCTGGATATGGAGTTCGAGACCGAGCGGCGATGGAAGTGCGTCCAGTCCCACCTCAAGCGGATGGGCCTGTACCGCCTCCGCATCGACGGCGTCCTCGGTGACGGGACGCGGAAGGGACTCGATGCTGCGCTCGAGAAGTACGCCTCGACGTACGGCCTGCCCAGCCTCGACACCACGGACCCCACGTGGGAGATCTGCAACGCCCTCCGCAAGGTGCCGGGCTTCAAGCCTCCTCGGTAGGCTCCTGCAGGACGATGAGCCGCCGGAGCTCGACCGACGCCTGGTGGTGCATGCGCCGCCTCTCGTGGAGACGGTCCAGAACCGACCGCAGCGCGTAGGCGAACGCCTCCTCGATCTCGCCCGGCGTCCTCATGAACGACTGCTGCCGTGGGGGGCCGCGCACGACGACGGTCGGCCCCCCGACGTCGATGGAGAGGATGCGCCTCTCCTCGAGCGCTGGCTTCTTCACGTACTCGACGTAGATGGTGTCCACGTCCCGCCCGACGGCGAGACCGGGGAGCGCCTCGTCGAGACGCTCCTTCAGGTCGTTGATCCAGCTCACGATGTCCCTCCTTCATGGTCGGGGAGGGCGGTGCCCTCGAAGTAGTCGATGAGGTTGTCCAGGGTGACGCCGCCTCGCTGTGCGGGGTTCCGCCCCATGCGCTTGGTCTCGGCCACGCGCGCTTGGACGCGCTTGTTGGCGTCCTCCTCCATGAGTTCCCACACGATCTCGGGGTTGAGGCCGGAGTGAGGGCACGTCGCCGTGCAGGTGCCGACGTGGTTCTTGTTGATGCCCGTCAGGTGCGTGCACGGCGGCTTGAGGATGCGCTTGTCCCGGTAGTCCTGCGTCTTGTCCGGGTCTTGCTCCCAGAGGCCGATGAGGCAGTTCACGCACACGTACAGCCACCTGTTGTCGAGCAGCGCGCCTCGGACGCACCAGAGGGTCTCCTCGCAGACGCGGCAGGAGTGCGGCTTGCGGTCGATGACGGTCACCCGCGAGGGCTCCAGCAGCTCGTTGGACTCCGTGTACAGGTACGCCACGCCGTAGTCGTAGGTGGACGAGACGATGGGGTGGAGGCAGTACAGCCAGTCCCGCCCGTTCTTGGACAGCACCCACATGAGCGTGCACCACAGCACCCGCTCGATGACCCAGCCGGGTGGCGTGAAGGACTGGGAAGACGCCTGCTCGCGCGTCATCCCCTTCTCCCACATGTAGAAGCCCGACTCCCGGACGTAGCCGAGGGCCTCCTCCTGCTCGCGCGCGGAGAGGCCCGGGTCGTTGATGCGCGCGTCGAACTGGTTGCGTTCCGGCGCGTCCCGGAACAGCTCGATGTCGTCGGGGCTCAGCTCGGACTGGTCGTACTCGAAGACGAACGAGTAGGGCTCGTCCGTCTGGTAGATGCCGGTGTTGCGCAAGATCCAGACCGCGTTCAGCTGGACCCACTCCAGGGTGGAGACGATGGTGATGGGGACGACGTGGTTCGGGAACTCCTCCACGTTGATGTCCCACACCGCGGCCATGAGGTCCTTCACGAAGTGCCAGGTACCAGGGTCGGGCCAGCGAGGATCTCGTCCGTCAGCGTACTGTGGGTCGGTCGGCTCAATCGAAAACATGGGTTTCTCCAGGATTCTGTCGGAGGTTCTCCGCTCCAACTCCTTATGCGACTGAACTTTCCAGCCTTACCAAACCTACCAACGGCTTGACAGCCTCGGTAGGAGTGGGGCATACAGGCTCCATGGCCGACCACCTTTCCGTCAAAGACGTGAGCAGCATCCTCGAGCTCAGCCCGACCACCGTCCGCCGCTTGGCCGACGCGGGTGAGCTGGGGCCGGTGATGCGCACGCCCGGCGGCAGAGGTGCCGGTCACCGTCGGTTCGATGCGGAGGCCGTGGAGGCCTACCGCAAGAGCCGGGTCGACCCACCCACGAGCTCGGTTCCCGCGCTCGGCATCCAGTTCACGTAGGGAGAGCGCAATGGCGGAGAAGAAGTTCGGAGGTCTGCCCCGGCAGGCCGGAGTCTCGCTGATCGGCGGAGGCAACCCTCTGGTCCTCGACGGTAGCCGGGGGCGGCGGGGCCCGACTCCTGCTCCGCCGAAGAAGTCCAAGCGCCTGCTTCGGTCGGATCAGCGCAAGGTCCAGTACGAGATGCTCATGAGCCAGGACCGGCCGGAGGAGGCGCGCGCGCTCATGCGGGGAGCCCACCCGGCCGCCCGGCGCAGCCGCCGCACGGACGATGCGCAGCACCTGGTCGACACCGGGCAGGCTCGCTCGGTCGACACTGGACAGCCCATCGCTCCCGGCTCGCCTGTGCCCCGCGTCGTCGCAGGTCCCCTGAGTCATCGCCAGGGCCCGACCCCCGACGCCTTCGTCTTCGTCTCGTCCGACGGCGCGTCCTACTCGCTGCCGAAGAGCATGGGCAACCCGAAGGACAAGGAGTCCATGTGGCGTGCTGGCATCACCAACTCGGTGAACGTCCTCATGCTCGCCCTCCGCGAGATCGGCGTCGGTGGGGACCCCATCGCAGTCTTCGACCAGTGCGGCGTCGCCCTCAAGGACATGCACGGCCAGTCCCTGTTCCCCATCCCCCCGGAGCTCCGCGGCGTCCGTCCGCAGTACGAGTACGTCGCCGAGCCGGAGCCCGAGGAGGAGGCGTTCGGGGACCAGCTCGACCACGGCGTCACGGCCGACTTCGGCGCTCCCGTCGAGGAGGTCCCGTTCGGTGAGGAGTTCTCTGATGTTGGCGACGCCGAGGCGGGCTTCGCCGCCGGCTTCGACAACTACGACGACGAGCACCTGGGACCCTACGCCGACACCGTCGCTCCCGAGGTCCACCCCGTGGACCAGCTCAAGGCCACGCTTGCGGACATCGATCCCGCGCAGTTCGAGGCGGCCCTGGCCTCTCTCGGCCCGGAGCGGCTTCGGCAGCTCGGCTTCAACGTCGGCGACGACAGCGCCGACGTGGATGACGGCCAGCCCATCGACCCCGCGGGCTACGGCGATCCGGAGGTCGAGGACTGATGGACGTCCAGCTCACCATCGCCGGCGGCCCCGTAGGGGGTAGCGTTCTCCTGGACCTCCGTCCGGTGGAGGCGTGGTGGGCTCGGCTCCAGGAGCGTGTGTCTGCGCTTCGTCTGCACGACCAGGGCGGACCTCGCCCTGGTGTCGCGCGCGCCAGGTGCGGGTGTCCCTGCGGCGCTGGTCCGGAGCGAGTGCTCACGGACGGCGTCGCGCGGTACTGCACGAGGTGCGGCGAGACCCACTGATGCGGAGCACCGGGCGCGGGCGGGCGTCTTGGAGGCGTCAGTGGGACGTGCAGACGATAGCGCTTCACCCACGGCACGGATTCCGCCTCCTCGAGGCGAAGGCCGAGTACGTGAGGAGGAGCCGCAAGCTCGTTCTCACGGTCTCGCTGCGCAAGCCGCGCGACGACTGCTTCGGCCCCGTCACGCAGCACAAGCGCCTCATCCGGTGGCCTGATGGCCGAGACATCCCTCTCGTCCGGAAGGCGGTCGCTCACGAGCTCGCCTTGATGCTGCGCCTCCTGGAGCAGCGGAAGTGGCCCGAGCCAGACGTGTACCTGGCACAGTGCAACCGCACCGGCATGGACATCGAGGACTTCAGCGAGAAGTTCTGCACGCTCTGCACCTTCCCCACATGCACGCTACGTGAGTAGCGGAGGATCTCCTGATGGCGTTCGGCATCACCACCTACAAGTCCAAGCTCATGGACGAGATCGACAAGGCCGCCGCGGACTCGCTGGCTCCCCTGTACACCCTCGACCTCATGATCGGCCGAGGGCCCGAGACGGGCAACCCAGCCGCAGGCATCTGGGTCTACCAAACCAAGGCCGGCGGAGACGAGGACCTCCTCTCATTCGATGATGCGCGCATGCGCGCCTACTACGACCGCATGCGCGAGTCCGGCGCGGTGGCAGAGGAGCAGCAGGGCGACCCCATCCGCATCTCGACGAACGGGAACTACCTGGCCAACTCCGAGTCGGCGCTGCGGCACCTGCTGACCAAGTACAACTACAACTGCGAGGTCCGGGTCAAGGTCCCCTTGCTCCGCATCCAGTGGGTCATCCCCAAGGACAAGGTCGTCCAGATCCTGAACGACGGCACCTTCGCCGCGAAGATCAAGGAGATGCACGAGGCGCTGCACGAGGGCTTCAAGTGGGATCCCTGGCTGGGCGGAGCTCGCAAGGGCAAGGTCGGGGCCGCGGAGCACAAGAAGGCCTTCGGGAGTCAGCTGGGCAAGCAGTACCGCTTCAACCGCAAGGACAAGCCGTGAACGTCCGAGAGGCCCAGTACGCCATCGAGACCCAGATCCACCGTCTGGCGGTGATCGAGGACCTGCTGGCCCACCTCGACGGCAAACCCATCCCCTCTCCCGTCGGCGATGGGATGGTGCCGGACGAGCACACGCGGTACGTTCGGTCGCTCCTCGAGAAGGAGCAGCGGGCCTGCGAGGCCGAAGTACGCGACCTGGAGGAGCTGAATGTCGGAGAGCCCAAGCAAGGGAAGCTCGTTGTCCTCGACGGACATCGCAGGCCTGACCCCTGAGCAGATCCTCAAGGATGTCATCGACCCGCACCTCGACGCGTACAGCGCCTTCCTGCGGACCCAGGACGGGGAAGGTCTCGCTCCCTTCGAGCGTGAGATGCTGCGTGGGTTCCTCTACTGGGACCTGAAGGGACCGCCATCCTCTTGACGTGGTAGTAGTCGTCCATGAACAACGGCGGCTACGCGACTCCAGGATCTACCATGCCCGCGCCGGGCATGGGCTTCAGCACGCCTGGCTTCTTCCAGGCGGGACTTGGCTCGGCCGGCTTCTTCGCCCCGAACAACCAGCGGTCTGCGGACCAGAGGTCGTCGCAGGCCCAGCTCGGCGCGCTAGGCGGCGGTGCCGCAGCCAACTTCTTGACCAGCACAGCCCCGGGCGCCATCGGGACGGGCGTCATGCTGGGCGGTGCTGCGGCACCCCTGTTCCGCGGGATCGGCACCTCGATGGGCCGCCCCGGCATGGTCGGGTTCGCGCGAGCCCTCGATGCGATCGACCCCTTCACGTACGTCATGAAGGCGGGCGGCGCGGGGTTCCGGGCAGGCTCGTGGGCTGCAGGGAGGCAGGTCGGGGCCGGGATGCTAAGCGCGGGCGCGCGCGGCGTCATGGGTGGCTTGGTGGGCGGCGCCATGGGCGTCACCGGCGTCGGCGCGATCATGGGGGCGGGGGCCTTCGCCGCCAGCTCGTATCTGTCCAACATGCGGGACGGTCAGCAGGCGTACCAGGACACGAAGATGCTGCTGGCCCAGCGCAGCGGCTCGATGTTCGGACGTCAGGTGGACCCGACCAACGGTATGGCTGTGGGAATGCAGCAGCAGTTCCGGTCCGCGGCACGTAGCCTCGGGACCGACAGCGGGACCGTGCGCGAGATCACCCGCTACCTGGACGACCAGGGCTACTTCAAGTCGGTCTCGGGCACGAAGGAGTTCAAGGAGAAGTTCGACAAGGCGCTGTCGACCATCAAGACCATCGCGAAGGAGATGCAGACGTCCATCGAGGACGCGACGCAGACCTTCAGCCAGATCCGCCAGCAGGGCTTCTACCAGGCCGCCGACGTGGGCGCCCAGGCCCTCAAGCAGGGCGCGTTGGCGGCGGCGACCGGACGCGATCCCTCCCAGGTGGCGGCGATGGGGGCCTACGGTGCCCAGACCGCACGACGCTACGGCATGCGCGGCCGCTTCGGCGCCGAGTTCATGCAGAACGTCCAGGCATCTGTCGACCTCGGCATGCGGAACGGCAGCATCTCGGAAGAGGCCGTCATGGAGGCCGGAGGCCCCGAGGCAGTGGCAGCACGCCTCGGGCAGGCCCAGATGCGCTTCCTCAAGGGCGCGCGCGGCCGGATGATGATGGCCAACGCGATGGGGTCGGGCTCGGAGATGGACGTCGGACGCCTGACGAGCGTCGTCGGAGGCAACTCCAGCCTAGAGCAGCTCGTGACCCGGGCCGTCAACCGCGGGCTCGGAACGCTGCAGGCCACGGGGGGACGCGAGGCCCAAGAGAACTTCATGCAGTACGCCGGCATGGCGATGGTGAACTCGGCGCGCGCAGAGCGCGGACAGCTCGGCATGTCGACGGACCGGAAGGGCCTCATCCGCGGCCTGATGCACCAGGGCCTCGGCCGAGAGGAGGCGGGCCTCCTGCTCGACCAGAGCCTGAACATGGGCAACGTGCTGCGCGAGCAGCGCAACGAGTCCATGCGCATGCAGCAGGAAGCGGAGTTCGACCGGGTCGCCAAGCAGTACAGCATCATCGCCAGGACGAAGGGCGCGTGGAAGGACAACATCTCGGACCCCGCCCGGTACATGGGTGCCCGGGTCGGCGAAGAGATGGACCAGCAGGCAGCCTCCTGGGGATCCTGGTGGAGCGGAAGGAACGAGGTCAGCATGGGCGGCACGTCGCAGGGCTACCTGCGACGCGGTGCGATGTTCGAGGGCCCTCGAGGTGCCGGGACGGCTCGCAGCCGTGCTCTCTTCGCGGCCCCCAGCATGAACGAGAGGTTCCTGGACGAGTACAGCGACTACGCCGTGACAGGCAACCAGGCGATGGTCGACTCGGTGATGGGCGGAGGCTCCTACTTCTCGCAGAACTCGGACCTGATGTCGGTCCAGGGACGCGTCTACGACAAGTCGGGCAGGGAGTACTCCCAGGTCTCGGGCAACCAGTTCGCCCCGAAGAACGTCGCCGACCTCGACTTCCAGGCGCGCTTCGGGCGCAACAGCCGGGACGTGTCCGGTCAGGCGGCGGCAGGGCTGCGGAACCTGTCCACGACGCACCGCCTGGACGACGTGGTGGCCCGGAGCCGCACCACCGACATGAGCATGTCCGGACCGTTCGGCCTCGGGACGATGTTCGGGTTCGGAGGGCCCAGCGCGCGGGACACCGCGACGTGGGACTACGTGAACGCGCTCGAGGACGACCCTCTGAAGGCCGGGCTGCCCAGCACGCCCGAGGCCTACTCCCGCCTCCCCGGAGAGGAGAAGGCGCAGTACGAGGGGGCGATCTCGCGCGCGCTGCGCGGAACTGCACACGGCAAGGAGTACGACAAGCTCGGGGTCGGGAGGAAGACCGCCTACCGGACGGACTCTGCTGCGGCGAGGAAGGCCTACGGCGAGGAGTTCGACAAGCTCGCCTCCGCCTGGGGCAGCCCTGTCGCGGGGAATTTCTACGGGAACACCGCTGACGAGCTCAAGCTCGCCACCGAGAAGAGCGGCGTGCAGAGGGAAGCCTTCGGGAAGGCGATGGAAGTCGCGCTCTCCGAGAACCTGGACCAGGACGCGATGGAGAAGGCGCTGAAGGGCCTCGGGGCCTCCGGGATGACAGGGCAGGCCCTGACCCAGGCCCAGCAGCTGGTGGGGCACTACTCGTCCCTCACCGGGGATGCCCGCACGAAGGCCAGGGCCGGCGCCGCACGCCTGTTCGATGTCGGCGCGTCGCTCGAGTACCAGCGGCTCACCGACCAGAGCAAGTCCATCACCAAGAACGCCTACCAGAGGTGGGTGGAGGGCAGCGGCGACCCGATGATCGACCGCGAGTTCGGCGCCGCCGGCGACGCGGTGCGGGCACTCGGCAAGGCATCGAGCGGGGGCACGCGCGAGGAGTACGTCGCGGCCTGGGAGGGAGTGCTCAAGCAGGTAGCCGCCGGCGGGATCAGCGCGGAGGAGAAGAAGAGCCTCTTCGACATCTCGGGCGGTCAGCTGGGGACTCTCGGCATGGCCAGCGACATCAACAGCGTCATCGACGAGAAGACGCGTGCAGCGAAGCTCAAGGAGTTCGGGTACAGCGATCAGGACATCGCGGCGGCGATGGGAAAGAGCGCAGACCAGGTGGTCGGCGACCTCATGGCACGCGGCGACTTCTCGCCCGCCATGTACGACAACGGCACGGGGACGGGGAAGGGCGGCCGAACCACCGTGGAGGGCATGGAGTCCGACGTCTGGAAGCGCCAGACCGAGTTCGTGGTTGCCGTCGACGCCTTCCTCACCGCGTTCAAGTCGACCGGAGTGGGCAAGGAGATGCAGATGGACACCTACGGCGACGAGGTCGTCGGAGCGAACACGGTGCTCAAGTAGTCCGAGGAGGGTGGCATGGCAGAGTCCAACAAGATCAGCGATCGGGGCGTCGTCAACGAGGAGGGCATCCTCCGGGTGGCGGAGTACGACCGCGTGGGCGAGCTGCGCCTCATGGACCACCTGGTCCGCATCGAGGCTGCGAACGTCTGGTTCGGCCGAGACATCGCCCCCGACCCGGTCCCCACTGACCTCCGTCGGACCGTCGTGGAGCCCAAGTGAGCACCATCCTGTACCGCACTGACCCGTTCGAGCAGAGCCTTCCGGAGGTCGTCAGCCTCTTCAAGAAGAAGGACTCGCGTGGCGTGCGCCGTCCGCTGTACGGCTACGTGCCGAAGGCCGACAGGTTCGCCTCCCTGTCCCTGCGCCAGTCCGGTGCGGAGGGGAACCTCGTCCCCGTCTCCATGCCAGATCAGGCCGGACCTGCGGTCGAAGGGAAGGGGTGGTCCAACCACAACCACAACTTCCTCCTCACCCAGGTGAGCCACGTCGAGTCCGAGAAGATGCAGATCGTCGAGACCTTCGGCGAGGACTTCGTGTTCTTCTTCGGTGAGCGCCCGCTGGTCCTGCAGGTTCAGGGCCTCCTGATGAACACCGCGGACTTCTCCTGGAAGCAGGAGTGGCTCTCGAACTACCGGAACTACCTGCGCGGCACCCGGTGCGTTCAGAACCGCACGAGGGTCTACCTCAGCGTCGATGACCAGCTGTACTCCGGGTACGTCTTCGGCACGAGCGTGGCGGACGACTCCAAGCTCCCTCACGTCTGCCAGTTCAGCTTCAAGATGCTGGTCTTCAGCCACGTGGACGTCGGAAACGCTGTCGTCCGCTCCGTCGAGAACACGAGGCTCGTGGGCGATTCCTTGTACGTGGACTACATCGAGGCCCCTCTCGAGGTCGAGAAGCTGTACTTCATCGACCCGATCACCGGGCAGTCGAGTCCCTTCGACCCCCAGCGGCTCACCGGCACCCCCTTCGCCTTGACCGCCTCCGACGCCATGCAGCGCGTCCAGGCGTGGTTCGAGGAGCTCGGCGAGGAGCGCCTCATGCGGGAGTCTCTCCTGTACCGGCGGCAGGCGTTCTACGGAGGAAGCGCGCGCGTCCCGGGCGGCGCCCTCCTGCGAAGTGACCAGTGAGCTCTGCCGCCTACCTGAACCTGCGCGTCTTCCTCGAGGGCGTCGAGGTGCCGGCCATCGGTGCCCGGATCGTCGCCACCGCGGGCGTCCCCATCGCCTGCGAGGTGCGCCTGGTCGCGACGGACCCCATCTTCGACCTGAAGCCGCGCACCGCTGTCGCCGTCTGCGTCTTCGATGACGACAGGAGGGGGCACTCTTACGAGGGAGGCACCCAGAAGGAGCGCGCGAACCTCACGCTGGCGGACCTCCGCAACTACAAGTGCGGGTTCCTGGGCGAGCTCGCCGGCGTCAACTTCCAGAAGCAGCCCGGTCAGCGGGACGTGACCCTCGTGTTCCTGGCCCCGGACAACTACTGGGACTTCATCAAGCAGCACTACGTCAACTTCCGCAACGGCGGCATCGAGCTCATCGAGCTGGCCTTCCGAGGCGTCTCGCCCGACAAGGCCAAGTCCTTCGACGTCGCCGGCAAGGACCTGCACTCCAACCTGTTCAACTGGCTCTCGAAGAGCGAGAACGCGGAGGGCAACGACAACCTCTACCTGGGCGTCCATCGGACGCTCCGGGAGATGTGGTTCGCCGCCAACGACTGGTACGGCGGAGCCTTCAACCGTTGGCGCTACGGCGACCTGGTCGTGGGCGTGCCGCAGGACGAGACCGCGGCCAAGCTGTTCAAGCTCGACTTCTTCCAGAAGTACCTGTCCAACCGGGTCGGCGGAGGCGGCGGAGCCTACACGCTGGCCCAGATGATGCGCATGATGCTGGGCACGGTGTTCCACGACACCGTTGGGATCCCGTTCCCCTACCTGGACAAGGAGGGCCGTGCCCGGGGCTACGACCCGGACGACGGCTCCGCGCTGTCGCGTCGTCTCATCAAGCGCGACGACGGGTGGGCCGACGCCACCCTCAACTACACGGCGATCGTGCCGCACGCGCCCTTCATGGCGCCTCCGGTCTGCAACATCGTCTTCCCGAACCAGTACAACATCGTCTCGCACAACCGGGACTTCCTGAACGAGCCCACCCGGATGTTCGTCCGCACCAGCTTGCTGCTGAACGGGGCACCCAACAAGTGGCTCACCGAGCGCTTCTACGCCCCGGACTTCGACTCCCTCGACGGCATGACCGTCAACGCGAAGAACGGGTCCTTCCTCGAGCGCATGGCGACGACCGTACTCCCTCACGAGCGGTGGACCGGGCTCAACCCGGTGGAGCACTGGCAGGACGACCTCAGCGCCTACGTCGCGAAGGGCCCTCGCCGCGACTACCTGTCGAAGCTGGCGGACTACAGCTTCTGGCTGGGCCGCTTCGCTCGCCGCACCATGAGCTTCACGGGGCCGCTGAACCTCAACCTCGTGCCGGGCTTCCCGGCCGTCCTGATGTCTGACGTCTACTCGCCCCTGCACATGGCCAAGCACATCTTCGGGCACATGCACACCGTGGTGCACATGATCGACCAGCGCGGGGGCATCACGCAGGGGACCATCACCCACGCCAGGCACCACACGGAGGTCCTCGACTTCGACTCCGATGCTTCCACGCTGTCGGACGACGGGACGGGGGCGGACTACCGATCGCTGTCGACCCTGGTCGACAGAGGCACCGACGGGTTCCTGGACGACCGGTACGACGTCAAGCGCGTAGGTGCCGAGGTCTACGACCTGCTGCTCGGGTGCGAGAGCCTGTACGACCTCGGGGAGCGCCTTGCGGACCAGGTCGACACCGAGGCCGCGGAGGCCAACGTTCCTCTCGTCGTGGGAGGCGACAAGTTCTGGAAGGACATCGACGGCGACAAGCACCCGCTTCGCCGCGCCATCTGGGCTCTGGAGATCGCCTGGCGTCTCCAGAACGCCGAGGGCGGGGACCTGCGCAGCATGGCCCAGGAGGTCACCTGGAGGCCCAAGGCATCCCTCGTGGAGGTCCTGGGTCACCCGGACGCCACCGACTCCGCCAACGACACCGACCTCGACCTGACCGACGTCTACGACGAGGAGGGGATCCCGGCGGAAGGGTTCCTGTCCTCTGCCTTCGACCCCGGCTCCTTCGCGGCCAAGCCCGCGGCCGACGGCGGCGGGGACGGGTACAAGGGCGTCGACTTCACCACCCGGACGAGGAAGACGGTGAAGGTCCGGCGCACCCTCCCCGCCGGCGAGACCATCGTGGACGCGAACGGGAAGACCATCGGCCCCTCGGACCGGGACCTGCAGTACGACGCCCAGTCCACCACGGAGACTGCGGTCGAGCACGAGGTCGATGCCAGTTACAATCTGCAGGAGAGCGGGCTGATCCGGCGTCAGTGCGTGCAGGACTACGTGAAGAGCCTGGAGCTCCGGGGGTTGGGATGATCGTCACGCCAGCCGGCTCGTACAGCACCGACGGGGACCTCACGAAGGTCGCCCGTGCCGGCCACTGGCGTCAGCTGGAGCCTGGAGAGACCGGACACGACCAGACCGGCAACAAGGTCCGGGGCAAGACCTGGGTGGACGGGAACCTCAAGCCCAACATCAAGCCCTACGAGCACCAGGCAGACGCGCTCAAGACCATCAAGACGCTGAAGCCCGGGAGGGGCATCATCCTCGCCCACGGCACCGGCACGGGGAAGACGCCCTCGGCGGTCATGGCGGTGGAGCAGCAGCGCAGCAGCACGCAGGACCGCTCCCGTGCCCTCATCGTGGCCCCCGCCGGCCTCCGGGAGAACTTCCACGCGAGCGGCGTCCAGAAGTTCACGACATCGAGCTCGCAGATCGTGGCCCGCCCCGAGCAGGTCAAGCCGGGAGTGGACTACACCGTAGTCTCCTACGCCGCGTTCCGAGAGAACCCGCAGGGCTTCATCGACGCGGTGAAGCCGACCATCGTGGTGGCCGACGAGTTCCACCGGGTCGCGAACCCGGAGAGCAAGGGGTTCAAGGCGTTCGAGGCCGTGCGGTCGCAGATCCCGCGCTTCGTGGGCCTCACCGCCTCCATCTCGCAGAACGACCCTGCCGACATCGCGCCGCTCCTCTCCCTGGCCAGAGGCGAGCCCATCGACCGGCAGAAGTTCCGTCGGCGGCACGTGCGCGACGTGAAGACGGACCAGAAGGGCATCTTCGGTGGCAAGATCACGCGCCCCGAGCTCAAGAAGGAGGGCGAGCTCTCCGCCCTGGTCGGCCGGTCGGTGCACTACGTCGAGGACCTGGACGCGGACAGCAAGCCCAGCTCGAGCATCGAGACCGTCGAGGTCCCGATGGCGGGGGAGCAGCTCAAGGTCTACCGACGCACGATGAAGGGCATCGACCCACGCACCCAGCAGCGTGCGATGTCCGGCCTGCTGCCCGGGGAGGAGAAGACCAACGTCTTGACGCGGCTCATGCTGGCCCGGAAGGCGAGCAACAGCCTCCACACCGTCATGCCCATGCCCCTCGAGGAGGCGGCGGAGAGGACGCCCAAGGTGAAGCGTCTGCTCGACGACACCGTGAAGCACCTGTCGGACACGCCGGACGGCAAGGTGATCATCTACACGAACTTCGTGAAGGGGGGCGTCGACGTCGTGAGCGCGGGCCTGCGTGCTCGGGGCATCCCGTTCGGCATCTTCGCCGGCAAGAGCGTCCCGGGCATGACCGAGTCGGCCCGGCAGCAGGCCGTCACCGACTACCAGGCAGGCCGGAAGAAGGTGATCATCATCACAGGCGCAGGCGCCGAGGGCCTGTCCCTCGGCGACACGACCGCCGTGCACATGCTCGACGGCAGCTATAACCCCGAGCGCAACAGCCAGGCCCAGGCCCGAGGCATCCGGGCCGGGGGCCAGTCTCATCGTCCCGTCGGCGAGCGGCACGTGAAGGTGCGGCGCTACGTGTCCACGGTCCCTCGAGGCTTCTGGCGGACCATCACCTTCCAGAAGGCGCCGCAGAGCGCGGACCAGTTCGTCTACAACACGGCGGCGCGGAAGGCGTCCGCCAACACCGACCTCCGCGCCGTCCTTGAGCGCAGGTCGCGTCACGAGTCCAAGGACAGAGACAGCGTCATGCACCGCATGTTCGCCCGGGAGCCCGCATGAACGACGCCTACATCCAGGAGCTGGAGAAGCTCGCGGCCAAGGAGCCGGTGAAGCCTCGCATCCCGGCCGCAGCCAAGTTCTCGCCTCGCTGGTGGGCGGGCCTGGGCACGGCCGCTGCTGCCGCGTACGGGGTCGGCAAGCTCGGGCAGATCATGAAGCCTCCCGAGCTGCAGAAGAGGAAGGCCGCCGCCTACCGGATGGAGAAGCGTGCGGGCCGGCGTCCGAGAGGCATCAACCCCGTCTTCAACCTGCGGGGCAGGGAGAAGATGCGTCTGCGCGGCAAGTCGCTGGAAGCTCTCCTGGCCGAAGCGCAACGCAGGCGGCCTAACTCCCTGAGGAAGGACAAGCTCCTCGGTAGGTGACACGAGGGCTCTCCTCACGTTAGGCTTCCTGCGTCTCGACGCGACCACCCCGGTCGCGGGACAGCAATTCCCGTCGAGGAGATTCTCATGACGCGCCCGACCCCGCCCTACGGCTACCACCCCCTCCGAGGCCTCGTCGGCTTCGATCCCGACGCTCATGGCTTCTGGAAGAAGAACGACGCCGCGCTGCGCGACGCGACGCTGCGTGCCTACGCGGCGCGCACCGAGATCCTGGGCGGAGTGGCCGGCCTCACCGCCGGTGCCTCCCTCGCCGCCGATGCTCTGCACTTCGACTTCAGCAGCTCCTCGCTCGGCCAGGCCCGCGTCGAGGGCGTCGGGGTCCTCCTGGCTCCCGACGACGACGCCGACATCGACATGCTGACCGCCGGCGGCGAGGTGTCCCAGCCGATCAACCTCGACGGCTCCGATGCCAGTGGCGTCACGCTGGGTGCTGGCGAGAAGGTGGCTGGTGCGCTGATCTACACCAACAGCGACGGGTCGGGCGACGCCGTCGGCGCCAACATCTCCCACAAGGCGCTGCTCGTCCTGGGCACCCCGACCACGGGCGACACCACCCCCATCACCTCCCGGCAGATCCAGAACGCCCTCGACGCCTCGACCGGCGTGCACGACGGCTGGACCGCGTGGATGTGGGCGGCCGCCTTCGAGTGGACGGACGCTCCCGCCCTCACCATCGTCCCGAACGTCGACAACCGCCTCGGCGTCTGATGCCTGGAGGGTCGCATGGCCCTTCCGGTAGCGGAAGCGATGGTCAAGGTCGCTGAAGAGAAGCAGCGTAGCTACGCCCACAAGGCCGTGGCTGCGTTGCCTCTTGCGGCGGCGCAGGCGATCGGCGACATCCCCAAGGGCGCCATCGAGAGGGGAACAGAGCAGGCGGCGATGGGCAAGAAGCCCCGCCTCAAGGACGCTCTCCGTCTCGGGAAGGCGAAGTCGATCAGCCGGCTCGGCGTAGGGGCCGTCACGACCCCGATGTTCCTCTCGGGCATCGAGGACCTGCAGAGCAAGGACAAGAAGAAGAAGCGGGAAGGCGCAGCCAAGGTGGTGGGCGCCGGAACCGCGTTCAGCGCCACCAAGGGCGGCCTCGAGGCGGCGATCGACAAGGGCATCAGGTCGCCCCAGGTCGGGAAGGCCGTGAAGGGCGCGTTCGGTGCGCGCATGGTCACCGGGGCGGCAGGGGGTCTCCTCACCGCCAAGGCCATCGCCAAGTCCCTGGACCGCAAGCCCAAGAGCGAGTCCCAGCGGAAGAAGGACGCCGTCAAGCCCTACGCGGTGGGCGGCGCCATCGGCCTTGCGGAGGGCGCGGGCGAGTCCGCGCTGGCCAAGGGCCTGCGCTCCAAGGGAGCACGTCGGGCGGCCATGTCCAAGGGCCTCGGACGTGCCGCCGGCGGCGTGGTCGGCACGGCGCTCCTGAAGGAGATCGCCAAGGCGGGCACCCGGAAGAAGGGCATGGAGAAGAAGGCCGCCGAGCAGATGGGCGACTCCTACGGGGCCTATCTGGCCGCCTACGAGTGGGCTGGCTCCCAGCCCACTCACGTCGCAGCGAAGAAGGCGATGACGCTGTCGTCGGAGGCGCGCATGGGGCCGATGCGTCGGGCGACGTACCGAGGCATCGTCGACGGAGCTCAAGGAGCTCCTCCCGTAGCGCCCCAGCGCCCGGGCATCGCGGACGTCGCCGTCCTCGGCATGGTGCTCGGCGCTCCCCACCTCGCGCTCGAGGCCCTGGAAGGCTTGCCCGTCGACAAGCGAGACATCCTCCTCCGGGAAGGCATCGACCGGCTGGCGGTCTCCAAGGCCGTGTCGCTCCACCTGGGCGAGAAGGGATCCGAGGCGGCGCTGCCCGGGCAGATGTTCCTGGCCCCCGACTCCCCGGCCGGCGTAGCCGCTCACGAGCTCGGGCACGCGACGGCAGGGCGGGTACGTCAGGCGACCATCGGCAGCCAGACCGCCCTCAAGGCCCACCGCGCAGCCGCCCTCACCTCGACTCTGCTGCCGCTGGCGGTCTTCCTCTCGACCACGGAGAAGGACTTCGCGACGCCCGAGGACGTTGAGGCGCGCGCGGCGTGGCTGGAGAGCATGGGCAAGATCTCGGCCCTGGTGGCCAGCCCGAAGCTCGCGGAGGAGGCGATGGCCTCCTACAAGGCCGCGCAGTACCTTCAGCGTGTGGGCGGCGACGTCGCCGGCGCGGGACGCAAAGTGCTCATGCACTCCCTGGCCCGGCAGATCCCCGCGTTCGCCACCTACGCCGCGCCTCTGGCGCTCCCCTTCGTTGCTGCAGGCCAGCTCCGCGCCAAGGCGCGGGAGGCCCGAGAGAGGTCCCGATGATCGTCCCGCCCGACGCTGCCCCGTTCTTCCTCGCAGAGATGGAGAAGTGCGCCTCGTTCGCCAAGGTGCGCTCCGCCCAGGCCGCGCTCCGGGGAGCGGAGGCTGCGCACAGCCGGTTCAAGGCGGGGGCCGGCATGAGCCGGTGGAACCCCTTCTCCCAGGCGTGGACCGACGCCAAGAACGCCAAGACGAAGCTCAAGGGCGCGCGCGCGAAGTTCAAGAGCGAGGTCGGAGGAATCGAGGCCGATGCGCGCCGGCAGGCGGCCAACCTGGGCGACAACGCCGAGGCTGCTGCCACCGTGGGCGCCGCCCGGTGGGCTCGTCGAGGCGGGGACGTCTCGGCCATGAAGTCGCCCGCCGAGAAGGCCCAGGCCAAGGCGGCCGCCGAGGCGGCCAAGAAGAAGGCCGAGGAGGAGGCCCAGGCCAAGGCCCAGCAGGCGTCGGCCTCCAAGTTCCGCACGAAGGCTGGCGTAGGTCTCGGCGCAGCCGGCCTCGGGGCGCTCTACCTCGGCACCCGTCCCAAGAAGACGCAGTCGATGGGGTACTGACGCATGGCGTGGTCCCGCAAGGAGAAGCTCCAGCAGGCCCAGCGAGACCTCGAGCTCTGGCAGGCGTGGAAAGAAGATCCCACGGAGGAGAAGCTGATCCCGCTCATGGAGCAGATCAGGCCTCTCATCCATCAGCGGGTGTCGAAGTACAGCACCAGCCCGGTCCCGGAGCCCGCGGTTCTGGCGGCGGCGCACCACCACGCCATGAAGGGCCTGCAGACCTACAAGCCTGGACACAACACCCAGCTGAAGTCGTGGGTCTACAAGTACCTCCAGGGCGTGCACTCCGACGTGTCGAAGCACGCCAACATCGGGCGCATCCCCTACCGGCGCAGCAGGCAGATCGGCCTGTTCCGAGAGGTCGTCTCCGGGCTCGAGGAGGAGCTCGGCCACGAGCCCGACACGCAGACCATCGCCGAGAGGATGAACACCAGCCTCGCGGAGGCCGGCAGGCTTCGAGCCACCAACCAGTGGACCCCCTCTCACGTGGACAAGATGCGCATCGACGTGAACCGGGCCGACCACATCGAGTCCTTGGCGGCCACCGAGCCGGACAAGCTCGAGGACATGCGCTCCGGAACCCAGCGCGAGATCATGCGGTACATCTACCAGGACCTCTCTCCGCGGGAGCGCACCGTCTTCGAGTACCAGCACGGCATGTACGGGCGCCCCCAGCTCAACGGCACGCAGACGGCGAAGAAGATGGGCGTGAGCGCGCCCACGGTGTCGCGCATCCGGAACAGCATCCAGGGCAAGATCGACGAGCGCATGAAGCGCCGGGGGATGTGATGCCGCTGTCTCCCGAGACCACCGCGCAGATGCAGGACACCGTCGCTGCCCTGGAGGAGTACCGCGTGGCCCGGGTCGCGGAGGTGGAGGCCGATGCGGACGCGCTGCGCCGCATCAAGCTGGGCACCCAGCAGGTCGTTCCAGACGTGGTAGAGGTAGCAGCAGATGATGCGTCTGCCCTCCTCAACGAGGTCTTGAGCTCCTGATGGCCACCTGCACGATCACCGGCACGTTCACGGACCAGGCGGAGGCACCCCTCGAGGGTGTCCGTGTCTCGGTCTACGTGCCTCCGACGCCGGTGACGTCCGTCGCTGCCCAGGAGCGGACCTACGAGTCCGATGACGCCGGCCTGGTGTCCTTCGACCTGGTGCAGGGCATCCGTGTCCGAGTCTCCATCCTGCAGCGCGGACTGTCGCGGGAGTTCGACGTTCCTGCGGAGGACACGGCTGACCTCTTCACGTTACTGTCCGACGTACCCGATCCCTTCACCGTGGCGGCAACATGAGCATTCGCGACACCATCTCCAGGTTCATGGACGGGTCTTTCAAGGCATTCTCCAGCCGCCTGACCCGGGTCCAGGGCTTGGGCGTTCTGGAGTTCGCGCGAGGGGCATACGCCTGGGAGGGCTTCCCTGACGTCGCCATCCGCTCAGGAGGAGTCCTGCAGCCCCACCTGGGTGTGCGCACGGAAACCGACACGGGCAGTGACCTGTTCGGGACGGAGTACTCGACGGCCTCGGATGACGGCTCCTCCCTGACCTGCACGTCGGGTTCTCCGAACGTCAGTGGACCTTCCGGGCAGTTCGCCAATGTGGAGGAAGGCGACTACTTCTACATCCAAGGGGACGAGACTCCGTTCACGGTGAGCACGAAGACGGACGACGAGAACCTCATCCTCAGCACCAACGTCAGCGTCGACCGCGCCGGGTCCGGTACTTGGCGCAGCGCGACGCCTGGCGTCAACGTGGAGATGATGTTCGCAGCGTCGGCCTTCCAGCCCATCCTTCCCATCATCCTGGAAGGCTTGCCCATCGTCGTGCAGATGGCCGCAGACTGGGTGCCCTCTGGTGCTCTGAGGGTCATCCAGTGGAACACCACGGGGGTGAAGACGGACCTGTATGCTCGCCTCGACCTGAGTCACATCCTCTACAAGCTGGACGGATTCAACAACGCGACGGCGCACTGGAAGTTCGTCGAGATCGACCCGCAGTGGGGCGACTCGGCCACAGGTCTCAAGCTGCGCTTGGTGCGGGTGTCTTCGAGTGGGAGCCGGGACGTTCTACTGGAGATCGATTCTGCAGGGAGCTCGCACACCTTCTCGCCTCTGCAGGATCTGATTCCGTACGCGTACGCGTACGTCCTCGAGCTGTTCTGCGCCACGGGCGACCTCGAGGACATCGGGGCGGGACCTGCGGGGTACCAGACCCCGGCGTCCCTGGACGCGGTGCGCCTGGTCTTGCGTCAGTACGCCGGCGCGTAGCGAAGAAGGCGACGTAGGCTCAGGCGCCGGCAGCACGTTGCTGCCGGCGCTCGTCCTCAAGGGCAGGCGCCCTCGTTGTCCTCGATGACGTAGAAGCCGTCGGCGAGTCCCGCCAACGCGGTGAACGCGTAGGTCTGGCAGAGGCCGACGTTGTCCGTCACCAGGATGTCGGTGGCGGAGACGAGGCCCTCCAGCGTCCCGAGGTCTCGTAGAGCATCGTTGTCGACCACCAAGAGGACGTCCAGGTGGCCCGGCACTGCCGCGGAGAACGCCTCGAGCGAGTCGTTGTCCGTCATCTCGACGCGGCCGAGGGACAGCAGGCCGTCGAGGCCGCTGATGTCCTCCAGGTCATCGTTCGAGCGGAAGCGCAGTCCTTCGACGTCCTCGAGGCTGGACAGGTCGTCGAGGTCCCGCAGGCGCGTGAACTCGAACGCGACCATGCCACGGACCTGACGGAGATCTGCCAACGTGGGGAGGGAGTCCACGTTGCGGACGGTCAGGTCTCCGTTGATTGCGGCGAGCCCCTCCAGGCCTTCGAGGTCGCGGCTGTTCTCGATGGTCAGGTCGCCCGTGATGATCCACGGCTCGACCTCGTCGCTGTCCTCAGGCAGGCCTGTGTCCGCCCCTCCGGTGTCGACGATGTCCTCCGAGGTGTCCGCGGCCTCGGGGCCGGTGTCCTCGACGGTGACGGTACCTCGAGAGGCGAGGCACCCGGTGAGCAGGACGGCCGGGATGATGATGGTCAGGGTACGCATGGAACCTCCTTGGGTCTCAAGCTCTTGTGCGCCGCTCGTCTCGCGGATTTCATCCTCCCACGCTAGTATCCCGACGGAGGTCTGCCCATGAAGCCAGCGGCTGCCCGAGCCCTCGAGTTCCTTCTCGGTGCTGCCCCAGGGGCGGCCGCCGGGGCCGCTACGGGCGCCGCCACCTACGAGCCCTCGGAGGAGCAGTTCTGGCGCGACCACACAGGGCAGGTCCAGGGCCGGAACCTCACGCGCCCCGAAGTTCGTGAGCGCATCGGGCGCATGCTCCGGGGCGCTGCGCTGGGGGCGGCGCTCGGCGGCACTGCCGCGGTGGGGGGAGGCCGGGGCCGAGAGGTCATGGCTCGCCGAGCGGACCTTGCTGACGCGAAGGTCCTGTCTCGCATGTTCGGGCTGGGCAAGCCCGAGGTCGCTGCCGGCGTGACCCACGTCCCGTCGCAGCACCTCGTGGACGCCATCGAGGCCGCCCGGGCGTCCCGCGCGAGGCACGTCTTCGGCGGCCAGAGCGCGATGGTGGACCGTCAGACCCGTCGGGTGCTGGGCCCTCACCCGGACAACACCGCCAGAGGCCAGTTCTACCGCCGGCAGGGCATGTCCAAGCAGGCGGGTGCCGCGAAGATGGCCCTGAAGCTGCTCAAGCCCCTGGCGAAGCCGAAGACGCCCTCCTTCAAGGTCAAGATGAAGCCGCCCACTCTACCCAAGGCGTCCGTGGGCAGCTTCGGGACCACGAAGATCAAGGCCCCGAAGCCGCCAAAGCTCGTGTCTTCCTCGCCCTCGGGGGCTCTCGCCAAGGTCAAGACCTGATGCCCCTTCCCGACCCCGTACCTCCCGCCCTCTGCACCATCGCCGGCTACCTGCTGGACGTGAGCGGCCGCCCGCGCGTGGGGATCCCTCTCCGCATCCGGAACCTCGAGGTTCCGATGACGACGGACGCCATGAACTGGGTCACGGGACAGGGAGTCGAGGCGACGAGCGACGGGAGCGGCCTCGTGGCCTTCCAGCTCATCCAAGGCGCGACGGTGCAGATCGACCACCCGTTCCGCTCGGACATCACGCTCCGTCGTACGGTCCCGGCCCAGGACGAGGCCGTCCTCATCGACTGGCTGTTCCCCTACGTCAAGGTGGTGCGGTACGACGGGGACGACCCCCTCCTCCTGGACGTCGGCGAGGTCGCCGTTCTCGACCTGGTGGCCGAGATGTCGGATGGGACGGAGGCGGAGATCCCTCCACAGTACGCGACCGTGGCCTCTGACGACGAGGCGGTGGCTCTGCACGGGACCTCCGGCCTGTGTGCCGAGAGCGTGGGTGCGGCGTCCCTCGAGGTCACGGCCATCGACCAGGGCTTCGTCGGGACGAACCAGACCAGCGAGGGGGAGGTCCTGGAGCACATCAGCCTGCCGGACCCCACGCTTCCCGCGGCCTTCGGCGTCGTCGTCTCGTAGCGAAGAAGCACGAGGTGCGACACCTGGAGGCCCGAGCTGCGCGCTCGGGCCTCCAGGGCCGCGGTCAATGGAGAACCTCGGAGGGCAGAGAGACCAACCTCCTGCCGCTCGGTGGGGGACGCCGAGGGGCCCTCTCCACCAAGCCCTTATGCGACGCCGCAGGGCACGGTTTCACGGCGTGCGATAGGGTAGATCCGGCAGGAGGGGCCCTTGGCGATTGAGCGCGACGATGTTGTGGATGCAGTCGGGAAGGTCATCCCGACGACCACGAACTTCGCGCGCAGACCGGACGCATCCGAGGCGCCCGACCGCTACTACAGCCAGCTGTCGAACACGGTCCTGGCGGCCATGCACGCCGATGACCGCGCCGTGTTCTACCTCGCCTACCTCGCTGCGACGCGCTTCAGGACCGACATCGAGTCTGTCCTGGCGCTCACGGAGACGATGCTGTCGGACGGCGGCATCCGAGCGCTGGAGAACCCGGAGCTCACGCGCATCGTGACCACCGAGGGCCTGTCCTCGGCCAGGGCGTCGCTCGGCCGCCTGGACGCCCACCTGGTGACGGGGGCCTACGCCGACGAGCAGGTGTCGGCCTTCAGGCAGCAGGTGAAGGAGTACCTGCAAGACGCTGTGGCTCCGAACCTGCGCAGTGGCGGATCTCGCACGGGGGCTCGCGCACTCCTGCGAGGAGTTCTCCCCTCCCTGGAGCGCGGCCTCGCCCGCCTGGAGGGCGGGAAGGCATCGGTCAGGGCCAGCGTGGATGAGGGAGCTGCCCTCGACCTCCGGACGCTCATCTCGGCGCGCGTGAGCACTGCGTGTGCGACCTTGCTGCGGGCCCTCGAGCAGGAGGTCCCTCTCCTCAACGACGAAGATCAAGCAGCCCGGATGGAGAGCATCGCGACCGAGCTCGCAGCGGCCTACGCCGCGATGGGCGCCGTCGGGACCGCGCAGACACCTCTGGGCGAGGTCGTGACTGGTCCTCGCGACGACGCCTACACGGAGCGGGCCTTCAAGGCGGCGACGGGCCTTGCCGCCGTAGCGCCTCCTGCGGCAGTCCTGGCAGGATTCAACGGTCGGGTCTACGTGGACCCGCTCGTCTTGGGTACGCAGGGCTTTGCTCAAGACGACCTCGACGGCGACCTGACCACCCCCAAGTTCCAGGACACGTCCACGCCGGACTGGTCTGTGCTCGGGCTGAGCGTGGGCGACAGCCTGTTCCTCTACGCCACAGGCGTCACGCACCGCGTCGTCTCGGACCCTGCGACCACGGTCGACCACCTGCGCGTGGTGCCCGAGATCTCGAAGAACATCGCCGACACGAAGTGGTTCGTGACGAGGGAGCCCGCCGGGACGTACTTCGAGGACCCCAACGTCGACTTCTGGGTCAAGTACGAGGATGGGCAGACGGCCTCGTCGGTCATCTCGTCAGGCACGAAGGGCTTCTACCCCCGCACCGTCGAGGCCTCGGGCAGCGGCGCGACGCGTGTGCTGCTTGCCGGCGCCGCAGGGGAGGGTGACCCGTGGTTCTTGTCGGGACCGCCGGACGGCGCTCTGATCATCCCCGGCTACTACTTCACCTACCTCGGAGCGTCCTTCATCACCGATGGCGTTGCTCCGGGATGGGACCTGGAGCTTGGGGACGGGGCGTCGACCGTCCTCACCATCCAGTACGCCCTCTCGGAGGACTACCTTGTCGTGGACCCCCCGTTCACGGTGGACGTGTACCCCAACTGGCGCATCGTGCGGTGGCCGTCGAACGACAGGGTTCTCTCGCAGCCCGGCGCGGGCTTCCTCACGGCGAATGTGCAGGTGGGGTCTGTCGTCGAGATCTACGGGACAGCATCCAACGACGGGCTCTACTCGGTGGTGGAGGTTCTGTCGGACGATGCAGTCCGGCTGGACTCTACGCTGCTGCACGAGACAGGGATGGGGTGGCGAGTCCTTCTGCCCGACGACGAGGTCGTAGACACGGACGCCGCGTTCTTGTCGGATGGCATCACCGCGGGTGACGTCGTGTACCTCGACGGCTCCCCTCACGCGGTGGACGAGGTCTTGAGCCAGACCAGGCTGCGCCTCACCTCATCCTGGGTCCAGACGGACTTCGTCTCGGGACACGAGTGGCTCACCTACCGGGACGATGCAGTGTCCCAGTCCTTCGACCAGGACGACGGCATCGACCTGTCCCTCCTCCCTCCGGTGGTCAACGGCTACCCCGTGGCCCTCCGCGTGGCGGGGTCGGACGTGCCATGGTCGAGGCCCACGCCGGGCCGCAGCACTGCCCTCGACCTGCGTGCAGGCGTCCCCTACGATGACGCGCCTCTGCTGGAGTGGAGCGTGCGCGCCGGGGACTGGACGGACAGGTTCTCCGACTTCGCCAACAGCCCGTTCGATGGCCTACCCCTCGGCACGACCTTGGCGCTCTGGCCGGGGGAGGCCAACGAGCAGAGGGTGCAGGTCCTCGAGATCTACGGGGCGAGCGAGGTGCGCGTATCCGGGCGCATCCCCCAGGGAGTGTCCGGCATCCCCTACGCCCTGTACGACCCGGTCTACCCCCGGCACGAGCTCCTCTACGAGGGCGTCCGGTACCCCATCGACCAGATCGTGGACGGCAGGCTGCGCCTGTCCCGCCCGGTCCCGCCCGCCGTCGGCATCGACCTCGACTACTTCATCGTGGAGCCGACAAGCTCCGACGTGTCGGACCGCCTGACCGACGAAGACGGTGCTCTCGAGTACGACGCCGTCGGAGGCTTCGGGCAGGAGCTCGTGGGGACGCTGCTCAAGATCAACTCCACGCCGACCTACAAGGTCCCTGTCCTTGAGGTCATCGACCTGGACGGCGACGGCGTGAACGACACCTTGACGGTCCGGACCAAGTTCAACGTGGGGCGGTCACGGGTGCCCTACGAGGTGTGGGCCGAGGTGGAGGGCCGCACGACGGAACTGCGGCTTCCCGGGGCTGCGGTAGGGGCCGAGGAGGGGGACCTCCTGACGCTCTGGACTGTTCCGGCAACCCGCGCAGTCGTGTCCGAGGACCCCACAGGTGGCTACACCGAGGTGAGCCTCACGGAAGTCATCCCCGCCGGCGTGGCAGGCGCCCTGGCCGTTGTGACCCGGGGCGGTAGCAACGAGTACGGTCGCTGGCTTCTCTTCGACCACCAGCTTGAGGCCCTGCCTGTCCCGGGCAGCGACCTCACCCAGCTCTCCGCCTTCTTGGCGCGCGCCTTCCAGGACGGAGGAGAGGAAGGGGACTCCGTGGCCTCTGGCGGTCCTGTCGTTGTGCGCAACGACGGCGACGACGACGACCTCACGCCCCTACTGGAGCTCGACGTCGACGTCGAGCTCGCTGGTGCGCGGTACGGCGAGCTCATCACCCTCACGCACGCCGGCGGCGCGCGCAGCCGCCACTACATCACGCAGGTGGACAGCGACCGCGTCTCCATCACCCCCGAGGTGGACGTCGCTCTGGTCGTGGCATCCTGGGCGATGGAGCGGACCTCCATCAGCGAGGCCCTGTACCGCACGAGCGTCATCGACTCCCGGCTTCGGGAGATCGCGGCTCTCCTGGACCAGTACGAGGTAGCGCCGTCGGAGTCCGTACGCGCGGCTCTTGCTCTCTTGGTGGAGTCCGGGCTCGACCGGGCCTCCGACACCCTCCGCAGCGGCAACCTCCCGGGCCTGTCTTCGCTGTCGAGAGAGGCAGCCTCGTACTTGGGCAACGCAGCCTCCGCCCTCCGCTCGGCAGGCGGCTCCGTCGACAGCGCCGGCCGGGGGCGTCCTGGAGACGGGAACCTGGCCCGCGGCGACGGAGCGGCCGCGCTGGGGGCCCTGGGGGGCGCGCATGCGGGCATGGGCCAGGCCGCTCTCCGGCTGGGCGCAGACGAGCACGCCAAGAGGGTGTCCGAGGTGAGTCCGGAAGACGAGAGGAACCGGGCGGTGTACGAGTTGGTGGGCACGCCGGTCACGGACGCGGTGTCGGAGCAAGACGACACGCTGCCTTGGCTGGCACAGACCGGGTCGAAGGTGGACCGCATCAACAGAGACATCGAGGGCGCCAAGGCAGCTCTGCAGTACATCATCGACCACCCTGACGAGTTCACGGAGGTGGGATGAGGGACTTGCAGACCATGCAACTGGTGGACGACTTCACGGTCACCGGTGCTTCCGAGGTGGAGACCTTCTCCGGCGAGCCCCGGACGTTGCTGCTCGAGGCCAGCGGTGGAGGCCTCGGAGCAGCAACGCGCGTCCTCGTCAACGACCTCGGGATCGACGACTTCACCATCGTCAACGACTACGAGGTCTTGCTGCGCCTCCCGTCCACGCTGGACGATGCGCCGCTCACGAACATGGTCTTCGTGGTCTACGGCTCGTTCGCCACGGGCAGGCACCGGGTCCGGCTCATCCACGCCATCACCCGCCGCCCCCGGGCACAGAGCGGGCTCCAGAAGCTCATCCAGCAGGTTGTTCGGGTGATGCTGTCTGGGCCGAGGTCCAACAAGTTCGACCGGTCGAGCGGAGGCGGGCTCGGTGAGGAGATCACGAACAGCATCTCCAACGGCACAGACCCCGCGGCGGCGGTCGCCCAGGCCGTGGACGCCACGCAGGCGTACTTCACCTCCAGGCAGCGCGGACAGAAGATCCCGGCCAACGAGAGGCTGCGCTCCTTCTCCTTCGAGGGCATCCTCTACGAAGACAATCAGGCCGTCGCGCTGGTCCGACTCAAGGACTACTCCGGCGGCTCCTACCAAGTTCCCGTGGTGCTCTGATGGCGATCAACCTCATCGACGACACGCTGCTCACGCTGTTCCGTGAGCTCATGGCGTCCTACGACCCCGACATCGACACCGGGCGCGACTCGGCCTTCTACTCCTCGGTCATGAGGCCGCTCCTGACACGCGTCGGGCCGGACCCCCTGTCGGGGGATGCCGAGGAGTTCGTGGCCGCGGTCCTGGATGCGGAGTTCGGGGACGAGCTCGACACCAGCCCTGTCTCCGACCTTCGGCAGCTCCTCATCCGGCCCCTGGCCGTGGTGGTGAAGGCGTGGCGCAGGGAGGCGAGCGAGAATCGCGCAACGCGCGCGCTCGAGGACTACGAGTTGATGACGAGGGCCGAGCTGAGTGCCCGCCTCTCGGACTTCTTCATCACGCTGCGGGACGGTGGGACGGTGCAGCTCCCCGTCCGCGTCTACTTCTCCGCCGCGCAGTCCCGGACCTTCACGCCCTCGACGCGCTTCTTCACCGGAGGCGGGCTGAGCTTCTACCCGACGACCACGCAGTCCATCTCTCAGGCCGAGATGTCCTTCCAGGTCGAGAACGGGCAGTACTTCGTCGACGTGACCGTGCGTGCCGACGGAGCAGGCAGCGAGTACGTCGTCGAGGCGGGCGCCATCATCGGCGTCGACGGCATCGCGGGCGTGGTGCGCGTCACCAACCTCGTCTCGGCCGAGGTCGTGCAGGACGACGAGACGAAGGCCGAGGGCGTCGAGCGCGCGCAGGACTCCATCACGCAGCGCACCCTGACGACGACGCGAGGCGTCCGAGTGACGTTGCCCGAGTCCCTGGGCACCTACGACGACCTCCGGGTCGTCGACTCCGGGCACCCCCTCATGCAGCGCGACCTTCTGCGGGGACCCACCTCCTTGTCCGGCATCCCGGGGGGTGTGCGGGGGAAGACGAGCCCAGACCTCACGGGAGGGCAGTCCCTGCACCTCGGAGGCCACACCGACGTCTACCTGCGCCGCGGGGAGCCCGTCCTGTCTTCGCTGGACATCAAGGACCTCCGTGACGTGGGGTACCGCGTGTGGCGGTCGGACCGCGGGTTCACCGCCGGCGGCCCCGACACCAGCCTGTGGGAGGACGCCACCGGCAACTACGTCGTCAACGGCGTGAAGGCAGGAGACTGGCTGCGGGTGGGCAGCGAGGAGCGGCAGATCTCCACGGTCGGCGCCTACTCCCTCGACCTCTCCGGGGACCCCCTGCCCGGCGGCATGTACTCGCGCACCTACGAGATCACGCGACGCGACAGCGAGCGCATGTCCATCCCCCTCTACGACCTGGTCGGTGAGGTCGAGGGGGAGGCCGCCTTCTCGAGCGACGACGAGCCGCTCGCCGCACTCCCCGGGTCTTCGAGCAAGGAGCCTCTGGTCGAGGGCGGGGTCTCGGTCCTCGCCTCCTCCAACATCGCCCGCTCGAACGTGCCGCTCCCGCTTCTGCGCATCCGGCAGATCGAGCTGCTCAACTCGACGACCCTCGCACCGACCGGCATCGTGTTCCCTCACGCCCGGGCGGTGGGTTGCCGTGTCGTGGAAGACCTCGAGGGGGGAGGCGCCGCCTCCAAGGCAGCGGGTGTGGTGCGCGTCTACTTCTTGGACCCGTGCTCGGCCTACGCGACGCCGGACGCGCGCTTCACCCTGGGCTCCTGGTCCTACGCCGTCAAGGACTACGACGCGGTCGAGGAGACGCGCGGCTACGTCAACGTGACAGCCCAGGTGCAGGACGTCGGAGGCGGGACCCTCCGCATCGTGGTGTCCGGCGAGTACGCCGACCGCATCCAGGCAGGCGACAGGCTCTTGGGTAGCGCGTTCCTGGGCACCTACGCCATCACCAACGTCGCCGAGACCGGAGGCAACACCCACCTCACCGTGCGTGAGGAGGGGGGCGACTGGTTCGCTGCCGCGACGCCCGCCTTCGAGGACGTGGTCATCTGCCCGGGGGTCCTCAGCGGGGACGCCCTCGTGGACTCGAACGGCCTGGCCTACATCGACCTCCACGTCGAGGCGACAGCCGTCGGCGCCGGAGGCAACCTCGACCGGGGGGTCTACCTCGACTTGGAAGGTATCTCGGCTGATGGGTGGCAGCTTCGGTCGCCCTCGCAGCACGAGTCCTTCTCGTCGAGGGACACGCCCTACCTGTCGTTCTCGGCATGGCCCGACGACGACACGTACCTGATCGACGACGAGGCGTCGTTCGCGGTCCGCATCACCTACGCCTCGGCGGCCTACATCGCTGAGGCGCAGGAGTTCGTGGAGGACGACGAGAACGCGCCCGTAGGCGAAGACCTCCTCCTACGCCACTTCCTGCCCTCCTACGTCCGGCTGGACATCGTGTCGGACGCTCCGGAGCAGGGGCAGAGCGACCTCGAGCAGCATCTTCTCGGCCTGTCGTCGGGCGACCCCCTCCAGGGCAGCGACCTGGTGGACGTCTTGTCGGCCTCCGGAGCCACGTACACCGTGCTGCCCCTCCCCCTCCTCGTCCTTCGCCACAACGACGACAGGTCGATCTCCCTGCAGGCCAGTGAGACGGAGGTAGGTTCCGACGAGGCGCACAACTTCCTGCCCGACGCGGACTACATCTCGGTCTCGGAGTGACCCTCGGAGGGAGTCTCCTCATCGCACCACGGGCACCGCCACTTCACTCCCTGACGCACGGTGGGGTGGGGGGACAGGTGCCTCTCGCAGGAAGGACAGGTGCGCGCTTCGGTGAAGCCCTGGCGTCCTTCCACCAGCTTCAGTACAGTGCCGACGTCCAGTAGGCGGGCGCCGGTACCCCTCGGGCGGTTATCGTTCATGCGGTAGCCTAACGCGCAGGAGGGTCGTCTCGTGAGCTCACGCCGCAAGTTCTACATGGTGACCAACGCAGGGACCCCCGCCACGGGCCAGTCTCCTGGGTCCTACCTGTGGGTCAAGTCGGACGGCAACCCGCCCGCGCCCTCCGCTCCCGTCGTCGCCGAGGTCGGGAACGGCATCTACACGTTCGAGGTCCCCGCCGACCTCGATGCCGACGCCGTCTACGTCATCGACAACGATCCGGGCGGGTCGACGGGCATCCCGGCTGCCGAGCGGTACACCACGTTCCAGATCTTGCTCACGGACCACAACCTCGGACCGATGGTGCGCTGGGCGCATCCCCGTGGAGAGCCTCGGGGCATCTTCGACGCGGGTAGCGCGGAGGGGCACTACACCTGCTACGTCTACCTCGAGGGCCGCGACGGCGAGCCCCTGACCGGAGTCACAGACGGAGACTTGGAGACCCTCGAGTGGCTCGGTCTGGGCGAGATGTCGGCCCAGATCACCAGGTCCATCGACCCCACCGCAGTCAGCTGGGGTGAGATCGGGGCCGCCTTCCCCGGCATGTACAGCTTCCGGCTGGACAACAACAACGGCGGCGCAGGAGATCTGGGCGGAGCACGCCACCACTACGTCTCGATCCGCCTCACGGCCGACACGGGCCTCACCCACGTCTGGTCGATGAACGGAGACGGCAGCAGCAGCAGCAGCGGCGGAGGCGGTGATGATGGTGACTTCATCGGGGTCTTCGCCCTCATGCTCCAGCTGTTCTCCGGGACCAACGGCGTCTACGAGTACACCTCCTTCGCCGCCGACGGCAACCCCACGTCGGGCCGCCTGGACACGTACATGGACGCGACAGCGGCTGACGACCGCGACGCCGAACGCCTCATCTACTCGACGGACGTGTCCTTCGAGTATGACGGCATGGGGAGACTCTCTTCGCAGTCGCGCACCTTGGACGAGACGAACCAGGCCGCGCTGTTCGCCTACTTGTCGCAGTTCGCCGGAGGCGGTGATGGCGGCGACGGGGGCGATGGCGGCGGTGGCATCGCGGGTACTGTGTGGCTCGTCCCACGCTCCGACGTGACCGAGACGTTCTTCTCCGAGGACGGAGTCGCCTTCTCGGCGTCCGGCATAGGCATAGACAGCATGCGCGCCGCCGACCACGTCCCCAGCGGGGGCGGGGACTACGGCCTCTACGTCATGGCAGGCATCAACGGTGTCGTGGCCCAGACCGCGGCCGGCGGAGACCTGTCCTCCTGGTCCGTGGTGTCCGGTCTCCTGGGTGAGACAGACACGTTCAACGACATCGCCGTCCTCGATGACGGGATGGGCTCCGGCTACGTCGTGGCCGTGGGCGACAACGGCCTCGTCGCGTGGTGTGCCGTCAACGAGGTCGCCAACGCAGCGTCGTGGAACAGCACCACGGTGGCCGGCAACCCCGACTTCACCTCGATCGACACAGACGGCGTCGAGGCGTTCATCGCCACGGGTTCGGACGGGCCCTACTGGGCGAACACCGGAGATCTGTCCTCTTGGGCCCAGTGCACGATGAACTCTGCCGTCGCTCCTGTGTGGGCGGTCACGCACGACGCCAACCTCGGTGGGGGCGGCGAGTGGATCATCATCTCCCAGGCTGGTGTCGTCGAGGCGCAGAGCACCGGAACGACACCCACCGCGTTCGGGGCACGGGGCACCGGCCTGCCCACGCACTGCCGCGACGTCGATGTTGCTCCTGACGGGACGCTGTGCGCCGTCGGAGGCGACACCCTGGCTTCCTGGTCGCGTGCTTCTGGTGACGACGGAGCGAACTGGAGCGACACCGGTGCCCCGACGCCAGGTCAGGTGGCTCGTCGCATCAAGTGGGGCGAGACGGGCGGCGACACTCCGCTCTCGCAGTTCCTGGTCGTGGGCGACGCCAGCCTGACGGCGCGTCAGAGCCTGCCCCTCTCCGTGGGCGATGGCTGGACCAAGGCCACCCTCGGTGGGGGTTCGGATCTCCTCGGCGTGTACGGGCCCCAGACCTTCGGTGAGTGATGATCTCGACGTGGATGACCAATGTCGCGCCGTTCGCGTTGAGCCCGAGGCCCCTCGTCGAGGACGTCGGTCCCGCGCCGGAGACGCCTCTGCACTCCTCCAAGGTCGATGCGGCAGGCAACCCCAGGCTGGTGTCTGACCGCATCCAGCTCGTGAAGGCGTACGACACCGGCTCCAGTCGATTCCGTCGGCCGGACAGGCACTACAGCGGGTACGGGGCCGACGGGTTCTGGTACACCGACGGCGAGCTGGACCCCGGCCACCCCCGCCCGGAAGCGAGCTGGGCCCTCGAGGCCGCGGGGCCCCACCGGGGAGACGCAGCGTCCTTCCCCCGCCGCATCATCGTCGTTGCGACGCGAGAAGAGCTCTGCATCATCAACGCCTCGAACTACGAGGTGTGGATGAGGTTCTTGGCGGGAGGCAGCCTCGGCACCGCCCTCGGGCCGGTGGGCTGGACCTCGACCGTGCAGGACTTCGACTTCATCGACGGGATCTTGGTCCTGGGCACGCCGCGCGGCGTGCTGACCCTCGACTTCGGCTTCGACGTCGTCTACTGGACCTTGCCGGGCGGTCTGCTCTACTGGCAGGGGATGACGAACCGCAACGACCCCACCTACCGGGGCTCGGTCGTCTACGACGGGCCGGTGCCCGACTTCCAAGGCACGGGCACCCCTCTCACCGGAGAGAACAAGGGATACCTCTGGCTGCGGACCTACAAGGTCAGCGCGATGCGGGTGGCGCGCAACTACGGGGAGGATGCGTACGAGCCCACGTTCATCCTCTCGTCATCCAACGGGATCGTCGTTCTTCGCGCGCGCTCCAAGACGGACGGGCAGCCCAACTACCTGCACTCGAACACGGAGGCGAGGCAGCCTCCCTTCGGCCTTCAGACCGGCTTCGAGGACCGGGGAGAGGACTACTTCCCTCCTCCTGGAGTCCCTTGGATGGAGTTCCTGTACCAGCCCGTGCAAGGAGACCAAGTTCCGGTGGACCTCCGAGACCACTTCAATGTCGGCGACAAGATCGTGACCCAGGACCTCTGGACACAGCGGGTGGTTGCGGTGCAGGAGACCTACCTCGAGGTCCACAACGCCGCGCCCTTCGGCTTCTCCGATGACTACGAGGTGCACGAGCCGCTGATGGGCATCGGATTCCCTACGAGTGGCCTCGCCCTCTCATCGGCCCTAGGGTTCGCCTGGACGCAGGACCCCTCCTGGCTGGAAGACCCCGCCGCTGCTCTGAATGAGGTCACGGTCCGAGCCTGGCCTGCTGGCATGGTCACGAACGTGCGAGACATGGTTCACTGGCCCGAAGAGAACACGGTGTTCGTGGCCACGGACGGCGGGGTGATGCAGTTCCGCATCGAGGAGGGTGCCGTCGGCGAGGCTGCCTACGGGGCGGGCGAGTCGTACCTGTACCCGATCTTGCCGGGTAACGACGTGATGGCCTTGGCCTGGGATGCGTCGGCACGTACCTTGGGCGTGGCCGTGCGCGACGGCGACTTCACCAACATCGTCGAGGTCGATCTCGCGCGGAAGACGGTCCTCAAGACCACGAGGGTCCGAGGGCACGTGACTCGGCTCGCCACCACCCCGCGGGAGGTCTGATGCCTCTCTTGTTCGGGACCGTGGACGGCGCCCTCGTCTACGAAGTCCAGCCCGCCGCCTCGGACTTCGACCCTGTACAGCAGGACCGCGTAGACACGCCCATCTTCTGGCAGCTCCTCGACGACGCGTACGCCTACATGGAGGACCGCGACATCATCGAGGAGTTCTGGACTGCGATGATCGAGCTCGGGGCTGGAGATCTCCTGCAGGCGTACATCCAGGACGCGACCACGAGTCTCGACGAGACCCCGCTCCTCTCGCCGCGGAGGTGGGTGGCTTTCGACCTCACGAAGCGCCTGGACTTCAGCAAGTCTCCGGCTCCTGCCGAAGCGGGCGGGCGGAGCCTCACGTCCGATCGCTACTCGTACGCAAGCGGCGACCTGACGGCTCTGTGGAGGACGAGCGTCGACGCCACACCGCACTGGTTCGCCCTCTCCTCCGAGGTGTCCGAGAGGGCATCCTTGCGGTGGAGCTACGAGGTCCTGTACACGAGCTCGGACAGGGCTGGTGCGTGTCGCGTCGGCTACTTCGGTGAGGAGGGCGACGGCGGTCTGTACTCCGGGATCACGCGCCGCATCGACGAAGACACCGACCAGGCCGTCCTGTACGCAGGCCACGAAGGGACCGGCGGGACCGTGGTGCTCGAGCAGGGCGGTGGCGTCCTGCTGCCCGGTGTTCGCTACCGCATCGACAACGAATACGAGGCGGTCACGGCCACGCTGTCCTGCGATGCGTGGGAGCTCCGCGCGCTCAAGTACACGACGTCTGTAGGACAGACAGACGCCTCGACGGGGTCCCTGCCCTACGTCAACCGCGTCGAGGTCCCTGGCTTCGACTGGGCGGGCGCCGGGGTGGTGGAGGGGGACCTCGTCGTCTACGAGGGCAAGGAGACGCCCGTCACCTCCATCGCGGGCGATCAGCTCACGGTGCAGGCTTACATCTTCCCGGCGGACGCAGCGGCCCTCGAGTTCGACGTTCGTGGCGAGGTCCTCGTCGCCAGCGTGACCCTGGACGTAGAGGCACGGACGGGGGACACAGCCCATCGTCTCGCGTACTTCGGGACCTCGAACGTCCGGTCAGGCGACCTCGTCGACGACCTGTACCCCCTGCAGTACACGACTGGGCTCGGCGTCGTCGTCACCGCGTGGGACCAGCAGATGAGAGGCTCGACGTCGGCGTGGGCCTACTTCGACCCGAGCTCCCCCTACCGCATCAGGGAGGTTCCGAGCCTCGTCGACAAGGTGAAGAACGCGACGCAGACCTGGGTGGGGGGTCTGGACGTGCACCTGCACTACCCCGGAACCGGCACGGTCCTGGAGTTCCAGACGCTTCCTCCAGACCGAGTGTGGGCCGAGCACGTGGCCTACGACGAGCACCTGCTCGCCTCCATCTACGGACGGAACATCGGCCTCGACGGGGACTCCACGGAGACGTACAAGCTCCGGCTCCAAGGCCTCTACTACGCGTACTTCCGCGGGCCGGCGCGCGGCGCCATCCGCACGGGAGTTCACCTGCTGCTGGGCCTTCCCGTGAGCGGGCAGGACGGCGTCGTGGAGGAGCTGGAGCTGACCTACACGGGCGCGCTGTCCCGTATCCGCGTCGCCGGCGTCGACTACACCTTCCCGCGGACCATCGGCACGCCCTTGTCCGTGGGCGACGCCGTCTCGACGTTCCAGCCCCTCTGCTACGGCGTCGACGTCGTGGACTGGACCACGGACCCATTCTGGTTCGAGCGCCACGCGAACGTGCACGAGCTCCAGAAGTACCACTCCTTCGAGATCGCAGCAGAGGCAGACAGCCCCGACCTCGAAGCCCTGCCCTTCGCCCTATCGTTCCTCTCGAGGATCAAGCCCACCTGGAAGCAGGCCTACTTCCTGGCGGTGAGCCGCCACTTCGATGACCTCGACATCTCCGATGCCCTGGAGTTCGTGGCCCAATTGGAGCTGTGGGACCTCCCCTGCGACGTCACCATCCCTCGGTACGACAGCTACGACTACCAGCAGCACGTCACGGACTGGCGCTACGACCAGGTGGAGGGTCCTTCCTGGGCAACCACGGCGGGCACCCAGCGCCACCCCCAGAACCCGGGGGTCCGGGACTGGCTCACCGACCTTGACGGGAAGTGGGACCTCGACCCGTCTGCCGAGTCGGACTGGCGAACCGTGGACCTGGCCGACGCCATCACCGAGTTCGACACCGACCTTTCTGGCCAGAGCGACGACATCGCGGATGAGGGCGACGACGTCTACTACGTGCGGCTGGCGGCCTCGAAGTTCTTCACCCGCAAGTACCCGGACGACACCCAGCAGTTGCACACCTGGATCCTCGAGATCTTGGACTCCGACGGCGTCGTTGTGGCGGACTTCTGGGGCTCCAACAACCGCATCGAGTGGTACATCGAGGTCGTGGAGACGTGCCCCGACCCCGCAACCCGCTACCATGCGTGGATAGGCGTCGTGGAGTCCAACGGCCTTCCCAACGGCGCGGGCAAGCACTCCATGATTGGGGTGGAGCTCGGGACCTCTCCCAAGGTGCACGTCTGGAACAACGCCGCCAACAAGACCAGCTTCGCCGTGCCTGACGGAGCCTCTGCCTACGGCTACGTGGATGCAGCGTCCGCCTCCGCCATCGAGACACACGCCATCGGCTACGACTCCCACGAGGGCCCTGAGGCAGGCACGACGTCGGACTCCAACACGTCCCCGGCGTCTGGCGGGTACCTGGCCGTGCAGCTGGGCACGGACGCCCTCCGGGACCCCACGGGCGTGTGGGCCGAGGGCTTCCACGTCCGCTTCCACTACAGGGTCTCCGAGGAGCGGGGGGAGCCGGCGGGCAGCTTCACCCAGCTCCCTCTGGTCGAGGGCGTAGACGGAGCCCTCTTGTCCCAAGTGGGCGGCCCAGGCGCGGTGTCGCGCAAGTACGTGGCCGCTTCTCGGTACATCACCGGGACGGAGGGCGAGGTCGTCGACGGCTCCCTCTCCTTCGTCGACGCCACGCCGGGCGCGATGGACGACGTCCAGGTCGGCGCGCGAGTTCAGTGCGGTGGTCAGACGCGTCTCGTGACGGGTGTCTCGGGCAGCACGCTCACGCTGAAGACCCCGTTCGACTTCAGCGGGACCGGGTACCCCTGGGCGGCGGTCAACGACGCCTTCCTACGTGGGCAGATCGCGACCGTCGTGGACGACAACTCCCTCCGCTTCGCCGAGACCTTCACGGGGGATCCTGGGACCTACTGCCTCTCGCTCATCGACCTGGCAGTCATGAACGTCTACTACGACTGGCAGGACGAGAACTGCCCCGAGGAGGAGCTGGAGTTCGTGGCCACGCTCGGCGCCGGCCTGTTCGGGACGACGTTGCTGCCGGACAACTTCCACGAGCTTGGCCTCGGCAACAGCTTCATCCAGCAGTTCGACGATGCGGTATCGGACATCGGTCCCGTGGGCCCCGTCACGGAGAGGTACCTGTGCGACCCTCGCGGGCGCTGGTACCAGATCGACGAGGTCGTGGACACGATCGAGGTGAGCCTCATCCAGCCCATCGAGGAGGAGTACGACGGGTGCGTGCTCTACCTCTCGGCCAAGGCGTACGATGGCACCTTCGACTTCACGAACGGCTCCGCCTCGGTCCCCTGCACCAACGACATGCGCGGCGTCATCGAGGTCGGGGACTACATCCAGGCGGTTCCTGCCTTGGGCACGACGCCCGTGGACGACAACCCGCCCGTCGAGGTCCTGGCCATCGATGCAGGAGACGGCCTGACCATCACCCTCGCTGCGAACTACCCGGGGTTGACCAACGCCGGCACGAAGGTCATCAACCGGGGTGACACGACGCAGTTCCCCATGTCCCAGGACCTCCCAGACGGGAGAGAGGAGGCTGACGTGGTTAGCCAGGACTTCACCGACTTCTTCCCTGCCACGGGCTCCAGCATGAGCAGCACCGTCGAGGAGCCAGAGCCATGATCCGCAAGCTCCGAAGGCTGATTCGATCCCTCCGTGGTACGAAGGGACTCGTCGACGACCTCCCCTCAACCGAGGCGCTCCACCTTCGTCTCATTCCCGTGAAGGGAGACCAGCGAGGGCCTGCCCTCTACTCCTCCCCCCGCGGGGAGGTACGATCTCCAGTACAGGAGCCGAAGCCGTGACCCTGCGAGACCGCTACAACGCGATGGTGAGGTGGTGGCGCGGGCTCCTGAAGGTCGGCGGCGACTTCGTCGACATCTTCAAGCCGCGCGCGTACGTCGAGTTCCGGCTCATCCACGCCACGGGCCCGAAGAAGGGGCAGGTCGCCAAGCGCGCCTTCGTCGGCCGCAACGTGGTCACGTCTCTGCTGAACGGCAGCGGTAGCGCTCCCACGGGCGGGCGAGACATGATCCGGCGCAAGCTCGTGCCCGCCGACATCACGGGCATCACGGGCTCTCTGGCGGACGACAACGACGTGGTCATCCAGTGGTGCGAGCTCGGCACGGACGGCACGACTGAGAGCGCCGCCGACACTGGCCTGGGAGCCGCCCTTGTTCCGTCGTCGCTGAAGCAGGTCTCAGAGGTCGAGTTCGATCCCACGAACCCCTACGTCACCTTCGTCTTCGTCTACGACCAGACCGAGGTGAACACGACCTTCCGCGAGCTCGTCATCCTGTCTGACCGAAGCCCGGACAAGGACGTGTTCGCTCGCAAGACCTTCGGTGCATTCACCAAGACCTCGGACTTCGCCTTGCAGGTCCGCTACACACTTCGCCTCTGACCTCCAGGGAGACCCCCATGAACCCCACCCGTGAAGACATGTACAGCCGCATCATGGCCCGAGCCCAGGTCGATGAGCTGCAGAAGCTCGCCGGCGTCAAGGACCGGATCGGTGCGGCCTGGAAGGGCGGCAAGTCCTTCGCCTCTCGCCACCGCGGCAAGGTGGGCCTGGCCGGCGGTCTGGCTGTCGGCGCCGGCGCCGGCGCGGTCGGAGGCTACAAGCTCGAGCAGAACCGGCTGTCGCCCAAGGAGGCCCGCTTCACGGCCAGCGTCGCGCGTCGCGCACACACGGCCGGACGCGCGCAGCAGTTCGCCGCCCTGCCTGCCGACGTCCGCGTCAAGCTCATGAAGGCCAAGGCCAAGCCCATCTCGGACGCGCCCCCCGCCCTGCAGCGCCACGCCGCGGCCCTGCGCGCCAAGGGCGGCAAGTTCATCCGCAACCCCAGCACCGGCCAGGTCTACTCCCTCTGAGCGTCTCGCTGTAGGACTCCATGACCACGTTCAAGCTCAAGACCGAGATCGGCTCGGAAGACACCTGGGTTCAGCTCCTCGAGGAGCTGAAGTCCGGGTCGTTGGGTGCCGGCGAGGGCATCAACAGGCTGCTCGAGCGGCTCGCCGTCAACGACGACGCGCTCTTCGGGGCCGTGCAGGCCACGGCCAACTCGTTCCTGACGGGCGGCACCACGTGGTCCTACGCAGGCAACACCCTCACGTGGTCGGGCCAGTTCCAGGTGAGGTGGGCGGAGATGGGGACGGCGGTCGTCTCCAATGTCGTCGCAGGAGGCAGCCAGGCGTTCCCTGACGACGGCGGCGTGGCCTACCTGGTATTGGACAAGACCTCGGACGGCGCGACGGTCACGGTCTCCTACGCAGCCTCGATGACGGCGCTCAGGACCGTCATGGTGGGGGCGCAGACCCGGGCCGACATCTTCCTCTTGGCCTTCCGCTCCGGCTCCACCGTCATCTTCGCGGACGGCCTCCGACTCCAGCAGAACCACAGCCTCACCCTGGAGCGCGGGCGCGACAGCCAGTACGCCCTCCAGTCGGAGTTCACGGAGGTCCAGCGCCGGCAGGGCCAGAACCACAACCTCCGGCTCATCGGAGGAGGCACCCTGCAGTGGAGTGTTGGAGCTCCGACAGGCACGTGGACGTGGGACGCAGACCTGCACGTCATGGTCTCCGGGCCGGAGCCTGCTGCAGGCACGGACCAGAGCGCGGACTACGTGATCGCGGCCGGGAACGAGGACCTGGAGCCTGGAGAGGTCCTGTACGTCGACCTCTCCACTCGAGACCCCGGGACTGGAGGTGTGGGAACGGGTCCGACGGTCCTCCGACCCGTCGTGGCCTACGCGACGGCCTTTGCTGCCGTTGGCAGCCTCCGCGACAAGCTCGTCATCGCCTACTACCACTCGACGGACAGCCGCCTCTACCTGATGAACGGCCAGTCCCTGGGCGACGGCGACACTGCCGTCCTCGGTGGCGCCGCCACCGGCCTGCAGTGGAGGTACGCCGATCACGGACCCAACCCTGCAGAGCAGCTCCTGGACCTGGGCAACACCTACCCGGTCGGCTCCGGCGCCCTGATGGTGTTCAGGAACGGCGTCAAGCAGAAGGCTAGCTCGGCCGTGTGGTCCGGCGCGTGGCCTGGCGGCTCCCTGACGGGCACCATCGCCGTCGACGACGACTACCTCGAGTACGACGACGGCACGGGCTCCGGTACGCAGATCTTGTGGGTACGCGACATCCTCCCAGGAGACCGCGACGGCGACGAGAACACGAGCCTGGTGACCCGGTGGTCCGGCGACACGGACCCCCTCGACGGCACCACCGACGGCAACGCCAACGACCCCGAGCGGTCCTGGCCTGGAGATGGGGACTGGGTAGAGGCGTTCATCGGTGTCCAAGGCGACGGCCCGAGCCCGGTCGAAAGCATCGGCGTCATGGGCGGCGACCCGGCCGACCGCCTGGACGGGCACGTGGAGCTGGAGGGCGGAACCGGCATCGTCGTGGAGTACGACTCCGGACGCATCCGCATCCGCACATCCGTCTCGGGCGGACACGTCGTCTCCCTCGAGGTGGACGGAGGTGGCGCGGGCGCTCAGGGAGGGTCGCTCGTCCTCAAGACGGGCGCTGGCCTCGAGGTGGACGACTCGACTGCGGGCGAGCTGCTCTTCAACCTCACGGCGCGTCTCCGCGACATCGTCGGCCTGTCCGAGAACATCGAGAACTCGGTGGAGGCGCTGCACGACCCGTCGAGCACGAACGCGGCGCTGACCGCGAACGCCGTGGAGGCGCTCCAGGGCTTCGACGTGGTCTGGAGCCCCGGCTCCACTCTGGTCCGGGCGGCGGGAGGCTCCCTCAACCGCGCAGGCCTCACGTCCCAGCACGCGACCACCGCGACCAACAACGTGCTCGAGGGCTCCACCGCAGACCCGCACTACGGAGGTCCTCCGGTCGTCAACAACTGGATCTACGCCTACGCCGCGCACGACGGGGCTGAGCCCGAGATCTTGTGGTCCGCCGACGCTCCTGACCGGTCGGTGGGCTACGGTCACCACCCCTCGAGCTCGCAGCACGCCTTCCTGGCGAGCGCCTGGTTCGACGGGACGGGGAACCTCTACCCATTCGCCAAGCAGAGAGGCACGGTCACGCTGGGCCGGGAGCTGGACGTCTCGCCAAACTTCTCGGCCGCCATCGGGACGCCCAGCGCAGGGTTCGCCTGGCAGCCCGTCACTCCATCCCTGCCTCTCACGGCCGGAGCCGTCGTCCGACTCCGGATGCGCATCGAAGCCAACGACCCCGTGGCAGACCGGGGGAACTTGATGCCTCTGTACGTGCGGGCCACCGGGGCTCCGGGGTACCGGCGCTTCACGTCCGTCATGGGCTCCCAGCGCACCGAGGACGGTTCTCGCGTCGACGAGGACTTCGTCGAGTTCGAGTTCGAGGCTGTCCTCGACGGTAACGGGGCCTTCGAGATCAGCGTACCGGACACCTTGTACACAGGGTCCCCCGACGTCTACCTGGTCGGCTACGACGAGCCCACCGCGTCGGCTGCGGCCGCCGCCAGGAGCGCCTGATGGGCATCAACCGCGACCAGCTCAACGGCATCGAGGCCAGCTTCCACACGAGGCAGGACCGCAACGCCACCCTCTCCGCCGGCGGCCTCATCGGCTGGGACACCTCGGTGGCCGGAGGCACCATCACGTGGTCCTCCAACCTGGTGCTCTACCTGCCTGGTGTCGGGATCGCGACGGTCAACGACGGTGGAGGCGTAGCCACGGTCTCGTCCGATCAGTGCGTCTACGTCGACATCAACCGACTGGTCGGCGGCGCCGCGACCCCCGTCATCGCCAACATGAACGACGCGGACCTGCTCGAGGACAACATCTTCGTGCTCTGCGTCCGCGGCTCCGACGACCGTCTGCATTGGCGCGACGGCACCGTGATCGACGACGGGCAGACGGTCCGGCTGGGTACCTCCAGCCCGGGCGTGAGTCGCAACGTCGTCGTCTCTGCCGGAGTCGAGGATGTGCTCGTCGGGTTCGACTATGTGGTGGGCACGGGCCAGCTCCTCGTCGTGGTCGGCGGCATCGTCCAAGAGTTGGGCCGGCACTACTCCGAGACGGCAGGGAGTCCAGGAGAGGTCGCATTCGATCCGCTGTACACCCCGAGCTCGGGCGAGCGCATCGTCTTCATGAACCTGAACGGGTCGCAGGGGCCTTCTGGCGTGGGCAACAACCTGCAGGAGTCCTACACCGAGTTCGGCCTCGGGGTCGACCGGCGCATCGTCGTCGACACGGGGATGCCCCTGGAGGTCGTCCACGCGACAGGCAGCGAGGTCGTCCAGACGTGGGGCACCCCCGGTACGCCGGACAACGCCCGGGTCTCTGCGGCAGGCGCCTTCCTCATGCAGGCTCTGCAGATGGGGGCCGACACCTACATCCACTACGAGGGCGCCACGGTGGTCGTCCGGGAGACCGCGACGGACCGCGCCATCCTCCTGGACCCCGTCAACGGCGTCCGGTTCGGCACCTCCGACGGCGCCACCTTCACACCGGACGACGTGGCCAGTGATGGCCCCCTGCGCGCCGCCTACTACACGGTCATCCTCGACAACTCGGGTCCCACGGAGATCGCCTTGGCCGACGAGGTGGCCGACAACTTCAAGGGTGCTCTCTGCTCTGCCTACAACGGTGCCCAGACGAAGTGGTACAGCGCCGAGCTCGCCGCCGGTCAGAACGCCGGCGGAGACTTCTTCCTCCTCTTCGACCCGACGGCCAAGGACGTGATCATCTCCGGGGACTACAGCGGGGCCGCCGCCGTGGGCTCAAGTCTGCAGAACCAGGAAGCGCGCGTCGTGGTCTTCTACTGAGGTCTCCGTGTTCTACTACGTCATCAACTCCAACGGCCTGATCCGGCAGAAGCTGACCGCGAAGCCTCGCGACTCCGTCTACAAGCGCTCCCTCGTGGTCGAGAGTGACCGAGACCTCGCTCTCCGGGAGTGGCGCTACGTGGACGGCGCGTTCCTCCGCTACCGTCCGCGGTCTTCTGACACGGCTCCGGCTCCCCACGAGACGCAGCACCAGCAGGACATCGCCGCCGTGAAGCACCACCTCGGAATGGTGCAGGACCCTGCCGTGAAGGCCTTGCTCCAGATCTTGGTGCGACAGGTGGGTCTGAGCGAAGAAGGGCCGGCCGGGACGACCCCGCCCCCCTGAACGGGAGACGGGGTCGGGTGGGCAGGCGACGTCAGTCGAGCAGCTGGTCGCGCTTCGCGAGCGACAGCACCCGGTTGACGAGCAGGCCGCGGGTCGGAGCGCCCGGAACCTCGCCGAAGGCCTCGATGATCTTCTTGAGCACCGGCACGCCGTACTCGGCGCGCAGCATGTCCTCGCTGAAGTTCACGCGGCGCAGGTCGATGTCGCCGGCGTCGATGTCCTCGAGGTCCGCCGAGGAGTAGAGGTCGCCGGAGGGCTCGGCCTTCTTCTTCTCGGGGGCCTCCTCCTTCGTCGAGGCCTCCTCCTTCGGCGGGGCCTTCACCGGCTTCTCCTCGACCTCCTCCTTCGGCGGGGCCTTCACCGGCTTCTCGTCCGGAACCTCGGCGTCGACCACGTTCTCCTCGCCGACCAGCGTGCGCGCGGAGGCGATGAGGCTCTGCAGCGCGTTCACGGGGGCCTCGGGGAACTCCGCGCCCTCGAACTCGGGGTCGAGGTAGCAGCCGAGGACTTCGAGCGTCTCGGCGAGCGCGTCCTGACGCTGCAGGATGGAGGTGAAGACGTGCGCCGCGGCGTGCTGGCCCTTGCCGACGACCGCGAACGAGCGCTGGATGCCGGGGGCGAGGAGATGCGCGACCTTGGTCGCCACGTCGTCGGACAGGCCCTCGAGGTCGAGGTCGACGTGGGCGGTGGGGTGCGGACGGGTGTCCTTGTCGGGCGCGGGCTTGTCGGCCACGGGCTCCTCCTGTGGGGTGGGGGTCTCGGCAGCGGCGGGCTTGGGCTTGTCCTCCTTCTTCGAGGACGAGGACTTGCGGGGGGCCTTGCCCTTCGGCACGACCTTCTTGAACGACACCTTCGGCACCTTCCCTCCGACCTCGTTGGCCGGGGGGAGGAGGTCATCGATGTCGATCTTCTCGTACTCCTCGTCGTAGGCGGCCTCGATGGCGGCCATGATCTTCTCGGGCTTGGGGTAGGTGTAGGTGCCCTCCTCCTTGCCGTCGGGCGTCTTGCGCGGGAACACGAGCGCGCCGAAGTCGAACACGCCATGGCGTGCCGCAACGGTGACGCGCACCAGGTCCGCGCGATCGAACGAGGACAGCACCTTCATGCCGCTCACCGTCCCGAGGTCGAACACCTTCTGCGCCGCGTTGACGACGTAGACCTTGTTCACCCCCTTCGTCTCGGTGAGGGTCTTGTAGGCCTCCTGGGCCTCCTCGGTGGTGCTCTCGGGGGTGACCCCCTCGATGATGTCCAGGACTTCCTTCTTCTTCACGGTTCCTCCAGCTGGATCGGGTCGACTCTGTCGTGGTTGATGGCGTAGCACTGGACCACCTTGTCGTGCGGACAAGTGGGGCAGTGCAGGTCGCAGTTCATGACGGTGCGGAGCAGCTGCTTGCCCCGCACCTTCTTGTGCGTCTTCAGTCGGATCTCGTGCAGCAGATCCGGTGGGGCCTCGATTTCCATGCGAGCGAGGCTGATGAGGTCGTCACGGTGCATGGCCCGCGATGCGGTGAGGAACCCCAGCTTCCGGCAGATGGCGACGAGCTCGCTGTCCGAGCACTCGCCCAGTCGGGTGGGGTCCAGTTCAGGGTCCTTGCGGAGCCTGCGGTAGCGTCTGGCGGTGGCCATCAGGCCTCCCCGTGGATGGCGGCGTAGAGGAGCTCGGGGTCGAACTCGAAGGGGTCGAAGCCGCCCTGGAGGTTGAGCTCCATGACGGCGATCACGACACCCCGCTCTCCGCCAGGTTGGATGGGTCGCTTGCTGGCCTGGGTGGTCATGAAGCTGCGGTCGTTGAAGCCCAGGAGCTCTGCGGTCGCGTCCTTCGTGACCTTGATGAGGCCGTCCTCGTCCCAGCCCTTGTGGCGGTGCTTCACCCGCTTGTCCCGCTTCTCGTACCCGACGATGCTCTCGTGGCGCTCGTTGTAGACCTCATCGAAGCGCTTGAAGAAGCACATGATGATGGCCCAGTCCTTGTGGGGGTCGCAGCGGATCTTGGCGAAGCGCGCGGGCCGTAGGTTGCCGCGGCTCTCCTTGAACCTGTTCTTCCAGCGCTTCCCCGCCGTCTTGAGACGGAAGCGGCCTCCCTGGAAGAAGTACAGGTTGTTGACCGAGGGAGGGAACTCGGTGGTCCACAGCACGATCATCAGTCCCTCCCCCAGCTGCCGGCCTTGGGCCCTGGGCGCGGTCCCTTGCCGGGGTTGTAGCCCCCTCCGACACCGTGTCGCTCCATCTCGTCCTTCCGGCGCGTCTGCTCCCGGCTGAGCTGGTTGCCGGTGCGCTTGAAGGCGGCGTGCTGGCGCATCACCCCACGCTTGAACTGCTTCGCCTTGTTGAGCTCCTTCACCCACTCGGCGTAGCGGTTGTCGGTGGTGACCTTGTCGCTGATGAGGTCGACAGGGAGGTTGTGGTCCTCCCGGTAGTAGAGCGTGAGCGCCGACTTGATGACCTTGGTCTTCTCGTCGAGGATGTCGACCCGCGCCTCGCCCGCAGACAGCAGGGTCTCGTAGTAGTTGGTCCAGGCGCCCCAGTACGACGCCAACTTGCCCAGGATGACCGGGCTGAACTCGGTCAGGTCGTTGGGCGTCAGCGGCGCTCCGGAGGAGTCGTCGTAGGTGACGTACCCCTCCAGGTCGCCCGACAGGCTCGGAGGTACTGGGGTGGTCTGGACTCCGGCGTCATGGAGCTCCTGCTCGACCATCTCCATGATGTTGGAGTAGCGGTCCAGGATCTCGTCGACGTCGAGGCTCGTTCCCTTGGGGATCTCGCTCATGCGGGCCTCCTCATGCGGCGTTTCTGGGATGCGGTGATGACTCGGGACACCGGGGCGAGGTGGCCGAACTCATCGGGCTTGCAGACGTAGGCGACGGGGCAGTTGTCGCACTCGCTCGTCTTGTCTGTTCGAGGCGGCATGTCGCCGGCCTTGAGCGTCTCGTTGATGCCCTTGCAGCGCGAGGCGATGCGGTGCCACTCCGAGCTGTCAGCCTTCGTGGGGAGCTCCTTGATGGTGTAGAGCTCCTTGTCCACGTACAGGTAGATGACCACCTTGAAGATGAGCGACCCGGCCCGGGCGTAGATGGTGGCCTGGACGCAGTGGTCGCTCTTCGGCGAGCGGAGCTTCTTGTGCTGGTGGGTGGACATGCTCTTGATCTCGAGCATCACCATGTCGGCTAGGTCCCCGACGTCGGCGCTGCCGTAGATGCGCAGGCTCTTGTTCTCGACCGTCATCTCGTCGACCAGGTCGGGCAGAGCGTCGAGCAGGAGCCTCTGGGTGAGGTTGTGGATGGCGGTGCCGTAGGCGAACACCCGGTACAGGTGGGTCGGGAACCGGTCCACCTTGGGCGTCTTCTTCAGCGCGTAGGCGATGCGTCGGTCGCATGATGTGATGCTGACCTCGGAGGGGCTGATGACTCCTCCCCGGCGCTTCGCGCTCTCCACGAGGGCGAGCTCCTTGACGATGGACGCCATGCGCTGCTCGTCGGTCACGTGCCGCGTGGAGACCACCGGGTAGCCTTCCACGCCAGGAGCCCGGTCCCTGCGGTGACCCTCGTAGGCCTCCTCGTAGGCCGCCGCACGCTCCCGGAACTGGGCGAACAGCTTCTCGAGGTAGCTGGGCCGAGGGACCTCGACCTCCCACAGCGCCCACTTGAGGCTGTTCTGGTTGACGACCAGGACGTACGCCCCGTCGCAGCAGCCGGTGGCGTGGGCCTTCACCAGCGCCGCGCTTGCCACGGCCTGCTGCAGGATGCCGTCGTTCCAGCCCTTGAGCGGGATCATCACGGAGTCGACCAGGTAGCGGCCGTGCTCGGTCTCGAGGATCCCGTGGCCCGTCATGTCCAGGCCGTGCATCACCATCGTCGGCGCGTCGGTCATCTTCAGCCCGAAGTGGGCACGCAGCCACGTGGCGAGGACGGGCCGCATTTCGGCATGGCAGAGGCGGCGGAACGCGGTGGTGGGCAGGATCGTGTCCGCGAGCTCGGCTCCGAGGTCTCGAGGATCTCGGGTCATCAGCTCGTGGACGGTCGGGGCCGGAGCGTGCCCGACCGCGGCATCGTAGATGTGCTTGGAGTAGTTCTTCACTGGGAGTCCTTGAAGAGCTGGAGCCACGTGTCGAACGGGAGCACGACGGCGGGAGGCTCGAGGCCCGGCACCGCGCGAGGCTCACGCGGCAGAGGCTTCATGTGGTAGGTGGTTCGAGCCAACGGGTCCGTCGTCTCGAGAGGAGCCCCGACGTCGCCGTCCCACGCCGCGCGGCGGATGAGGGACAGGCGCTCCGTCGAGCTGTTCTGGGTGAGGAAGTCGACGACGAGCATCGGCTCCTCGTCGTTGCGGAGGCCGCGCTCGCAGAGCGTGGACCAGAACTTGGGCGTCACCACCCAGCGTTCCTTCTCCGTGCTCTTGGCCTCGAAGCGCCATCCGCCGACCATGCGGGCGTCGTTGTCGGCGTTCAGGGCTCCCGAGGCGGGGGTCAGACGCACCAGGCCGGCGGCAGCCTCGGCGAGGTCGACCTCCTGGCGCTGGACGCGCTTCCTCCGCTTCTTGAAGTGCTCGGGCTGCACCGGAGCGTGCTTGCACCAGCCCCGGTGCTTGTGGTTCTCGGTCACGCGCCCGTCGTCGTGGACGGTCACGGTCCCCTTCACGCAGCAGTGGCGGCACCGAACCTTGCGGTAGACGCCGGGCGGCAAGTCCATCAGTCACCTCAGTCGTCTTCGGGGTCTGCGCGGCTGGTGCGCAGCTCACGCAGCGCGATTTCGCGCATGCGGTCGATGAACTCGGGGTGCTTCTTGAGGGTGTGCTTCGCGTGCACGCGACCCTGTCCGATGCGACTCCCTGCGATGGCCGAGAGCTCGGTTCCGAGCACCGAGACGTCGCCGAAGCTGTACCAGGAGCCGCTCCGGTCGAGCGCCCCGATCTCCAGCCCGATGTCGATGCACTCTCCGAGGATGGAGGTGCCTTCCCCGAAGATGAGGTCGAACTCCACGACTCGGTAGGGAGGGGACAGCTTGTTCTTCAGGACGGTCACCTTGTCGCGCTGTCCGACGGTGATGTCCCCCTCCTTCACGTTCCCGATGCGGACGACCTCGCACCGGATGGAGGCGTAGAACTTCAGGGCGTTGCCTCCCGACGTGGTCTTCGGAGAGCCGAACTTCACGCCGATCTTCTGCCGCGTCTGGTTGAGGAAGATGACGCAGCACTGGCTCCTGCCGATGGCTGCCGTGATCTTGCGGAGGCTCTGCGACATGAGCCGCGCCTGCGCGCCAGGGTGGTGGTCTCCGATGTCTCCCTCGAGCTCGGCCTTGGGTGTGAGCGCCGCCACGCTGTCGACAACGATGAGGTTGACCTTGGGCACGAGCTCGAGGACGACCTCCATCGCCTGCTCGCCGTTGTCGGGCTGCTTGATGAGCATCTCGTCCAGGTCGCAGCCGAGGTCCTTGGCGTACTCCACGTTGAGCGCGTGCTCGGCGTCGACGAAGGCCACGATGCCGCCCATCTTCTGGCAGTTCGCCGCGGCCTGGAGGGCGAGGGTGGTCTTGCCCGAGCCCTCCGCTCCGAAGATCTCGACGACCCGGTGGATGGGCCACCCGCCGATGCCCAGCCCGACGTCCAGCCGGATGCTCCCGGTCGGGATCACCGTGACGTCTCGGATGGGCATCTTCCCCAGGACCGCGAGGTCCTGCTTCGAGTCCTTGATGAGCTTCTTGATGTGGGCGTCGCGCTCCTTCTTGGAGGCTCCGAACTCGAAGGCATGCTCTGGGGTCTTGCGGGCGGCCATGTCAGTCCTCCTTGGGCTTCTTGGTGGGCGGCTTGCCGAGCTTGTTCTTGAACGCGTCCGCGTCCGGAACAGCACCCGGCCCGGCGCGCTTGGCGCCAGCCTTCTCGATCTGCTTCTTCGCCTTCGAGGCCGCCGTCTTCTCCTGCTCGGTGTCGACGACGCCGTACTTCTCCATGTCAGCCATGCTGGTCTCCTGGGTCACTTGGCATCCGACCATCGGGTCACGATGGACGGCTCCGCGATGAGAGGCACGCGGAGGGGGTTCTTGAACGGGTGCTCCATGTGGTGCTGGATGATCTCGACGGCCTCGTCGGCCGTACGCCGCGGACACCGCCAGATGAGCTCGTCGTGCACCTGCAGCACCATCTCGGCCTTGAGGTCGACCCGGAGGTACGAGTCGAACTCGCAGTACAGCATCGCGCGCTTCACGATGTCGTGGGCACTGCCCTGGATGCGCGCGTTGATGGCCTGGCGCAGAGCGCGACGGACCTCGCTCATGCGGTGGGACTTGGCCTTGGACAGACGACGGAAGCGGCCACGGTAGGTCTGCACGCGCCCTCTGCGACGCGCCGTCTTCTTCGTGGTCTCCATGTAGCCACGGACGCCGGGGAAGGTGTCCAGGTACATCTCGATCATCGACAGGGCCTCTTCCTTGGAGACCGGACGTCCGAGGGCTTCGGTGAGCTGAACGGCCAGGCCGTGCTCGGTGATGCCGTAGACGATGCCGAAGCCGATGGCCTTGGCTGCTGTCCGCATGCCCATGGCCCAGACCTCGCGCTCGAGGAGACGCGCCTCTCCCGGGTAGTCGTTCTCGTGGACGCCGCTGTCTCGGAGCTCGGCCTGCAGCTTCTCCTTGGCCTTGCCCTCCTTCACGTGGGCCACGAACTCGTCGTAGTCCATCTCGTTCATGTTGGCGGCCGTGTACGAGTGCATGTCGAGGCCGTCGATGATGCCCTTGATCATCGTCTCGTCGCCGCTGATGTCGGCCAACACCCGCATCTCCAGCTGGGCGTAGTCGGCGACGATGAGCACGTACTCCTCGCCCATGTCGGTCGGTGCGACGAGGAGTCCTCGGATGCCGTACTTGTCGTTGTCCTTCCGCGGGATGTTCTGCAGGTTCGGCTCGGCGCTGGACAGTCGTCCGGTCACCTTGATGGGGCTGAACTTGGTGTGGATGCGTCCCGTGTTCTTGGAGATGTGCTTCGGTAGGCCCTTGACGTAGCCCTCGAGCTTCGCGAGCTCGGACCACTCCACGAGGTCCTGGCAGACCTCGACGCCCATGCCGGCGTACATCTCCATCGTCTTCGCGTCGGTGGACCCTCCGTTGCCGGACTTGGTCTTGCGCTTCACGGGCAGCCCGAGGCCGCGCGGCGGGTCTGCGTACAGGAGCTCCTGCTTCTGCGGCGTGCTGTTCGGGTTGAAGGGCCGTCCCAGCTTCGAGTTGATGCGAGCAGCGACCACGGCCATGTCGGCCTCGACCCTCTTGCGCATCGCGGCGAAGAGGCCTGCGTCGGTGTCCAGGCCGCGGCGCTCCATCTTGTACAGCGTCTGCAGCTGCGGCTCCTCCTCGTACCAGTACTGGTACATGAGGGTCTCGTCGGGCTTGTCGTGCCACTTCACGAGGTCGGAGAGCTTGTCCAACAGCAGGAGGCAGCACTCGCGGTGCAGCCAGGCATCGAGCGCGGCGTAGTCGACGAAGAGCTCGTACTTGGGGTGTCCTGGCGTAGCGACGTCCACCATGTTGTCCCGGCCGAACAGGTGCTTGAAGCTGTGGGTCGGGATGCCGAGGTAGTCGTCGCTGCACTCCTTGAGGCCGTGCCGGTTCTCGCGGAGGTCCTCATCGAACAACCAGTCGAGGACATTGCCGTCCGCCCACCGCCCCCCGACATGGATGCCCATGTTGGCGAAGCGGTGGACGTCGAACTTGGCGTTGAAGATGGCCCACGTGATGTCCTCGCGCTCCAGCAGGGGCTGGAAGCGGCGGATGAGAGGCCGCGGCACGTAGTACCGGGCCTCCGCATCCGGGCAGAGGCTCATGCAGATGATCTGGTCGTCGGTCTTGAGGTGCCCCTTGCCGAGGGTCTCGGTATCCAGGCCGACCATCTGGTCGTAGTACCAGCACCGCTCGAACACCTCGTCCAGGTTGTGCTCGCCCACTTCGATCACGGGCGGCACGTCTTCGATGAACCTCATGTGGTGCCTCCTACTCGGTGGGCTCGCCGGGGGCCTCGTCCAGCTTCTGGTCGAGGAGGCTCACGGCGTCGTTGATGACCTGCTGACCTGCTGCGTAGGGCATCCAACCCCACCACCGCTCGAGCTCGTCGCGTGTGCGCATGATGCTCGTGCGCGCCTCGTTGTCCCGCATCCCCGCCGTCACGTAGCGGAAGCGGCTGTCGGCGACGTCGAGCGCCGTCTTGGCCGCGCCCCGCGCCATCTCGTAGTAGACGCCAGGCAGCTTCTCCTCGAACCACGAGGAGATCTCCTCCTCGCTCACGCCACGCCACCGCAGGACGTCGACGGCGGCGCGGAAGCGGCGCGGGATGATGCCGCAGGAGGGGCCTGCCTTGGATGCCTCGAGGATCTGGTCCAGGCTGACGAGCGCCGGCTGGTCGAGGCGCACGTCGTGGTGCTTTGCCAGCTCGCGGAGCAGCCACTCCTCGGTCGCCCAGCTGCAGGACAGCGGGCTGTACAGCATGTCCCGCCCGTCATCGGAGTGCGTCGTCGGCAGCGTCACCTGCTCGAGGAAGCCGAACAGCTTGCTGGGGTCGTCGGCATGACGGAACCCGATGGGCGGGATCCCGGCGTGCGGCTGGTCGGCAGGCACGTAGGCCCGGAGACCCAGAGCGTGCAGCGCCTTCCAGGGACCGGCCTCGACGTGCACGAGGCGCTGCAGTCCGCTGGGCGCCTTGAACCGGAAGAGGAAGGTCTCGGCCTGGTGCTTGCTCAGACTTCGGGTCTCGTCCGCCTCGCCGTAGAAGGGCTGAACGTCGCCGGACTTCCACAGAGCGGTGAGGTCGACGAGGTCGGGCGCGAACAGGGACGGCGAGGCCGTCTCGATGTTCATGCGAGGGCTGCTGGCCTTGGTGTGCCAGGCGTGGTTCGAGAGCTCCGTGGGGCGGAAGCCGCCGACGGGCTGGAACAGGTACTCGTGGCTGTGGCCGGTCTCGTGGCGGACGAACGACTTCGGGTCCGCGGTCAGAACGGCCATGTCCGCGCCGCGGGTGGGGTGGTCGGTGAAGAACGCCTTGAGGAACTCGGCCGTCTGCGCCGGGATGATGTCGGTGGCCGGGATGGGGGAGGCGAGGAGCCAGTTGGAGCCGCCGAAGTACAGCATGTCGTCTTCGCACTTGATGATGGCGTCGCCGTTCTGGATGAGGCTGCGCTGGATGTCGATCGTGAACATGAGGTCGCTCCTGGGGCGGCCGGGGAGAGTGTCCCCGGCCGCCGAGATGAAGGGAGGCGGGTCAGTCCCGCGCCCCCTCGTAGGAGCGCGACTTGCCGCCGAAGGGAACGTGGGAGCCGCCGCCCGCCACGTAGGGGTTGTTGATGCCGAGGTCCTCGGCCTGCGCCTGCAGGACCGCCTTGACGTACTCCTCCTTGTTGAACGCGCCGTTCTTGTTGAACGCGTCGTCGTCGGGGTTCTTGCGCTCGGGCAGGTACTGACGGTCGAGGTCGATGTCCTTGCCGGACAGCAAGGCCTTGGCGGCATCGGGGTCGTACCCGAAGCCCTCCACCAGGCGCCCGACCTTGTCCTCGGTCAGCACCGCGTCCACCGTGTACTTCCGCACCACCTGTCCGCCCTGACGCGTCTCGCCGCGGCAGGTGATGTTCACCACGCCGTCGGCCAGCGTGCCCGGCCTGGCCATGTGCTCGGCACAGTCGTCGGTGCCGCGCTTCACCGCGTTCATGCAGGTGTACGCGCTGTACGGCTTGCCCTTCCAGTCACAGCTCGTGCAGGACACGACCTTCTCGGCGAGCTCCGCAGCGCCCTGCGCGTCCGCGTGGATCTGCTCGGAGTTCATGAACTCCGTGCCGCACTCGGGGCAGATGATCTGCGTGAGGAAGTTCTTCCCGCGGCAGATGGACCCGTCCTTGTACTCGTGCATGCAGACCTGGTTCGCCCGGCGGTCGGCGGCGATGATGATGTTCCACAGCTCGCTGGTCGTCCCGACCTCCCAGCGCCGCATCCCCAGGAACCGACGCTCGGCGACGTAGGGGTCCTTGTGGTTGCAGTGCGAGCACATGCCGGTCGGGGCGCCCTTGGGGATGTCCTTGTCCGGGTACGCGCACGCCGCGACCATGAACTTGCCGTCCTTCTTCGGGTCCGGCACGAAGTGGTGCATCCGGTAGTCGACGACCGGCAGCACGAGGCCGTCGCGCAGCCAGTGCTTGTACTGCTCGGGGTCGAGTCCCTTCGCCTCCAGCTTCTCGTTGTCCGCGTCCTTCTCGGCCGCGTCGAAGCAGAAGACGCACTTGCCCTCGAAGAGGGGGTTGGACGCCGTGCACTCGTGCGGGAAGCGGGTCCAGTGGTGCGGCCGCGGGTGCGGCGGCATGTCGACCAGGGCGACCTGGAACTCCTCGCCGGCGTTCACCATGAGGACGCCGGCCTGCCAGGGCGGGTACCTCCGCTTGCTCTTGCTTCGCATGTTGGCAGCGGTGCGCTGCCGGTAGTCACTCCATCCGGCCATCTCAGCCTCCTGTTCTCGCGTGTCGTGCGCCGTCAAGGACGACGCTGGTGGGTGTTGCTGCGTTCTCGATTGCGTAGGTGAGCTGGTCCTTGGCCAGGTCGTCTGGTGCGGTGCCGACGGGACTGTCGGGCGGGTACTTGCCGATGAGGGCGGACGCTCCCTTGCGCTGCAGCCACAGAGCAATCTGTACTGCGTCACATGGACGGGTTCTGTCCGCTTCCCGGAACTGCTTGTTCAGGAGCAGCTTCGCCCTCTTCTTCATCTGGTCGGGGTCGGGGAACTGCTTCCCCGGCTCGTAGTCGAGCAGGACAACGAAGGGACCCCCGAGCTCCAGGAGGACGGCCATCTGCTCGCGCGTCATGAGCGAGCCTTGAAGGCCGACCGAGTACTGGAAGTCCAGGTGCCGCATCCAGAGGGTCGACTTGTACCCCTCCGTGATGACGACAGGAATCGGAACCTCTCCGTCCAGCCTCTTATGCGACCGAAGTCCCCAGAACGTATGAGCCCCGTACAGGTGCGCCTTGTTGCGGGGGACGTAGTCCTCCTTGTACTGCCTCAGCGCCCCCTCCGGCCTGTTCCTGTGAGGCTCCGCTGGCCTGGCGTCGTACACCTTGTACTTGGGCACCTGGTCGGCGAGGGCGGCACGTCCACTGACCCCCACCAGGTTCCCCTCCTTGTCCCGGATCCCGAACGTGATGCGCTGCCGCGCCACGTCGAACCCGACGTCGTACCGCTCGAGCAGCTGCTCAGGGAACCCTGCTTCGAGCAGCGCCACCGGGCAGTTGTGGAACTCGGCCAGCACGTAGTCGGGGAGGATGTCGTTCCGGGCCACTGCCGCGGCCTGCTTGCGCTTGAGCTGGATCACCTCGGAGGGCGCGCTGTCGCGGACCTCCTGCGAGATGCTCTTCGCTCGGCCGACGTCCATGCCCTTGGACGTGAGGAACTTGTACAGCGAGCCGTGGTCATCGCACGACCAGCAGCCGTAGTACCCCGTGTCCTTGTGGAAGTGGAAGGAGCGCTTGCTCTTGCGTGGGCAAGGGCAGGTGCCTCGGTAGTGGGTGTCGCCGCTCTCCTGGATGTTCTCGACGTACGGACGGTACAGTTCGAGCGGTTCACTCATGAGCGCCTCGCACTTGTGGCGAACGATGCCGCCGAGATCTTGGCCTTCACCCCGGACCCTTCGACCTTGGGCTTGCCCTTCTTCGCTTCGTCTTCGCCTTGCGTGAGGACGTCGAAGTCCTTCACCCAGGTCGCGTTCTCCTCGATCATGTGGCCGAAGCCGTTGCAGATGGAGCCGCTCATCGTCAGGCCCAGGAACTTCCTGGCATGACGGCCTGCAACCAAGATGAGGGCGATGCGGTTGTGGTACTCGTCGTTGACCACGCGGAACATGTAGTCGAGGCGGCGGGCGATGTGCTTGGAGTGCGCAGCGTCCTGCGTGCTCCGGCCTTGCAGCTTCGCCTCATCGGCGTTGGTGTGGCCGACCGCGATGATGGGGATGTCCTTCTGCTTGGAGTAGGACGCCAGGTGGTCGGCGGCCTTGGCCACGAAGGCGTGGTCCTTCCCAGCGTTGGACTTCGCGCCCGCCATCGCGTCGTCGGCGAGCGCCTTCATGTAGTCGTGGATGATGATGTGCGGACGGTGCTGCTCCATCTTCGCTTGGACGCCGGTGATGCCCTCCTCGACGTTCGTGAAGAGGATGCGGCCGCGCGACTTGAAGCCCTGGATCACGAGGCGGAGGCGGTGCTCCTCCTGCGGCGTGATCTTGCCTTCGGTGATGCAGCGCCCGTAGTCGAGCTGGGCGCGCATGCAGTAGAGGCGGAGGCTGAACTCCTGGTTGCTCATCTCTCGGTTGTGCACCGAGAGCCGGAGCCCCAGGTCCTCGAAGAAGTCGATGAGGAAGGTGAGCAGCCAGGACTTCTTGCTCTTCTCGGGGCCGTAGATGTAGACGAAGTGTCCGCCGCAGAGGCCTGGCGTGTGCCTGTTGAACAGGTCCCACGGCCAGGGGTACCCCAGCAGGCCGCCCGTCTCCTTGACCTTCTGGATGAGGGTCATCACCTCGTCGATGTTGTCGCCCGCGAGCAGGTCGGTGTCCTCCTGCTGGTGCCGTGCCGCGATGTCGGACACGTTCGACATGAGCAGCTGTTTGGCCGCCCAGGGGTCTTGCATCGCGAGCTCGGCCACCTTCCGTGCCGTGTCGTCCAGCTCGTGAGCCAGCAGCAGGCTCTTGATGTTGTGGACGATGGCGGGCAGCCCGTCCGACGTCACGTCGTGCTCGTACCCCGGGAAGTGGTCCTGGAAGTACCGGACGCTCGGCACCTCATGGAACTTGGCGTAGTGCGCGTGGAGGAAGTCCCAGTACGCCTTGGCCTCTTCGTTCAGCATGTCGGAGGTGAGGCCAAGCTGGATGACGTCTTGCAGGTTGCGGTTCTCGATGACGTGGGAGATCAACGCCATGTCGTAGTTCATGAGGGCCTCGGAGCGTCTAGGAGTTCGGCCCGAACGAGCGGGGTCCGTTCTCTGGGGGCAGTTGGATGTCGAAGGGAGAGGCTTCGGACGGCTGTGCCGAGCCCCCCAGGAACTCGACAAAGTCGCCCTCGATGCTCTCCCGAAGCTGGGTCAGCAGGGACACGGTCTCTTCGGAGAAGCCAGCCAGCCTGGTCTCCCCCACGTGGGCGCCGTTGCTCGCGTACAGGTGGAGGGTCGCGGCCAACCCGGTCGTCGACCCCTCCACCTTGACGCAGACGCACCGGACGATGCCGCCCGCGGGTACGTCCTTCATCCACCACCTCCGTTCCCGAAGGTGATGGGGCCGCCCTCGAAGTACTTGTTGATCATGTCGTCGAGCTCCTGGGGGAGCCGCTCATCGACCAACGCGCTGGCACGGTCCATGGCCCGGTGGATGGCCTCGGTGGAGGTACCACACGGAACCTCCACCGCCACCACCACATCCGCCTTCTCGCGCCCGAAGCCGGACGACCAGCCGATCTTGCGGGAGATGGTGACGCGCGCGGCTCCGGGCTTCGCGCCCTCGGGGTCGGGCATCAGGGCACGGGTCTTCATGTCGCGCTGCTGGCCCCCGCGCCGGTCGGCCTCGGCGATGACGGTCTCCTCAGACATCGGAACCGTCCCCGTCCGCGACGGCGAACTTGATGCTGGGGTTGCGCTTGAAGGTCTCCTTGCGGTGGGCCTTCAACAGCTCGCGCACGTCCTCGGGCGTCTCGTCGTCCTCGAGCAGGCGGTCGGCGAGGCCCTCGTTGATGACCAGGCGGAACAGCCGATCGCCGTCCACCTCGACGTCCTTGAGGTCGGGCCGGGCTTCCAGCACCTCCTCGCCGGCGTAGGTGACCGCGACCTTGTTGGTGCGGGACCGCGCGACGCGGAAGCCGTGCGACTTGAACTCGTAGGCGCCCTTGCGCTCCGAGAACGTCTGCCGGAGCAGGAACTGCTTGATCTCGTCGTCGATGTCCGCGAGGTCGGTGTCGACGCCGTCGATGTACTCGAACGCCTGCTGGTTGATCTCGCGCAGCCGCTTCTCGGCCGCCTCGGCCTTCGCGGTGTTGTCGGTCACGGCCTTGACTGCGTCCTGCAGCTTGCGCTTCACGGCGGCGAGCTCGTCGTCGTCGGAGTCCTGCACGTCGAAGGCGTACTCGACGAGGAGGTCGCGCTCCTCGCTCTTGAGCTTCTTCGCCTTGAGGCGCTCGAGGAGGGCCGCCTCGATCTCGTCGGCGGTGTAGTTGTCACGGGTGAGGTCGAGCTTGATCTTGTAGGTCACGAAGTGCCTCCGCGGTCGGGGTGTGGGGTGCCGTAGTTCATGAACGCGTGCTGGTCGGCGACCGAGAACGCGCGGTGGAAGGTGAGGAAGGTGTGGTGCATGTCGGAGCCGGGCGCGTAGAAGCGGTCCTCGCCCATGTCCCGGAACTGCTTCAGCAGGTACCCGGGGTGGAAGGTGGCGTAGGCGGTCCGCTTCACCGGTACGAAGTGGCCGGGCGTCTCAGCCCAGAGCATCGGCAGCGTCTTGTCGCGAGCGACCTGCAGCAGCGTCCGCTTGCAGCCGGTGAGCGTCTTCATCGCGGCCTGGCCCATCGTGATGATGACGTAGGGGTCCACGATGTCGATGAGGGAGTGGAGCCGCGCCTGGCAGAGTCGGATCTCCTCCTTCGTGGGTGCGCGGTCGAGGTTGGGCCTGTCCTCGGCAGTGGGGCGGCACGAGACGAGCGTGGTGATGAAGACCTCGTCGCGGCTGCTGTTGATGCCCTCCAGGAGCGGGTTGATGATGGCCGTACCGTCCTCGTCGATCATCGGACGCCCGGTGGTGTCCGAGTAGTAGCCGGGGCTCTCGCCCACGATCATGACGCGCGCGCCGGGGTTGCCTTCCCCCAGCACGACGTTCATGCGCCGCCGCCCGGTAGGCCGGGCCAGCGGGCAGCGCTCGCAGTCTCGGTAGGCGTCGTGCAGCCTCCCGAGGAGCAGGTTCTTGTCTTCTGGTGACCTCATGGGGTCCTCCTCATGCGTCGATGATGCGGAAGGGGATGTTCCAGCTGGTGAAGGAAGCCTGCATCCGGGCAGCCCAGCGGCGGCAGCGCTTGATCTTGTCGTCGAAGATGATGATGACCACCGGGTCGGGCTTCCCTTCCACGGCGCGCTGGATGCGGCCCATGATCTGCTGCAGGGCGTTGCGGTTCTTCATGGCCACCGAGATGACCACGACGGAGAGCATCGGCTTGTCGAGACCCTCGATGCCGAGCTCCTCGATGGCGAGCAGGAGCTTGCAGTTGTCGACGAGCTCGGGCCGGTCCTTCTGCTTCACGCCGGCGTGGATGACCGAGACGTTGTCTCCCTTCCACTTGTGCGACAGATCTGTCAGGTGGTCACGGCTCGGGGTGAGGACCATGACCTCGTGGTCGTCGCTGAGCGCGAGGTTCACGTACTTCTCGATGACGCGATCTCGGGCCGGGTCGCGGAGAAGTGCCGTGTGGAACTTCCCGATGTTGAACTCGCCGCGCTTGTCCTTGGAGGCGTCCTCCTGATCGCCCGTGAGCTCCTGCCCCGTACGGACGAAGAACACGCCAGGCGTCAGGTCCTGCTCGAGGTCCCGGTAGAGCTGGGGGCCGATGTGGGCCGAGTAGAGGCCCTCCAGACCATCGGTGCGGTCGGGAGTCGCGGTCAGGCCCCACCGCACGCCGTGGCACAGGTCCGCCGCGAGGTTGAACTTCTCGGCCGCCATGTGGTGGACCTCGTCGTAGACCACGGTCCCGAAGTGCCACCGCAGCTCTTCGGGCAAGCGCCCGGCCTCGATGGCCTGCCACAGCGTCTGGATGGACGCGATGCAGAACGGCTTCCCCTCCCAGTCCAGGGTGCCGTCGCCGATCATCCCGATGTGCTCCTCATCGATGTTCGTGTGCTCGAGGAGCCGCTCCTTCCACTGCCCCAGCAGGGAGCCGTTGTGGGCCACGAACATCGCCGCGTACCCCACGCTGAGGGCCGCGTGGATGCCGATGACGGTCTTGCCTCCGCCGCACTTCAGGACTCCGACGCCGTCGCCGCCCTCGACGAGGGCCTTCCACATGGCGACCTGGTTGGTCTTCCCCTCCCCGAACTCGAGGCCTCGCCGCAGCTCGTGAGTGGGCTTCACCCACCCGGGGATGCGGAAGAACTCGGGCGGGTCGTCGAAGACGATCTCGCAGCCGAGCTCGTCCAGGTCCTCGACCGGGATGTAGTGCCGCGGCACCACCAGGTGATGCTGCGTCTCGGTGAACGCCTCGAACAGCGAGGAGCTCTTCTTCGTCTGGAACGAGAGGGAGCCCTTCACGGCCTCCTCTCCCACGTGGCTCTTGGGGAGCCAGAGGCTCGCCCCGCGGTAGGCCACGCCCGCCTTCTTGCTTCGGTTCATCGTCGATCTCGCCTATCGCAGAGAGGTAGCTGTTCCAGCACCGAAGAGACTGCGTCCTCTGCGGCTTGGCCGGTCAGACCGGCAGCGTGGATGCTCGCCCGGATGTAGGTCTCGGGTGAGCGGGAGTTGACGTGCACGTCGAGTCCACCAAGACGTGCGCGAGCGAACGCCACCAAGGCCTCGGCCCTCCACTGACCGCGGATACCCAGGACGTCCAGGAGGTGCAGGTAGGTGGGGACATCCGGTGTCCGGTAGGCGGATTCGTAGCCTCGGATGGCTCTCCCGGTACGTCCCACGAGGGCTCCAACCTCGTCGAAGGACAGTCCGAGCTTCCCGCGTCGTCGGCGCAAGATGGAGGCCCACTGCGGTCGGCCCTTGCGGAGCTTGCGGAGGTAGACCTTCACTGCGGCCGGTCCCAGTGGTGCTTGGGCACGAACCGGCGACGAGTGAAGTACAGCGCCAGCTCGGAGAACGCTCCGACGAGCGCGGCCTCGAGTGCTCGCAGGCCCATGTCGGCCGCGATCTGCCAGAACGTCGGAGGTCTCCACTCCTCGATGGTTCCGTCTGGTCGGTTCTGGACGTAGGCGTACGGCCGGTCCGTCGGGTCGCCGGTCGCCGTCTTCGCGGGGTCGGTCTTCCGGCCCACGACGGCTTCTCGGCTGCTCGACGGGGCGGTCGGCGCCCGGTACGAAGGGCTTGACCCCTTCTTCGTTCCCCAGGAAGGAGACCCGCCGCCGGACTTGGCTTCGAGCTCCTCCCACAAGTTCTTCCCCATGCACACCTCCTGGCAAGCGCGGAAATGCCTGCCTACGTGTTACTTATGCGACGATTGTGCCCACCTCCTTCGTCGGAGCTCCGATGACCCTGCAGCCTGCGACCCTCGATGTGTTCGACGACGGCGGTGCCCTCCTCAAGGAGCACTTCCCCGACCCCTCCACCCTTCCGGACGTCGTGAAGACGGCCGAGGCCACGGAGCGGGAGGGTCACCAGGACGCCGACTTCGCTGTCGTCCTCACGGACGGACGCGAGAGGGAGCCGCGCTTCCTCATGTCCAGTCCCGGCCACACCGCGCTGTCGGTGATGTACTTCGGGGAGACGCACGGAGACCTTCCCCCCGAGGCGGAGAAGGTGGCTGCCGCTCGGCTGGCGTACTCCTGCCGGCGGTACGGCCTCGGCGTCCCTGCACTCCTGGACGATCTCCGCGACACGGAGAATCACGGAACCCCCTACGTGATGCTGGAGGGTGGCCAGGAGGTGACCAAGGTCGCGGAGGCCCCGGGGGAGGAGAGCTACGCCCTCGGCGAGCGCTTCCCCCTCTCGTCGGCCCAGGAGATCAAGGCGGCCGTCCACTACTTCGACGACAACGCCGTCCGCATGGACCCCGAGGACCGGCACGAGTTCGCGTTCAACGTCGCCCAGGCGGCGGAAGACGCCGGCATGCGAGTGCCCGAGTCGCTGGAGAAGAGCGCGGGACGGGACCTCAACCCGTCCTGGCAGTCCCACTTCCTGACCCGCAGGCACATCCTCGAGGAGCGTGAGGCGCCGGTCGAGCACGTGCAGGCCCTCGAGAAGATCGCCTCCGTCGCCGGCGACGTCGCCCCGCTCGAGCTCGCACAGGGCCTGGCCCACTTCGACCGGCGCACCGGGCTCTCCGAGTCCTGGGGACGCGAGCTGTTCGATGCCTACGACTCCTGCATGACGAAGGTCGCCAAGGTCGAGCGCATCGATCTGGCCACGCAGAAGGAGTACCGAGCAGGAGTTCCCGAGCAGGAGTTCATCGACGCGGCGGCCAACAGCAGCGTCATGGTCCGGATCCGGGACATGTTCGGCAGCGACTTCGCGGACAAGTTCTCTCGCGACCCGGTGGCGACCTACAAGTCCGCGCCTCCCCGCCTCTCCACCATCCTCGGTCGCATCGTCATGGGATGGGGTGTCGGGGGATGACGGCATCCGCGCCACTTCTGCGCGCGCCGGGGCCGTTCGATGACGAGGCAGGCACCCACCTCCTCGTTCTTCATCGCCTGCTCCTGGCGCACCTGGGACCGTCCTACAGGGACCTCGACTCTGCGGCTCTGCGGGAGGAGATCACCGAGCGCTTCGGAGGCCTCGGCGACGTCGCGTGGAACCGCGTGCAGGCAGGGCGCCTCCTGGCCACCAACGACATGGCGTGGGAGGAGTGGGGCGTGTTCGAGAAGGTGGTCTCTGCCGTCGCCGGCGAGATGCCAGACTTCGCCTACATGCAGCCGCCCGAGGCCGAGGACGTGGCCCGGACGCTCCTGACCATGGCCGAACTCGCCCAGCCCGACTTCCACTACGACGTGGTGGCCTACATCGGCGCGGCCTGCCTGCACGACGGTCTGTGGTACCTCGAGGCCCCACTGGACATCTCGCGGCCGGTCATCACCGAGTACGTGGAGGACAAGAAGCTGGACCTCCCCTTCGACCAGGTGCGTCACCTCCTGGCTTCGCGGAGCCGGCCCTTCGCCAACCCGGACAGTCCCGCCGAGGTACAGTTGAACGAGGTGTTGGCCGTGCGGGAGGACCTCGCCGAGTTCCGCCAGGAGCTCATGGACCAGGCGGTGCACCTGCGGAGACCACGAAATGGGTAGCTTCTCGTCCAGCGCAGGGACCTCCGGTGCCCCTCTCACAGGCTCGTTCAAGCACGGCTCGCTGGACCACCGCAACCAGTCCAGCCGGTACCCGAGCCCGTGGTGGGACATCGCTTCGATGGACCTGCCGAAGAACATCAAGCAGCTGTTCAAGCGCCTGGCCTACCACGCCACGACGAACCCGCTCATCTCATCCGGCGTCCGGAAGATGGCGGCCTACCCCGTCACCAAGGTCCAGGTCGACGCCAACGAAGAGGAGGGCTTCGACCGCCACGTCCAGCGGTGGGAAGACCTCCTCCACCGGGTGCTGAACATCCAGAAGGTCCAGGTCGAGCTGGCCATCGACTACTACACCTACGGCAACGCCTTCGCCTCGATCTACCTGCCCTTCCTCAAGATGCTGCAGTGTTCGCACTGCAAGGAGAGTCACCGGGTCAAGCGGCTGAAGTTCAAGAAGGACTGGGACTTCAAGGGCTTCCGCTTCCACCTGACTTGTCCCTCCTGTGGGCACACGGGCCGCGCGCGCGCCTTCGACAAGCCCATTCGCTCCCACAAGGACATCCGCATCGTCCGGTGGGAGCCCGAGCAGGTCGACATCGACTTCAACCCCGTGACGACCAACAAGCGGTACACCTACAAGGTCCCCGCCGACGTCGCGGCCAAGATCCGTCAGAAGGACCCCTGGTTCATCGCGGACATGCCGCAGGCCTTCCTCGAGGCGGTGAGGCTCAACAGGTCCGTCCGCCTGGTGGACGCCAACCTGTTCCACTTCGCGGCGCCGTCGCCGTCCACGAAGTCGGCCCGGGGCTGGGGCCTGCCTCCCATCCTGGCTGCGATGAAGGACAGCTACCACCTGCAGATCATGAAGAAGGCGAACGAGGCCGTGCTGCTCGAGCACATGCTGCCCCTCGACGTGTTCTTCCCGGCCTCCTCCAGCCCCAACGCGGACCCCTACGTCCACACCAACCTGGGGCAGTGGCAGAAGGACACCGAGCAGCAGCTCGCCTTCTGGCGCAAGGACCCGAACCACAAGCCCGTCATGAGCCTCCCTCTCGGTCACCAGCGCATCGGAGGCACGGGCAAGTCCCTCATGCTGACGCAAGAGATCCGGGCGATGTCGGAGCACGTCCTGGTCGGGATGAACGTGCCCCAGGAGTTCGTCTTCGGAGGGCTCACCTGGTCGGGGTCGAGCGTGTCGATCCGCATGCTGGAGAACATGTTCCTGGCCGACCGGGACATGCAGCACCGCTTCCTGCAGCACTTCGTCATCCCCGTCATCTCGATGTTCATGAAGTGGAGCCCCGTCAAGGTCCACATGAAGCAGTTCCGGATGGCGGACGACGTGCAGGCCAAGCAGCTGCTGATGCAGCTCAAGACGATGGGCGACCTGAGCGCGAAGTCGCTGCTCACCGAGTTCGACAAGGACTACGACGACGAGCAGCGGATGATCCGCCACGAGCTCCGCCAGAAGCTGGCCATGCAGAAGATGCAGGTCGAGGCCCAGGCCGACGTCCAGGCCGAGGTCCAGATGCGGCAGCAGGCGCGAGCGCAGGCCGCCGCAGAGCCTCCCGTGCAGGATGACGTGTCGAACCGGCAGGTCAACGTGCTGGACCTCGCCGAAGGCTGGGCCTACCGCCTGGCCCAGCTCGATCCGGCGAAGCGAGAGCAGGTGCTCGCCAGCATGAACGAGAAGATGCCCGAGATGGCTCGCCGCGTGCGCCACGTCTTGGCGTCGTACCCCACGCCAGAGGCGCCCCACCAAGGCACGACCGACGAGGATCTCCCGGGAGTGGGCGACGGCATGATCTCTTCAGGGCAAGAGGGGTCCGGCGGCGGGGCTGTCGTCGACATGCGGCCGATGCCTTCCCAGAGGCCCCCACGTCGCGCTGGGGCGGTCTGAGTGCCCTCCTCGCGCTAGGGTAGAAGCCCAGGAGGGGATGAGTGTCCAACCCAGTCGACAGCTTCGAGAGCGTGAAGCGTGAGGTCGCCGAGGCGCTGACCGAGGTGTTCCCCGTCGAGAACGGCCGGGACAGCATCCGCCTCGAGAACGTCGCGGTCCGCGACACCAAGAACCCCGACGACGTGACGGCCCAGTCGGACGCCATCGACAACGGGAAGACGTGGGCAGTGCCTGTCGAGGCCGACGTGGTCCTGTCGCGCAATGGCAAGGACGTGTCGCGCCGCCGGCTCAAGGTGATGGACCTCCCTCGGATGACCGAGAGGGGCTCGTACATCTACAACGGCAACGAGTACCACATCTCCAACCTGTTCACGCGAAAGTCCGGTGTCTACCACCGCATGCGCGAGAGCGGCGATGCGGTAGCCGACTTCAACCTCGCGAACCGCAGCCAGTTCGCGGGCCGGCGGATGAAGGTCCAGTACGACCCCGCGACGTCGGAAGTGGCGGTCATGCGGGGGACGTCGAAGATCCCGCTCGTGGACTTCCTCCGCATGGCAGGAACCGACGACTCGAAGATCAAGGCCGTGCTGCCCGAGAGCGTGTGGTCCTCGAGCCTCAAGGCGTCCCAGCCCAAGAAGTCCCGTGCTCGACTGGCGCGGTGGCTCGGGGTGAAGGTCGACGAGACGGAGTCCGTGCTCAAGGAGAAGCTGGCCGAGACGGAGCTCTACCCCGAGACGACGCGCCGGACGTTGGGCATGGACGCCAAGGAGGTCACGCCCGACGTCCTGCTGCAGAGTGCCAAGAAGCTGGTCGGCATCGTGAAGGGAGACCCGGAGGACAACCAGGAGGCGATGGAGTTCCAGCGCATCGCGGGAGCCCCGGAGCTGTTCGGTGACCAGCTCCGGAAGAGCAAGAAGGCCATCCAGCGCCGGGTGAAGTCGGCGATGGCCCGGAAGGAGAAGGGCGGCGTGCGGGCCATGATGCCCAGCGAGGCGCTGCAGCGTCCCTTCAACAGCTTCTTCTCGACCTCCCTGGCGAACCAGACCGAGCTCATCAACCCGCTGCAGGCGCTGTCGGCCTCGCGCCGCACGACGCTCATGGGCCCTCACGGAGGCATCCGGTCGGAGCACGTCGTCTCCGACGAGGCGAAGATGATCGACCCGAGCCAGCTCGGGTTCCTCGACCCCGTGCACACGCCGGAGGGCCCCCGCTTGGGCATCACGCTCTCCATCCCCCTGGGCACGCGCAAGAAGGGGCGGAAGCTCGAGTCCCGGTTCATCGACGCGAAGACCGGCAAGACGGTCTGGCTCGACCCGACCCAGCTCCAAGGCAAGTCCGTGGCCTTCCCGGACGAGTACCGGGAGTCGGGCCGGAAGCGGGTGGCGCGCAAGAAGCGCGTCCTGGTCCAGAAGGACGGCGAGATCACCGACGTCGCTCCTCGCAGCGTCGACTACATCATGCCCTCTCCCCGGGAGATGTTCGGCATCACGTCGAACCTCATCCCCTTCCTGTCCTCGGACCAGGGCAACCGCACCATGACGGCCTCCCGCCAGGCCGAGCAGGCGGTGCCGCTCAAGCACAGGGAAGCCCCTCTGGTCCAGGTACTGTCGGACTCGGGCAAGACCTTCGAGGAGGAGCTCGGCAAGCGAGTGGCTCGAACCAGCCCGGTCGCCGGCACCGTGACCCAGGTCCAGAAGGACGCCGTGGTCATCAAGGACGCGGGAGGCAAGAGCCACAAGGTCGCCCTATTCCGCAACTTCGGGTCGAAGGCGAATTCGCTCTACGACTCGGAGGTCAAGGTCAAGGCAGGAGACGCCGTGAAGGCCGGGGACGTGGTAGCCGACACCACCTTCACCCGCGATGGCGTCCTGGCCCTCGGCACCAACCTCCGCACCGGGTACCTGCCTCTCAAGGGCTACAACTTCGAGGACGGCATCGTCATCTCGGAGACGGCGGCGGGCAAGCTCACCTCCGAGCACGTCCACAAGCCCGAGACGACCCTTGGCAAGAGCTCCCAGGTCGACCGGCGCAAGTTCGTCAACTCCTACCCAGCCCTGTTCAACAAGGGGCAGCTGGAGAACGTGCAGGACGACGGCGTGGTCAAGGTCGGGGCACGTGTGTCGAAGGGGGACCCTCTCCTGCTGGCGCTTCACGACCCCACGGACGCGCGCCCGGGTCGTCCGAAGCGAGGCCGGAGGAACTCCCGTCGCTTCGTCTCCGGTGCCATCACCTGGGATAAGGACGTCGAAGGCGAGGTCGTCCGCATTCAGCGGCTCAAGGAGCGAGGAGTCGAGCGCGTCGTCGTGCACGTCCGCACGGCCGAGCCCGCCAAGGTCGGCGACAAGCTCGTGGGGCGTCACGGCAACAAGGGCGTCATCACCCGCATCATGACCGACTCTCAGATGCCCTACGTCGAAGAGGACGGGGAGAAGAAGGTCCTCGACATCGCCTTGAACCCGATGGGGATCCCAGGCCGCATCAACCTCGGTCAGGTCCAGGAGACGGCGGCGGGCAAGGTCGCGGCCAGGAAGGGTCAGGTCTACAAGGTCAAGAACTTCGATCCCGAGATCTCGGACTACACGGCGCAGGTGGCCAAGGACCTTGGCGCCGCTGGGTTCTCCGAGGACGGCAAGGAGGTCCTGTTCGACCCTGAGACGGAGAAGCCGTTCCGCCAGCGCGCCGCCGTCGGCCAGCAGTACTTCTACAAGCTGCGCCACCAGGTCGACAAGAAGGTGAGCGCGCGCTCTGGCTCTGGGTCGGGCCGCACGGCATCGGGCGGCAGCACCTCCCCCTACGACATCAACCACGCCCCCAGCTCCGGAGCTCCCCACGGCGGGCAGTCCCTGGGCGAGCTGGGCACCTACGCCCTCCTGGCGCACGGCGCGCGGGAGAACCTGCACGAGATGCAGGCGTACAAGGGCGAGCGGAACACGGCTCTGTGGGACGCCCTTCGGGAAGGAACGCCCCTGCCTCCCCCGAAGGCGCCCTTCGTGTACGAGAAGTTCCTCAGCATGCTCAACGGCGTGCGAGTCAACGTGCGGCGCAACGGCAACAGCCTCCAGCTCATGCCCTTCACCGAGGACCAGGTGAAGGCCCTGGCTCCCAAGGCGCTTCCACAGCCAGGCCTCGTGCTCCACTCCACCACGGCGGAGCCGATCCGGGGCGGCCTGTTCGACCCCGAGATCACCGGCGGCGTCGACGGCGACCGCTGGTCGCGGTTCGAGCTTCCCGAGGCCATCCCGAACCCGGTCTTCGAGGACGCCATCAAGAAGCTCCTGGGCATCAACCAGGCCAAGTTCAACAAGTTGGTGAGCGGCGAGACGCAGGTCAACGGCAAGCGCGGCGGTGAAGCCATCGAGGAGATGCTCTCCGGCATCGACGTGAAGGCCGAGGAGAAGCGCCTCAAGGAGCGGCTGTCGTCCCTCAAGCCCGGTGCGACTCGGGACAAGGCGTACAAGCGCTACCGGATCGTGCGCGCGCTCAACGAGGGAGGCCTCGACCCGTCGGTCTACATGATGCGGTCGGTGCCGGTCCTCCCGCCACGCTTCCGCCCGGTCACGCCCCAGGCCGACGGCCGGCTCATGACCAACGACCTCAACTTCCTGTACAAGGACGTCGCGTTCACGGCCGAGGGCCTCCAGAAGCTCAAGGACGTGCACATGGACTACGTGTCCATGGCTCCCATCCGCAAGGGCGTCTACGACGGGGTGAAGGCCTTGTCTGGCGTCGGCGGCAACATCAGTCGGCGCGCGCGGTCGAGCCAGGACGACAGCTACAAGGGCATCATCGACCTCATCACCGGCAAGGTGCGGCGCAGCGACGGCAGCGACGGGGGCCGCTCGAAGGAGGGGTTCTTCCGCAAGAACATGCTGCGCAAGCGGCAGGACTTCAGTGCTCGGTCGACCATCACGGTGGAGCCCGGCCAGGACCTCGACGAGCTGGGAATCCCCGAGAAGATCGCGTGGACGCTCTACCAGCCCTTCGCCGAGCGCGAGCTCGTCCGGGAGGGCATGGGCTACCTCGACGCCGAGGAGGAGTACGCCAAGAAGTCGGACAGGTCGCGCCACGCCCTCGAGCGAGCGATGAGCCAGCGCCCGGTCCTGTTCAAGCGCGACCCCGCCCTCCACAAGTTCAACGTCCAGGCGTTCCGGCCCAGGCTCGTGAAGGGCTCGGCGCTGGAGATGCACCCCCTGGCCGTGGGAGGCTTCAACGCCGACTTCGACGGCGATGCCATGTCGGTCTACGTCCCCATCTCGGACCAGGCGGCTCGCGAAGCCACCAAGATGTTCCCCTCGAAGAACCTCTTCAGCCCGACGACCGGCGCGATCATGCACACCCCGGGGCACGAGGCGCTGCTCGGCCTGTACCTGATGACGAAGCCGGGGAAGAAGACCTCGAAGACCTTCAAGACGCAGGCCGAGGCCGAGAAGGCGTTCCGGACGGGCAACCTGAACCTCGACGACATCGTGCGCGTCGGTGGCGCGGAGACGACGCTGGGCCGCCTTCGCGTCGAGTCCGTCCTCCCCGCGCAGTACCGCGAGACGGGGAAGCGGAAGGTCAAGGACATGACGGTGCTCGACGCCAAGAGGATGAAGGGACTCCTGTCCCGCCTCGGACGGGAGCACGAGCAGGACTACGGCAAGGTCACCAACGCCCTGACGATGCTCGGGAACGAGCACTCGTACAAGGAGGCCTTCTCCATCGGCCTGGACGACTTCCGGGTCGTGAACAAGGCCAAGCGGGACCGGATCATCGGGGAGTCGAACCGGGAAGTCGACGCACTCTTGCGGCAGGGCAGGAAGCGCAAGTCCGCTGAGGTCCTGTCGATCTTGGACAAGGCGACCGACCGCATCGACGCCTTGACGACCCAGAAGCTGAAGGCGGACCCGACCAACATCTACCAGATGGTGACGTCGGGCTCGCGAGGCAAGCCGGAGCAGCTCAAGCAGATCATCTCGACGCCTGGGCTCGTGAAGAACGCCAAGGACGAGGTCGTGCCCTTCCTGGTGCCGAGCTCGTACTCGGAGGGCCTGGACACTAGTGCGTACTGGGTCACGCTCGCCGGCGCGCGCAAGGGCACCCTACAGAAGACGCAGGGCGTGGCCATGCCAGGCTACATGACCCGCCTCATGATCAACAGCACCGTGGACCAGCTCGTCACGGAGGACGACTGCGGCACGGGCGACGGGACGAAGCTCTCGGTCGACGACCACGACGCCCTGGACCGCTACCTGGCCAAGCCCCTCCGCGTCGGAGGCAAGACCTACCGCCGCGGCTCCGTCGTGACGCCGCACCTCCTGGCCGCCGCGAAGAAGGGCCGGAAGGGCGCGATCGAGGTCCGCTCCCCGACGAGGTGCCAGTCCGAGGACGGGATCTGCAAGAAGTGCATGGGCCTGTCCGAGAACGGGCGTCCCTACGACATCGGAGACAACCTCGGCGTCGTCGCCTCTCAGGCTGTCGGAGAGCCCAGCACCCAGCTGTCCCTCAACGTCTTCCACCAGGGCGGGCTGGCCAAGGGCCGCGGCTCCGACTCGATGGGCACCTTCAAGCGCCTCGAGGAGCTGCTCACCCTCAACACGAACCTGCCGTTCACGGCGCCGCTCGCCCCACAGTCGGGGACGGTGAAGGACGTGAAGAAGGCCGACCGAGGCGGGCACAACGTCTACATGGGCGACGCCACGCTGTGGGTGCCTCCTGGGCAGGACCTGAAGGTGAAGAAGGGCCAGCGTGTGGCCCGCGGCACCGCGCTCTCCACGGGGCCCCAGAACCCGCGAGACGTGCTGAACCTACGGGGCCTGCACCAGATGCAGGACTACGTGACCGACCAGATCCAGGGCGTGCTCAAGAAGGCAGCCCCGGTGAAGCGGCGCAACATCGAGGTCGTGGTCAAGGCCATGACCGACATCACCCGCGTCGAGGACCCTGGAGACCACCCGGACTGGGTGCCCGGCGACATCCGCCCCGTGACCAAGGTCAACGCGTGGAACCGCAAGGCCGCCCGGGCAGGGAAGAAGTCGGTGGCTCACGAGCCCCAGGTGAAGGGTGTCAAGCTGCTGCCGAAGGAGCTCAAGGAGGATTGGCTGGCCCGCCTCAACTTCGAGGACCTGGGGTCTTCGCTGACCCAGGCGTTCCGCGAGGGCTGGCGGTCCAACATCCACGGCTTCCATCCCCTCCCAGGGCTGGCGGTGGGCTCCGAATTCGGCAAGACCAAGGGCAAGGTCAAGGACTGGCGCGGCCAGTACTGAGCCTTCCTGCTACAACAGGCACGAGAGGGCCCCATGTTCATCCCGCAAGACGCAGTCCCGTTCTTCCTCGACGAGATGGAGAAGTGCGCCGTCGCCATCGGCATGGAGCTGGGCGACAACGCCCGCTCCTACGGGATTCGGGCCAAGAAGACGGGGAAGGACGATCGCGGACTCGCCTACTCCAAGGGCATCGGCGCGGCGGGCGCGGCCGGTGCCGGCCTGGGTGCTGCGACAGGTGCAGTGACAGGGAAGGCGCCGCAGATCTCTCTCCTGCGCAAGGGAGGGACCGCGAAGGCGGTCCAGGAGGGGGTCAAGGACTACCTCACGCTGAAGGGCGCCGCGCGGAAGGCCGGGGTCAACTCCGCCCTCGAGGGAGGAATTGCGGCAGCGAAGGAATTGCAGGAGAAGGGCTGGAGCTCCAACACGGACGCGACGGTGAAGAAGGTCACGGAGACGGCGACTGACTCGCTGACGTCGCCCGGCGTCAAGCGCGTCCTCGCCCGTAGGGGTCGCGCGGCGCTCGGAGCCGCGGGCTTGGCGGCTGCCGCCGGGGCGGTGGGCAAGGCAGCCACCAATGCAGCCACGTACGAGGCATCGAAGACCCTCGCCACCAGGCCCGGCCGCAAGAAGGGTCGCTGATGAGAGGCCCCACCGACGGCAGGTTGCGTCCCGTCCGGGTCGTGAAGGGCGTAGTCCAGGCGGTCAACACCCTGGCGCACAACTACGACGTCCTGGACAAGTTCGGAGGCATGCACCGTGGCATCAAGTACGTGCCCGCCTTCGTGAATTCGGACGGTGCCGGGTCGTTCTTGACGCTGGAGCAGGGGACGGTCGTCTGGCTGCTGTTCCCCTCTACTGCCCGGACACCCTTCATCTTCGCCTGCGAGACGCCGCCAAGGCAGCTCGACGAGGGGGACGCGCAGGAAGACCCCAACGACTTCCGTCAGAACCGTCCTGTCCTCAACGAGGGCGATCACATGCTGGCGTCGAGCGCGCAGGGAGGGTTTGCCGTGCTCCGGGCCAGCGGGGTCCTCGAGTTCGGGGCCACCCAGTTCGCCAAGCGCCTCTACGTCCCCATCCGCAACACCATCCGGGACTACTTCGAGAACTGGTTCGTGTCCGCGGCGTCCGGCTCTATGTCCTGGACCTCGAGGCGGGAAGACGACCGGCACGGTGAGGACCGCACGCCGGTCGAGTTCAAGCTGGACTTCAAGGAGTTCAGCGAGGACGAGCCCATCATCAAGGTCCGAGCCGGGCGGGTCCAGGAGGAGGACGCCAAGCAGCTCCCCTTCGGCAAGACCGACTCGATCATCGCCGTCCTGAACATCAACAACGGGGCGAAGGTCTGGGTGGACCGGGCCGGGAACGTCTCGTCCGTCGTCTACGGCGGCGCGGTGCACGCCTTCGAGGGGCCTGTCGTCCAGTCCTTCGCGTCCCAGCTCTCGAGGACCGTGCGCGGCAAGCTCATCGACAAGTTCGGCGACGTCCGTCGAGAGGTGACGCGCACCCGCACCGTCACGACAGGCCAGGCCGACACCGTGTCCGCCGGAACCCTCGTGAGGCAGGCCCGAGGGAACCACGTCCTGACCGTGGGCGAGAAGCAGCTCGTCGACGTCGGCGGCGACTCCGTGCGCAAGGTCGCGGGCAACCAGGTGCGTTCTACGGGCGCCTCCCTCAAGGACACGATCGGGGGGAGTGCGAGCCGCACGGTGGGGGAGAACAGTGAGGACATCGTGGCGGGGGCCATGTCCGTCGTCGTCTCCAACATGAACGGCGACGAGTTCGGGTCGGTTCACAAGGTCGCCCAGGGCAAGCTCCTGCTGCAGGCCTCCCTGGACGACATCATGTTCGGCGTCGGACCCACCGTGGAGTCCCTCCTCTCCAAGGTGACGATGAAGCTCGACGGCACGATCAAGATGGAGGGCGTGGCCGGGACCGTGGTCGTGGAGCTCAACAGCACGGGGGCGTCCATCACGACGCCGGGAGGTACGATCTCCGTGGACAACTCCGGGACCGTGGTGCAGGGACCTGCGGGCCCAGCGGGAGCCGTGGTCACCACGCTGTCCCACCCGGTCGACTTCATGACTGGCATCCCGATCAAGGGCACAGGCTCGGTCGGCGCCGGCGGCGCACCCAACGTCATCGCTCTCCCCTCGTCGTTCGCTTCGATGGGGTGACCTGTGGTTGACGCGACATCCCTCGCCGGCGTCCTGTTCGCCGACTACCTGCTGACCTTCCCGCAGGGGGCGTCAGTGACGGTCGACGTCGCCGGCCAGCCCAAGGTCCCTGCGAAGGAGTACCTGGACGCCCTCTGCGAGGGCTTCACCGGAGGCATCAAGACCGTCACCATCATGGACAACACGACAGGCACCGCGGACTCGCCTGGGAACGCCCCTCCGGTCCCCGCGCAGATCCCGGGCTCGGCTCTCGGCATCCCGGTGTTCATGGGCATCACGCAGTGGGCAGGGCCGCAGACGACGCCCATGCTCATGATCTACGTGGACAAGCTGCTCACCCGGTTCGCCGAGCAGGCGCTGGTGACGATGAACCCCAACCCCGGTGTCGGGACCGGCGTCGGCGTCGTCGGCGCGCTCAACTCGGGCATGGTCTCCGCCTTCAAGGGGGCGACGCCTGCTCTCCTGAAGCAGGCGTTCGAGGGCAAGGCCATCTTCTGCAAGGACTTCGACGTGTCCAAGGGCGCGAACCCCGAGGTCCTCCAGACCATCCCCGCCTTCGTGGAGGCGTGGGCTGTTGGTCTGGAGACGCTGACAGCCACGGTCAGTTACACAGGCACGGGGGCATCTCCTGTGCCACCATCGAGTTCGGTAGGCACCGGGAGGTTCTCGTGAACGTATCCGTCGAGATGGAGAAGGTCGGCAACGCGCGCACCCGGGCCGCCCTCCTCCGCGCGGCGGAGGCCGCCACTGGGGCGGGCATCGGCGGCATCGTCGGGTACGCCCACGGTGAAGAGGTCGAGCCGGACGAGCGCGGCGTCAACGCCGTGGTGGGTGCCTTGGGCGGCGCGACCATGAGCACGGTCCTGGCGGGACTGCTCCGGGGCGGTGCTGCTCGGCGCTTCGCAGATCCCACGGCCTACAAGACCTCGACCCACAACGAGGTGAAGCGGCGAGCGCAGGCGTTCGTCGACTCGGTTCCGCTGCAGGAGCAGAAGGCGCGGCGAGACCGGCTGAGCGCGCTCGTGAACCGCGCCAAGGCCGCGCCCGGCAAGCTCGACTCCCGCATCCAGGGCCAGCGCGACGAGGCCGCCGCCCTACGCCGCCTCATGGCCGGCTACGGCTCCGGGGCCAGCGCGATGGGCGATGCTGGTGCTCGCGCCCAGGCAGCGTGGCACGCGGCGCGCAACACCGCGAGCCACGTGGCGGACGACGTCGACCACATGGAAGACCTCGCGCATCGAGTCCTGTTCCGGCGGGTCACAGACTTGGACCACGCGGCCGGAACCCTGCAGCGCGACGTTCCTCGTCGGCGGGACCTGATGAGCCGAGCTCACGACGCCGCCCGCACCCGCTTCCGCGACGCGAACCAGGCCGTGACCTTGAGCGAGAGGATGGTCCGGAACGCGTCCCGCTTCGCCGAGGACCCCGCGGCGGCACTGAAGAAGGGCGGCCTGCCCAAGGACGAGGTCGACGCCATCCGTCGTGTAGGTGCGCTGGCCGAAGCCGCGGACCGTGCACGTGCTGCCCGACGCGCGGGCCAGACCTTCTTCGGGTTCGGAGTCTGATGTCCTGGCACTCCCTGGAGTTGGACCCCATCGAGACGGACCAGATCGAGGCCGTCATCGATGCCATCACGGAGCCGCTCAACGTGGCTCTCGGGGTGGCCGACCTCGCCATCAGTGCGCTCGAGCTCGCGCAGGTCCTCCTGCTCGGAGCGGAGAACCTGGCGGCTGTGGCCCTCAACGAGGCCATCAACGCCATCGAGGCCTCCATCAAGGAGGCGATGGAGTGCAACGTCTCGACGTTCCTGCACATGAACGTGAACTGGGACAAGGAGTGGGACCTCGAGACGTACAAGGATGCGGGCACCTGGCCCTGGAGAGGGACTGGCCTCTCTGGATGGGGCCTGGACGTGATGTCGTCCCTCCACGACACCTCCGACCCGATGCGCCCACTCACCGACGACGACACCAACGTGTGGGGCCTGCTCTTCGTGCTGGGCCTGCCGGGCTTCGAGTCCGTGGGCGAGATGGCGAAAGCCGCCGGTGCCTTCGGCGACTTCTCGGACTTCACCAGCATCTTCGACGCCGAGGCCATCGAGAAGTACGGCGAGGACTACAAGGGCCTGGCCCGCCTCGGCTCTGCCTTCGTGGACCCCTTCGTGCGCGACGCCACGGGGCGCAGTGACGTGCTCGAGCGGATGCAGGAGAAGTGGGAGGAGGTGGGCGGCAACGTCACCGACACCGAGGGGTACACGCCCCTGCCGGGCAACTACCCCCACTGGTACAGCGTGCCGATGCAGACGCTGGTGCCTCCTCTCGAGGCCATCTTCGGCGGGCTGCGCAACATCCTGAACGGGCTGCGTCCCGCTCTGGGGCAGATGGACCTGCTCGGAGATCTGCTCGCCGCGATCCGCGCTCGCATCGAGTACATCCGCTACATCGTCGAGCGGATCGAGGCCGCGATCTTGGCGCTCATCGACCTCATCAACTTCCTCACGCAGTGCCACGTCTACGTCATCGACACCGAGTACGGAGACGGGCTGGGCCTCGATGGGGCCATCGCGAAGGCCGTTTCGGACCCCGAAGCGCCGGACTACGGAGACGATGGGATCGTCCTCGGGATAGGGATGTTCGCGACGGCAGGGAACATGAAGGCGCCGCTCGAGGCCTTCTGGTCCCTTCTCGGGATGCAGGCTTCGGCGTATGCTGACACGGCGACAACCCGAGCCACGAACATCCAGGACAGCTACGACGAGCTCTTCCCAGCTTAGGATGCCTCCATGAAGCCCCTCTTCCACAAGCCCGACACGTCCCTCGAGAAGCTGGCCTACCGCACCAAGCTGGGCTCGAACCCCAACGACTGGGGCATGGAGGTCCTCGACGCGGTCTACAAGGAGCACCCCTACCTCAAGTCCTACTCCGTGGACGTCGACATCAAGGACAAGGACGAGGGGTCGGGCACAGCGGTAGGCACGGTGATCGTCTACCCGACGATGATGACGAAGGAGGCTGCCGCCGCGAAGCAGCGCGTCATCTCCATGCCGATCATCATCAAGGAGCGCGAGATGGCTCCGCTCGACGTGTACATGGGCGGCGAGGAGGGCACGCCCCACCCTGCCAGCCAGGAGGACATCGAGAGCACGCTGCAGAGCCCGGAGCTGTTCGAGGGTCCGGAGCCGAGGCGTTCCGGTCGTGGAGGGCGCGGAGCGCTGGACCTGAGCGTCCCCTCTCGCTTCGGTACGATGGGCTCCGGTCAGGGCTACGGGATGGGCGGCGCTGACCAGAGCAGCGGGTCCCTGATGAAGACGGCGTCGGTGTGGGCGGGCATCGGCCCTCGCCTCGACCTCGAGAAGCTCGCCGCCTACCTCAAGCCGGTCGCGCACAGCATCGAGCCCACCGTCCGAGAGGTCGCGGCTGCGGTCGATGCCGGGACGGTGGGTCCTTCCGACGCCGACGTCGTGCAGGTGAGCGGCAAGCCCGGCAACCTCATGGTCAAGACCGCGAGCTGCGGGGCCTACTCCCCTGTCGCGAAGCGCATCGACGACGACGCAGCCCAGAAGCTCGTCGGAGATCGCTGGGGCGAGCTCGCGGAGCGCGGCTACGTGACCCTCGTCTCGAACCCGGTCGACGACATCGACCAGCTCGAGAAGCTGGCTTCAGTCCAGGAGGCCAGCGTCGGCGAGGTCTCCATCGGGGGGCGTCGAGTCCGCGCCTCCATCTTCCCGGAGGTTCGGACGCTGCACCACACCCAGCTCCCCGGCACGCTCGTCCTCGGCGACGGCTGGTTCGCGGAGGCGGAGAAGGTCGCGGCGGCCAACACGATCATGCACCCCGGCATCGAGCCCTTCCGTCCGTCGGGCCGGGTCGTCCCCGTCGACGGTCAAGGCGTCGCCTACGAGCCGCTGCTCATCAAGTCCTTCGTCGGCTCCTTCGAGAAGCACGCCTGCGTCGCCACCCGTCTCGGTAGCGGACAGGACATCGTCATCCACTTCTTCCCCGAACTGCAGAAGATCGCCCACGTAGGCGGCAACGAGTACGCCTTCCCGGTGCCGGGTGCCTACATGGGCTTCCTCCCGTACCCCGACGTCGACAGCCGGAAGACCATCGACGACGCGATGGTGCAGGACGCCGCCTTCGACCTCCGCCGCATGCCGTCGATGGTGAAGGTCGCCTCCGACGGCGAGGCGTGGCGTCTGTGGGGACCCGCCCGCATCCAGGGCGAGTACGACGAGGCCGGCGTGATGTTCGCCCTCGGCGCTGCTGGTGTCGCCCCAGACCGTGCCCGGGGCATGCTCAAGCACGCGTCCCTCTACCGGGAAGCCGTCGAGTTCTCGAACGTGCGCGACATCGAGGAGGCGACTCCTGCGCCGCCGCGTGACCTGGCACCCCGCTCGACCACCTGGCGTGACGCGGTGGCCTACCTGTTCAACGAGGACGGCCAGGAGCTGATGAAGTCGGCGGGCGTGCGAATGAAGGGGCAGTCGCCCAGCAGCCTGCTCTCCCTCGACTTCGTGACGCCGGAGAACGCGTCCATGTACGTCAGCTACCTCCCGGACCTCGAGAAGGCGGCGTCTCACCTCGCGGAGTTGCTCGTTGCCTCCCGACTCGGGTACGACGACATCAGGGAGCGGTCGGCCAAGAACGCGATGACCCAGCTCCAGTCCGTGGTCACCGACCTACGGGAGCTCGACCACAAGGTGCACTGATGGATCCGTTCCGCGCAGAACTCGAGAAGCTGGCCAACGTGAAGACCACGCTGGGCGCTGCCTTGCTGTCCGGCCTGGCGGCCGGCTCGGCCATCCGGTCGAACCAGAAGCCGCAGTACCGCACGGACCAGATCGTGCGCGCGCAGCGGGGCATGACGGCCGACGAGTTCAAGCGACGTGAGCTCAACCGCAAGCTGACGGCCGGAGCCGGGGCAATCGCCACGGGCGCTGCCGTGGGCCTCGGCATGGCTCCTGCGCGCAAGGCCCTCGTGTCTCGCGCGCAGCGCTTCGTCACCGACGTGGCCGAGCCGACCCTCGCGCGCATCGACGAGGTGGCTGCCGCGGCGTCCAAGCGTCACGCGGACGACATCGTGGCCGCCGCCACGGCCAAGAGCGGGGAGGTCGGAGAGTCGTTCGGCAAGGGCGTCAGGTCCGGCCTGGACTTCAGCTCCATCTTCCCGGACGGCAAGATCCGCAGCGTGCTGGGGCGCTTTGCCGGCAGGGGGTAGACGTTGCTGTACCCCCACGAGAAGTACCTGAAGTACCTCCTGTCGAAGCAGTGGACGGACGCCCAGATCCGGGCGGAGTGCGAGAGCCTCGGGCTGGACCTCCCCACTGAGGATGAGCTCGTCGCGCGTCGTGATGCCTTCCCGGAGTACCCCCTCAGCTGGACTCCGGTCCTGAACAGGTACGACCTCGAGTTCGCTCGGTGGCTTCGGGAGCTCGAGGTCCTGCGCCTCTGGCACGACACTGCGCTGGTCCGCTCGGCGAAGGACATCCTGACCTCGTTCCGCCTCCGCCGTGCGGTCGAGGTCGTCCTCCTCCTGAACCCGGACCCTGCAGAGACGCGGGCCTTGCTGAAGCAGGTGAAGAACGTCCGAGTCCCCTCGGCCGCCGTCCTCACCGCCTACCGCGACATCTACTGGAACTTCGAGGTGATGTCGCCGCGGCAGGCGTTCTCCTACATCACCCAGCACGGGGACAACCGGCCCGAGCTGCACTTCGCCCTGCACGGCCAGGAGCGCAGCGCGCTGGGTGCCGTGGGCATCATGGCGGACCTCCCTGCCCCAGAGGATGCCCTCGATGAAGCGCTGGACCTCAGCCTCCAGTTGGCCGAGCGAGCTCGTAGGCAGGTCGACCGCATGCCCGATGCCGGCACCATCCGGCTCATGGGCGGACTGGGCAAGCTGCTCGAGGCGAGGGACAAGCAGCGTGGCGGTGCCGGCGCAGACATGAGGGAGAAGGCACGCACCTTCAAGCTCGGCCGGGCCCACATCCCTGCCATTCCGTCCATCGATGATATACAGGGCGGAGACCTGGAGGAACTCGATGCAGCAGACATCGCCGGAGACGCGGGGTGACCTGACCCCCGAGCATCTCGACAAGATCGCCCGTGGCCGCGAGGCCGTGAAGGACATGCAGGAGAAGGGAGCGGTCGACAAGGCCGGCGTCAAGCCCGTCGCCTTCGACTGGAAGCGCCATCGAGGCGAGTCCTTCGACGTCGACTACGCGGAGAGCGGGGACGACGTGATCTACCAGTTCTGGCCGCCGGACGACCAGGACGACTTCCCAGGCGGTCGTGAGCAGACCAAGATGGGTCTCGTGCCCTCCTTCGCCATGACGGCCGATGAGGTGTTCGGGAACTTCCTCCCCGGCACGGCCGTCGTGTTCGCCGAGCTCATCGACGTCGACGAGCAGAAGGCCGTCTCGCAGGTGGAGGGCCGCGAGCAGCGGATCGTGCGTCCTCACCAGGCCGACATCGAGGAGGAAGAGCTCGGCGCCCTCCCCTACCGCCCCACCCTGTACGTCAAGGTCGAGGGGCAGCTCGCCAACCCCGTCGGCCGCGACGTGCTGCTCAACCGGATCTTCACCGAGCTCGACAAGGCTCACGGAGCACGCTGATGGCCCTCTACGCGACCAAGACCCTCACAGGCGTCCGCGCCTACCTCGACTTCCTGAACGGCACGAAGGTCGCGTCAGGCGCCCCCCAGCCCGACGCGGGCACCGGCACGGGCCTCACGGCGGCGGCGGCCTCGGCCGACGTCAGCGGCGCCAACGACGCCTTCGCAGACGTGGAGGTGGGTGACCGCTTCTACATCAGCGGGGTGGCCACCGAGTTCGTCGTCAGCGTGAAGGCCGACGACGAGAACCTGACGCTGGACGATGTCGCCGGCGTCACGCTCGCTGGCGACATCGGGAAGTGGCAGGCTCGCCGCGGCGCGCGCATCGAGCCGTCGAGCATCCACGAGACCGACATCGAAGGCTCGAACGGACCCATCTACCGAGTGACCTACACCGTGGTGGACTTCTGATGCCGACGAGACGCGACCTCCTCCTCGGCATGACGGCAGCTCTCGCGCTGCCCGCCCTTCCCGGGCTGGTCCCTCCGGCTCTCGACCTGCCTCTCGGCGTCCTCCGTGCTGAAGACGACGCCGGACCCTTCGTCCTCGTGTGCACCCAGGAGGGTCCCGTCGGCGCCATCAAGACCTTGGTGGTCTACAAGGACCGCCTGGTCGGGTACCAGTACGTGGCCGTGAGGGAGTCGGACGGGTGGGTGGCCCTCTTCCCTCCCAAGGACCCGTACGACCCCGACAAGGTGCCGGATCGCCACGCCCTGGTCTACGACAGGCCCGCCCGCCTCACCGACTGGTCGGACGACGAGCCCGACTTCGACGCCGCCCCCGTGGGCACGCTCATGCTTCGTCGGCGGGAGTGGCCTCGGGGGAAGGCGTGGGTCCAGCTGCAGGAGGGGTGCGCTCCGGACGGTGATGCTGCGCGCCTGCTTTCTTCCTGGACCAGGACTCGACCTCCTGGGGTCTAGGCCACCAGGTCAGGACGATGATGCCCACGACGGGACGCTCCTCTAGCGTCCCGTCGTCGTATTCCCACTTCTTGGGTGCATCGAGGTCCTCGTAGGTGCACCGTGCTCGAAGCGGCGCCACCGACTTCTTGACGACCCAGTCCTTGGCGTAGGTACGGAGGGTTGCCTCGGTCCTTTCGGGGCCCGTGACCCGTGCAACTACTGGTATCGTGGCCCGGTGAACCTCCCCCTCTTGGTCGCGGGAGGCGTCAGCCAGGATACGATCGCCAGACAGGCGGTTCATCGTTCGTAGGAGGGATTCCAAGTTCATGGGTGCTTCTGCTCTAGCCGTTGATGGTGCGTACGACGAGCCCATCGACTTCACTCCCTACGAGTTCACCCAGATGGCGGTGAACCACAAGGGCGAGTCCATCGAGCTGGGGAACCGCCCTTGGCTGTACCACATCTACAACCTCCCGTTCTCGCCTCTCCCGAACACCGACTCGGACATCGAGCGCGAGATCTGGCGGCGACGCATCCTCCTGGTCTTCGGGCGTCAGTCCGAGAAGAGCACGACGCTGGGCAACCTCCTGCTCTCGACGTCGAACCTCATCCCCTACCTGCGCAGCCTGTACGTCACGGCCTCGAACACGCAGATGCTCGAGTTCAGCGACGAGCGACTGCGGGCGGTCATCGAGGACAGCCCGATCCTCAAGGACCTGTCGAGCAGCCAGGTCCAGAACGTCCTGACGAAGCGGTGGCTGGGGCAGGCCAAGATCAACCTGCGCTCCGTCTACAAGGGCCCGGACCGAGCGCGCGGCGTCATGTGCGACCACCTGTACATCGACGAGCTGCAGGATGTGTACCTCGACGGCCTGCCCGTCATCGAGGAGACCACGCGCGCCTGCTCCTTCGAGGAGGGCGACCTCAAGGTCTACGCCGGCACGCCGAAGACCTACGACAACAGCATCGAGCACTACTGGGCGCGGCGCAGCACCCAGAACGAGTGGATGGTCCGATGCACCAGGTGCCGGACGTGGAACGTCATCGAGATCGAGAACGTGCGCCCCGAGGGCCTGTGCTGCAAGAAGTGCGACCGCGAGCTCGACCCGATGACGCAGGGGACGTGGGTACGGCACGGGGCCAGCAGCGCGGAGTGGGAGGGCTTCCGGGTTCCTCAGCCCATCGTCGAGTACGTGTACAGAGACCAGCCCAAGATCTTCTGGCGGAAGTGGGAGACCCTGCTCCACAAGGTCCAGAACTACCCTCGCGGCAAGCTACAGAACGAGGTCTTCGCCCGCAGCCACGACAGCGGCACGAAGCCCGTCACCTTCCAGCAGGTCCGGCGCTGCGCCCTCCCCGACCTGGAGTTCGTGGACAAGCCCACCTCCATGTTCCGGCAGAGCGCGAAGTGGGCGGGCATCGACTGGGGCACCGGCGACGCCTCCTTCTCGGTCCTGTCCATCTGGGGCTACGACAGCTACGGCCGCTTCCGGTGCATCTTCGCGAAGAAGTACGTCGGGCACGAGGCGGACCCCGACTACTCCTGGCGCGACATGGAGAAGATCTGCAAGCGGTACGGCGTCAACCGCATCGGGGCAGACTGGGGCTTCGGCTTCGAGACGAACCGCCACCTCCTCAAGGCCTTCGGCGCGGAGCGCTTCCACCAGTTCCAGCACTCCGACGGGCAGGCCAAGCTGGTGAAGTACGACGGCGACCGCAACGTCTACACCACCCACCGGTCGCGCGTCCTGGCCCTGGCCTTCGAGCTCATCAAGAGGGGGCCGGTGAGCCAGGGGACGTGCTTCCCGAACTGGGAGGACTTCGAGCCGTACGCCAACGACATCCTCGCCGTCTACAGCGAGTACAGCCGGCTGCGCCGCCAGATCGTGTACGACCACCCCCGGACCCAGCCCGACGACTTCCTGCACACGATGGTCTACGCCCTGCTCGTCTCGATGAACGACGTCCGCCGGAAGGACCTGATCAACGCTGTGTCGTAGCGAAGAAGAACGGGGGCGCGAGCCACCGCCCGCCCCCACGGTGGGGACGGGCGGCGCCGCCGCACAGCATCAGCCGTGCGCGGCCATCAGGGGCTCGACGTTGTCGGCACCGGCCAGGTCGGCCTCGGCCTGGGCGAGGCCCTGGCTGACACCGTACTTGTAGCCGCCGACGCCGGCGGCGACGGTGGTGACGGTGCCGATGGCGGCGGTGGTGGCGATGTCCAGGATGCGGCGGTTGCGCATGGCCTTGAGCGTGGCGTCGGTGACCTCGAGGGTCTGGCCCGCCTTCAGGCCGCCCAGGTCCTTGACGGTCTCGGCCTTGACGAGGACGTTCTCCTCGGTGGTGGTGGTCTCGGTGGTCTCGGTCTTCTTCTCGTCGGGCATGATGGTGTTCCTCGGCAGTGGTTCAGGGGGGCGGGTTCTCCGTCCTCCATTCTCCTTATTGTGCATTGGAGCACGGTTTTTCACTGTTCACGAACCGGCCGAGATCCGCCTCCGAGCGTGCGTGCGGAGGGCCTCGATACGGACCTGAGCGTCCTCGATGAGCGCGTAGACGTCGGGCATGTCCAGTCGGCGCTCGTCCTCGAGGTGCCGCCGCATCCTCTGAAGGCGTCGGTCGAGGTCTCCCAGCGCATCGTCACCGTGCTGCTCCAAGTCGAGGACCGTCTCGTCGACAGAGGTGCGCATCGCCTCCGACACGGCGGCGAGCACCTGCTCGACGGACCAGGGAGGGACGTCTTCCTCCCTCTCCGCGCGCCGAGCGGCCCTGGCCTGGGCTGTGGGGACTGCTCTTGGGGGGTGGGTCGCGTACCTCGAGCGGAGGGCGGCCTCGTGCTCCAAGATCTCGACGCGTCGCAGCAGCCTGCAGAGGTCCTGGCGGAGCCGCGCAGGGTTCGCGAGGTCCTCGACCAGAGCATCGATGTCCTCCTGGGCGTAGAGGACCTGCCCTCCCTGATGCGTGGAAGACAGCGCTCCCTGCCTGCGGAAGACCGCGAGTTCCTGCGCGTCTACCCCCGTCAGAGAGGCCGCCTCGTCCTCGGTGTAGTAGAGTGCCAACCACCACCTCCGGCATTGTCGGGGGGATCGTAACGCCCTACCCTCTCGATGATGCAGGAGGCTCGATGAGCGCCGAAGAGACCTTCATGGAGAAGCTGGCCCACATCAAGGTGGCGGAGCGCCGGGAGACCGTGCCCGTTCAGCTCCTCGGCAAGCAGGCGGCTCGCCGCTTCCTGGACGGGGAGAGCGGGACCATGACGGAGGCCGTCACCGAGATCGTGAAGGAGGCCGACCTCAACCCCGAGCACGCTCGCCGGGTCGCGGAGTCCGGCAACCAGGCGGTGTGGGCACACACGAAGTCGAGCGGCGAGCGCTCCCAGTTCGAGCCCGCCAACCCCGACGAGGTCATCGGCTCCCTCGACCGGACGCCCGAGGACATGGGCATGCCCGTCCTCGACTACGCCCAGGAACCTCCCGGGCGCGTCGACGCACCCGAGGGCGACCTCTACTCGATGTTCGGCCTGTCCGAGCCAGAGCAGGAGAAGGTGGCATCGGCCAAGGTCGGCTGGCGCGACGTCGCCCGCATCGAAGGACGGATGGAGCGGGCACGTCACGACGTCGACCGGCTCACGCTGGCGATGTCTTCGACGGGCGAGGAGCTCTACCAGATGGTGAAGCAGGCCCACCTCGAGCACGGCCACAGCCTCGGCCAGATGGGCCGCGCCGTCATGGACACCTGCGAGAGCTCGCAGTTCGGTGCGCGCCTCGTCCAGCAGATCGCGACGCGTGCCGACCGGGAGGGGTGGTACCGCCTCACCGACGAGCAGGAGAAGGTCGCCTCTGCGGAGGTCCTGGTCATCGACCACGAGCACCCCATCCTGGCCGCGGCCCTGTCTCTCGAGACCATGGCCACCACCCACTACTCGCGACAGCAGAACATGGAGCAGGCCCGGCAGGAGCACCTGGAGGCGTCCCGCACCTACCGGCGGATGTGATGGACAAGCACGCCGGAGTCCTTGGGTGGGGCCTGAAGAAGGGCATCAACCTCACCGCCAAGACCGGTGACGCGCTGGCGCACGGGGTAGTACACTCCCCTGGCCAGACCGCGATGGGCGTAGGCGGGCTGGCTCTCACGGTGCCGGCCCTCAAGACGCCCCCCGAAGCCAAGGCCAAGCGCAAGATCAACCGCGAACTCTCCCGCCGCCAGGCGCAGCAGCTCAAGAGGACCCTCATGCCGAACACGTCGATGGCGAAGTCAGCCGCCGTACTGCCTGGAGCCTCCCGCCTCTACGAGCAGGAGGAGCTGGAGAAGCAGGCCGCCCGCCTGCCCAAGCCTCACGAGCTGTTCCTGCTCGGCGCGGGCCTCGCGCTGGGCAACCAGGCCATCGAGGGCTTGAGCTCCGGAGCCGAGGCCGGCTTCCAGGGCATCAAGGACGGGATGCGTGCCAAGACCCGCCAGAGCCGGTGGCGTCGGGTGGTCAAGTTCGACAACGACCTGCAGGACCTGCCTCATGCGCGCGCCGCCTTCGACGCGCTCGACCGCGCCAGTCCCTACCTCTCGGGTGAGCCCATGCTCGCGGCTTCCGCGGTGCGGCAGCTTGCGTCCTACGGCTCCAGCTACGAGGGCGGGCCGCCCAACGTGCCCATGAGCGCCGTCAAGTCGGTGCTGGACATCCAGCGCGGCCGCGGTGAGACCCGGGCCGGCATGCGCCGTACCGGGGCCTTCGGTGCGACGAAGGTCGACGCCAAGGATGGCGCCGAGATCCTCGGGGTCATCTGATGAACTCGGACCGCTTCGACATCGAGGGTAAGGTCATCTCCTGCGCGACGGTGGACTCCCCGGGCCACATCTTCGCGCAGGCCGTCCTCGTCTCGCGCCGGGGCGGCGAGCTCGAGAAGACCGCCGGGGCAGGCAAGAGGCATCCCGCTGTCGAGGCGTTCCTCCGGGACCTGCGCCCGGACCCCCGCTACCAGTACGTGCTGATGCAGCCGATGGGGGCGTCCGAGTACTGGGGGCGGAACATCAACGGGGACTACTTCCCCGAGATCAGCCTCAGCTACGACCACAAGAAGGATGCCTCCGGACGAGACGAGCGCATCCGGCAGATCGTGGACAAGTTCTTGAAGCCCTTCGGCAAGGACCTGCCACCCTTCCCCCTGCGGGAGTTCGGGTTCCGGACCTTCGAGGATGCCCTCCGCTACCGGCACCACATCAACAAGAACCCGGAGATCGCGTACGGGGACATCCCCCTGGCGGTGTGGAACCCCTTCACCAAGAAGGTCGAGGTCGTCGTCCGGCACTGGCGCGACAAGGCCCGGGAGCTGGGTGCCCACGACATCATCGCGGACATCGACGCGCGACGTCCTCGGCAGATTTCGATGGGCTGCCGGGTCCCGTTCGACGTGTGCACCATCTGCGGCCACGCCAGCCGCACCCGCGACAACTACTGCGAGCACCTGAAGTACCAGCTCGGGCACATCCTGCCTGACGGCCGCGTCGTCGCGGCCCTCAACCTGTTCCCCCGCTTCTTCGACCTGTCGGACGTCATCGTGCCGGCCGCGAGCGAGAGCGGGGTGCTCGAGAAGGTCGCCCAGGTCGCTGGGTCGGAGCCCGCCCAGGGCGGGCAAGCCGCGGATGCAGAGTCCGGCGACATGACGAAGCGCATGCCGGCCAAGCCCGAGTCGAACGCTGCGGTCGAGGTCTCCCGGCGAGAGCCGGACCTGCCCAAGCAGCTCCTCGAGCAGGGGTCCCTGTCCCAGCTCCTCACGACCCTCGCCGGCTTGGGCATCGTGCTGAAGCCGTCCGAGTTCCAGTACAGCGTCCTGCACCGCCGACAGGGCTGCGGGGGCATGGCCCGTCTGCTGGCTTCCCGGAACTTGTGCTTCGCTCCGACGGCGTCGCCCTGCTCCCCCATGCCGATGAGCGTGCGGGACTTCCACCCAGATCTGGCCATGCGCGCCGCGCCTCACCTCGACCAGCGCTCCGGCATGAGCCCCTTCTTCCCATCCCGCGTCATCGCAGTGATGTCGAAGACCGCGGGGGCAGAGCAGCCTTCGCCCACCTACACGCATGCCGAGCCGGTGCTCCGTGGCATGGCGGACGACTACGCGTCGTACAGGGCAGGTCTCGTCAAGACCGCGGCCATCGTGGAGCAGGCGAACCGGGCGCATCCCGCCCTCTTCCGCCGCCTCACCGGCGGTGCCCTCCTCGACTGGCACATGACCAAGACGGCCTCCCGGAGCGACTTCGGGTTGTCAGGATGCTCTCTACCGGTGTACGTCCACAACGCGTACCGGTCGGAGCCCGAAGACGCCCCCAGGGGCCACGCCTTCGCAGACACCGTTCGACCCTTCCTCTTCCCGTGAGGCCTCACATGCAGTCCCTCGTCGACCAGATGTTCGGAACCCCCTCTGCCGCCGCCCAGCCGGGTGCCGGCATCGAGAAGACCGCCGAGGCGAACTTCGTGGAGGGCCTCGGTGCTCCCAGCATCGAGGACTTCGACGCGCTCGACGACGAGACGCTCGACCAGACCATCGCCGACCTCGAGGCCCAGGCCGCTGCTGCCGAGGCCCAGGCCAACCCGCAGGCAGAGCTCGACAAGGTCGCGTCCAGTCGCCTCTTCGGCGAGGTCGCGTGCCACTCCTTCCTCCACGAGGAGGAAGCCATCAAGATCGCGATGGTGAACGGCAACTGCCGCTCCTGCAAGGAGACCCCCATCGACCGCTCTGCCGGCGGCCATCCCTCCCTCTGCCCGAGCTGCAACCCCTCCGCGTGATGCACGCCGATCGGCTTGACGCGTCGATCTCAAGTTGCCATGCTGCACCAGGCTCCCTTCTCTCCGAGGCCCTCATGAACAAGACGCTCTCTCAGCTGATCGACAGCGAGCTCGGCATCGAAGACGGCACGCCCTCCGTGGCCGCCGACACCGGAACCGTCCCTGTCCGTGAGCAGGCGTTCCAGGGCGAGACGCTCGCCGACGAGGCCGAGAAGGTCGCCAGCGTGCTCGAGTACCTGGTCGACGGGGGCCTCGAGAAGGTCGCCTCGGCCTACCAGCTCCCCGCCGGCGAGGTCGGCTCGATGGCCGGCGACAACGACGCGGGCCGGAAGGTCCCTCGTCACGGCACCGGCATCAACACGCTGCGCATGCAGCGTGGCACCAGCCACCCCGCCCTCGCGAGTGCGGAGGCCGCCGCCGCCGCTGGACCCAGCGACGTGTCGCGTCAGAACGCGCCGGCCCTCGGCGCCGCCCTGGACCACACCCCGTACGATGACGGCTTCACGCCGCAGGTGCTCGGTGGCAAGGTGGACCACAAGGACATCAACGCACGCCTCAAGGCCGCCAAGGCCGCGAAGGCCCGCCGGCAGGGAGCCTGATCATGTCGCTCGAGAAGATCGCATCCGTCGACGACCTCAAGCAGGTCCTCACCAAGACCGCCGGCGTGTGTCGGGGCCTCGCGGCCGAGAACCGCGAGCTCCGAGCCAAGAACGCGCGCTTCGAGCGGCGTGAAGAGCTCGAGAAGATCGCCTCCGAAGGCGTGACCCGCGGCGTCATGGACGACGCCGACGTCGACTCCTTCGTCGAGCGCTGGTCCGACGACGACACCCCGCTCCAGGTCCTCGGCGACTTCGTGGAGCGCACCACCTCCGGCGTACCCCTCGGGGAGCTCGGCGAGGGGCACGAGAAGCTGGCGTCCGCCGATGGCGACGACGTCCTCACCTCCTTCCTCACGTCGCAGGATCCGGGCTCCTACTGAGCCCGTTCCGCAGAACTTCCCACTTCCCACTTCACGCTTCGATCTCATCGGTATAGCCCATCGGCAACCGGAACTCCCCCGGAGGAACTCATGGCCGTCCGCCCCGTCACTCCCGTCAGCAAGATCCAGCGTCTCTCGCGGGACGTCGCGACGGCTCTCCAGCCGGCGCTCAACCCGTACGCGGCCAACGCCCTCGAGCAGGGTGAGTGGCTGACCGAGACCGCCACCGGCTGGGACCGCATCTCCGGGACCGATCCCGCCGCCGGCGGCGCTGCCGCCGCCGAGATGGTCTGGAGCAAGCGGGGCGAGGCCCCGACCGCGGCCCTCAACAAGGTCGCCTGCTTCACGGTCCACGAGTTCATCGTCGAGACCGACATGTTCGACGACTCCCTCACCCCCGCGCTCGGCCAGCACCTCACGGTGCACGCCTGCACGGTGGGCGGCGTCGCCGACCGCTCCGCGCTCACGCTCGCCGCCACCGGCGAGCCGACCCGCGCCCTGGTCCAGGGCCCGCTCCCCGCCGACAACTCCGGCTGGCTGCGTGTCAAGGTGACCTCTCCGTTCGCCGCGCCCTGATCCACCACCAGTTCCCCCATCTTCCTGACGTCTGATCGTCCCTCGAGGAGACAACCATGCCGCACCCGCTCACCAAGCAGTTCGTCGCGCACATCAATGCGGGACGAGAGGGCATCGAGAAGACCGCAGCGGTGTCGCAGGCCTTCACCCGCGACAAGCTGCGCGAGAACTCGGTGTTCCGCAAGATCATCACGCCCGACTCCGTCGACGCGTCCGATCTGCAGCCCTCGCCGAACCACGACACCCTGGTCTACCTCGACCACATCGAGCCGAACTCGCGTGCGATGACGCTGACGTTCCGGGACCAGCCCGAGGCGCAGTACATCGAGGGCGACAAGTACGAGATCCCGTTCCACCGCATCTCGTCCGAGCGTGTCGAGAAGGCGGAGGAGGAGCTCCTCGCCTACCCGTACCCGATCACCAAGGTCATCGAGAACAACATCGTTCGCGACATCCAGGAGATCGAGGACCACCGCGGGCTCACGTACAGCGAGCAGGCCGTCCAGACCACGGGCAACATCATCCGCGGCCAGCAGGCCCTCGAGGACGAGGCCATCAACGGCGCCGGCAACGGCCTCCGTGGCCAGGTCCAGCGGAGCGACCTCATCGAGCTCGCCAAGGTGCTGAACGGCAGCCGCCGGATGTGCGACTGCTTCCTGATGGCCGAGACCGACGCCAACGACGTCATGCACTGGACCATCGAGACCTGGGGCGACGAGGCTGGCCAGATCACCAAGGACGGCTTCACCTACGACAAGCTCCTCGGCTACAAGCTGGTCCGGACCATCAAGCAGGAGATCCTGCAGCCCGGCAACATCTACGCCTTCACCGAGAAGGGGATGCTGGGCAAGTTCCTCATCCTGAACGGGACGCGGTTCTTCCTGGACAAGGACGTGAACATGATCTCGTTCCAGGCGTACGAGATCGTCGGCATGTCCATCAGCAACATCGCCTCCGTGGCGAAGTGCGAGCTCTACAACGGCCAGGGCGGCGGCGACGACAGCTCCGACTCGCTCATCAGCGAGCGCGAGGTGGGCGGCGGCGTCTTCAACCAGGTCGCCGCGGGCAACTTCTTCCCCACGTTCCACCACTTCTGATCGAGGAGGGCCCTCATGGGCTTCGCCATCATCAGGAACCCGGCACACCGGCGTGCGGTCACCTACGGGAACCGCACGCTCGCTGGGCGCTACTCCGGCGGGAAGGACACGTGCCGCGTGTCCCTCGCCGAGTTCTGCGGTCGCGGTGTGCAGGTTCGCCTCGCGTCCGGCCAGCTGGTGGTCGACTCCTTCTCGGACTCTGGCGCCGCAGCTGCCTGGGAGGCCGACGGCCTCGAGGGCCTGCAGGCGTACATCTCGGGCACGGCCTCGGAGCCCGAGGTTCTCCAGGTCGACCAGGCTGCGTCCGAGGTCGTGCCTCCCGAGCCCGAGCCTGCTCCCGAGCCGACTCCCGAGCCCGAGCCTGCTCCCGAGCCCGAGCCGACTCCCGAGCCGACTCCGGAGCCTGCCTCCGAGGCTGACCCTGTGACCGAGCCCGAGGCTCCCGAGCCCGAGGCTCCCGAGCCCGAGGCCGAGCCCACCGTCTGGACCGAGGAGACGCTCGCCGCGTTGCCGTGGTCCGGTGAGGGCAGCATCCGCGACCTGGCCAACGACCTCGGCGTCGAGGGCCGGGCCAAGGCCGACCTCATCGCCGGCATCCTGGCCCTGCAGGAGGCAGCGTGAACAAGCCGTCCACTCGTGCGGTCCTCGGCCACCTGCTGACCATCGGCGGCAAGGCCGTGGACGTCCTCGAGAGCAAGGTGACCACTGCGGTGCGTCTCAAGGCAGAGCGGGGTGTGCTGAGCATCCTGCCCTCCTCGAAGCCGGGACACGTCCAGATCCGCGCCCTGAAGTGAGGGATCGGTGCCTGTCCCGAACGACACGGTGAAGTTCTCGGAGGAGGTCCGCGCCTGGTTGCGCGACTTCCCCGAGCTCAACCGACTGCTGGCCGGCGAGGAGAGCTCTCCTCGCATGGTCCAGTTCTGTGCCCACATGGCCCTGGACGAGTGGAACGCCTACTCGCCCGTCCAGTTCGGCTCCGTGGGTGCCTTCCCGAACAAGACCATCCTCATCCAGCTGACCGTCATCTACATCCTGATGTCGGCCGGAATTCTGCACTCGCGCAACCGGTTCGACTTCAACTCGGGCGGCTTCGTCGCCGACACCGAGCGCCAGGCCGATGAGTACCCCAAGTGGATTCAGCTCATCCGCGCGCAGCTCGCCGGGCTGATGAAGAACCTCAGCATCAGGCTCAACATCAGCTCAGCATCCGGTGGGGGCGGAGTCCCTTCTGAGTACTCCATGCTCCACAACTGGTATGGATGGGCTTGACCCCTCAGTCTCCACTTCATAGGCTGTCACCGATCCCTGCGATCCCACCCCGGAGTCCTCAATGTCCGTCCTCGACCAGATCTACGGCTCGTCCGTCGCCGACCATGAGAAGGTCGCTGGCGCCGAGCTCACCGCAGACGACCTCTCCAACATCTCCGCCGCCGACTACGTCCAGGCGCTCGGTGACGACGACTTCGAGAAGGTCGCGTCGGTCCCGGGCATCGAGGACGTCGACCTCTCCCAGATCTCGGCGCTGGACCTCATCCAGGGCATGATCGAGCTCGAGGAGGGTCCCGAGAAGGTCGCCACCGGCCTCGAGGGCGTCGACCTGTCGACCGTCCCCGCCTCCGAGCTCGCCGAGTACCTCGAGGAGGTCGAGCTGCAGAAGGTGGCTCACGCCGAGACCGCTCTCGTCGAGGCGATGATCGACGACGGCGACTTCGACCGCGCCGACATGGCCGGCCGCATCATGGCTCGCGCCCAGGTGGACGAGCTGCAGAAGCTCGCCTCCGCCGAGGACGACCTGCCCGACTTCATCGACCTCGACGACCTCAACGGCGCGGAGCTCCAGGAGCTGCTCGACTCCGGCGAGTACGAGCTCGAGAAGGACGCGTCGGCGATGGGCGGCATGAAGCGCTTCGCCGAGGGCGCCCGTGACGTGCTCACCGCCAAGCGCGCGCGCGGCGGCGTCGACACCTTCAAGAAGGGCCGTCGCTTCGCGGCGCGCGGCAAGGAGAACACGGGTCGCCGCATCGGCGAGCGGTTCTCCCACCAGGGTCGCCGCCTCAAGCGCAAGGGCGCCCGGCAGTTCGCCCGCGGTGTCGCCGAGACCGGTGCCGCCTACGGCACCCCCGTCGCGGCCGCCGGGGCCACCGCCTACGGCCTCCGTCGCAAGAAGAAGAACCGCAAGGGCTGATCGCTCTGCGCCTTCGCTCACCTGATGCCTGACGTCCCGAGGAGCCTGCCATGGAGTCGCCGAACTTCGACCTCGCCCTGATCTACAACACGGGCGGCGCCTTCGAGAAGGTCGCCTCCTCTGCCCAGGGTCAGGTGAGCCGTCCCGGTCTCGACGACTACGCGGTGCACATCGTGTACGGCGACGACGTGCCGGAGCAGGTGGACCTCGAGAAGGTGGCCCAGGCTCACGAGTTCCTGCTCGACGCCGACCGCACGGGCCGTGCGCAGGCGCAGATGCAGTTCTCCGAGCTGGAGGCACGGTACCTGTCCGGCGACGCCGAGGCGGGTGCCGCGATGCGCGCCATGTTCGACGGCAGCGGTGACGACGACCTCGACAAGGTGGCGTCCAGCATCCGGGCCGAGCTCGAGCGGCGTGCCGCCGAAGCCGGCCTCGCCAAGCAGGCGGGCGTCGGCAGCTTCCTGGCCGGCAAGATCGACGACGTGGCGGGGAACATCACCCGCCGGGTGACCAAGGCCAACGCGGCGGGCATCAAGGCCGCCAAGACGCCCGTCCCGATGCAGGGGCCGGTCCAGCAGGGCCGCGGACCTCTGCGTGGTGTGCGCAAGACCAAGGGCGAGCAGGCCCGAGAGCGCCTCAAGGCCCTGGGCGGTGAGTTCAAGAAGGAGCTCATCGGCACGGGCGTGGCTGCGGGTACGGGCGGCGCTGCCCTCGCCGGCGGCGGCTACCTGGCCGGACGCAGCAAGGGCAAGAAGACCACCGTCGTCTACCGCTGACGCGCTTCGTCCGGTAGGTTGAAGGGGCCGTGGCGCAAGCTGCGGCCCTTCGTGCTTGGAGATGCGATGACGTTCAGCCCCGACCTCGACGCGGACATGGAGAAGGTCGCCTCGGTGACCTACCGGGGCAAGACCTTCCCTGGCTACAACCAGCCCATCGCCAGCGACCGAGCCCAGAAGAAGAGGATGGTGCTGGTCAAGCGCGGCGACAGGGTGAAGCTCGTCCACTTCGGGCAGAAGGGCTACCGGCACAACTACTCGGACAAGGCCAAGGCCAACTACCTGCGCCGCAGCGCCGGCATCAAGGGCAAGGACGGCCGGTCCACCAAGGACGATCCGTTCAGCCCCAACTACTGGGCGCGCAAGGTCCTGTGGCCCGAGGGCGAGAAGACCGCAGCCCTGGACATCCTGGGGGCGGGTCTACGGCGCTTCGGGGCACGGAAGACGGGTGACGCCCTGGTGAGGGCTCACCACGCCGCAGGGGACGCCGTGGAGAGCCGCGTGAAGCGAGCCCTGGACTGGGAGGTGCCCTACACGAAGGGGAAGCACCTGCCGGGTCTGTCGAAGGCTCGGCGCGAGGACTTGTCCGGCCGGGCAGCGAAGATGAGCAGGGCCTTCGCAGAGGACCCGCTCGTCGCCGGGATGGTCGTGGTCCCCGCCCCCGGCAGCGTGATCGCGGCGGGAGCCTTGAAGAAGAGCAAGGACGCGCTGCGTCGCCGCATGAACATCCAGCCCCCGATGCAGAAGGCGGCGTCGCTCTTGCTGGACATGGAGAAGATCGCGCTTCCGGTGCGTAGGTTGAGCGATGCCGAGGTGTTCGAGCGTCTGACGAGCCACGCGCGCGCCCAAGCAGCGGCCGTCGCGGAGCCTCCGGAAGCGGTCCGGTCCTTGGCCCGCGACCGGGTCAACGCGTCAGGCCTTCCGGTCAACGACACCGTCGCCTCGGACGACGAGGTCTGGTACGAGGCAGCGTACGGCATTCCCGCGCCCACGCGCCTGGCCTCCGACGTCGAGAAGGTGGCGGCCTCCCGAGACCCGTCCAAGTTCGCGGGCAAGAAGCGCCTGCCCCTCACCCCGCAGGACAAGCGCGACCTGGCGGACCTGAAGCGGCGAGCGGGCAAGAGCGGCTTCAGCGCGGTGCGGACCGAGGCTGGCGTGGCCATCTACACCCACCGCTCGCGCTCGGACTTCAAGCCCTCGTTCGCGCAGATCTCGACGTCGCGCGCGCGCTTCGTCGACTCCACGGGGTGATCCATGATCTGGCTCAAGAACATCCAGGTCTACACCGTCGAGCTCGACGCAGTCACCGTCGAGTGGGCGGTCGCGGACACGGTCCGTCCCCTCGAGGACTACACGGTGAGCGTGTGGCGCTCGGAGACGGTGGGCGGGGAGTTCACGCAGGTCAGCGGTGAGATCGACGCCTCCGCCTACAACACCTTCCGGGACAGCAGCGTCAACCGCCTGGTGTCCCGCCGGCAGCACGTCTACCGACTGCGAGTGCGTAGGACCTCGGACGACGCCGTCCTCTTCTTCGGCTCCGAGGACACGAAGAAGGTCATCGACGAGGGTGCGGACCCGGGCGGCATCGCCCTCGAGGCGCGGCCCGACATCTACGCGGCCGAGGCCATCCGTCGCTTCGAGCTCACGGCGCAGGAGTTCACCGGCACCAGGTCCCTGCTGCTGCGTCGCCGGACCACGGGCCAGTACTGCCCCGAGTGCTGGGAGTACGAGACAGGCAGGTCCATCAACGACAGGTGCCAGACGTGCTGGGGCGCCTACCGGGCGGGCGGCTACTACAAGGCCCAGGAGTTCTGGCCGACCGAGATGACCTCGCAGGACGACCAGCCAGTCCTCACCCGCATGTTCGAGCTCGAGCAGCAGGACGTCGTGGTCCGCGTGTCGAGCAGGACCCGGGTGGCCCCTCGCGACATCGTCGTCTACGCCACGGGCGAGCGGTGGCGCGTGCTCATGACGAAGAAGCACCACCGGGGCGGGGCCGCCATCTGGTACCTGGCCCACCTCCGCCGCATCGTGCCCTCGGACATCGAGCACCAGATCCCCATCACCTGGGACGCGGACGCCTACGACGCCGTGCCTGTCCGTCAGCACATCCGTGCTACGGACATCGAGTCGTACCGCGCCGCAGTCCAGGACAAGGGCCTGGGCGACCGCAAGGTCGGCGACGCCGGCTTCCCCACCACTCCCCTGATCGAATCGGGGTAGGATGCTGCATGTTCACCGACGCCTACATCGGCGAGCTCGAGAAGCTCGCCAGCCCGCAGCCCGAGAAGGACTGGGGCTCCGAGCTCGAGCGGAAGAAGTTCTTCAAGGCCATGCTGGGCCTTGCCGCCTACGGGGCGGTCAGCCGTGGAGGTCCTCCGGTCATGCGGAAGCTCCGCGAGCTGGCCAAGGTCGCTCCGCGCAAGGCGCTCACCCAGGGGCAGAACCGGGCCTTGTCGCTCGGCCAGGCCCTCGCAGACGCCGGGGTGATCTACCAGGCAGGAGCGTACGTCCATGACCCGCGCAGAGGATCAGGCCGCCAACGAGGCCCTGTGGGAGAGCCACAACCCAAGGACCGGGGACTTCATCAGCGACGGCAAGCACGTCCTGCTGCGGTTCCTCCGCCAAGTGTTCTTCGAGACCCCGCGCGAAAGCGGGACGTCGGGGAGGAGGGGCCCCTCGTTTCACTGGGAGGCCGATCCCTCGGCGACCGAGCTCGTGATTTCGGACAAGAACAGTCTCGATACGAGTTCACTGGGCACACGCCCCGCCGTCATCGTTGGAAGGCGTGAGTTCCAGTACGGCAACATCGCCTTCGACCACATGCAGACGACCAACGCCGCCGCCGGCGTCCGCAAGCACACCGACCTGGTGGCCGGCTCCTACGTCGTCCACTGCGTAGCGTCCGAGGGACGCGTGGCCGAGATCTTGGCCATGTACGTCACCCGCGCGCTGCGCGTCTTCCGGCGCGAGCTGCAGAAGGCTGGCTACCACCTCATCGGCACCCACATCAGCGTGGGCGAGGAGAGCAACGCCGGCGAGCTGTTCGGCCAGGACTCGTCCAGCAAGTACCGCCAGGTGCCCGTCGTCTTCCCCGTCTACTACCAGGACAACTGGACCGTCACGGAAGAGGAGCGTCTCCTGCAGGAGATCAGCATGAAGCTCCTGGCCGTCGCGACCAAGTTCGGCGGTGGACTGGTCGATCCTGACTCGGTAGACGAACAGAGCAGGCCGGTCGAGGAGTCTGACCTCGTCATCGTCGTCGAGTGGACTGTTCCAACGCCTTCCCCTTGAACTTTCGACCCGTCGATGGAATCACCGACTGATCCCAGGAGACCAACATGGCTGGCCTGAGCATCCCGCGCCCCTCGACCACCGTCGAGCAGGAGTTCGTCGCCGAGACGCCGAGCTACCCGACCCCGTCCCAGCAGTCCTGCGTCGTCGGTCCGTGCTACCAGATCGTCTCGGCCTTCGACGACAACCAGCTCCCGCTGGACGCTGCCTACGCCGGCCCCTACCGGGATGGCCTGGGCGTCATCAGCTACGACTTCCCGTCCCTCATCGACGGCGCGCTGGTCGCGGACTTCCTCGCCGACATCCGCGTCTTCCTGGTGCTCGGCTCCGAGTCCACCGAGCTCAACAGCTCCTTCGACGAGGCCACGGTCTTCTCGGGTGCTGGCGGCGAGCTCGACGGCACTTCGGCGGCCGACACGGTGTTCACCGACCCTGGTGTGGACTTCGTCACCGAGGGCGTGGTCGCCGGCGACGCCATCCGCTTCTCCTACAAGGGGCGGACCGTCGACATCATCGTGGATGCCGTCGCGGCGACCGAGCTAGGCCTCGACGACGACAGCGTCACGGATGCCATCGGCGACGAGCTCGAGATGGGCGGCTCCATCGACCTCACGCTCGCCACGTACACCATCATCCGCAACCCCGCGCAGTTCCAGTACAGCGCGGTGGCGGCGAACGCCTCGGCGCAGTTCGGTCCGGCGTCTGCCTACTTCCAGCTCGGCCTCAAGGCGGATGCCGGCGAGGAGTTCCAGGGAAGCGCCGGCGACGGCGTCCAGGCCGTCCTCTCGCAGCAGCCCGCCTTCCTGGCCGACGACACCGTCTTCACCGGGGAGCACATCTTCTGGGCCGTGGACCAGGGCGAGGACTTCCTCGTCTCGGTCGGCCCGGCGGGTGCTGCGCCCGCAGGCTTCCTCCTGTTCACCGGCGCCGCCGGCGGCGCGAACGCCTTCCGTGACGTGCTCTACGTCGTGAGCTCCGAGATCCTCATCATCGATGCCGATGGCGCAGGCACCGTGAACGCCGACTACAAGGTCCTGTCGCAGGCGACGACGTCGGACGACGGCGTCACCGCCGGCGGCGACGAGACCGACTTCAGCTCGGCGGGCGCGGCCTTCAACACCACGATCCCGAACACGGCCGGCACTCCCGACGCCGACACCTACCTCGAGATCAACGGGAACATCGTCACGGTGGTCTCCGTCGACAGCGACACCGAGCTCACCCTCGGCGCTGGGGCGGGCGCCGGCCTGTCGGGCGAGACCTACACGGTCGGCACCCTGGTCCTCGAGGAGACGGCCAAGGGCAACACCGGGACCGCGAACCACGTCTGCTTCGCCGGCGGCGGCCTCACGTCCGACATCGTCACGGGTCGCGCGATCATCGCCGAGTCGGCCGACGATGGGAACACCTGGGAGGGTGCTCTCTTCGACTCCCTGGCCAGCGAGGCCTACCTCGAGGCCTACCTCGCGACCGGTGACGCAGCCTACACCGCCTACGGGGTGGGGACCTCCGGCGAGATCGTCGCCCCCGACCAGCCCATCGCCCTGCTGTGGGACTCGGACACGCGCATCCTCACCATCCAGCTCGCGCGTGGTGCGGACGGCCTGAGCACGGGCGGCGTCGTCGATCCCGGCGACAACGACGGCCTCTACATCGACGGGGCACTGACCGACCCCGACGACCCCAGCTACAGCGCGGCCGTCGCCGCCATCTTCGAGTTCTCGGAGTCGGGCGCCTCCTCCATCGTGTTCAACGAGGGCGCTGGTCGGTCCGGCGTCACGCTGGTGTTCGACGGCGGCACCGACGTCGGCGACCTCCTGCTCGACGAGAACCTCATCGGCTCCACGACGCCGACGGCGCGCATCCACGTCTCGTACAAGGCGCTGCGCACCGACGTCACCGCGGCGGCCGAGGACCCTCTGTTCTACGAGATCAACGACGCGACCCAGGTGGTCCCCCTCCTCGGTGACCTGCCGGGCAACCCCCTGGCGATCGCGGCCTGGTTCAACCTGGCCTCGGCTCCCCGGAGCCCGGTGCGCGCCCTTGGCGTGTCGGACGCGGACGCTGCCAACCCCAACGGCACCAGCACGGCGTACGGCGAGGCGTTCGCGTTCCTCGAGTCGAAGAGCGTCTACGTCATCGTCCCGCTGACGCAGGACCCGGTGGTCGGGCAGCTCCTGACCGCGCACGTCGACGCCATGTCCGAGCCCGAGAACGCGGCCGAGCGGCTGGGCATCGTGAACAGCCAGATGCCCACGCACTCCCAGGCCGAGGTCATCGCCTCCGGCATCACGGGCAACACCGCCACCGTCGAGGGTGAGGCCACGGCCGAGTTCACGACCTCGGTGGACTTCGCCCTCGCTGCGGCCGAGCCCGGAGACGTCATCGTCGTCGCGGCCAAGGCCGGGGCAGCGGAGCACCTGGAGGCCGTCAACGGCACCATCGGGCCGCTGTACGGCGCGACCATCACCGCCATCAAGACCACCGACCGGTTCGTGCTCGAGTTCGACGGCACGGACTTCCCGTCCGACTGGAACGACCTGGTGGACGTCACCTGGACGCTCTACCGTCCGGGCTCGGCCATCAGCATCCCCGCCGACCAGGCCGAGGCCATCGCCAAGATCGGCGAGGGCTACGCCAACCGGCGCATGATCCACGTCTGGCCGGACACGGTCACGGGCCCTGTCGACAGCGTCGAGTCGGTGCTCGAGGGCTTCTACGCCGCCGCCGGCGTCGCTGGCCTCATCTCCGGCAAGAAGCCTGCCGACCCGCTCACCAACGCCAACGTCCAGGCCTTCACCGGGGTCAAGCACTCCACCGGCTACTTCACCAAGAAGCAGCAGGACCGCATCGCCGGCGGTGGGTCGCTCATCCTGGTGCAGGACGCCGACGGCCAGCCGCTCAAGGTCCGGCACCAGCTCTCGACGGACACCAGCTCCATCGAGAAGCGGGAGATCTCGGTCACCACGGCCCTCGACTACATGTCGGTGATCTACCGGACGACGCTGGACCCGCAGATCGGCATCGTCAACATCACCGACGCGCTGCTCACCGACATCGGCACGAAGAGCGACGGCCTCAACACCGCCTTCATCGAGCAGGGCGTGTGCCGCAACGCCGCGCTCCTGTCGGTGGCGGAGGATCCCTCGCAGTCCGACCGCATCGTCATCGAGGTCGGCATCCGGTCCCTCATCCCGAACAACTACAACCGGGTGAAGCTCCTCGTCGGCGGGGCGTGATGAGCCCCACTCCCCGGACGCCGTCGTCCATCGCAGGCTCGGTCCAGCCTGCGGCGGGTGACGTGCGTCCGGCGCAGGGGCCCTCCGGCTTCAAGGCGTTCATGGAGGGGGTGGCTGCCGCGAGCTCCGGAGCCCTCGGCGTGGCCGCCATCGGCGAGGCCATGTTCGGGCGGGGAGCTCGCAAGGCGGCCTACCAGCGCGCCCTCGAGGACAGCCTCGTCACGCAGTACATCCAGGACTACCAGGGGAAGAGCGCCCCCGTCGCCCGGCACGAGGCGGCCAAGATCACCGACTTCCTGCGGAGGCGCGACGCGGGAGTCATCTCCCAGAACGCGCAGAACCTCCTGGACGAGGTCGCTGGCGTGCGTGCGGGCAGCAACGAGACCAACCTGTTCGCCGTCGAGAAGATGTTCCCCGGGAAGTCGAAGCCCGAGGTCAGGAAGATCTACCGGGACCAGGTCAACCGCTTCGCGGACGGCCCCAAGGCACCCGTCCGGCCCGAGGTCGCCCCCGGTAGCCTGGACGAGGTGCTGCGACAGCTCCGCACCCGGTACAAGCCGCAGGGCGGCGCACGGTTGCGTGCGAAGGTCTGGGGCCGTAGACTTGGACCCATGGTTGCGGGCACCGCCCCTCTCGCCATCTACGGCGGGTTCGATGCGTGGCGACGTAGCCGAGACCAGGCCCGGGAGGCACGTCGATGAGCCGCTCGCTCGCCGAGCTCGAGGAGGAGGATGCGCGCCTTGCGTACGAGGCGGCCGTCTTCGGCCGTTCCGCACGGCAGCACTTCATCTCCGAGATCGAGAAGGTGGCCCAGGAAGGCACCTGCACTCCTCTCATGGCCGCGGCGTTCCCTCACCTCGAGAAGGTGGCTGCCGCCGCCGACTCTGGGGGCGACAGCGACGAGACCGGCAAGATGGAAGCGCAGGAAGAGGGGGAGGTGGACCGGATCAGCCCCATCCACGACCTCCTGGGCGTCAGGGCAGAGGCGAAGAGCAAGGGAGGAGCTCGCGGCATTCCCGTGCTGGCTCCTCCGCCGGGCTACGTCTACGACCCCATCCTGGGCGCGATGACTCCCAAGCAGGACGACCCTGGCTGGGTGAAGCCCGAGGAAGCCATGCTGCAGCGCTCCGAGGCCGTCGGCCAGGAGAAGGCACAGCAGGGTGCGATGGAGCAGGCCGTGGCCCAACAGCAGCAGCAGGCCGCTGCTGCCGGCGCAGAAGCGCAGCCAGGCACTCCCGGCGCACCGACCCCTGCCGCCGGCGACGACAAGAAGCCCACACCCCCCAAGCCCACGTCGCCGTCGGCGGCAGGGGTCCCCCAGCCCGCAACACCACCCGGAATCGCCGGGCGACTTCCTCGGTAGCTCTCCACAGGCTACAGGGACCCCACCAGGAGCATCGACATGGCTGATCTGAAGAACTGGAACATGTTCAACAAGAACGTCCAGTCCGGCCTCATGGAGGGCCGGTTCATGAACGCGGCGTTCCTGCTGCTCGCAGCGGGGCCCCCGCGTCTGGCTGCGGTGCTCCCCGAGAACACCCAGCTCTCCGCGCAGAAGGACGTGGCCTACCCCATCGGGGTGCTGCAGAGCATCCAGATCGGCATCCAGGCCAACATCATGCGCCTCTTCGAGATCGGCTCGATGCGCAGCTACTACATCCGCGGGCGCGTCGTGGGCAACGTGAGCCTGTCTCGCGTCCAGTACCACGGCCCGAACCTGCTGCGGGTGCTCTACGCGTACCTGTCGAGCAACGACGAGGACTTCAGCTTCGAGGCGCTGTACGACAACAACGCCAGCGCCAAGCTGAACACCAACGCGGTGCCCGGCGGCAAGCAGCGCTACCAGATCAAGCCCGGCTACGAGAACCTGTGGATGGAGCTCGGCTCCGACGTGTTCGACCAGCCCATCGGCCTGCTGCTCTACATGAAGGACAGCAACGACCAGGTCGTCGGCGCCTTCTACCTCGAGTACTGCAACGTCACCCAGTACGGCTGGGGCGCGGACGCCAACAACACGATCATCACCGAGAACACGGGCATCCTCTACGAGCGCATGGTCCCGGTCAACGTGAAGCCCGTCGGCCTCATCCGCGACAAGGACAGCGACGCCGTCCGCAACGTGGTCGGCGACGCCATCGGGTCCGCCGCCTGATCTAGGAGGCGCCCGTGGGCAAGACCTGGTTCGTCGAGCACCCCGACGCCGCCAAGGGACGCAAGGGCAGCAGCGTAGAGGCCCGCCGGGGCCGCGCTGCTGCCGCCTACGTGTCCGACGGGGACATGGGGAGTCTCGTCGCGCGCTCGGAGCGCTACCTGGCGCACCGCAAGGCCGCGCAGAGGTACTCCGACGACGCGCTGCTCGCCCGGCTACGCAAGGTGCAGGGTGGGGCCAAGCTGCGGGCCACGGCCTTCGCAGACGAGGCCCGAGGCCGCGGCCTGGAGGTAGGCCCCGAGGCGCCCTCCCTGCCTGGTCACGTCAGGAACGACGGGGACAAGGCTGCGCTCGGTGCCTCCCTTGGCGCCCTTGCCGTCGGCCTGGGCGCCGGCGCGCTCACGAACCAGACCATCTCCGCCCCCTCGGCCGAGGGCCCGACGGAGGGCATGGGTCCGCTGGTCGACCGCATGAGGCGGGAGCACGGCACGCAGTTCGTGCTCGACCCCAGCGTGGGTGACCACTTCAACCCGAGCACCAACACGGTCTCGGTGCGACCGTCGTCTCACCGGGCGGTGCTGGCGCACGAGATCGGCCACGCGACTCCGCCCAAGGGGCTCTCGCGGCTCATGTCCCGGGGCTACGGTCCCTCCCGCACGGCAGCGATGCTCCTGGCGCCGGCGTTGGCCTCGGCCGCCATCTACCACGGGTACGACACGTCCCTCCAGTCGGACAAGGACGCCGTCCGGGACACGAAGCGGGGTCAGGCCGCTGCTGCAGCCACGGGCGGACTCGCGCTGCCCATGCTCTGGGAGGAGGCGCGCGCGACCAAGAACGCCACCCAGGAGATGAGGAAGCTGTTCGGGACGAGGAAGGCCCTGGGCGGCCTGGCACGCCTGCTTCCCGCCTACGGCACCTACCTGGCCGCCGGCGCCGCTGCCCCCGCCATTGGCGTCGCCATGCTGCGTCGCAAGCAGCGGCAGATCGAGAAGAAGATGTCCAAGGCCGAGGCAGCCAAGAAGGCCCTCGAGGGCCTCGGAGCGAAGAAGGCGGCGTAGGCCGCCCGGCCCCGAGGCTTCATGCCCCGGGACCGAACCCCAACACGCACTCAATGCACTGGCTGCTGTCCGGCTCGGCTGCGAGCAGAGCATGCACCTGGCTGTTCCACGGACCCATCGGCCGTCGGCAGCTCTCGCACGCCTTGAGGTGCACCTCGAGGTCGCCCCGGCTGGGCTTGGGCGTGCCCGAGTTCAGGACGTAGCCCTCGGGGGCCTTGACCGTGCCTGCCAGGACCATCGGACAGCTGTCGTCCAGCCACATCTCCGGTGCGCCCGGCGGCGGGTGCATCTTCCACAGGCCGAGGTGGTGGCCCAGGGAGATGGCCACCTTGGCGTCGGTGTTGTCGAACGCCACGTAGGGTCGCACAGCCAGCCAGCTCGCTCCCTCGGAGAGGCCCGGAACAGATCGGAGCGCCGCCACGATCTCGCCCTTCCTCTCCTCGATGCGCGCCACGCTCAGGAGGATGACGTCCTCGACGCCCGGGCCGATGCGGAGGGTGACGGCGGGCTCGAGGTCGCGAGCCACCAGGGGGTGACGGGAGAAGCTCATGGGGAAGTCCCGGGAAGTAGGTTAGGCCGCACCATACCCTGGAGGCAGCAATGGCGAAGGTCGTGGTGGATGGACGGAAGGTCACGGTGCTCAACGCGGAGGGCTGGTTCAAGTTCCTGGAGTGGTTCCTGCACAACATCTTCAGGATGAAGGGCTTCACCATCGGGGCCCAAGCGCCGGTCCCCGGGCTCATCCTGAAGCGAGGGGCCCGGAAGTTGCCGACCTCCACGCTGCGCGAGGAGATGATCCACCACGCGCAGTTCCTCGAGCTCATCATCCTCTTCGCTGGCGTCGCCTTCCTGTCGACGCTCGTGGCCCTCCTGGGCGGTGCGCTGCCGTGGTCCAAGGCGTGGGTCTTGACCACCACTCCTCCGCTCGCCGCGCTGTGCGTGTGGCCCTTCTACGGCCTCATCTGGCTGGCGGGCCTGGGAGGTGGCATCGACGCAGACGGCGACGGAGATGCAGACGGCCAGGACGCCTACCTCCGCTCCCTCTTCGAGACGGAGCCCGCACGGCACCGGCACGAAGAGGGCTACCTGGCACGTCGCCCGATGTTCGCGAACTTCCGGGGGCTCTAGCTCACGAGCAGCCCTCCTTGGCTCGCAGGAGGGCCTCGAGCACGTCGGCCCCTCGGTAGTAGGTGCCGCGCTGGTCCTCGCCCTCGAGCACGTCCAGGCGCACCACGCACCCGCTCTCGCCGTCGACGTCGATGGGGCCGACAGCGCTGTCCAGGCGTCCCTGCACGGGGCTGTCCTCGTCCTCGTAGGCCTCGAGCTCGAACACCAGCTTGCGCTTGTCCTCGAACTGGCCCAGCAGGTCGGACAGCACGTCCGAGGCCGTGATGCCTCCTCGGAGCTCCGCGAGGGCGAGGCGCAGGGCGTCGAGGGCCTCGCCAGTGTCGATGTGCTCCTCGGCCTCGCTGCGCTCGAGCAGCTCGATGATGATGGCTGCGGCGCTCACGTGGTCAGTCAGTCCCATAGGGAACTCCCAGGTCGATGGTCTGTGTCCAGGGCTTGGACAGGGTGATGAGCACGGCGGCTCGGCGGATGTCGATGTCCTTGACGTTCTGCGTCTCGAGCTCGGCGAGGTCGGGGACGTGGATGACGTGGTCGGGGTCGGAGAGCTCGTACACCATCTGCGCCGCGTCCCCGCTGAAGCACCAGCCGTAGCCGAGGAGCTGCAGGCACCAGACCTCGATGCTGTGGTCGTAGCGAAGCGTGGGCATGAGCGCGCCACCGTCCACGAAGTGCGGAGGCACGGCAGGCCCCTTGAAGCTCGGCGGCCCCATCAGAGACCGGCCCAGCATGCGCACCAGCGTCGGGAGGGCGTCGGTGCCTAGCACGCCGGTGTGCTGGGCGAGCTCGTGCGGTGCTCGCACGTCGAGCATCAGGTCGTCTTCGGAGAGGGCGACTCGCTCGTCTCCGAAGACGACCTCGACGGGAAGGCGACGACCGTGCTCTCGCCGGACGAGCACACCGTGTCCTCCTCCTCGCAGCTGGACGGGGGAGTGGATGGGGATCCGGGCGGGGAGCTGGTCGTTGGGCACGACGAGGGTGACGGGCATGAGACCTCCTTGCGGCCGAACAGGCGGACGCGGAACCAGAGCAGGACGTAGGACAGGAAGGGGAGGGCAGCGGCGATGGCGGCCGCCTCGTGCGGGCAGAAGTGGAAGGGCATCAGGCCTCCTTGGGCGCGGTCGGGTCGATGAGGAACATGTGCCGGGCCGGGATGACGTCGCACCCCAGCAGCGGGGCCTCCTTCACGTGCACGAAGGAGCTGAGATCCAGCCGGTCGGGGCCGTGGTGCTTCGCGACGAAGGCGCGCGCGCTGTCGCGCACGCCCGCCAGGTCTCCGCCCGGGGGCACGATGGCGAAGGCCGTGTCGTTGACGAGTACGATGTGCCAGTTCACGAGCCACGCTCCTGCGTCTCGCTGACGCTGAACCCGATGGAGGAGACGAGGACGCCGTTCCGGCGCCAGAAGCGCATGGGCCCCTCCCACGAGTAGTTGCGACGCTCGTACTCCTCGACGTCCTCGTCCTCGGGCTCCAGCGTGTTGCGGCTCTCGTCCACGCCCAGCACCAGGCAGTCGTCGTGGACCTCCACGACCTTGGCCGCGATGTGAGGCGCTGCCCAGGGCTCGGAGATGGGCATCTGCGGCGCCACCCAGGTCTCGGCCCCGACGACGAGGCTGTCCACGTAGGCCGCGGGCAAGATCTCGTAGCCGGTCTCGTCGGTGTCCCAGTCCGAGTTGCCGTGCGCGTCGAGGTGGAAGCGGACCTCTCCCTTGAGCATGCCGTCGAGGATGCGGATCGCCACGTCGCAGTCGTTGCCGAGGTCGATCTCGTCGGTCCAGTTCTGCTCGATGTGCCCCCAGGGCCACTCCCCCTTGTCGAACAGGGCGGAGGCGCAGTGCGAGTACCCGGGCAGGCACAGGACGCGGTGCGCCTCGTCGCGCGCGCCCGTGGTGCTGCGCATGACCTTCTGCTGGTACACCTTGGAGACCAGGCTGCGCAGATCGGCGACGTCGACGTCGCGGTCGAGCAGGATGGCGTGACCCGCGATGCAGGCCGTGGTCCCGCACCAGTCCTCCTGCTCCTCGGCAGGCAGGTAGGGCAGGAGCTCGCCCGGGAGCGTCGGGAGCGTGTCTTCGTAGACGTGAGAGGGCGTGACCTTCTCGGTGAGGTCCACGCCGTCGGCGATGGCGCTGCTGAGGGCGCTGTGCATGGTGCGGCTGAGATCCCCGTTCGGCTGGAACCACACGTCCATGTCGAAGGAGTCGGGCTTGGCGGCGAGCGCGCCTCGGACGCGGGAGAGCAGGTCGAAGTTGATGTCGCGGATGGTGAGCATGAGGGTCCTCCGAAGTTCTGGGCCTCACACCCTTATGCGCCAGACGGCGCGCGAACCTTCAGTCGTAGGCCACAGCCCACCAGGCGTCCTGGAAGTCGAAGGGCCCAATGCTGGACGGACCCAAGAAGGCCAGCACGCCGGTCTTGCGCAGGTTGCCCTTGCTCACCGGGGACAGGCCAGGCCTGTCTCCGTAGACGGCGAGCTGCCCGTGACCTCTGACCACGACGTGCGTGCCGTCCCGCTCGAGGTTGTCGAGCAGGGTCGCGAGCTCGCGCCAGATCTGCCGAGGAGCTCCGCGCTGCATCGCCTCCTGGATGAGGGCGTGCAGGCCCGTCATCCAGGCCCAGGCGTCCTCGTCGAAGTAGATGCGCGGCGGGAGGCCGGGGAGCTCGTAGAACCGCTCCCCGTCGACCCCGATCACTCGTCGTCGGCGGTGGGCGTGAAGGACTTGAGGACCTGCCCCTTCTTCGGGCCCCGGGACGCCGTGATGGTGACCTTCTCGCCCAGGTGCACGACCTGACGCACGTTGGTCGCGATCTTGCCCTCCACGGCCACCTCGCCGGCGCGCACGTGGCGGGCAGCGACGCCGGCGTTCTGCACATCCATGTCGTCGACCAGGAGGTCGATGAGGTGCTTCTCCTGCAGCTCGGGCACCGCGTCGAGGATGGCCCGGGCGACGTCGAGGCCCTCGGTGCGCTTCGCCTTGATGGCCTTGGCCGCGGCGCGTCGCACGTTCTCGCTCGGATGGGACCGGAGACGGTGGGCGCGGCTGTCGAACTTGATGGCTTCCTGGACATCCATGATGGGCACCTCCGTCGTCTCCTTACCACATCTTGTGAAGGCGGGCGAAGAAGGAGGGAGCACGGGGACGACCCGACCGGGTACCCATCAGGTACCCGGTCGGGCCGCGTCGCATCAGCCCACGGGGAGCTCGCTGTTCAGGCGCACGTTGACCTCGACGGTCGGCACGTGCTGCACGCCGGGCGCGGCGCCGGGCGGGTGCTGCTTGACCCAGTCCCAGACCACGTAGGCCACGCGGCACGGCCGGGGGTGGTCGTGCTCGCCGCGCACCATGACGTAGCTGCCCTCGACGGGGGCGGGAGCCACCGACCAGAACTCGCCCAGCCTCTTGCCGGTGATGCTGTCCTTGATGGTGACGAGCACCATCAGCGCAGCCCCTTGGCGGTGAACGCCTTGCGCGCCACCGGCAGGTACTTCCGCAGGGCGCGGCGCTGCCAGTTGGAGAGGGGCGGCTGGGCCTCGCGGATGCGCCGGCGGGTCAGGGTGCCCTGGCCCTCGAACTGGGCGAGGTACGCCTTGGCCCACCGCTTCTGCCGGGCCTGCTCGTGGTTGAGACGCTGGTGGCGCGTATTGCCGTGGACGGCTCCGCCCTTGACCTTGTGCTTGTCGCTCATGGGGTTCTCCTGGGTTCGGGGAACAGCGTCCCCTGCTGGTTCTCGATCTTGGCACGCGCCTCGGCGCGGCGAGATGCGTCCGGGAACCGACACGCGTAGTGGGCCCAGCCGTCTCCGGCCCAGACCATGCGCGCACCGACCTCCATCCGCTTCTCGCAGAGGAGACACGTTCGGTGTTCGTTGTCGTTCATCCTCACGAATGCCTCCTTCTCTCCAAGTTCTTGTGCGACGCAGAAGAAGGCGATTTCGTGCCGGACGGGGACGCCCGAAGGCGCCCCCGTGTAGGTCAGATGAGGTCGATGGTGACGACCGCCTCGCAGTGCACGCGGTCCATGCCCTGGAGGGACTCGGGCCACTTTCTCTCGTCGTACTGCCAGCGGGACCAGGACACGCGCCGCTCGCCCCTGCCGTCTCCGAGATCGATGAGCGTGTCGCGCGAGCCCGGGACGGTGGTCGTGTGGTGCTTGGTGCCCAGCACCTCTCCGGTCTCGCGGTCCTCGTAGATGACGTAGATCACGCTCCGTCCTCCTTCGGCGGGTCCATGGCCCTCGCCGCGTTGTCGAGCAGGTTGGTCAGCTTGGTCACCGCGATGGCGGCCAGGCCGAGCGTGCCCACCAGCGGGTGGCTCTGGATGAAGGACAGGCGGGTCCAGATGGCATCGAGGTAGCCGATGCTCTTCAGCAGCCCCGCCTTGAGCTCGAGCAGGCGCGCGGCATCCTCGGGCATGTGCGAGGGCACCAGGTCGAGCAGACCCTCGACGTGCGTAGCCTCCTCGTCCTCGGTCACGGAGGCCAGGACGTTGCCGAGCATCACCTCGCCGCTGGCGTCGGCCGAGGTGTCTGCCTCCACCCACACCGTGCGGGTGCGGGTCACGGTCTCTCGGATGCGGGCCTTGTAGATCACGCTCCCTCCGGGTTGGCGGCGGGCCAGTGCGCGGGGCCCTTGTGGTGACGGTCGTTGGCGGCCACGCTGCCGGGCACGGCGAGCAGGGCAGCGTCCACCCAGCTCCGGACGGGGGAGTTCGGGTCGGTGGCTCGCCACTTCACCTGCACCCACGTTCCGGAGGGCGGGTCGTCGGTGACCGTCCCTCGCCAGCGCGCCTGGGGGTCGAGGGGGTTGACGGCGCTGGCACGGTAGCAGACTTGCGTTCCCGGGGCGGGGAGGTTGTTGTCAGTCAAGGGGCACCTCTGCGGGGTTGAAGGTCCAGATGGGGTAGCTGACGCCCTCGACCACCTGGCGGCGGTCGGCGGGCGTGAAGAAGGGCAGGTGGTCGAGGATGGACATCACGACGCGGCTGTTCGCATCCGCAACGAACTCGAGCTCACCCACCGGCGCGGCGGGCTCACGCGAGAGCTGCGTGTACGGCATCCCGTCCGAGGCCACGAAGACCACGAACGAGATGCTGCCACTGTCGAGGTACGCCGTCCTGACCAGGCGCAGGCGCAGCTCCTTCCCCCCGCGGCGCGGGAGGCTGAAGGTGCACACCTCGGCAGGCATCACGTCGGCACCTCCAGGTGGGTGTCGGTCCAGGCGCGCAGAGCCCGGGCGGCGTCCTCGTCGATGGGCCAGTACAGGACAGGCCTCGCCGACTGCGGGACCGACACCGTGAGATGGCAGTCGTCGCCGTTGAACAGGTAGGTGCCCATCTCGTCGGGACTCAAGCCCTCGACGTCGCGGGCGCTGATGGGACAGCATCGGTAGCCGCGGGCCGAGCCGGGCGCGGGCATGTAGGGATGGCTCATGGACGCTCCTTGGCGCGGGCGACCAGGGCGATGGCCGCGGTGTGACACTCTTCCCAGGACGCGGTGCACGACCCGGAGAGCACGTAGCCGAGCACACCGACGGGATCACCGCCGTGGATGTCGGCCTCGAGGTGGTCGAGCACGTACTCGACGGGGACCTCGTCGAGGCTCTCGATGGGGACGTAGAGCACTCCCGCATCATCGAGCACCTCCTCCTCGGCGGCGGTCTCCCGCACCTCCCAGTACACCAGGTACCAGGGGTAGCGATGTCCGTTCCAGAGGTACCCGTCCGTGGTGACGACGCTCATGCTGCGGCCTCCTTGGCGTAGATGGTGTTGCTCCACTCGGTGGGGCAGGTGGGGTTGTGGTCCAGCAGGCGACGCACGAGGTCTCGATCTTGTTCGTCCAGCTCCGACCAGGGCACCCAGCCGTCCTGCGACAGGACCGAGAGGCCGAAGATCAAGCACTTGGTGAGGGACACGCGTCCGTTGGTGAAGACGTTTCCGAGGGGGTTGGGCATGAGGTTCTCCTGTTCTCCAGGTACTTATGCGAGGTCCAACCTGAACTCTTGCGTGTTCAAGAACATGTGGTGGTAGGTTTGGTGAGCACCGGCTCGTACTTGTCCAAGGTGCAACCTGGGGTATCGACCAACGCTCGGGGTACTTCAGAAATCGATGCCGTGCCTGACCCGCACAGAGCGCAGATCTGCTCCCCGCACATGAACCTGTAGGCCCCGCGATGCACATGAAGTGGGAAAGGTCGTCCGCATACCAAGAAGTGGTAGGGCTGCGTCCCGTCACGGGCACGTGGCCGAAGATGACTGGACGGCCCGGAGGCCCCGGGCGTTACCCCGAGGCCTCCTCCATCTGTTGCTGCTGCACCTGGCGGAGCATGCACGTGAGCGTGCGGCTCGCCCCCTTGCGTCGGGCGTTGTGCACGACCCGCTTGTCGCCGTAGACGAACCGGAGCTCGCCGGTGCGCCGGATGCACTCGACCTTCACTCCGAGCTCGCGGGCCAGCTTCTTCGCCACCCGCAAGCTCATCCCCGCGTGGGCTTCCTTCATGAGACCTCCCGTGAAGGGAACGTCCCCTCCACTCTCTTGTGCGTGCGTGGCCCGGGCGGATTGCACGTCAGGAGGATGCCTTCGGGCTATGCTCGGCCCGTCCAGGAGGTCTCATGGCTCGCGTTCCCAAGCTCTCGCTCCGCGGCAAGCTCCGCTACGCTGCCCCCGTCGCCGGCGGGGCGCTCGGTGCCGGTACCCTCGGAGCCGCCATCGGCCATGACGTAGGCGAGGCCAACTGGCGCAAGAAGAAGGGCGACAAGAAGACGTTCAAGCGGAACGCGGTGCTGAAGGGCCTGGGCATCGGGGCCGCAGTCGGCGCTGGTGCTGGCGGCGTGGGATCTGCGGGTCGCTACCTCAAGAACCGAGCGAACCTCGGCACTCGGCAGGCCAGCTTCAAGCGGTTCACCGACGCCGTCAACCAGCAGAAGGCGCGCGCCACCCAGGAGGCGGGCTCCAACTTCGACCGCACCTACAGGTTCAACCGCCCCGCCGACGCCGACGAGGCCACCTGGTCCCGGTTCCAGAGCGCGAGGCAGGCCGACCGCTCGAGCTTCACGTCTCGGGCAGAGCGGCATGCCGACTCGCCCATCTGGCGGAACAGCCGGAAGAGCGATCTGGACGACGACATCCAGAAGTTCAAGGACGGGAAGTCGGTCTTCCGTAGCTGGACCCGTGCGAAGCCCACCTACTTCGCCCCAGGGGACCCGAGCTCGTGGGACATGAGGGAGACGAGGCGTGCCTGGGACGGCGTGGTCAACGACCGTGCCTCGGAGCTGGCCAAGCACCTGCGTGCACAGGGCGTCTCGCCCTCGATGGCCGAGCTCCGGGCAGCGCAGTTCCGCTCTGCCCAGTCCTTGCGGGGCCTGCGCGGCGGGGTCAACTTCGACCAGCAGTGGCGAGACCTGCAGCGCGACTTCGCGGAGGCCAAGAACTACCGGGCATCGAGCGGCGGCTCCCGGGGAAGCGACGACTGGCGCCGCACCTACGGCGGCGGCAGCTCGGGAGGCGGAAGAAGCGGGTGGGGCTCCGGAGGCCGAGGCAGCACCCCGCCCCGGTCCAGCGTGAACGTCGCCCCGCTGTCCAAGGCCTTCGGCGTCGACCTCAAGGGCGTGAAGACGAAGAAGGAGGTCAAGCGGGCCTACCGGGCCTGGGCGATGAAGAACCACCCAGACCGCGGCGGCAGCACGGCTGAATTCCAGCGCGTGCAGGGCCTCTTCGACTCGTACAAGAGCAGCCCCGACTTCGAGAAGCTGGCCTACCTGCGAGAGCTCAGCTTCCTGTTCCGCCAGGGCTGACCGGGCCCAGCACGATGAGCCCTCGATGGGTCGTGCGGACCTTGCGCTCGTCGAGTCGGTGCCTGTCCCGGAACGCCTGCACCTCGGCCTCGCCGACGGCGGCATCCTCGACCATGAGGGTGTCGCCGTCGGCGCGCATGAGGGTCATGGCCGGGCGGGAGGTCTCGTCCCCGAGGTCGAAGCCGATCACACGACGGCCCGTCATGGCACGTCCCCCTGCTCGACCTGGTCGGCGAGGATGTCCAGGGTTCGGGCCACCTCGTCGGCGTCG